>Ga0210097_1000033_pt1 | contig 69096 bp, 63 predicted proteins | sample Joice_CattailNLA_2_FD_185521 | JGI IMG/M metagenome (GOLD analysis project Ga0210097, IMG submission 185521) | Wetland microbial communities from San Francisco Bay, California, USA, that impact long-term carbon sequestration - Joice_CattailNLA_D2... | ecosystem: Environmental > Aquatic > Marine...
CGTCGACGAGAAGGTGCCGGATCTCTCCGCGGACGGCGTCCCGGACGTCCGGAGCCTCGCGGAAGAGGGTGACGGGAAGCCGGATGAGGTCGGCGAAGTCGACCGCTCCCGCCGCCGCGAGCGCCTCGCCGTATGCTTTTCCCACCGACACAGCCATGTCTGAGAAAAGCACTCCCGGAGAGACTGCCGCCGACCCGGGTGGGACCCCCTCCCGTTTGGCGCGCTCGATCAGTCCAGCGAACCGCGCGGCCGGGAACTTCTTCTCGTCGATATCCATATCTTTCAGGATCTGCCGGAGGAGATCGATCTGGTCGCGTCCGTCGTAGATGGCAAAGCCGCGGGGCAGGCCGATTCTGTCCCCGAACCGGTGCAGCAAAGTAGCGCCGAACGCGTGGAACGTACCCAGCCACGGAAGACCGTTCCCGCCTTCCTTGGCGGCAACAGATTTCGCCACCCGTCCGCGCATTTCGTCGGCCGCCCGATTGGTGAAGGTAATCCCGAGAATTCCCCGGGGAGGGACGCCTTCCCGGAGGAGACGGACGATCCGTGCCACGATCACGCGGGTCTTGCCCGAACCCGCGCCGGCCACGATCAGGAGCGGCCCCGCCGCGTGCAGTACGGCCCGGCGCTGGTCGACGTCAAGCGAATCGATTGTCTGTTCCCCGGAATTCATGGCAAGGGTTAAGCATAAACCTGAATCCGGCGACAGCCGACGGAATTATTTCCTGATGGATGGTTCCGAAGGGAAAGAGAGACGGAAGGTCTTCGTTTCATCCTTTCACGGTTTAGAGAAAAACAGGAAGAGCAGAACACCGATGCAGGCGGAGAGAAGTCCCAGCAGGAGGAATTCCAGGGAGCCGCTCGACTTTCCCCTTACTCCTGGCCGATGCGGAGTCCTGTCGGTATCGGAGCCTGACTTCGGACTGGCAAACCTGTGTGGCGGGAACTTCCCCATAACAAAACCAGTCCTTTTCTGAACAATCTGTATCATGGATATGATGCGGATTGAGATGTCGCGCTCCGACCGTTCGTTTCCTCTTCATGCCCATTGGTTCTCCTTCTGCGGCATCAGGAAATCCCTACAGGATAAAATCCGGAGTCATGCGGACGGTTTCCCCAAGGGGAGGATTCCAGGTATAAAGCACAAAAACATCCCGTTTTAATACCAAAAAGCGGGTGCCGTTTCTCTTTTACTTGTTGGATTATCATCCAGAAAAAACGAAAACTGCAGATAAGGGCATGATTATAGACTTCTTCCTCCGTAAAAAGTTGACTTCGAACCGGAAATATGGACAATATTTCCTGATTCCGGTTTTTTATATGGGAGAGAGATGAATAACAGACTCTTCATCGCACCTGTTCTCGCCGCCCTGATCCTGTTCGGTCTTTTCAAGGTTTTCCACCGCCCGCAGGCATTGCCCGGTCACACCCAGACGGAAACACCCACGGAGTCGTCGCAGGAAATTCGGGGGGTGGTACAGCCCGGAGAGACGATGTTCGACATCTTCAAGAAGTACGGACTGCCCTCCCAGGACTTGTATTACCTCAAGGAAGCGTCCGCCGGCGTCCACCGGCTGGGGAAGATCACCACCGGGAAACCGTACCGCATTGAGCTGGGCCCGGACAACAGCGTTCTCTCCCTTACCTACCAGATCAATGACGACGTCGTGCTCAACATCACCCGTAAAGACCCCGGCTTCCGGGCAGAAAAAATCACGATCCCGTACGAAACGAAAATAAGCAAGGTCGGGGGGACCATCGAGAACAACCTCTACGATTCGCTAGGCAACGGCGGGGAATCCGGCCTTCTCGCCTATGCCCTCTCCGACATCTTTTCATGGGATATCGATTTCACGACCGACCTGCGCAACGGCGACACCTTCAAGATCGTCGTCGAGGAGCAGTTGCTGGACGGTCGGTTCAAACGGTACGGGAACATCCTCGCCGCCGAATTCACGAACGACGGGAAGGTCTACCGGGCCTTCCGGTACGAGGGTCCTGACGGGCGCGCCGGGTATTTCGACGAAGAGGGAAAATCGCTGCAGCGGTCGTTCCTGAAAGCTCCGCTTTCCTACCGCCGCATCAGCTCCGGGTTCACCTACAGCCGGATGCACCCGATCCTGAAGATCCGGCGACCGCACCTGGGGATCGACTACGTCGCTCCCCGGGGGACACCGGTTTCCGCCCTGGGGGACGGAACCATCCAGTTCGCCGGGTACAAGGGAGCCAACGGCAACCTCGTGATTCTCAGGCATCCGAAAGGATTCACCACCTACTACGGACACCTTCACAAGATCCGCAGGGGGATCCGGCGCGGTGGCCGGGTTGCGCAGGGGGACGTCATCGGTTACGTCGGATCGACCGGCCGCGCCACCGGGCCCCACCTCGATTTCCGGATGAAGAAGGGAAGCCGGTTCATCAACCCGCTACGGGTAGACGTCCCGCGCAGCAGCGGGATCCCGAAGAATCTCCTCGTCGACTACGACAAGATCCGGCAGGAAAGGGGACTCGAACTGGCCTCGATCGTCCCGTCCCCGCAGAAACCGGAACCGGAATCCAAGGCGCATACGGTCGCGTACGCCCGCTGATCAAACCGTTTTCCCGGTTCGCCGGAAACCGACCCGCCCGACCCACGATATTCTCCCTTTGCCGTGCAACCGCTTCTTCCTTTCCGCTCCTCCAGGATTTCCGGGGACGGGTGTTCCCGCCGCTGTCGTCACGGGCGTATGAACCGTCCCGGGGGGAACACAGGAAACCGGAGAGGAAGAGAGACTGCGTGCCTACTCCACCGTGACGCTTTTTGCGAGGTTGCGTGGCTGGTCGACGTCTGTGCCTTTGAGCACCGCCATGTGGTAGGCCAGGAGCTGCAGCGGCACCGCTTCGAGGATCGGGAGGGCAAGCCGCCCGCACGGCGGAAGGAACAATACGTCCTCCGCTTTTTCGGCCAACTCCCGGTCCCCTTCCGTGCCCACAGCGATGATCCTGCCACCCCGGGTGCGGGCCTCTTCGAGGTTGGACAGGGTCTTCTCGTAGGTGTCCCCCCGCGAGCACAGGACAAGCACCGGCATCTGCTCATCGATCAGGGCGATCGGGCCGTGCTTCATCTCTCCCGCCGTATACCCTTCCGCATGGATGTACGAAATCTCCTTGAGCTTGAGCGCCCCCTCAAGCGCGATCGGATAGGAAAGGCCTCGCCCCAGGTAGAGAAAATCCCGGGAGTCCTTATACTTTCTGGCGATCGCCAGGATTTCGTCCTCTCTTTTGAGCACGTCCTCGATCTTTCGCGGCAGATCGCTTAGCTCCAACAGGTGAGTGGAGATTCCCCGGGAGGAAATCTTCCCCCGCGCCTGCGCCAGGTGCAACGCCAGAAGGTACAGGGCGACAAGCTGGGTCGTGAACGCCTTGGTCGACGCCACGCCGATCTCGGGTCCTGCGTGCGTGTAAATCACACCGTCGGACTCCCGCGCGATGGTCGAGGAAACCACGTTGCAGATGGAGACCGACACCGCGCCTTTCCCCTTAGCCTCCCGAAGTCCGGCCAGGGTGTCCGCCGTCTCGCCGGACTGGGAGATCGGGACGCAGAGGGTCCCCGGCTCCACGACGGGATTCCGGTACCGGTACTCGGACCCAAGATCGACCTCCACTGGGAGGCGGGCAAGCTCTTCGATGATGAATTTGCCGATCAGGCCCGCGTGCCAGGAGGTGCCGCAGGCGACGATGATGACTCGCGACAAGCGGCGCAGCTGGTCTTCCGGCAGGGGGAGGGTCTCGAAAAAGACCTCGCCCGAATCCGGCAGCATCCGTCCGGCTAGGGTGTCCAGGATCGCCCGGGGCTGCTCGTGGATCTCTTTCAGCATGAAGTGCCGGTAGCCGCCCTTTTCCGCCATGACAGGCGACCAGTCGATGTGGACCGGAGATCGTTCCCTGCGGTTCCCGGAGAAGTCGGTCAGCTGGGCCCCGTCCGGACCTGCGATGATGATCTCCCCGTCTTCGAGAAACAGGGCGTTGCGGGTGTACGAAAGCAGGGGAGGCAGGTCCGAGGCCACGAAAGTCTCCCCCTCACCGATCCCCACCACCATCGGGCAATTCAGCCGCGCTCCGACGATCGTCCCCTTTTCCTTTTCGGAGATGGCAAGAAACGCATACGAGCCGACAAGCTCGGACACGGTCTTTTGCGTCGCCTCCGTCAGCGAGAATCCCGAGGAGACGAAGTCGTCGAGCAGGTGTGCGATCACCTCGGTGTCGGTCTCGGAAATAAATTTTCGGCCCCGGGAGATCAGGTGGTCCTTCAGCTTGCGGTGGTTTTCAATAATCCCGTTGTGAACGACCGCTACCGCGCCGGTCTTGTGCGGATGGGCGTTCATGTCGGACGGCCGCCCGTGCGTCGCCCACCGGGTGTGGCCCACGCCGCATGTGCCGGTGACCGGTTCCCGGGAGACAAGGTCCAGAAGGCGCGCGATCTTCCCTTCGCTTTTCCGGATGTCGATCCCGCCGGCGGCGAGGATGGCGATCCCCGCGGAATCGTACCCCCGGTACTCCAGCCGCCTGAGACCGTCGAGGAGAATCTCTCCGCACTGGCGTGGACCCGTGTACCCCACGATCCCGCACATGCTTCAGGCCTTTTCTTTCAAGGGGGGGATCTTGAGCCCCGCCTTCTTCGGCAGTTCGGGCATCCGCCGGATCACCCAGTCGGCGATGTTCTTCTGCTCCACCCGTGAAAGGGCGAGGGCATACGGCGGGACATCTTGGGTGATGGTCGCCCCTGCCCCGATGAGGGCTCCTTTCCCGACCGTAACCGGTGCGACCAACTGCGTGTCGCTGCCGACGAAAACACCGTCGCCGATCACCGTCGTGTGCTTGGTGATCCCGTCATAGTTGCAGGTGATCGTACCGGCGCCGATGTTGGCCTTTTTCCCCACGATGGCGTCGCCGATGTAGGCCAGGTGGTTCGCCTTCGACCCTTTCCCGATCCGGCTTTTCTTCACCTCGACGAAATTGCCGATGCGGGCACCCTCTCCAATGTCCGATTCCGGACGCAAATGAGCGAACGGGCCAAGGATTGCGCCTTTTCGCACATGCGAATCCGTGAGCACGGAGTACGGTTTCAGGTGTGCGCCGTCGTCTATCCGGCAATTCTCCACCACGCATCCGGTCTGGATCCTGACACCTTTTCCGATACTCGTCTTCCCGAGCAGCACGACCCCGGGTTCGATCATCGAGTCGGCTCCCACGGAAACTTCCGCCTCGATGTAGGTGCGGTCCGGCGCCATGACGGTCACCCCGCTGTCCAGCAGGGCATCGATCTTCGCCCGTCGCAGCACCTCGGTGGCCTCGGCGAGTTCCTTTCGGGAGTTGATTCCGCGCACTTCGTCGGGGTTCCCTGCGACGACGGGCACAACGATCTTCCCCTCCTGAAGGGCCTGCACGACCAGGTCGGTCAGGTAGAACTCCCGCTGCACGTTGACGTCGGTCAGGCGCGGGAGGTTTCTCGCGAGGAACTTCCGGTCGAAGACGTATGTCCCCGAGTTCACCTCCCGGATCTTCCGGATCTCGGGACCGCCGTCCCTCTCCTCGACGATCCGCGCGACGGTGCCGTCCGGGTTGCGCAGGACACGCCCGTACCCGGAAGGGGTGGAGAGGATCCCGGTCAGCACGGATGCGGCCGCCTTCCTGCGTCTCCGGGTTGCGATGAGAGCACGGATGGTCCGGGGATGAATGAGCGGTGCATCCCCGCAGAGGACGACGACCTCCTTCGCCTTGGAGGAGAGCACGGAAAGCCCGCAGCGGGCGGCATCTCCGGTCCCCAGCTGGGTTTCCTGGATCGCCACCTTCCCCCCGAACTCCTCCGCCGTCCCGACCAATTTCTCCCGCCCCTGGCCTAGCACGAAGGCGATCTCGGCGATCCCGGCCGTTCTGGCCGCGCGGGCGACGTGCCACAACATCGGCCTGCCCGAAACGGGATGCGCCACCTTGGGGAGGAGGGACTTCATCCTTTTTCCCTGCCCCGCGGCGAGAATGATCGCGGAGACATCCGCCATGGACCTCATCCTTTCCGGGATGGTAGAATTGGCCCCGTCCGGCCGTAGTAAAGTGTACCCGGTTTCCTTGGGAAAAGGGAACGCCGAAAGTGACGAATGTGAAGAACGCGTTGGACAGAATCGAAGCGGATCTCAACGAGCTGAAGCGCCAGTACGACCTCTTCTTTCAGGGAACCCGGCGCACCGAGCCCCAGGAGGAGCGCAAAGTCCTCGGGTGGATGGTTCGCCGTATGGGGCAGCGGAAGCTTCCGAACACTTCCGACCAATTCCGGTTCAGCAGCCTGCAGAACCGGTTCAATACTTATTCCCACCTGTGGACCCGGATGATCCGGGATCTGGAGGAAGGCCGGCTTACGCGGGACAGCGGGGGAAAGATCACCCGCGCAACCCCCTTAAGCGAGGAAACGATTTCCCCGGACCAGCTCGAACAGGTGCTCGAACAACTGAAGAGCGCCCGGCAGGAGTGCGGCATGACAACCGGAGAGAAAGACCTGAACGCCCTGCGGGAGATGCTCAAGGCCCGCGCCGCCGAAATCGCCGGGAAGTCCAGCGCGCGACGGGTCGAGTTCCGTGTCACCATCGAGGGGGGAAAACCGAAAATCAAGGCGGGAACGCGCTAACCACCGGCGGGGATGCAGCGGTCCTCGAATGCCGGTATCTGAGGAAATGGATCCCTGGAGGCCGGCGGCCGGCTACTCTGCGGCGGACATCCGGGCGATCGATCTCTGGAGGGCGGAGTTCATCTTGTTGAACTCCGCATCATCAATCACCAAGTCCTTGAGGGCTTTTTCGGCCCGTTCGTTGGCCCGCCGCGCGCGATCGACGTCGATCTCCTCCGCCTTTTCCGCGACATCCGCCAGGATGACCACTCGATCCGACGTCACCTCCGCGAACCCGCCGCCCACGGCGATTTTCCATTCCTGGTTACTCTTCCGGTAGCGGAGCACCCCGATCGAAAGGATCACCAGGAACGGCGTGTGGTCGGGAAGCACGCCGAACTCCCCTTCGTACCCGGGGGCGATGACCTCGTCGACCTCCTCGGAGACGAGAAGGCGCGCGGGGGTGACAAGTTCCAGTTTGATCGTCGATGCCATCGTGCTCTTCCCCGTAAGCTCGGCTTTGCGGAACGACTCGCGTTACGCGCTTTCGATTCGCCTCATTCGGCGGCGAGGAGCTTCTTCCCCGCCTCGATCGCTTCCTCGATCGTGCCAACCATGTAGAACGCCTGCTCGGGGAGGTCGTCGTGCTTCCCGTCGACGATCTCCTTGAAGGAACGGATCGTATCCTCGAGGCGAACGTACTTTCCCGGAATCCCGGTGAACTGCTCGGCAACGAAGAACGGCTGCGAGAGGAACCGCTGGATCTTGCGCGCCCGGGCAACTAGCAGCTTGTCGTCTTCCGACAGTTCGTCCATGCCGAGGATCGCGATGATATCCTGCAGGTCCTTGTACCGCTGGAGGACCTTCTGGACCGCGCGGGCGACATCGTAGTGCTCTTGCCCCAGGACGAGCGGGGAGAGGATCCGCGATGTGGAGTCCAGCGGGTCTACCGCCGGGTAGATCCCGAGCTCCGCGATCTGGCGGGACAACACGGTCGTGGCGTCGAGGTGCGAGAACGTCGTCGCCGGCGCCGGGTCGGTCAGGTCGTCCGCGGGGACGTAGATCGCCTGGACCGAGGTGATCGAGCCGCTCTTGGTGGACGTGATCCGCTCCTGGAGCTCCCCGAGGTCGGTGGACAGTGTCGGCTGGTAGCCGACCGCCGAGGGGATCCGTCCCAGAAGAGCCGATACCTCGGAGCCGGCCTGGGTGAACCGGAAGATGTTGTCGATGAAGAGGAGCACGTCCTGCCCCTCCTCGTCGCGGAAATATTCCGCGGCGGTCAAGGCCGACAGACCGACGCGCGCCCGCGCGCCGGGAGGCTCGGTCATCTGCCCGAAAACCAGGCAGGCCTTCTCGAGGACTTTGGACTCCTTCATCTCGAGCCACAGGTCGTTTCCCTCGCGCGTGCGTTCGCCCACCCCGCCGAACACCGAGTAGCCCCCGTGCTCGATCGCGATGTTGTGAATGAGCTCCATGATGATGACGGTCTTTCCGACACCCGCGCCGCCGAACAGGCCGATCTTCCCCCCCTTGGAGTAGGGAGCCAAAAGATCGACGACCTTGAGCCCGGTCTCGAGGATCTCGACCTTGGTCGACTGCTCCTCGAAGGAAGGGGGGTGCCTGTGGATCGGGTACCGTTTCTCCGTGGCGATCTCCCCCATCTCGTCGACGGGATTCCCGATCACGTTCATGATGCGGCCCAGGGTCTGCGGGCCGACCGGAATGGTGATCGGGCCGCCGGTATCGGTCGCCTCCATCCCGCGGACTAGGCCGTCGGTCGTGTCCATCGCGATGGTGCGGACGATGTTGTCGCCCAGGTGCAAGGCCACCTCGACGGTGAGGTTCCCCTCCTTGTCGCTGATGCTCGGGTTGGAGATCTTGACCGCATTATAGAGCGCCGGAAGCTTGCCGGCCTCGAACCGGACGTCCACGACGGGTCCGATCACCTGGACGATATTTCCCTTGTTCATGATTCTTTCGCCTCCTTCGATATCCGTAGCAAAGCGGCCCGCCCGGGGGCGAGCCATCGATCGATGTTATCCCTTGAGCGCCTCGGCTCCACCGATGATCTCCATCAGTTCCTTGGTGATGGAGGCCTGTCGCGCGCGGTTCATCTGAAGCGTGAGCCGGGAGATCATGTCCACCGCGTTGTTGGTGGCCGAATCCATCGCCGTCATCCGGGCGCCATGCTCCCCCGCCACTGACTCGAGAAGCATCCGGAAGATCTGCACCTCCATATACTTGGGCAGCAAAGCCGCCAGGATTTCCTTCTGGGAAGGCTCATAGAGGTAATCGATGCCCTCATCGGGGGCTTCCCCTTCCGCCGGATCGAACGCGATGGGGAGGAGCCTTTCCATTCGGACGCTCTGCGAAATGGCCGACCGGAACTCGTTGAACGCGATCACCACCTCGTCAAACTCTTTCGACAGGAAACCTCCCACGAGATCGTCCGCGATCTGCTTGGCATGAGCGTAGGACAGCGTCCCCAGGACGTTCACATACTCCTTGTGCATCGGCACGTGTCGCCTGCGGAAGAAATCGCGGGCCTTCCGGCCGACCACGTAGAGCGCGGCCTCCCCGTGCCTCTCCCTGTTCTCCTGGAGGAATCGGTTGGATGCGCGGAGCAGATTCGAGTTGAACCCTCCGCACAAGCCCCGGTCCGAGGTGATCACGAGGAGTCCGAGCTTCTTCGTCTCCCGGGGCAACAGGAGCGGATGCGCATCCTGCCCGGCCCGCCGAGCGACCGCTTGGACGACTTCCCGCATCTGGCGTGCGTACGGCCGCGCGGCGACGATGGCGTCCTGCGCCCGCTTGAGCTTTGCCGCGGACACCATCTTCATCGCCTTCGTGATCTGCTGGGTGCTTTTGACGCTCCCGATCCGTTTCCGGATCGCGCGGAGGTTCGCCATGGTTCCTCGTCGCCCCTTTGCGCGCCGTTATTCCTGGAATACGCCGCGGAATTCCTCGAGGGCGGCGATGAGCTTTGTTTTCAGGTCGTCGTCGATCGTCTTCCTCTCGAGAAGCTCCGCGAGGGTCGTGCCGTGCTTGTCCCGCATGAAGGCGGCAAGCTCTGTCTCGTAGCGGGCGAGCAAGGAGACATCGTAGCCGTCGGTGAAGCCGTTGGTCGCCGCGAAGATCGTCACGATCTGCCGCTCCACGGGCTGGGGTTCGTACTGGGCCTGTTTGAGGATCTCCATCAGCCGGGCACCCCGCGCCAGCTGCATCTGAGTGGCCTTGTCGAGGTCCGACCCGAACTGGGCGAACGCCGCCATCTCGCGGTACTGCGCGAGCTCCAGCCGGAGCCTTCCGGCGACCTGCTTCATCGCCTTGATCTGCGCGTTCCCGCCGACGCGGGACACGGAGAGGCCGACGTTCACCGCCGGTCGGACGCCAGCGTAGAACAGGTCGGCCTCAAGGTAGATCTGGCCGTCCGTGATCGAGATGACATTCGTCGGGATGTAGGCCGAAACGTCCCCGGCCTGCGTCTCGATGATCGGCAGTGCCGTCAGCGATCCGCCCCCCTCGGCGTCGGAAAGCTTGGCTGCGCGCTCGAGCAGGCGGGAATGCAGGTAGAAGACGTCGCCCGGGTACGCCTCCCGCCCCGGCGGCCTGCGCAGCAGCAGGGAAAGCTGCCGGTAGGCCACGGCGTGCTTGGACAGGTCGTCGTAGATGCACAGCGCGTGACGGCCGCTGTCGCGGTAATACTCTCCCATCGTGCACCCCGCGTAGGGGGCAATGAAGTTGATCGGGGCGGATTCGGCGGCGGTCGCGGAGATGACGATCGTGTAGTCCATCGCTCCGAACTGGCGGAGCTTCTCGACCACCTGGGCGACCGTCGACTGCTTCTGGCCGATCGCGACGTAGACGCAGATGACGCCGGCCCCTTTCTGGTTGATGATCGTGTCGAGCGCCACCGCGGTCTTGCCCGTCTGGCGGTCGCCGATGATGAGCTCGCGCTGCCCGCGGCCGATCGGGATCATCGAGTCGATCGCCTTGATGCCGGTCTGGAGCGGCTCCTTCACCGGCTGGCGCCTGACGATCCCCGGGGCAATGACCTCGATGCGGCGGAACTCTTTCGTCTCGATGGGCCCCCTTCCGTCGATCGGCAGCCCCAAGGGGTTCAACACGCGCCCGACCATCGCGTCCCCGACCGGCACCTCGACGATGCGGCCGGTGCGGCGGACGACGTCCCCTTCCTTGATGAGCTGGTCGTCTCCCAAAAGTGCGATGCCGACGTTGTCCTCCTCGAGGTTCAGCACAATCCCCCGGACGTCCCCGGGGAACTCGAGAAGCTCCCCGGCCATCGCCTTCTCCAGCCCGTAAACGCGGGCGATGCCGTCCCCGACGGAAAGGACGACACCGGTCTCGGCGACGTCCACGCGGGTTTCGTAGCCCTTGATCTGACTTTTGAGGATCTCCGTGATCTCATCTGCGCGGATGCTCATGGCGCTTGTCTCACCCCTTCTCTAGATTTTCCCGGATCTGTTCGATCTGCGTCCGTGCGCTCCCGTCGTAGACGGTGGAGCCGACCTTGACGACCATTCCCCCCAGCACGGCAGGTTCGACCTTTTCCTCCAGCACGACCTTCTTGCCGGTCTGCCCTTCGAGGACCGATTGCAGCAGATCGCGCTGGGCGCCCGCAAGCGGCATCGGCACCACCACCTCGACACGCTCGATCCCTTCGAGCTGCTCGATCATCCGGCGCAGCTCCGTCACGATCGGAGAGAGGATGTTCATCCGTCTTTTGTCGACCAGCAGAAAAAGGAAATTCCTCGTCGCGGGGAGAAACCCGAAAGGGCCGAGGGACGCCTCGAGGGCGGCCTTCTTGTCCCGACGGTTGATGTGCGCGGCTTCCAGCATCTCGCGCAGGTGGGGGATTTCAACCATCAGCCGGTTGAACCTCTCCGCCTCATTCAGGATCCTGTGGAGATCCCCTTCTTCCTGACCGATGGCGATCAGCGCGCGGGCATACCTCCTTGCCAGGCTTCCTCCGATCACCGCACGATCTCCCGGATCCTGTCGATGTTCTCCCGCACCATTCGCTCCTGGTCCCCCTTCGTGAGCGTCTTCGAGACGATCTCCTCGGCGGCCCGGGCGGAAAGCTCCGCCGCCTCTTTGCGGAGCTCGAGCCGGGCGTTCTTCACTTCCTGCTCGGCGGTAAACTGCACCTGGGCGTGGAGCCGTTCGACCTCGGCCTGTGTCACTTCCTTAATCCGTCGCGTCTCCTCTGCGGCCTCGGCGTCCATCTTCCGGCTCATCTCCGCGATCTCCTCGGAGAGCTTGGCCATGCGGATTTCGATCGCCAGGAATTTCTCCGCCGCGGATGCCCTCGCCCGGGCCGCCTCGTCGATCGATTTCTTAAGCATCTCCGACCGTTCCTTGAGATACGCTCCGACGGGCTTCCTCAGGAAATAGACGAGTACCGCCACCAGAATGCCGAGATTCACGGCCTGCTTGAAAATCTCCCACCACGGGATTCCCGTGGCTCCACCCGCTTCGGACGCCGCGGGCGCAACGGCAGGTACGACAAGGAGACCAAGGAGAAGCAGGATCGCCCTCACGCCATTCGCCTCCCGAGAACCTTCTCGGCGATCTCCAGCGACAGGTGCGACACCTCGGTGCGCAGCACACGGGCGGCCTCTTCTTTCTCCGCGAGGATCTGCCCTTTCATCTTGTCGATCTGCCGGTTGGTCTCCTCCATGACTGCTTCGATCCCCTTCCGCTCTGCCCGGGTCGCTTCTTCCAGCCGTGCCCGTTTGCGGGCGAGGATCTCGGCGGCCGCCTTCCGCCGGGACTCGTCATACTCCCGGGTCTTGGCATCGGCATCGGCGATCAGCTGTTTCGCTTCCTCCAGCGGCCCGACGGAAAGGGTTTCGCGTTCCCGGAACGTGGCGAGAACAGGCCGGACGAGAGTCACGGAAAGGACGAATGTCAGGAAGACCACCAGCCCCATCTGAAGAACGGCGAGCAGCGTGATGTCCAACGTCTGGAATATCTTGAGGACGAGTTCCATGAAACCGTCTCCCCCGGAATTCCCTGCAGGCTAACGACATGCGCAGATGGGTAAACGGGAAATTGGTATCACGGGAGGAAAGCCGCTGTCAAGCGGTTAGTGGGTGGAAATCGCCCTCCTGTCCGGACAGTTCGGAGGCAGAAAGAGGAGGGGCACCACGGATTTCCGCGGCGCCCTTCCTCTTCTCGGGAATTTCTTTCCTTTCCGGCGGGCTTCCGTCCCGTCGGGAGCCGGATCTATCCTCCCGTTACTTCTTGGGAGCCTCTTCCATCGGTTTTGCCTCTTCCATCGGTTTTGCCGTGTCGGCAGGCGCCATCGCCGCGTTGTCGGCAGGCATCATCGCCCCCTTATCGGCAGGAGCGGCCTGCTCGGCGGGCGGAGGAGGAGGAGCCTCTTTCTTCGCACACGCTGCCAGACCAAATGATGCGACAAAGACCAGACTCAGGAACAGTGCCCATAATTTGCGCATTTTTAACGCTCCTTTCCTATTGTGGTTTGTCCGTTTCCCGGATAAAAATAGTTGGCTGTTATGCGGCAAAATATAGCACATACCAAACTTGTTGCAACTGTTTTTTCCCCTTATTCCTGGCGCTCGGCTTCGTATTTCCCCCCGGCAAACCCCTGGTCCCCGGCAAAAAGGATGTCGCAGATCCTTGCAAACTCTTCCTCGGAGAAATAGGAGACTTCTACCCTCCCCTTTTTCGTCGTCCCCCGGATGCGTACCCTCGTACCCCCTCTCCGGGACAATCGATCTTCCAGATCCTTGAGATGCAGGTCACGGCGCGTGGGTTTGCGCGCGGACACCTTCCTTTCCCCCTCCTGGCACATCCGCTCCGCCTCGCGCACGGAGAGCCCCTTGCGCAACACGGTCTCGAAAATCGCCGGGAGCCGGCCAGGGGGCGCCGACAAGAGCGCGCGCGCATGCCCCGCGGAGATACGGCCGTCCACGACCGCCTGTTTCACGGCAGCAGGGAGCTTGAGCAGCCGGACCGTATTCGCCACCGTGACCCGGTCCTTCCCTACTCGCTGCGCGACCTCTTCGTGCGAGAGCGCAAACTCGGCGGAGAGCCGATGGTACGCCTCCGCAAGCTCGATGGCGTTCAGGTCCGCCCGCTGGACATTCTCCACCAGGGCAGCCTCCAGCGATTCCCGGTCGGAAAACTTCTTGACGATGGCGGGGATCGTCGCGACACCTGCAGCCTGGGCGGCACGCAGTCTCCGCTCCCCCGCGACGAGTTCGTACCCGGCGGTCGTGGTGCGAACGAGGACGGGTTGCAGAACCCCTTTCTCCCGCACGGACTCGACCAGGTCCCGCAGCTCTCCCGCGGAAAAAGAGCGACGTGGCTGCTGGGATCCGGCCCGAATTTCGTTCACCGGGATGTGCAGGAAGACGGGTTCCCGTTCGGCAGGGCCCGGGAGAAGTGCCGACAGGCCTCTGCCCAGGACCTTCTTTTTCAGCGGATCGGGTTTTCGCTCCATCGGCTCACCATCTCTTTGGCAAGTTCGAGGTATGATGCCGCCCCGCGCGAACTCACCGCGTACAGGATCGCCGGCTTCCCGAAGGACGGGGATTCGGAAAGCCGCACGTTACGGTGTATAACTGTTTGAAATACTTGAGAATTTAGGTTTTCCCGCGCCTCCGCGGCGACCTGGTGCGACAGGTTGTTTCGCGAATCGAACATCGTGAGAAGGATACCCTCCACCCGGAGGGAGGGATTTACCGACTCCCGGATCTTCTCTATGGTCCGATAGAGGCTGCCCAGGCCTTCAAGAGCGTAATATTCGCACTGCAGGGGAATCAGCACGGACCTTGCCGCGCACAAGGCGTTGACGGTCAGTAACCCCAGGGATGGGGGGCAGTCGATGAGGATCACCTCATACCGCTCCAAAAGGGGGCGCAACGCCTCACGAAGGCGTGTCTCCCACCCCTCCCGGCCGACCAGCTCGATCTCCGCGCCGATCAGATCGGCCGTCGCAGGAAGAAGGTGGAGAAACGGGAGATCGGTTTCGCAGACCGCCTCCGTAGCCGGAAGTTCGGCCATCACCACGCGGTAGATGTTCTTGCCATCCTCGCCCCCGGGGGCCCCGCCCACCCCCGACGTTGCGTTCGCCTGGGGGTCCAGGTCCACGAGGAGGGTCCTCTTCTCCATCACCGCGAGGGAAGCGGCTAGATTGACCACCGTGGTGGTCTTGCCCACCCCCCCCTTCTGGTTGGCAACGGCGATGACGTGGGTCACGTGCTCCCTTTCCGAAAGCATTCGATACCGGGCGATTTCGAGAAATACGGTATATGTACCACGCCGGGAGACACGGGAGGAACGAATTTCTTCCGGTCCCCGCTAGCCGAAGTCGAGTCCTCCTCCCGGGACACACCCGGATCTCCTCTTTCATTCACGGGGTCCGTATCTCCCGGATCTCACGAAAACCCATTCGCAAAGGGAGTTCAAACCGGACGGTGCGTTCCCGGACGTCCCTTTGAGAGGAGAAATCCTCTTCCCCACGGGACGTTCCCTTCCCCTTTCCGGGTCCTCTCATCAAGAGAATGCGCCCCGACTTCGCTACATAGGGGAGGAGAACGGTCACGGCCTCCCCGGCCGGGAGGGTGGCCCGGGTGACAATGTGCTCGAATGTCCCGATGGGGAGGCGGCGATTCGTTTCCATGCGGGCCTGCACTACCTCCACGTTGGCAAGGGAGAGCTTCCGGAGGGTGTGCGACAGGAAAGCGCACTTTTTCCCCGAGGACTCCATGAGAAGGAATCGGGACCCGGGCAGGACGACTGCCAGGGGAATGCCGGGGTATCCGGCTCCCGAGCCAAAGTCCAGGACCCGTCCGGGGAACGGGGTAAAGCGAAGCAGGAGCAGGGAGTCCAGAATGTGCTTGACAGCGACTTCCGCCGGCTCGGTGATTGCCGTGAGCCGGATTGACCGGTTCCATCGGAGCATCTCCCGGGCGTGGTCGACAAGCTTCTCCACGGCCGTCATCGGAACGGAAAGACCTGCCCCTTCGATCAGTCCCGCGAGAAATGCCGACGACGGCAAAGCGTCTTCAGGGCAACTCGTCAACACATTCTCCCGTGAAGCCCCCTGTTCCACGTGGAACACCCTACTTTCTTGCGATGGCCGCCCCCCCCTTCGTAAGCGCGACGAGGAGGAGGGACACCGCTGCAGGGGTGACCCCGGGAATCCTCCGGGCGTGCCCGATCGAGGCAGGCCTGACCCGTACGAGCTTGTCCCGTACCTCGATCGACAGACCGTAGACCGACTCGAACGGGAAATCTCCTGGGAACCGCATCTCTTCGTATTTCCTAAGCTTTTTTGCCTCCTCCTCCTGGCGGCGGATATACCCGTCGAACTTGACGATGAGTTCCGCCTGGGCAACCACCTCCGGGGAGAACCGCGAAAGATCCGGATCGTTCGCCACGACAAGGGCGGCCGTAACCTCGGGGCGGCGCAGCAAATCTGCGTACGGGGTCCCGGGACGGATCGGCGCACCTCCCGTCTCCACGACGGCTTGCGCCAGCGGGTGCCCCGAAGAAACGCGGGACGTCTCGAGGGCGGACAGCAGCGAGGACAACCCCTCCCGCTTCTTGCAGAAGTTCCGGTATCGCTCCTCGGAGAGCAATCCCATCCGGTACCCGGTTTCCGAAAGGCGCAAATCGGCATTGTCCTCCCGCAGGAGAAGCCGGTATTCGGCCCGGGAGGTGAACATCCGGTACGGCTCCTGGGCCCCCTTCGTGACCAAATCATCAATTAAAACACCTATGTACGCCTCGCTGCGGCTGAATACCACGGGCTCCTTCCCCCGCACTTTCCGCGCCGCGTTGATCCCGGCGACGATCCCTTGCGCCGCGGCTTCCTCGTATCCGCTGGTGCCGTTGATCTGCCCGGCGTGGAACAGGTTCTTTACGACCTTCGTTTCGAGGGAGGGATAAATCTGCACCGGGTCGACGAAATCGTACTCGATGGCGTACCCCGGGCGGACGATCTCCACCTCTTCCAGGCCGGGGATGGTTCGGAGCATCTTCCGCTGGATGTCATAGGGAAGGCTCGTCGAGACCCCGTTCGGATAATACTCGGCGGTTCGAAGACCTTCCGGCTCCAGAAAGACGTGGTGGCGCTCCCTGTCGGCGAATCGGACCACCTTGTCCTCGATCGAGGGGCAGTATCTCGGTCCGATCCCCTGGATCACACCGGAATAAAGGGGGGAGCGCGAAAGGCCGGACCGGATCGCCTCGTGAGTCCTCGCATTGGTGTGCGTAACGTAGCAAGGAACCTGGAATCGGCGAATCTCCTTGTTTTCGAAGGAAAAAGGAACGGGAGGATCATCGCCGAATTGTGGTTTGGTCCGGGAGAAATCTATCGTTTTCCCGTCCAACCGGGGTGTGGTGCCGGTCTTGAGGCGCCCGACGGAGAACCCAAGTTCCCGCAGGGAATCGGATAACTTCATCGAGGGGAATTCCCCCGCCCTCCCCGCAGGGAAATGCACCAGCCCGATGTGGACAAGCCCCTTGAGAAAGGTGCCGGTGCACAGGACCACCGTTTTTCCCCGGTACCGGATACCCAGATCCGTTTCGACACCCGACGCCACCCCCCCTTCCGCGAAGACGGCGTCAACCATGGCCTGCTTGACATCCAGCCCATAGGTGCTCTCCAACGCCTTTTTCATCCGGAGGTGATAGAGCTGCTTGTCCGCCTGTGCACGGGACGATCGGACCGCCGGCCCCTTGCTCGTATTCAGCTGTCGGAACTGGATCCCCGTCGCGTCGATATTTTTCGCCATCTCGCCGCCCAGCGCGTCGATCTCCCGGACGAGATGCCCTTTGGCCAGCCCGCCGATCGCGGGATTGCACGACATGAGCCCGATGGCATCGGCGTTGATCGTGAGAAGGAGAGTGGAACACCCCATCCGGGCGGCGGCCAGGGCCGCCTCGCAGCCGGCGTGGCCTCCTCCGACGACGACCACGTCGTATTCCTTCGGATAATCGTACATGCTCACCACGGATCTTTCCCTCCCCCTGTTTCACGTGAAACGGAAGACAAAAAAGATATAAACAACAACTATTTACCTATACAAAACGTGTCGAATATGGCATTCAGAACTTCTTCGGGGGCGATCTCCCCGGTAAGTTCGGCAAGCGCCTGCGCTGCGTCCCGAACGTCGGAGGCGATGAATTCCAACGGAAGACATTTTCCGGCCGCCTCCTGTCCCCGCTCCAGCGCGGCGTCCGCCTTCCTGGCGGCATCGAGGTGGCGAAGCCTGGTAAGCGGGGCCTCGGCCATTATAGCATCCTCCTCCGGGGCGATCTCGCGGGCGATCGTCCCGAGGAGGCCGTCGACCCCCTCCCCGGTCTTCGCCGACACCGAAAGCGTCCCGTTGTGTCCCTGCCCCCGGAAGCGGGCCCCGTCCTCCGCGGCAGGGAGATCCTGTTTGTTCAGGAGAACCAGATGAGGACGCCCCGCCACTTCCCGGTACGCATCGAAATCTCCCTCGTGCGCCGGGCGACTCCCTTCGAGAACGAACAGGGTGAGATCCGCCCCGGCGATAATTTCCCGGCTTCGCCTGACCCCTTCGCGTTCCACCGGATCCGAAGCCTCCCGCAATCCCGCCGTGTCGACCAGCCGCAGCGGAATCCCCGACAGGGAAATTTCCCCGGAGAGGTAGTCCCGTGTGGTCCCCGGAATTTCCGTTACGATCGCCCGCTCCTCTCCCAGGAGGCGGTTCAGCAGCCGCGATTTCCCCACATTGGCCACTCCTGCGATCGCCACGGTCGCCCCGTCCCGGTACCGGTGTCCCCGGGCGTACGATGCGAGCTGCCGCCCGACCTTCTCCCTCAAATCTATCACCCGTGCTTGAAGTTGCTCATGAGACAGGAGGGGGATGTCCTCTTCTTCGGAAAAGTCGATGGAAGCCTCCAGGAGCGTGAGAAGCGATACGATTTCCGCCCGGAGGGGGGAGATCGTATCCCGGATTCCCCCTTTGAACTGGCGAAGGGCTGCCCTGGCCGCCCCCGACGTCCTCGCCGTGATCAGGTCGGCCAGTGCCTCCGCCTGCGTGAGATCCATCTTCCCGTTTTGGAAAGCGCGGCGGGAGAACTCCCCGGGCGCGGCGGGAACGGCCCCTATATCACATGCGGCGGCGGCGGCCCGCTCCATAAGCACGGGGTTGCCGTGGAGATGGATTTCCGCCACATCCTCTCCGGTGAAGCTGCGCGGCGCGGGGAAGAATACGACGAGGGCGGAATCGATCTCCTCCCCCGTCGTGTCGCGGACGGTGCACCGAAGCAACGTGCGGGGGGAAACCCGGTAAGGATCTACGCCGGTCATCCGGAACGCGATCGGAAACGCTTCCGGGCCGGAAAGGCGCAGAAGGGAAACGGCGCCGGCGCCGGCGGGGGTTATGGGGGCTACAATCGTCGTCCCGCCGCCATCGCCTGCCCCCCCCCGCTGTCCCGTGTAAGCCCGGGGCCGGTGATCGTCCACGGGATTCCTCCTTGGGGGGCGTTAAGCCTTTGCCGCCTTTTCCGCTTCGGCCTGCCGGTTCTGTATCAGCTGCTGGCCGATGCTCAGCAAATTGTTGACAAGCCAGTAGATGGTGAGACCTGTCGGGAACCCCCAGAACATGAACGTGAAGATGAGGGGCAGGAAGAGCATCATCTTCTGCTGGGCAGGGTCCATCCCCCCGGAAGGCGACATCTTCTGCTGGACGAACATCGAAACCCCCATGAGCAAGGGGAGCAGGCGGATCGGGAGCGTATACCCCGCCAACGAGAGATCCCACAGGTGCTCGGGGGCGGACAGGTCGTTTATCCACAGCATGAACGGGGCATGGCGAAGCTCGATCGCCACGAGCAGCCCCTTGTAGAGCGCGATGAAAACCGGGATCTGGAGCACCATCGGTAGGCAGCCGCTTAACGGGTTGATCTTGTACGTCTTGTAGAGATTCATCGTCTCCTGCTGCTGCCTTGCCTTGTCGTCCTTGTACTTCTCCTTGATCTGTTTCATGATGGGCCCGAGTTCCTGCATCTTCTTCATCGAGGCCATCGATTTCTTCGTAAGCGGATAGAAAGCGATCTTGATCAGAATCGTCAGGATGATGATGTCGATCCCGTAATTTCCCGTAAACCGGTTGAAGACGGTGAGGAGCCAGACGAGGGGCATCGCCAGGAGGGAGAACCACCCGTAGTCCACCAGCTTCTCCATGTCTTTGCCGGTGGCCGCCAGAAGGTTGTACTCCTTCGGTCCCATGAAGGCCCGGGCCGAAAAGGAGATCACCTCCTTCGGTCCCAGAACCGCCGGAGAGCCGGCAAGGGCAAGCCGGATTCCCTCCTCCCCCAGCGGGGAGACCCGTTCGATACTCCACTCCTTCTCGGGGATGGCGATCAGGGTGAAATACTTGGCGTCGGCGGCCGCCCACCGAACCGGGACCTTGTCGATATCCCCCTTCCGGATCTTCTTGAAGTTGAGACGCTCGATTTTTCCGCCGGCGTCCACCACGGCCCCCTTGAAGGAATAGGAATCGCCGCCCAATTCCCCCGTGAAGACCTGGGAAAGCTGGATTCCCGGCGTAAGCCGGATCGATTCCGCACTCCCGTTGGTCACCTTCTGGTCCACATCAAAATCGTACCTGCCGCCGACGAAGGTGTACTCGCGCGTGACGCGGACTCCGTGCGCGGAAATCCAGGACAGGGCGACGGTCTTCTTCTCCCCGGCCCCGACGGACAACTCGTCGGGCGCATCCGTGGCAAAGACCGGCAGCTCGGGGAAGGCCGGCTGGCTTTCGGGCAGGTACAGATCGAGGGGAAGCGGACGGACCGACCCGGAACCGATGATGTCCAGGGGTTTTCCCTTCGGCCCGGGGTGTTCGTTGTACCGGCTCAGGTAGAACGACTGGATCCCCCCCCCGGCGGTGGATACGGTCGCGGTGTACAGGGGAGTTCGAACGGAAATCCACCGACGCGGATTCTCCCGGCCGGGGACAAGCCCAACGGGCGTCGATGGCGGCATGACCGGCAGGGCAGGGGCCTTTTCCACCTCGGCGGCATTGTCCCTTGCACGCTCTCCCGCCGTCTCCTGCTGCTTTGCGGGCGGCGGGGCGCTTTCACGCCCGGGTCCGAACAGCTGCTGGTAGCCAAGCATAATGGCGACCGACAGGACGATCGCCAGGATCAACCGTTTTTCCATCGATACCTCGTGCCGAAAATCTGGATTCGCCGCGGTTCGTCCACACCCCCGGGATGAAAGGGGTGGCACCGCAGGATCCGCCACAACCCGGCGAGAAGGCCCACCAGGGTGCCGTTCATACGGAGAGATCCGATCGTGTACTCCGAACAGCTCGGGTAGAAACGACAGCAATCACCGAGATACGGGGATACCAGCCGCTGGTAGCCTCTCAGGAGGCTTATCGGGATGTCTCTTGCCCGCACGGGAAAAGTTCCTTCCTCGTTCCCCAACGAAGCTCTATCGCGGGAAGGAGTTCGGCGGAAACCGATGCGAGATCCGCATCGCGGGGTGCTTTCCTCACCACGATGGCCGTTCGGGTTCCTACCGGAAAAGCGCGCTTGTTGTGCCGGTAGAATTCCCGGAGGAGACGCTTTACCCGGTTCCGCACCACCGCGTTCCCTACACGCCGGCCGACGGAGATCCCGATTTTCCTGGAAACGGGGACGCCCCCCTCTCCCCCGGAGGCGCGGAAATCCCGGTAGATGCTGTAGTGCGGCGTGGATGCGCGTCCCCCCCGGCGAACCACGTCCCGGTATTCGCGGTCGGTGCGCAGCATTTCCGCCTTGGACAGCCGAAAACTCCCCACCCGCGCTCGGGCCTTCCCTAATCCGGATATGGTTACTTCTTGCCGCTGACCGAAACGGCGAGCCGCTTCCGCCCCTTCGCGCGGCGTCGGGAAATGATCTGCCTGCCCGCCGGAGTCGACATGCGGCGGCGAAATCCGTGGGTTCGCAGGCGCCGCCTGTTGTGCGGCTGGTAGGTGCGTTTCATCCTGGAGCACTCCTTCCTCGGTACATACACGCTTCCCTGGAAAAAAGATAAGGTATTCCTTTTGTTCCGCCCGTGTCAACCTTGATTTTCCCCCCTATGGTACACTGCGCACGCCATGAGCCGAAAACGGACAACGCGTCTTTCCCCCCTGCGCAGGCTCCTGTCGTTTCCGCTGCTGCAGGCCGGGAGGAAGAGAAAAGGCGCCCCTGCTTCCGAGGAGGAGCTCCTCTTCGAGCTGACGGGGCTCAACCCGGAAAACCTGCTCTTCGGCCGGTTCCGGCCGGAGGAGGTCCGGGAGTGGATCGGGGACGCGGGCATCCTCGCGGGGCTTGCGCTCCGGGGGTACCACGACCCCGTCCTCACGCTCTCGTGTGCGGACCCGGAGGAGCAGCGCGTCTGCCTGTACGCGGGGAGGAAGTCCCGCGAGCGCCTCCTCATGGAGGTACGGGTCCAGATCCGCGCGTTCCGTCCCGGCAAGCCGATCGGATCGTTCCCCGAGGGTTCCGTCTTTCGGATGCTCCTCATCCACTGGCTCGCCCTATCCGACCCGGATCGTCCGTTTTCGATCGACCGCCCCCGGCTTCCCGGGCAGGAGCGACCGGGCCTGGGGCTGCTTTCGGAATGCCTGTCTCTTCTCCGGCAGATCGGAAAGGAGTTCCTCCTCGACGGCATTCTCGACGTCCCCGATCATTTTCACACCGCCCTTATCTACTCCCGGACATTCCGGTTTCTCGACCCGCAAGCCGAAGGGCGGTTCCAGGCGATGGCCCGGGACCTCAAGGGGCTACCCCTCGCGATCGCCTCGGAGGCAGTCCGGGAGGGGTGCCTGATCGACACGGGTACCGGCCTGCCTGTACCCTGGGAGCCTGCGGAGCAGGTAATGCCGCTGCGCGAATCCCTTCGCCGCCATTTTCGATCCTCCGCGTTCTGCCGCGTTCGCGACGAGGTCGCTTCGGCCCTCCGGGCAACTGTGGACTGGGATCGTTACCGTTCAAAAATCGCCGCGAAAGGAAGAGCGGGAAAATATCCTTGATTCCCCTTTTCGGGGTATGATACCCTTCCTTCGCCTTAAGCCTGACAGCGCGGCGGAATCCTACCTCTTCCGAATCGATAACACGCGCAGGTCAAACGGAGAAAAACACCGGGGTTATCACATTAAACCTTTTGATTTACATGATGTTTTTGTCTTTTCCACAGATGTGGATAACCATGTTGGCAACTCTCCGGGGGAGAAATACCTTAACCGCCCGACAATGAATGTGATTTTCCTTGTTTCACACGTTGTGCGACACCCCATGAGGTAGATCATCCGGTGACTTCCCGGGCGTGGGAAAAGGTTCTTACCCACCTGAAGAACAATGTGAGCGACCAGGTGTTCGAGACTTGGTTGCGCCCGTTGCGTTTCGTCTCCCGGGAAGGCTCCCTTCTCCTGGTGGCGACACCTCACAAGTTTTTCAAGCAGTGGATTGAGGAAAACTATATGCCCAAACTCGAGGAGGCCGCCCGAAAGGAACTCGGGAGAAACATCTCCGTCGAGATCGTGGTGGGAAGCGAGGAGGACGGGGAGGAAGGGCGGTCGGCGCATCCTCCGGAATTGTCCATGGACGGCCACCGGGACGCGAAACAACCGAAACCGAAGAACCGCAACGGGGAACTCAATCCCCGGTATACCTTTGACCGATTTGTCGTGGGCGCGGGAAACCAGTTTGCCCACGCCGCCTCCTTCGCCGTGGCGAGCGACCCCGCCAAGAGCTACAACCCTCTTTTCCTTTACGGAGGCGTCGGCCTCGGCAAGACCCACCTGCTCCACGCCATCGGGAACCTCTCCCAGGACCACAATCCTCGCATTCAGGTGTGCTATATCACCGCCGAGAAATTCACCAATGAGCTCATCTTCTCCCTTCGGACAAACCGGATGCCGGACTTCAAGGAGAAATACCGTAACGTGGGCATGCTCCTGGTGGACGACGTCCAGTTCATCGCGGGGAAGCAGCGCACGCAGGAGGAGTTTTTCCATACCTTCAACGACCTCTATTCCTCCCGGAGGCAGATCGTAGTATCCAGCGACAAGTTCCCGAAGGAGATCCCCGACCTGGAGGAGAGGATCCAGTCGCGGTTCGAATGGGGTCTTGTGGCGGACATCCAACCGCCGGACCTGGAAACGAGGCTCGCGATCCTGAACCGAAAGGCGGAGGCCGACCAGATTCCTCTCCCCCCCGACGTCTCCCTGTTCCTCGCCACCATGATCAAGAACAACATCCGGGAACTGGAGGGATCTCTCATCCGGATCGGGGCGCACGCCTCCCTCACCAAGCGGGAGATCAACCTGGACTTGGCCCGCGAGGTGCTTTCCCGGCTCCTGGAATCCGCAGTCCGTGAAATCTCCCCGGACGCCATTCTGAAGGCTGTATCCGAACACTTCGGTGTGAAGGTCTCCGATCTACGCTCCGCTCGCAAACACAAGGTGGTAGCCCACCCGCGGCAGGTCGCCATGTTCCTCATGCGGGAGATGACCAAATGCTCCTTCCCCGATATCGGGCAGCGTTTCGGCGGTCGCGATCATTCCACTGTCATGCACGCCGTAAAAATGATAGAGAAAAAAACCAAAGACGATGTATCGTTAAGAAACAGCATCGAGGCGCTGCGCAAATCGATCAATGGATAACCCTGTGGGGCAATTGCGGATGAGTCGTTTCTCCCCGGGCCACGGGTATTCGCCACCCGGGTTGTGCGCATGTTGTTTCCCGGGTTTTCGGAAGGAGACAGCGGACTTTCTCATGCTGTCCACAATTTCACATCCCCTACTACGACTACGAACTTTATTAATGATTAATAAAAGAAGAGGGTGACGATGAACTTTACCGTGGATCGTGACCAGTTCGAGGGAATTCTTGCCCGCATCCAGGGGGTGGCGGAAAGGCGGCACACCATGCCGATTCTTTCACACACGCTTCTCAGCGCGGGCCCGAAGGCAGGACCAACGGGAAGTCCGGGACTCACGCTTGTCGCTTCCGACCTGGAGATCGTTGTTCGCTGCTCTCAGTCACTGGACGTGATCGAGCCCGGTTCCGTCGCTCTCCCGGCGCGGAAACTGTTCGACATCGCGAAGGTTCTCCCCAAAGGACCGGTTACCGTGGCAGGACGCGAGGGGAATTACGTGGAGATCTCCGCGGGCCGGGGCCATTTCCGCCTGGCGGGACTGGGGAGCGAGGAATTTCCGGAGATGCCGGAACGACCGAAGGGAAAGCCCGTCCCCGTGGACTCGGAGACGTTTCGCAAGCTGATCGACCGCGTCAGCGCTTTCGCGACCGGCGACGAGACGAGGTACAACCTTTCGGGAATCCTCCTGGAACGGCAGGAAGAGGAAGGGAGGACGATTCTCCGTATGGTGGCGACGGACGGGCACCGACTCGCAATAGCGGATGAGGAGGTGCCGAATCTCGGGGATCTTTTGGGGGAAAAACGTGTGCTCGTCCCGCGCAAAGGGTTGATCGAGATCCGGAAGCTCTCCGACGGGGGACCGGGTTCCCTGGAGCTGTACGCCACGGAAAAGTTTCTTTTCGCCGGGAAAGGGGACACGGAAGTCTGGGTACGCCTTCTCGACGCGGAATTTCCGGATTACCGGCAGGTCGTGCCCAAGGAGAACCAAATCGTGGCGGGCGTACCCCGGGGAACGTTCCTCGATGTCCTGAAACGCGTAAGCGTCATGGCGCCCGACAAGGTGAACAGCGTAAGACTTTCATTCTCGGGGAAACAACTGGAGGTGTCCACCACCAGCCCGGACATCGGCGAGGCACGCGACCTGCTGCCGATAGAGTTCGAGGGAGCACCGATCAAGGTCGGATTCAACGGGCGATACCTGCAGGACGCCCTCGGCGGGATCTCCGAGGATACGGTTCGAATGGAGCTGAAAGACGAGGTGTCCCAGGTGATCGTGCGGCCGGCGACCGACAAGAACTATCTCGCCATCATCATGCCTATGAGGATTCTGTAAGCCGGGAGGACGTGGGAAACCGCTCTCCGTCCTCCCTTTTCCCGCCGGAAAAACTCGTCCTCCCGGGCCAATCCGTAGTATGATAGATCGATTAATCTTTCGAGGGCAGAATATCCATGGCGAACCGTCCGGAAGACATTGCCAGAAACGGCAACGGTGCGGAAGAGTATACCGGCGATAACATTAAGGTTTTAAGGGGTTTGGAGGCCGTCCGGAAACGGCCGGCCATGTATATCGGGAGCACGGATTCCCACGGGCTCCACCACCTCGTCTACGAAGTCGTGGATAACGCCATTGACGAGGCAATGGCCGGGTACTGCGACAATATCCAGGTCACCATCCACAAGGACGATTCCGTAACCGTGGACGACAACGGCCGTGGGATCCCCGTCGACGTGATGGAGGGAGAGGGCAAGCCCGCCATCGAGGTGGTTCTGACGACCCTGCACGCCGGCGGGAAGTTCGACAAGGCGTCCTACAAGGTTTCGGGTGGGTTGCACGGGGTGGGCGTCTCCGTGGTAAACGCCCTGTCCGAGGAGCTCGAGGCGGAGGTGCGCCGGGACGGGTCCGTCCACCGGATCCGCTTCTCACGGGGCGAGACGGTGTCGCCCCTCCAGGCGACGGGCAAATCCCGGAAGGCCGGCACCAAGGTGACGTTCCGGCCCGACGCGGAGATCTTCACCGAAACCGAATTCTCCTTCGATATCCTTTCCGGAAGGCTGCGCGAGCTGTCGTTTCTCAACGCGGGGCTTCGGATCTCCATCCTCGACGAACGAAGCGGCAAGTCCCACGAGTTCCAGTACAAGGGGGGGATCAGCTCCTTCGTCCAGCACCTGAACCGGAACAAGACCCCCCTGCACCCCAAGCCGATCTTCGTGGAAGGGGAGAGGGACGGGGTCCAGACGGAGGTGGCTTTCCAGTATAACGATTCGTATCAGGAGACCGTCTTCTCCTTCGCGAACAACATCAACACCCACGAAGGAGGAACGCACCTCATCGGCTTCCGCTCCGCGCTGACCCGGGCGATCAACCAGTACGCGAACGCAGGGAATCTGCTCAAGGGCGTCAAGGAGAACCTGACCGGGGACGACGTACGCGAGGGGCTGACCGCGGTCGTTTCCGTGAAAGTGCCCGAGCCCCAGTTCGAGGGACAGACCAAGACCAAGCTCGGCAACAGCGAGGTCAAGGGGCTCGTCGATTCGCTCGTCTACGAGAAGCTGTCCTCTTTCTTCGAGGAGAACCCCTCGGTGGCGCGAAAGATCATCGAGAAAGGGCTCGAGGCCGCACGGGCACGGGACGCCGCACGGAAGGCGAAAGAGCTTGCCCGACGTAAGGGGGCGCTCGACTCCGCCGGTCTCCCCGGGAAGCTCGCGGACTGCCAGGAGAAGGACCCGTCCCTGAGCGAACTGTTTCTGGTCGAGGGGGACTCGGCGGGAGGCTCGGCCAAGCAGGCCCGGGATCGCCGGTTCCAGGCCATCCTCCCGCTCAAGGGGAAGATCCTGAATGTGGAAAAGGCGCGCATCGACAAGATGCTCTCGTCGCAGGAGATCCGGACGATGATCACGGCGCTGGGTACCGGCGTCGGCAAGGACGACTTCAACCCGTCCCGCCTGCGGTACGGCAAGATCATCATCATGACCGACGCGGACATCGACGGAGCGCACATCAGGACGCTGCTCCTCACCTTTTTCTTCCGGCACATGAAGGAGTTGGTGGAAGAGGGCAAGATCTACATCGCCCAGCCGCCTCTCTACGGGATCCGGAAGGGGAAAGAGACGATCTACCTCAAGGATGACGGCGCCTACCGGGAACACCTGATCGAGCTCGGCGCGTCCGGGCGGCGGGTGACGGGGGGCAACGGAAAGAATGCCCTGTCCGGGCAGAAGCTCACCGCCTGGCTGAAGAAGATCTCCCGGCTGGAGGAGCTCGTCGAACGAGCCGAACGACGCGGGCTGCCCGCCTTCGTTTTGGTCTCGCTGGGGGCCCGGGCAACGGGAGGAAGCGAAGTCCTTGCAAACGAGAAGACGGCGCGCCGCTTCTTTTCCTCGCTGATCCAGGACTGGAAGGGAAGCCGCCCGGAGGTGTCCTCCGCCGCAGCCGTGATCGATACGGATCCCGACGGCGAAAACGGAGGAGTCCGTGCCTTGCTGCGCTGGAAACAGGGCGGGCTTCCGATGTCGTGCCTCATCGACCGCCGCCTCATGGACTCGGCGGACCTCCGGGAGGTGAAGTCCCTCTCCGCGCAGATCCAGGAGACGCTTCCCCTGCCGTACCGGATCGAGGGGGAAGGGAATGTTCCCGAAGCGGACGGCCCCCTGTGCCTTTTCGGCCAGGTGCTGGAAGCGGGGAAGAAGGGGCAGACGATCCAGCGGTACAAGGGGCTGGGGGAGATGAACCCCGAGCAGCTGTGGCAGACGGCGATGAACCCGGAGACCCGCGTTCTTCTTCGCGTGGACGTGCAGGACACGGTCGAGGCCGACGAGATCTTCACGACCCTGATGGGGGACCAGGTGGAGCCGCGGCGGGAATTCATCGAAAAGAACGCCCTCGAAGTTTCCTCCCTGGATATCTGAGCTGACAGGAGCGACGTAAACCCATGGAGCTGTTCTCCCGGCCGGCGGTTTCGCGCACGATCGAAGACGAAATGCGCAGAAGCTATCTCGATTACGCGATGAGCGTAATCGTGGGGCGCGCGATCCCCGACGTCCGGGACGGTCTCAAGCCGGTTCAACGCCGCATCCTTTACGCGATGTACGAGCTCGGCAACGAATACGGCAAACCGTACAAGAAGTCCGCGCGTATCGTGGGAGACGTCATCGGGAAGTTTCACCCGCACGGGGACACGGCGGTCTACGACGCCCTCGTCCGGATGGAGCAGGAATTCTCGCTTCGGTACCCGGTCGTCGACGGGCAGGGGAACTTCGGGTCGATCGACGGCGACTCGGCCGCGGCGATGCGGTACACCGAGGTCCGGCTCGCCAAGATCGCGGCGGAGCTTCTCTCCGATCTCGACAAGGAAACCGTCGAGATGGTTCAGAACTACGACGGATCCCTCCAGGAACCGCGCATCCTCCCCGCGCGAATTCCCAACCTGCTGATCAACGGAAGTTCGGGGATCGCGGTCGGCATGGCCACCTCCATCCCCCCCCACAACCTGGGGGAGGTCATCGACGCGCTTACCGCGCTCATCACCGACCCGGACATCTCCGTCGACGCTCTCATGGAGCACATCCCCGCCCCGGACTTCCCCACGGGGGGAATCCTCTACGGGCTCGAGGGGGTGCGCGACGCCTACCGGACGGGGAGGGGCAACGTCCAGATCCGCGCCCGGGCGTTCATCGAAAAGGCGAAGAAGGGGGACCGGGAGTCGATTGTCGTCACCGAGATCCCGTACCAGGTGAACAAGTCCCGGCTCATCGAGAAGATCGCGGATCTGGTGCGGGACAAGCAGATCGAGGAGATCACCGATATCCGGGACGAGTCCGACCGGGACGGGACCCGCTTGGTCATCGAACTCCGGAAGGACGCCGTCTCCGAAGTGGTCCTGAACAACCTCTACAAGCTCACCCAGATGCAGGTTTCCTTCGGTGTTCAGCTCCTGGCGATCGTGCAGAATCGTCCGCGGACGCTCACGCTCAAGCAGATGCTCGAGGAGTTTCTCGCCTACCGGAAAGAGGTGGTCACCCGGCGTACCATCTTCCTGCTGGCGAAGGCGGAGGCAAGAGCCCATATTCTCGAGGGCCTGAAGATCGCGCTGGACCGCCTGGACGCCGTCATCAAGCTTATCCGGGCGTCGAGAGACCCGAAAACGGCGAAAGAAGGCCTGGTGGAGAAGTTCGGGCTGACCGAGATTCAGGCGCAGGCGATCCTCGACATGCGGCTGCAGCGGCTGACGGGGCTCGAGCGGGAAAAAATCGTGCAGGAGCTGAAGGAGTGGCGGGCGGAGATCGTCCGGCTGAAGAAGATTCTCGGGGAGGAGAGGGAGCTGTTCCGCGTGATCGGGGAGGAGTTCCGGGAAATCCGGGAGGCGTACGCGGACGAGCGACGGTCCCAGATTATCCGGGAGGTGAAGGAGCTTCGCCTGGAGGATCTCATCGTCGACGAGGAGATGGTCGTCACGGTTTCGCATTCCGGGTACATCAAGCGGAATCCGATCAGCCTCTACCGCACCCAGCGCCGGGGGGGGCGAGGAAAGGTGGGGATGGGGACCAAGGAGGAGGATTTCGTCTCGATGGTCTTCATCGCCTCCATGCACTCCTACATCATGTTCTTCACGAACACGGGGAAGGTCTTCTGGCTCAAGGTCCACGAGATTCCGGAGGCAGGGCGGGCGGCAAAGGGGAAGGCGATCGTCAACCTGCTGTCGCTGTCGCACGGCGAGTCCATCTCCGCCATCCTCCCCGTGAGGGAGTTCGAAGAGGGGAAATTCGTGGTCATGGTCACCGCCCACGGTGTGATGAAGAAGACCGACCTGATGGAGTTCTCCCGACCCCGGTCGGGCGGAATCATCGCGCAGGGGCTGAAGAAGGGGGATCGTCTCATCGCCACGGAGATCACCTCCGGGAAGGATGAAATGTTTCTCTCCACTCGGCACGGGTTGTCGATCCGGTTCCACGAGGACGACATCCGCTCGATGGGGCGGACAGCGGTGGGAGTCCGCGGAATCTCTCTCGGCAAGGGGGACGAGGTGGTGGGAATGGAGCTCCTCAAGCCCGGCGGGAACCTGCTTACCGTTACGGTCAACGGGTACGGGAAGCGCACGGCGGTGGACGAGTACCGGATCCAGTCCCGCGGGGGGAAGGGGGTCATTGCCCTCAAGGTGACCGAAAAGACGGGGGCGGTGCTCGGCGTGGCGCAGGTGTCCGAGGAGGACGACGTGATGCTGGTCACCGACGGGGGGAAAATCATCCGGATGCCGGTTCGGGAGATCCGTATCAGCGGACGGAACACCCAGGGGGTCCGCCTGATCGGGATGGAGGAGAACGAGCATGTGGCCTCCCTCGCACGCCTGGCGGAGAAGGAAGAATAGGGTACGCCTCGGTCGTGCGCCTCGCCGGGAGCGGCGCATCGACGTCCCCGGTGCGATGCCCTCTTTGTGACATGAGACGCTTCGTGGCCTTTGCAACCCGCATCGTGGCATGAGACGCAACTCGGACCGCATTCTCCTTCTTCTTCTGCTCGCGTCGGTTGTGCTGGCGTCCTGTTCCGACCTCCCGCGGGAGCGGTTCGAGCGGGCGGAGAAGGCGTTCCTCGACAAGAAGATGGAGGCCGCCCTGGCCGGGTACCGGTCGATCCCGATCGATTTCCCCCAGTCCCGGTATGCGCCTTCCGCTCTCCTGCGACAGGGGGATCTCCTCGGATCGTACTACCGCAATGCGGAGGCCGCCGTGGAGGTGTACACCTCGCTCCTGTTCAATTACCCCGGCTCCCCGGAGGCCCCGCGCGCGGTGATGCACCGGGCGGAGATCCACCTGCAGCAGTTTTTCGACTACGCCAGCGCCGTGGAGGATCTCGAACTTATCCGGACCCAGTATTCCGGGTTCGCGGAAATGGACCGCGTGATGCTGCTTTTGGCGAAGGCATATCGGGGTCTTCCGGACCCCGCGAGGCAGGCGAAGGTCCTGTCGGAACTGATCGAGCGGTACCCGAAATCTCCGCGCGCGATGGAAGGGAGGTGGATGAACGCCTACGCCCTCCTTGCGCGGGGGCAGTACGCGGAGGCGGAACAGGAATTCGAGAAGATCCTCTCCCTGGTCTCTGACCGGAAGGAAGCGGCGCGGGTGCGGTGGGGGATGGCCCAGGCGAGGGAAGGACAGGGGGACCTCGCTGCGGCGCTTTTGCTGTACGAGGCGATCCGGGAGGACTGGGAGGATCCCGCATTTATCGCGGGAAAGGTGGAGCGCCTCAAAAAACGGCTGAAAACGCGGTAAACTTTTTTGCCATGGGTTCCGGTTTCCGGAGGACGCAGCGAATGACAGCGGAAAGCGCAGGGCGGATCGCGGTTGTCGGGGGGGGGTCGTGGGGGACGGCGTTCGCCGTCCTGCTGGCGGAGCGGCACAAGGACGTCTCCCTTTGGGTTCGCGAGGAGGATGTGTGCGCCACGATCCGCTCGGATCGGGAAAACCGGGCGTTTCTCCCCGGGGTCAAGGTGCCGGAAGGCGTACGTGTGACGACGAACCTGGAGCAAGCGTTGGCAGCGCGAACCATCGTTACTCTCGCCGTTCCTTCGCAGCACATGCGCACGCTTGCGGGGCTGTGCGGCCCGCATCTCGATCCGGGAGCCGTTATCGTCTCCCTGGCGAAAGGGCTGGAGAACGGGACGCTCCTCCGGATGACGGAAGTTCTGGCGCAGGCCCTGCCGGCTTCCCGGGCCCGGCTTGCCGTTCTGTCCGGTCCGACGTTCGCGGCGGAAGTTGCGCGCGGGAGCCCTTCCGGAGCAACCGTGGCGGCGGAGGACCCGACGGTGACGACCGCCCTGCAGGCCGTGTTTTCGGGAAAGCGGTTCCGCGTCTACGCCGGCACGGATGTAACCGGCATCGAGATCGGCGGGGCCTTGAAAAACGTGATGGCGATCGCCGCGGGAATGTCCGACGGGCTGGGCTTCGGGCACAACGCAAGAGCCCTCCTTATCACCCGCGGCCTGGCAGAGAGCGCACGCGTGGGGTTGTGCCTTGGCGCGGACCCGCAGACGTTCTACGGCTTGTCGGGATTGGGCGACCTGGTTCTCACCTGCACGGGCGATCTCTCCCGGAACCGGATGGTGGGGATGCGGGTCGGAAGAGGGGAGAGGATCGACGATATCCTCGCGAGCATGCAGATGGTCGCGGAAGGGGTGATGACCGCAAGCGCCGCGGTCGACCTCTCCCGGCGCACAAAAGTGGCGATGCCGATATCGGAGCAGGTGCATCTCATATTGCATGAGGGGAAGGACGTCAGGGCCGCGGTCACCGAGCTTCTCGCGAGAGATCTGCGAAGGGAAAAGGATTGACGCATGGCGGAATACGATGGATTGAAACGGGAGATCCGCGATCTGCTTCGCGAACGAAACGCCGTGATGCTCGCGCACAACTACCAGCGGGACGAGATTCAGGAGATCGCCGACATCACGGGGGACTCCCTGGGCCTAAGCCAGGAAGCGGCGCGGTGCGAGGCGGAGGTGATCGTGTTCTGCGGCGTGCACTTCATGGCGGAAAGCGCCGCCATCCTTTCGCCCGGCAAGACGGTGCTTCTTCCCCGGATGGATGCCGGCTGCCCGATGGCCGACATGATCACGGCCGACGACCTGCGCGCCTACCGGAGCGCCCACCCGGAGGCGGTGGTGGTCACGTACGTCAACTCGTCCGCGGAGGTCAAGGCCCTCTCCGACATCTGCTGCACCTCCGGGAATGCGGTCAACGTAGTACGTTCGATCCCCGAAGACCGGGAGATCTATATGGTGCCGGACCGCAATCTCGCCCATTACGTGGAGAAGATGTCCGGCAGGCGGCTTACCTTTTTTGACGGCTTCTGCCCCACCCACGAGCGTCTCAAGATCGAAGCCGCAAGGCGTGCGAAAGAGGCGCACCCCGGGGCGCTTCTCGTCGTCCACCCGGAGTGTCCTCCCGAGGTGGTCGATATGGCGGACGCCGTCCTGTCCACCTCGGGGATGTACGCGTACTGCCGTCGCTCGGAGGCGAGGGAGTTTATCATCGGGACCGAAATGGGAATTCTGTACCGCCTGAGGAAAGAGAACCCCGGGAAGGTCTTTCATCTCGCGTCCCGCGCCCTCATCTGTCCGAACATGAAAATCACTACGCTCGAGGACGTTCGCGACGCCCTTGTGAACCGCGGTCCCGTCGTAACGGTTCCCCCGGATATCCGCGAGAAAGCGCTGTCCGCCCTGGAAGCGATGATCCGCGTTCCGCGCGACGTCTCCTGACGCGCCGGGAAGTGATGCCGCATCCCGTCCCGACCCTGTCGTTCGAGCATATCGCGCGCGTCTTCGCGCAGGGAGCGGGCTCCGCCTGCGTACAGGCGATGCATGTGTCCCCCGGTGCGAGGTCGTTTTTGGCCGCGGCGCTCTTCCGACGGCTGGAGCGCCCCATTCTCTGCCTTTCCCCGTCGGACGCCGGGGCGGAGGAGATGTTCCGGGAACTCTCCGCCTACCTCGGACCGGAAAGGGCATTCCTGTTTCCTTCCGGGGAAGTCGCCCCGTACGAAACCCTTTCTCCCTACCCGGTTGCCGTCCATCACCGGATGCGCGCTCTCTATCGCCTCTTTAATGCGCGCGGGGGCGGGACGAACGCCGGGGCGCCCGTCATCGTGTGCCCGGTGGAGGCGGCGCTGGAGAAGACGCTTCCGCCGGACGTGTTCGCGGCCTCGGTTTTCCGGATAACGGCCGGTGAGGAGATCGACCGGGACGACTTGATCCGTCGCCTCGGCGAGCTGGGGTACGCACGGCTGCCCGCCACGTCCGATCCGGGGGACTATTCCGTCCGCGGAGGAATCGTGGACGTGCACAGCCCCGCTCATCCGCGCCCCGCCCGGATCTCGCTGGACGGGGACCGGGTCGATTCGATTCGATGGTTCGATCCGGCGACCCAGCGCACGACGGCCGAGGGTGGGGAGCTGACCGTCATTCCGTGCTCCCAGGTCATCACCCGCCCCGACTTCCTCCTCGCAGCAACGGACGGGGCCCCCGGCCCCAACTCCGACCTCCTCCGGCAGGGGATCCGGTACCACGGGGTCGATGCCATGGTCCCTCGTCTTTACGGCCGCGCCTCCTCTGTCTTCGATCATCTTGCGAAGGGAAGCCTCGTCGTCGCCGAGGACTCCCCGGGGTGCCTCGCCGCCGCGAGAAACGCCTTCCGCGAGGCGGAGGAGAACTTCGTTCTCGCGGGGGAGGAGGGAAATCCCCCCGGCCCCGGCGAGCTCTTCGTGTCCCCGGAGGAGCTGGTCCGCATCATGGCAGGGGTTTCCCTCCTGTCTTTCGACTCCCTCGAGGTCGCCCCCTTCGGGCGGGAAGCTTCTCTCCGGGGAGAAATGGATGCGGAGGGAAACGAGGACATCCGTCGTCGCACCGCGTCCTCCCCCTCCGAGGGACTACTCCTCCCTCTGGTGACCGAGGCGAAGGAATGGTGGAAGAGGGGAGCCCGGTTCGCGATCACCTCGCTCTCCCCCTCGCAGGTTGACCGGATGGAGGAGCTTCTGTCCCGGTACCCCCTTCCGTTCGTTCGGGCCGGTTCGTTCGGGGAATTCGTGACGGGAGGCGCAGGGGTGGCACTCTGCCTTGCCGATGTGACGCGGGGGTTCCGGTTGCCGGAGCTGAACGTGGCGGTGGTCACCGAGGCGGAGGTGTTCGGGGAAAAGACGCGCGCCCGAAAACGCCGGAAGGAAACCGTCGCGCCGCTCGAGGAGTTCTCGCTGCGGGAGCTGCGGGTGAACGACCTCGCGGTCCACGTCGACCACGGCATCGGTGTGTACCGCGGACTGCTCCGCCGCGTGGCGGCGGGCGTGGAAGGGGATTTCCTCGTGCTGGAGTATGCCGGGGGAGACCGGCTCTTTGTCCCGGTCGAAAAGATGTCCCGGGTGCAGCGGTACATCGCATCCGAGGAGGCCCATCCGCGTCTCGCCCGCCTCGGCGGCACTGCATGGCAGCGGGCGAAAAGAAAAGTCCGGGACTCCCTCTTGTCGATGGCGCAGGAACTGGTGGAACTGTACGCGAGGAGGCAGGTCGCCACTCGTCCTCCGAACACGCTGCCGGATGCGGTGTACCGGGAGTTCGAGGCGGGCTTTCCCCACGAGGAGACTCCGGACCAGCAGAGAGTGATCGAGGAGGTTCTTGCGGACCTGGCGGCGGAGAAGCCGATGGACCGGCTCGTTTGCGGTGACGTGGGGTACGGAAAGACGGAGGTGGCGGTCCGGGCGGCGTTCAAGGTGGTTCTCGACGGGCGGCAGGCGGCGGTTCTCGTTCCCACGACCGTGCTCGCGGAGCAGCATTACCGGACCTTCCGGGAGCGGCTCTCCGGGTATCCGATCCGCATGGAGAGCATTTCGCGGTTCCGGTCCCGGAAGGAGCAGGCCGACGTGGCGAAAGACCTGGCCGCGGGGAAAGTGGACATCGTGATCGGCACCCACAGGCTGCTGCAGAAGGATATCTCCTTCCGGGACCTGGGCTTGGTCGTCATCGACGAGGAGCAGCGGTTCGGCGTTTCCCACAAGGAAAAACTGAAAAGCATGCGTGCCTCGGTGGACGTCCTGACTCTCACAGCGACCCCCATACCCCGGACTCTCCACATGGCGATGTCCGGCATCCGCGACATCAGCGTAATCGCGACCCCCCCGGAGGACCGGCTTTCGATCCGGACATTCGTCCTTCCCTTCTCGGAAGAGGTCATCCGCGAGGCGGTGGACAGGGAGATCCGCCGGGGGGGGCAGGTGTTTTTCGTGCACAACCGCGTGGAGACCCTGCCGGCCATGGAGCGCTTCCTGCGGGAGATCCTCCCCCACGTCCGGATCCTCGTGGCCCACGGGCAGATGGACGGGGAGGAGCTTGCGTTCGCCATGGACGATTTCGCCGGCCGGCGCGCCGACCTGTTGCTGTGCACCGCCATCATCGAGGCGGGGCTGGACATCGCCAACGCGAACACGATCCTCGTCAGCCAGGCGCACCGGTTCGGGCTCGCCCAGCTCTACCAGCTCCGGGGAAGGGTGGGTCGCGACCGGCACCGGGCTTACGCCTACTTCCTCCTGCCCGAGGACGCGATGATGACGAAGGAGGCGTTGATGCGGCTTGGGGTGATCGCCGAGCTCACGGAGCTCGGTTCGGGGTTCCGGGTCGCCTCGCATGACCTGGAGATCCGCGGCGGAGGGAACCTGCTCGGGAAGGACCAGTCCGGCCACATCCACCAGGTCGGCTACGAGCTGTACACGCAGCTTCTGTCCGAGGCGGTAGCGGAAATCTCCGGCCGGGATGCCCGCGAGGAGGAGGAGCCCGAACTCGACCTCCGGATCCCTGCGTTCCTCCCGGACGATTTTATCCCCGAAGCGGGGACAAGGCTGGACTTCTACCGGAGGCTGGCCGCCTCGCGAACAGTCCTGGAGGCCGACGAGCTCGAGCTGGAACTGCTGGACCGTTTCGGGCGGCTTCCTCTCCCCGCGGAGGCGCTTTGCGACCTGACGCGCCTGCGGGCGATCATGCGGGAGATGGGGGTGAAGGAGATGAAGCGGGGCAACGGGGCGCTCTTTCTTGCGCTTTCCGGGGGATCCGGGGTGGACCGCTCCTTGCTCGTCCGGCTGGTGGCGAAGGAAAGAAACACGTTCTCCTTCGCGCGCGGCGAGATGCTCTCCGTGCGCCTGTCCGGCGACTCTCCTCCGGAGGTTCTTGCGGCGGCCAAAAACCTGTTGAACCGGTTATCCCCGGGCGGTAGCATATAGTTTTCCGTACACAACGACTGGTCGATATCCCGGAAGGAGAGTCGGCGGATGCGCAAGTTCGCAAGGGTATTCGTTCTCGTGGCCGTGTCGGTCCCGATCCTCTTCGCTTGCGGGAGCACGGGAAAGAAGGAGCAGGACACCGTCCTGGCGGTAGTGGAAGGCGATCGGATCACCGAGTCGATGTTCCGGAAGGAGGCCGGGAACCTGCCGCCGTACATACGCCCGATCGTGGAGACCCAGGCGGGCCGGATGCAGTTTCTGGACAGCCTGATAACACGCGATCTCCTCATGCGGGAGGCGCTGCGCCGCGGCCTCGACAGGCGGGACGAAGTGCGCGCCCGTTTCGAGCAGGCCCGGAAGTCCATCCTACTGGAAGCCCTTCTGCGGGAGACGGCGGAGAATGCCCCCGGCTTGTCCGACCAGGAGCTCCGGAACTATTACGAGGAGCACAAGGCAAGCTACGAGGAGGGTGAGCGGGTCCGGGTGCGCCACATCCTGTTCAAGAACGAAGAGCAGGCAGTGGAGATGGCACGCAGGGCCAAAAAAGGGGAGCCGTTCGATAAGTTAATGCAGGAGGCCGAATCGGCCGGCGGGAAGTCGGCGGACCTAGGTCTGATCGAGCGGGGCGCATTTGACAAGCAGTTCGAAGAGGCCGCGTTCGGCGCGCCGGAGAATTCGATCGTGGGCCCCGTGAAGACGATATACGGATATCACATACTCGAGGTACGGGAGAAACGGCCTGCCGGCCTGCCGCCGTTCGATGAAGTGAAGGGGAAAATCGCTGCCGAACTGCGAGAGGCAGCACAAAGGGAGGCCTTCGAAAACCTCGTGGCCAAGCTGAAGAAACAGGCAACGATACACTTGGAGGGTACCCCGTCGGCTGGTGGGCAGTTCCCCGAATTGCCATCGGGGGAAAAGGAGGTCCCGGCGGGCGGGGGGATGGTACCCCAAGGGGACCGCTGATTCCCTGCGGCGGCATGACACACCCCCGGATTCGTGCGATCTGTCGGCTGGCTGTTGCCTGGACCTTGGCGGTCAGCCTCCATTCCTGCGAGAGAGGCCCGGAACCTCCTTCGGATTCGAATGTCGTCGTTGCGACGGTCAATAAAGCACCGATCACGCTCAAGGCCCTGAAAACCGAGATTGCGAGGGTGCGCGGGGTCTCCCCTCCCGCGGCGGCGCGCAGCGGGACCCGGACGGAAGTGTCCCGCGCCCTCCGGCAACTCGTCGAGCGCGCCGTGGTGCTCGAGGAAGGGGAACGGCTCGGAGTGGCGGTGAGCCGGACGGAGGTCGAGGAAGAGGTACGGCGGTACCGCGCCGACTTCCCCCCGGGGGGGCTGGAAAAGGCGCTCCTCGAAGGGGGAATCGATGCGCAGGAGTGGCGGGAAGAGACGCGCCGCTCCATCCTCTATCGGAAGGCCTCGGATACGATCGCCCGACCGCTTGCCAAGGTGTCCGAGCAGGAAGTGCAGATGGCATACCGGGAGACGTATGGAAACGCCAGGCGGCCGGAGCGGATCCGGGTCCGCCAGTTCCTCTTCGACTCCCCGGAGATGGCCGCCGGAGCGCGGGAGAAGCTGGCGCAGGGGATCTCCCCTGACGAATGGGGGAAGCGATTCTCCACCGCGGGGGGCATGCCCCTCGATATCGACCTGGGGTATCTCTCCCGCGAAGAACTTCCGGAGGAGATCGCTCCGGAACTGTTCGGGCTGCCGGCAGGCGGGGTGAGCCGGGTCATCCAGCGGGACAAGATGTTCAGTGTATTCCTCGTTGTCCGGAAGTCGCCCGAGGGGCCGTATTCCTACGCGGAAAAGGCGCCGGAGATTCGCCGGGAGCTGCTCGGGCAGCGCAGGGAAGAGGTGTTCCGCGCATGGCTCGATACACAGATAGGCAAAGCGCACATCCTGGTCCAGGAGGATATCGTGACCGGGCTCATGGAGGGGCGGCAATGATCTCCGGAAGGGTTGCGCCGGTCCTGGTTCTCCTGCTTTTTCTCGCTGCGTTTGCCTCGACGGCCGGCGCGCGGATCGTCGACGGCGTCATTGCGGTGGTGAACGACGAGCCGATCACCTTCTCCGAGTACCGGGAGTCGGTCGCGGAATCCCTGGGCATACCGGAGGGAGATGCTGACATCTATCTTCGGGAAGAGAAGGATCGGGAACGGGTCCTGATGGGACTTGAAGGGCTGATCGAGACGGCCCTGGTCCACCAGGAGCTCAAGAAGATCGGCCACCCCGTCTCCGATGCGGAGGTCGATCGCGCCATAGAGTCTGTACGAAAGAGCAACGACATGTCGGAGTCCGATTTCCAGGCGGCGCTCGAACAGGAAGGGGTAAGCCTGGCGGGATATAAAAGGCGGATCCGGTGGCAGATGGAACGTGGTGCAATCGTCCGGGCGATGAAACTGAAGGACGTCACCGTCACGGAGGAGGAAATGAGGACGTATTTTCAGGAAAATGCGGAAAGGTTTCTGGTCGGAGCCGAAGTGCGTATCGAGATGCTTACCATTCCCTTCACGGATGAGGGGGTGGGAACCGACAACGGTGTCCGGACGCGGATCGCCGCGCAGGAGGCGTCGGAGTATATCCGATCCGGAATGACCTTCACGGAAGCAACCGACCTCCTCTCATCCGTTGTGCCCGGGGTAACCGTGTTCTCGGCCGATTTCGTGAAGACGGAGGACCTGATCCCGGAGATCAGGAAGCAGATCGCCCGGCTGAGGACGGGAGAGACGTCACCTCCCTTCTTCACCGAGGCGGGAGCTCATCTGGTCAAGGTACTCGAGCGCCGCGGGGGAACATTACCGGATATTTCCGCCGTGAAGGACTCGCTGAGAGAGGAAATGCTGGACCGGCGCAGCGAGAAGGCATTTACCGATATCCTGGCCGAACTCAAGAAAGAGGCCACGATCGATATCCGTCTATAGAAAGAGCACGGGAACTGGAACCTCTACGAGTGGCCGCACCGGATTGTCCGGGAGCACGAGAACCGGCATCACACGCAGATCGAACGGATCCTCCGGAGCCGGGGCAAATAGGGACAGGCTGTTGAAGAAGGAAACACGGCCGAAAATCGCCGTCACGATGGGGGACCCGGCAGGGATCGGCCCGGAGATCATTGTCCTTGCGCATCTGTCCCCGGAGATCTTCTCCGTTTGCCGCCCTGTGGTGTACGGGGACGAAAATATCCTGCGGCGGGCTTCGGCCGTCCTGGGAAGGCCGACCGAAGTGGCGGAAGCCGGGGAGCCCGGACCGGGTAGGATCGTCGTTACGTCGATCTCTTCCCTTTCCCTGGACGATGTGCCGTTCGGCAGGCTCTCTGGGGCGGGCGCCCGCGCGATGGCGGACTACATCCGGGCGGCGGCCCGGGACACGATTGCGGGGCGAACCGACGCGGTGGTCACCTGCCCGATCACGAAGGAGGGGCTGAAAACGGCCGGCGCACCTTTCCCGGGCCACACCGAGTTCCTCGCCGACCTGTGCGGCGGCGCGGAGGTTGCGATGATGCTGGCGGGATCCCGCCTCCGGGTCGCGCTGGTCACCATCCATATCGGCTTGCGAAAAGCCCTGGAACTTCTTTCTCCCACGCTCATCGTACGTACCATCCGGATTACGCATGAATTCTTCCGGGCGCACATGGGTACGGACGCTCCCCGGATCGCCGTGGCGGGGCTGAACCCGCATGCGGGCGAGGGAGGGATGTTCGGCGACGAGGAGGAAACGATGGTAGCACCGGCGGTTTCCGCCTGCCGCAGGGAAGGAATCGACGCGACGGGCCCCTATCCCCCCGATACCGTCTTCTATCGCGCGTACCGGGGGGAGTTCGACGTGGTGGTTGCGATGACGCACGATCACGGCCTCATCCCCCTGAAGCTTGTCCACTTCGAGGATGGCGTCAACGTGACGATGGGTCTTCCCATAATCCGCACCTCGGTCGATCACGGCACCGCCTACGACATCGCGGGCAAGGGGACGGCCAGCCCCAAAAGCCTTCTGGCCGCCCTCCGCATGGCCGCGGGCATGGCTGCCGCGCGAAGGTAGACGCCGTGGCGCTCGACCGGATCCTCGTGCGCGGGGCGCGGGAGCACAACCTGAAGAATATCGACGTGGAGATCCCCCGGGATCGTCTGGTCGTGATCACCGGGGTCTCGGGGTCGGGGAAGTCGTCGCTCGCCTTCGACACGATCTACGCGGAGGGGCAGCGACGGTATGTCGAGTCCCTGTCCGCCTACGCACGACAGTTCCTTGAGCAGATGGAAAAACCCGACGTCGACGCGATCGAGGGGCTCTCCCCCGCCATCTCCATCGAGCAGAAGTCGGTCAGCAAGAACCCGCGGTCGACGGTGGGGACCGTCACCGAGATCTACGACTACCTGCGGCTTCTTTATGCATCGGTCGGGGTCGTCCATTGCCCTTCCTGCGGTCGGGAAATCCGCCAGCAGACCGTATCCCAGATCGTCGATGCCGTGATGGCATTGGGCGCCGGGGAGAAGGTGCAGGTCCTGGCCCCGATCGTCAGGGGGCGGAAGGGGGAATACCGGAGAGAGCTCGTCAAGCTCGCCCGGGAAGGGTTCTCCCGGGTCCTCGTGGACGGCGAGGCCAGAAGCCTGGACGAAGAGATCGTCCTCGACAGGAAGAGGAAGCACCACATTGATGTGGTGGTCGACCGGGTGCGGGTCTCGGAGGGGGCGCGGGGAAGATTGTCCGATTCCGTGGCGCTCTCCCTCTCCCTCTCTGACGGGCTGGTGCGCATCGTCGACGGGAAGGGAAACGGCACCCTCTACAGTGAGAAGTTCGCCTGCCCCGACTGCAACGTGAGCTACCCGGAGATCACGCCTCGGCTTTTCTCCTTCAACAGCCCCTACGGGGCGTGCCCGGAGTGCGACGGGCTGGGGACGACGATCTACTTCGATCCCGACCTGATCGTCCCCGACAAGGAGAAAAGCATCCGGGAGGGCGCGATCGCCCCCTGGAGCAGGAGGTCGACGGTCTTCTACTTCCAGATGCTCGATGCGCTGTCGGTCCACTACGGGTTCTCCCTGAACGAGCCGTTCGGGAAACTCCCGGCCCGGACCCGGGAGGCCCTGCTTTCCGGGTCGGGAGGCGAGACGGTCCGTTTCTCGCTGGAGGAAGGGGAGCGTCGCTACTCCTTCTCCAAGCCGTTCGAGGGGGTGATCGGAAACCTGGAGAGGCGATTCCGGGAAACCGATTCGGAAAGCGTGCGGGAGGAGCTTGGCCGGTACATGAACAACCGCCCGTGCCGTGCCTGCGGGGGAGCACGCCTCAAGAAGGAGGCGTTGTGCGTCACGGTGGGGGGGTTGGGAATCGACGGGATCACCCGGCTCTCCATCGGGGAATCCCTCGCCTTCTTCCAGGGTCTGTCCCTCACGGAACGGGAGGAGCAGATCGCTGCGCGGATACAGAAAGAGATTCGGTCACGACTTTCCTTCCTCGCGAACGTGGGACTCGACTACCTCTCCCTCGACCGGGCCTCTTCCACGCTCTCGGGCGGGGAAGGGCAACGGATCCGCTTGGCGACGCAGATCGGCTCGCAGCTGATGGGAGTTCTGTACATCCTCGACGAACCGTCCATCGGGCTGCACCAGAGGGACAACCGCAGGCTGCTCGACACGTTGAAGCAGTTGCGCGACCAGGGCAACACGGTCCTGGTGGTCGAGCACGACGAGGAGACGATCCGTCAGGCGGACTACGTCATCGACATGGGCCCCGGTGCGGGCGAGCACGGCGGCCACGTCGTCACGGCGGGGCCGCCCGGGAGGATCCTGGAAAGCGACGTATCCCTCACCGCGCTCTACCTGTCGGGGAGGAAGGAGATTCCGGTTCCTGCGACCCGGCGGCGGCCGAACGGGAACTTTCTCACGCTTGCGGGGTGCGCTGCGAACAACCTGAAGAACCTCGACGTCTCCTTCCCGCTCGGGGTCATCACGTGCGTCACCGGCGTCTCCGGGTCGGGAAAATCGACACTGGTCCTGGACACCCTCTACCGGGCGCTCGCGCAGAAGATCTACGGCTCCCGGGACCGGCCCGGTGCCTACGACACCCTCGGGGGGCTTTCGCTCGTCGACAAGGTGATCAACATCGACCAGTCGCCGATCGGGCGGACTCCCCGGTCCAACCCCGCCACGTACTCCGGTGCCTTCACCCCGATCCGTGACCTTTTCGCGATGCTCCCGGAGAGCAAGGCGCGCGGCTACCGGCCCGGGCGATACTCGTTCAACGTGAAGGGAGGCCGCTGCGAGGCGTGCGAAGGGGACGGCATCATCAAGATCGAGATGCACTTCATGCCGGACGTCTACGTTACGTGCGAGGTCTGCCGGGGAAAGCGGTACAACCGCGAGACCCTCGAGATCGCCTACAAGGGGAAGACGATTGCGGACGTGCTCGACATGACGGTCGACCAGGCCCTTCCCTTCCTCGAGAACATCCCGGCGATCCGGCAGAAGCTCTCCACCCTCTCCCGGGTGGGGCTGGGCTACATCCGCCTCGGACAGCCCGCCACGACCCTTTCCGGAGGCGAGGCGCAGCGGGTGAAGCTCGCCCGGGAACTCTCGAAGCGGGCGACGGGGAAAACCGTCTACCTCCTCGACGAGCCCACCACGGGCCTGCATTTCGACGATATCCGGAAGCTGCTCTCGGTCCTTCAGATGTTCGCGGAGTCGGGGAACACGGTGATCATCATCGAGCACAACCTGGACGTGATCAAGACGGCCGACTACATCATCGACCTGGGACCGGAGGGGGGGGATCGGGGCGGCGATGTGGTGGCGTGCGGTACGCCCGAGGAGGTTGCGGAAAACCCGCGCTCCCACACGGGGCGGTTTCTGCGGAAGGTTCTGGGAAGAAGGGAAGGGCGGCGCGCCCACGCATGAAAGCAACGACGCAAGTCACCGGGGACAATCCGACTTCGTGTTGTATGTCGAGGGGTGGTCCCGCTCCCTAGCGCCTTCCCCGGGCTTTTACGGCCGGGAACGACTCATCTTCGGCACACAGCCTCCTGCGCTGTGCTTCGTCGAACAGGAACTCCACCTCTTTCCGCACGGCCTCGAGGATGGGGCGGGTCCGGTTCTTTCCCTTCATGCACCACAGGTTCTTCATGTCGTCATCGACCGTCAGTTCCCCGCTGGAGACGACCAGGGGGAACATGATGCAGAACCTCGGTTTGATGATCCACTCGTGGAGGCCTGCCTCGACGGCGCCTTTTTGCAGTACGCAACCGTGTGCCGGGTGATAAAAGGAGCATGCTCCCGCGATGTCCTGCGTCTCCACGGCCAACCCGCTCGGGCAATCCGGGTCCTCCTCCGTCTTGCCGAACCACGTCCCGGGGTCTTTCGCCTCCGCGCGGAGGTAGGGAGTGAAGAGTTTCTGATTCGCGATAATCGTCTCCTGCTCCTCGATGTCCACCCAGACGCCGAAACGGCAGCACCTGCTCCGGCACAGGTCGAGACGGCAGCGGTCAGGAAACTTCGCGGAGAATACGAGCGGGTCGATCTTCATGGGAATCCCCTCTTGGCGGATATCCCATTAATTATATCCGTATTTCCTTTCCGCATATCATTCTCTTCTTCCGAAGGTCGTTTTTTTCTTCTTCCACCGCAAGTTTACGGTTTCCCGTCTTGAAGGAGATGAGCCGCCAACCGGAGAAAAATTCTCGGATCTGCAGCATCCCGCAGGATATTCGGCCAGCCAATGAACCCCCGATCGTTTCAAAACGGGTTTGCGAATATACTGGTAAGCGGGCTGGCGACGCGGTCGCAGCCCCACCGAAGGTGTACCCGTGATGAAGGAAAAAAGAGATAGGAAGAGGAAACAGGCGGGAAACGACCCTCTGCGCTCCACGGAGATCATCCTGGAAAGCATCTCCGATGGGGTGTTCACGGTGGATCGCGACTGGCGGATCACATCGTTCAACCGGGCCGCGGAAGAGATCACGGGGATCTCTCGCGAAGAAGCCATCGGAAAACCCTGCCCGGAAGTGTTTCGCGCCAGCATGTGCGAGGTGGATTGCGCACTCCGCCAGACCCTGGAGACCGGGACTCCCGTCATCAACAAGTCGGCCTTCATCATCGACGCGGAAGGCCGGCGCATTCCGATCAGCGTGTCCACGGCGCTTTTACAGGATGAGAAGGGGGACATCGTCGGCGGCGCGGAAACCTTCCGCGACTTAAGTCTCGTCGAGGAGTTGCGCAAGGAACTTACGGGGCGGTTCCAGGCAGGCGATTTGATCTCCCGGAGCCCGTCCATGCGCAGGATATTCGACGTACTGCCCCAGGTGGCGGGAAGCGACAGCACCGTTCTGATCGAGGGAGAGACGGGAACGGGGAAGGAACTGCTCGCTCGCGCGCTCCACTCCTTAAGCCCCCGGCACGAAAAACCGTTCATCGCGGTGAATTGCGGTGCTCTTCCGGACACTCTCTTGGAATCGGAACTCTTCGGGTACCGGGCCGGCGCGTTCACCGGCGCGGAGAGGGACAAGCCCGGCCGCTTCTCCCTGGCTGACAAGGGAACCTTGTTCCTGGACGAAATCGGCGAGATCAGCCCGGCCTTGCAGGTACGGCTGCTTCGCGTTCTCCAGGAGAGAACCTTCGAACCGCTCGGCAGCACCCGGACGGTCCGCGTCGACGTCCGGGTGATCGTTGCCACGAACAGGGATCTGGCGGCTCAGGTGAAGAAGGGTGTTTTCCGGCAGGACCTGTATTACCGGATCAACGTCGTGCGGATCGAAATGCCCCCCCTCAGGAAACGAAAGGAGGACATCCCCCTGCTGGTCGATCATTTTGTGACCCGGTGGAACCGGATACGGGGCAAATCGATCTCGGGCGTAAGCCCCGAGGTTCTGTCGTTTCTCATGGCGCACGACTATCCCGGCAATATCCGGGAACTGGAAAACATCATCGAGCATGCCTTTGTTCTGTGCGCCGAAGGCCGGATCGAGCCCCGGCACCTGCCGGAGGACGTTAATGCACGGATTCCTCCAACGACGAAACAGAGGGAAATGAACGACGCCGTTCGGGCAATGGAAGCGCAAACTATCCGTGAGGCGCTCCGGCGCAACGGAGACAATCGTCTTGCCGCTGCCCGGGAACTGGGCATCCACAAAAGCACCCTCTTCCGGAAGATGAAAGCCCTGGGGATCCCCCTGCCCGGGAAAGACGGACGATCCCGGCGGATCGGGTAAGGTCGCATTCCCGCACCTGTTCGTCAGGGATAGGGTTGCGAAAACGCTACTATTCCTGGTGGTGGCGATTCCGCTTTTGAATTCTAACGTATTGAATTTCTGGTTGTTCCCACCCAGGAGTCCCTCGTTTTTCCGCATGGCACGTCTGATGCTCCTCTCTATGGTTGCGACTGGAGGCACACCACGATGAAGGTTGCCCTTACGGTGTGGAACGGGAGGATCTCCCCGGTGTGCGATGTTTCCCGGAAAATTCTTGTGCTCGATATCCACAACGGGGTTGTTACGGGCAGGAGGGAGGAAGCGATCGAGGGGATCGATCCTGCTCAAAAGACCGGAAAGCTTGCCGAATGGGAGGTCAGGGAACTCATATGCGGGGCGATCTCCCGACCGCTGGCCGGCCTGTTCGCCACTTACGGCATACGGACCATTCCCTTTATCGCCGGTGACGCGGAAGAGGTCATCAAAGCGTATATCGCGCGGAAGTTGCCGAATCGAAGCATGGCCATGCCGGGATGTTGTGGAGGCGGGCGCCGTCGGTATCCGGGAAAAAGCGACAAAGACAAGGAGGAAAATCCCATGTTCGGAAAAAGACGAGGCGGAATGGGGCAGGGCGGGGGACGTGGACTGGGCCAGGGGGGTCAAGGAGCCGGCCGCATGGGCGGGCCCTTAGCCGCCGGTCCCAGCGGTTACTGCATCTGCCCGCAATGTGGGCAGAAGGAACCCCATGAACGCGCCGTACCCTGCCTTGCGCGCAAATGCCCGAAGTGCGGGGCCACGATGACCCGGGAGTGACCGTCGACCCTTGCGGAAGGAAAAACATAAGGGGTGCGGCGGTTCCGAGCGGCCGGGGACAAAGTCCGAGGCTGTGATCCGGGCGGGGAAAGAAATTCGGGTTCGGTCGAGGGAAAGCAGGAGGGAAACAGGTCATTAGAAGAAAGGAGGGTAACGAATATGCCACGCGGAGATCGAACAGGTCCGGTGGGAATGGGACCGTTAACAGGAAGAGGCGCCGGGTTCTGTGCGGGGCCCCGGAGCCCGTTGTTCGGGCGCTTTTTTCGGGGGGGCTACGGCCGGGGAGCCGGCTTCGGCGGCGGCTGGCGGCATATGTTCTATGCAACCGGACTGCCCGGTTGGATGAGGGTCGGAAGGGGCGGCCCGGCATTCGGGGAGGAGCCTTCGCCCGATACGGAGAAGCGGTTGCTGGAAGAGGAGGCCGGGGCGTTAAAGAGCCAGCTCGCCATTATCAGGAAGCTGCTCGATGAGTTGGAGGGCGAAAAGGAGCCCCGATGAAGATCCTGGTGACTTCCACCGGCGAGACGGGTGTCCGATTTTCTTGAAGGCATTCTCCGGCCGGGCGAGAATGTCTGTGACCTCGGGGGTAAACACAACGGTAAAGGAGGAGGGCATGGGCACCAGAGGACGTGAGATCGTCGGAAAACACGCGGAACGGGTGATCGAGCTCTTGACCAAGGCGTTCGCGGACGAGTGGCTCGCCTACTACCAGTACTGGGTCGGGGCCAAGATCGTGGCGGGGCCGATGAAGGATGCGGTGATCACCGAGCTGATGCAGCACGCCGCGGACGAACTCCGGCATGCGGACCTGGTATCCGGCCGAATCATACAGCTCGGAGGCACGCCGATCACCACGCCGAAGAAATGGTTTGACTGGTCCAACTGCTCCTACGAGGATCCGGCGGACCCGTTCGTCCGGAAGATTCTCGAGCAGAATATCGCCGGGGAGCAGTGCGCCATCTCCGTCTATCACGCTCTTCTCGAAGAGGTCAACGGAAAGGACCCGGTGACCTACAACCTCGCGACGCAGATCCTCCAGGACGAGGTGGAGCACGAGGAGGACCTCCAGGCGCTGCAGGAGGATCTGAACATAATGCTCCGGGATCGAGGGTAAGCGCCGGATCGGAAAAACGAAAAGGGCTTCCGGGGAAGCCCTTTTCGTAAAGCGTTTCTCTCTGGTCGTGTTGCCGGGTCTATAGCTTCCCGACGAGGATGAATGCGATGACCAGGGAGTAGATGACCAGCGACTCGATCAGCGCGAGACCGACGATCATCGGGATGAAGATCTTGGCCTGGGCGGAAGGGTTGCGGGCGATTCCTTCCAGCCCGGACGCAATCGCCTTGCCTTGGCCGAGCGCCCCTCCGAAGGATGCGATTCCTATGCCGAATCCGGCGGCCAGCGCGATGAAGCCCTTGACGCTGTCGCTCATCCCTGCGGCAGCCCCTTCTTCAGCCGCGAAGGCCACGGCGGCCACTGCTACAAAGAGCAGTGTAAGCAGAAAAGTGAAGGAAACTTTGCGGTACATCGGGTACCCCCCTTTACGTTGGTATGGGATCCCGCCGGGTGGTACCGCCCCTCCGGCGGGGGTGATGCCGGATGCTGTTACCTCGTTAGTGCTCCTCTTCGTGCGCGACCGCTCCCCCGATGTAGATCATGGAGAGCACGGTGAAGATGAATGCCTGCATGAATGAGACGAACACCCCCAGGCCGTAGAAGATCGACGGGACGACGAAGGGAACCAGTCCCAGGAAGATCGCCACGACAAGATGGTCGCCGGTGATGTTCCCGAAGAGACGAAGAGACAGGGACATCGGCCGGGCGAGGTGGGAAATGATCTCGATCGGGGCGATCAGCCACGCCAGCCACCAGACCGGACCGAGAAAATGCTTGAAGTAGGCGATCCCGTGTTCCTTGACGCCGTAATAGTGCGTGGACAGGAAGATGACGACCGCCAGGCCGACGGTGATGTTCATCTTGTCGGTCGGCGGGACGAAGCCCGGAATGAGCCCCAGCAGGTTCATGAAGAGGATGAAGATGAAGGAGGTGGCGAGCAGCGGGATGTATCGCTTCGCTTTGTGCCCGATGATGTCCTCCGCGAGGCCCATGAGGAACGACATGATGAGCTCGAACACGTTGCGCATCGTGAGCCTTGACTCGGGGATGACCAGGTCGGCTGTATTCTTCCCCCGGAAGGATACGGCGGAGATGGCCACGAGAAGGACCGCGATCATGATCGCGGAAAGGACGTATTGCGGGACGGGAAGGTGAAGCAGTTCGAACCAGGAAAACGCCTCGTGGCCCCCTGCCGCCAGCGCCGTGGACGGCAGAAGCGATACCCCGAGAAGCCCAACCCACCATCTGCGCATCGTGCGTTCCCTCCGAAGAATTACTTGGTTTCTACCGCCCGGGAAACCCCCTCGAGCAGGACGCCCAAAATCAGCGCCGACAGGCCGAGCAGGAACCCCAGGATGTCGAAGCGTCCCGACCGGACCACGAGGTACACTATGGCCACGAGAGCGAGGAACTTCAGGAAGTACTGAACGACGAACCCCTTCTTCAGGCCCCCTTCGGACGAAAAGGCTTTTCCCAGGATCTTCCGTATCAGGTAGAAGTTCCCGTAGGCGATCGCCGCTCCGCACGCGGCTCCCGGGAGCATCCGGTACCTTCCGAAGAGGATTATCCCGGCAAGGATCACCCCGGCGGAAACCAGGATCTTCGTCTCCAGGGACCGGGAGGTGAGGAGGTCCGTCCCGTCCCCCTCGCGAGGGGGGCCGATTCCTGGCACCGTTGCCCCTCCTGTCCCGCCGGGTCCGTTACCTTCCACCGGGTTTCCTCTTGTCCTCTTCGTCCTTCTCCAGATCTTTCCCCGACCGGAGGGCGGCTCGATAGAGGCTTCGCACCCCTGCTGCGAACCCTAACCCGAGCCAGATAACCGTCATCCAGGGTCCGGTCCCGAGCCACTTGTCCAGGTAATACCCGATGGCCAGGCCGAGAACGACCGAAATGGCCAACTCGAGGCCCAGCGCGCTGTACTTTCCCAGTTCCCGGAAGAGCTTCCTGCGGTCCTGTCTGTCGGTCACGTCGATAAACCCCTGTTACCTATCACAATCCCTTGAGGGCCGTCAACCGGAAAACCGCTTTCCGGAGGATATCCTTTTCCCGACGGAGAATCTACCTTCGTGCCTCTACTCCCCGAAGGGTCTCCCGCGCTGCCCCGATCGTCCGGTCGAGGTCCCGTCGGGTGTGGGCAAGGGAGACGAATCCTGCTTCGAACTGCGAAGGGGCGAGGTAGACGCCCCGGGCCAGCATCCCGTGAAAATACCGGCCGTAGGCGGCCGTGTCGCTCTTTTTCGCCGTCGCGTAGTCGACGACGGGGCCTTCCTGGAAAAAGGTGGTCCACATCGAACCGACCCGGTTGGTCCAGGTGGGGATGCCGGATTTCCGGAAGGCCCCCTGGAGCCCCTCGCCGAGGTAGTCGGCCTTCCCCGCGAGTTTCCGGTAGATCCCCTTCTTCGAAAGCTCGGTTAAGGCGGCGATCCCTGCGGCCACCGCGAGCGGGTTCCCCGAAAGGGTTCCCGCCTGGTAAACGGGCCCTTCGGGGGAGAGGGCGGCCATCACGTCGCGTCGGCCGCCGAAGGCCCCCACGGGCAGCCCCCCCCCGATGATCTTCCCGAGCACAGTCAGGTCGGGCTGGATACCGAACAGTTCCTGTGTCCCCCCGAAAGCCACCCGAAAACCGGTGATCACCTCGTCGAATATGAGAAGAGCTCCCGCAACCCGGGTGATCTTCCGCAGTTCGTCCAGAAATCCGGGGGCCGGGAGGACAACCCCCATGTTGCCGGGAATCGGTTCGACGATCACGGCGGCGATCTGTCCCCGGTTCCGGTCGAATAGTCGCCGCACGGAAGAAGCGTCGTTGAAGGTTGCGGTCAGGGTGTGCTTTGCGGTGTCCGCCGGGACGCCCGGGGAGTCCGGCTGCCCGAAGGTGAGTGCACCCGAACCTGCCTTGACCAGCATGGGGTCGGCGTGGCCATGATAGCATCCCTCGAACTTCACGATCTTGTCCCGACCCGTGAAACCCCGCGCCAGGCGGACGGCGCTCATCGCCGCCTCGGTCCCCGAAGAGACCAGCCGGACCTTCTCGATCGAGGGGAAGGACCTGTGGATGAGACGGGCAAGCGCGACCTCTCCGGCCGTGGGCGCCCCGTAGCTCGTTCCCCGCCCCGCTGCGCTGCGGATCGCGGAAACGATCTTCGGGTGGGCATGGCCCAGGATCATCGGGCCCCAGGAGGAGACGTAATCGAGGAACGTGTTCCCGTCCGCGTCCGTCACGGTGGCACCTCTCGCCTTCGCGACGAACAGCGGCGTGCCCCCGACCGACCGGAACGCCCGGACGGGCGAGTTGACCCCGCCCGGGATCAATTTTTGCGCCTGCCGGAACAGTTTCCGCGAATTCTCCGTTTTCATCCGCGCACTCCTCCCTGACCGCCGAACAGGTAGAAAGTAAGGTGGGCGAATTGTATCCGTTGCCACAGCGAGGTGTCAAGGGAAGCATCCGTTCGAATTCCAAACGATTTTCGTTCCGCCGTAAAACGATATTCTGGTTTGGCTTGACACGCCCGGAAGCCGAAGTGTACATATAGACCTTCTAGGATCTCCGGTGAACGGGCGCAGGGAACTAGGAATGCCCGGGGAGAAAGGAATGGCAGGGGAAGCGATTGAAAAAGTTCTGATAGAGAAAGAATTTGGGCCGCTCTGGTCCGGGGAGGAGTCCGTCACCGTCGGCGACAGGATCTTTACCTCGATCGAGTTGAAGCGGGCGCTCGACATGGAGGGGGCGGACGTGGTGGGGATCGACCTCCAAGCCCTTCCCGAGGGGCTATTCGCCTACCGGTTCTACGACGGGGACGACCGGTGCATCGTCGTCTTCGTGCTGGACCCGGACTTGAACATCGTGCGGGAACTCCGCGCCCATATCGCGGAATGGCTCGAGGACGAATATTATAAAAGCGGGATGGAGGCGTTCCTCGCCGACCGGATGGTCGGCATGCTCCACAAGAAGGTGTCGGGGGAGGGGAAATAGCCGGAATCCACTGCTTTCTTCCGTCTGGTGGTAACAGGGTGCGGTCGTTTCGGCACCCTTGGGCCGCGTGATGCGTATTATATAAATGAAGGATCTTTTCCCCCCATTCCCGGAAATGGGGAATCCACCGGATCCCCGAGGAGCCGTCATTGTCCCGGAACTACCGTAAAGTTTTCGTTCGTTTCTCCGCCGCACAATGGAACCTCGATGCCCTCGTTTCGTGGAACCCCTGGGAAGGGATGACGGGATGATCGAATCCTACGTCGAACTCGTCCGTCGCCGGCTCGAAGATCGCGGCGCCAACATCATGGCGAACCTCGAAAAGCTGGGGGAGGGGCACCTCCGATTCACGATGCGGATCTTCGGGGACTGTCTCGACGAGGAGACGCGGGGGAAACTCCTTTCGGGGTACACCGAATACTGGACGGAAAAGGAGCTTCGGGCCTTCGCAAAGGTTTTCGTTCCGGCATACACCGAATACGCCGTCGCGGAACTCGAGGAGAAAAAGAAGGACGGAGAGCGATTCTTTCCCCCCCACCTCACGCAGGAAGAGTACCAGGAGTTGGCGGTCCGGGAAAAGTGGTTAAGGATGGCGGAACACCTGGTAGACGTCTCCCCGTTGCAACTACGCCGGGAAATCGCGCGCATGGGGATGCTCTTCCGTCCGTACATGCTCTCGGATCCCGGCTTCAACGAGGGGGTCCTGGAATTCGCGTTGTATTTCGATCTGTTGGACAGGCTTGCGGGGAAGTCCTTGGCCGACCTGCACACTGTTGCCCACGAGATCGCACGCCTCGTGGAAAGCGCGGTCGCCGCGAAATCGATCGAGGAGTGCGAAACGATCCTGCCGCGGATCCGGGTCGCCACCGCGAAGGCCGCAGGGCTCCCCGCCGACCCGGAATCGCTGCTTGGGCCCGAGATGGAGAGGTATCCCCGGGAGGCCCCGCCGGGGTGGAAGCTTCGGGAGCTTGGCATGACCCTGAAGACGATGTCGCTAAAGGACTTGCGCCTGTCCGCCCTCGTCCACCTGGATATCCTGACTACCGAGGAGACCCGGGAGATCGTATCCCCGTTCATGGTCCGGTTCCCTTCCTTTTATGAAATCCCGGGCAACGCTCTCAGGGAAATGATCCTGGCCATTGCCGGATCCGTCAACGACCGGCTGATCACCTACTTTTTCGACCGGTACGCCACGGGACGGATGGCCATGACGGGTCCGGTCTCCTTCGTCGTATGGAAGTTGATGCCCGAAGAGGAGAAACTTCGCACCCTGCGGGAGGACAATGCCCGGATGGACCAGGCGATGATGGCCCGCCATCTCGCACGGTTCCTTCGTGCCGTAACCCCCGCCGAACTGGGGGACGCCGGACGACAGATCTCCCTCCTGACGAATGAAAAGTATATCTCCAACCATGGTTCGATATTGAAAACTCTTGGGGGGGAGCGGGAAGGGGAAGGTGTGAAGAGGCTCTACGACCAAATCACGATCCTTGCCCTGCGGATGATGGCACAAACAGAGGGGAAAAGACAGGAGATCTTCGACGCCATCCGCGCGAGGATCGCGGAAACGGCCGGAATACCGCTCACCACCCTGGAGGAGGAGGAAACTGACCTATGACATTGGAATACATGGAGAAAATCGTAATGTTCAAGGAAACCCCCGAAGGATTGACGACGGACATGGATTGGCTGCACGAGGCGGGCAATGACGGGTGGGAGCTCGTTTCGGCCATTCCGCTCATCGCGCCGAACCGCGACGGCATCGCCTACGGCACGGTGGGAAGCCACATGATCCTCAAGCGCCAAAAAAAGGTTTTATAAATAAAAATTTGCTTGACACGCTCATCCCTTTGGCGATATAAAATAAAACGTATTTCTAAAGTAGCACGTCAGACCCGGCAAAAAATCCTGATCTGTATGGAGTTTTCCCGTTTTTAAAAAAACGGGGGTGGAGGGATCATTTTTCTTCATTCTCGGGGGAAAACGGAAAGGGGGGATTAGCGGGGGCAAAAGGGAGATGCTGGGCGCGAAGCCTACCGTGAATGGTTGGTATTGAAGTGCGCTATTGCAAGGAAAATTGTCAAGGAGGGGGAGAATGGCTGAAAAGTGGCGTACAGAAAAGAAACGGCCGACAATCAAGGTCCTTCCGTGGCCTGCCGTTCCCGTGCCGACGGTAGACGAAGTCTACGCCGGCGTGGACGAGAAGCGGAAGGAATATTCTCTCTGGGTCGAGGCCCAGGTCCGGCAGCAGTTCAACCCGGACAAGCCGGAATCCCTGGACGGAATCCGCGTCCTGGACATGACGGCGAACCAGATCATCGGCCATTGGTGCTCCTCCCATTTCTCGGAACTGGGAGCCGAGGTCATCATGGTCGAGCCGACGGGCGGTGACCCGCTTCGCCAGTGGGCTCCTTTCGGACGCGAGGAATACAAGTTTGCCGCAGCCAACGGCGAGAAGTGCAGCCCCAGGTTCCTCGCCGAGGCGAGAAACAAGCTCTCCGTCACTCTCAACGTGGAGACGAAAGAGGGCCAGGCGCTTCTGAAGCAGATCATCCCGCAGGTCGATATCCTGATCGAGAACGCGCCTCCGGGGCACTATGACAAGCTGGGGATCGGCTACCGGCAGCTTTCCGAGATCAACCCGCGCCTGATCTACCTCTGGGTGGGCGAGCGCGGCCAGTGGGGCCCGCTCAAAGATCAGCCGGGAGCGATGGATCCGGTCGGGCAGTGCTCGATGGGCTTTGTGCACGGAACCGGCGCGCCGGTGTCGTTCGGCGGAACGCCGACCCGTTCCGGGTGGTGGCTTGCCGACCAGGTCGGCGGGACCTTCGCAGCTATGGGTGCGATGGCGGCCCTCTATGCCAGGGAAAAGTTCCTCGGGAAGGGCCAGTTCGTGGAAGGCACGGCGGCCGAGGGCGTCGTACGGATCATCGACTACAATTGGGGCTGGTACGGCATGGACGGCTCGGTCCGACCCCGCTACGGGAACTGGGACCTGGCCATCAACATCTATGCGGTGAACCCGTGCGCCGACGGGCAGATCATGGTAGGAGGCGGGCACGACCGTCTCTGGTTCCGGATCTGGCGGACCGTCGGGAAAGACAGGCCCGAGCTCGAACAGCACATCTGCGAGGACCCGAAGCTGCGCGTGGTGACCGACCGGCTGCCTCACTACATGCAGGTCGAGACATACACGACGATGTGCGACTGGACCAAGGACAAGACCCGGGCCGAATGCGAGAAGGCGCTACAGGAAGAGGAAGTGGCTTCCGGAGGCGTCTCCTTCATCGACGAGGTGTGCGAGTTTCCGCACTACAAATACCGCGGCCACATCGAGATCTGTGACGACGTCAATTACGGGAGAGTCCTCCTCGGGGCCTCCAGCTTCATCGGCAGTAACACGCCGGGCCGGATCAAGTGGATCGGCCGCACGGTCGGTCAGGACAACGAGGACGTCTATCGCCGCCTCGCCGGCCTGGATCGCGAGAAACTGGCAGCTCTTCGGAAGGGAGGGGTGATCTAATGACCGCTGCAGTCACGAAAAACCTGAAAGATATGACGTTCGAGGACTTCTGCAGGACCGTTTTCGATACGACGAAGCGGTTCGAGAAGCCCGAGACACTGAAAGGACTCCGGGCCGTCTCTACGACCCAGTACATCCTCGGCCCCTCCTGCGCAAGCTACCTCGCCGAACTGGGCGCCGAGACGATCAAGGTCGAATTACCCAAGCGTGGCGAGCCGATGCGTCACACCACGCCGTTCAACGAGCCGTTCCTCTATCCCCTCTCCCGGTGGATGCCGGACAAGGGGACGGGGCTGGGCTTTTTCGGAGCGAATCCGAACGAGTATTTCATGTCGCTCGACTTCCACAAGCCGGAAGCGATCCAGATCATGAAGCGTCTGGCGGCCAAGACCGACGTGTTCTGCGAGAACTACCGGGCGGGCACCTTCGACCGTTGGGGGATCGGGTACCGGCAGCACGCAGAGGTCAACCCCCGGGTCATCTACCAGTGGATGGGGGGTTTTGGCGGCTGGGGCCCGGGACGGAACCGCGCGTCCTATGACATCCTCGGCCAGGCCCAGGGCGGCTGCTTCTCGATCACCGGGTGGCACAAGGAAATGGGCGGGATGCCCTCCAAGCAGACCATCTGGATCATGGACTACTGGGGCGGCGCGATTTCCGCCTTCAACATCATCGCCTGCCTCTACTGGCGCGACAACGTCTCGGGCAAGGGGAACTTCCTCGAATATTCCCAGGTGCACGGCGCCCAGAGGCACCTGACCGATCTCATCGCCCTCTACGGGCGGACGGGGATCGTCGCGCAGCGGTTCGGGAATTATGATCCGCTCCTTTGCGTGCACGGGATCCTCAAGTGCGGGAAGTCGTCCTACCCGAACTCGAAGAACCCGCAGGAGCAGGAGGTCGGCTTCTGCTTCGTTTCGGCCTACAAGGACGAGGACTTCGCGAATCTTTGCAAGCTCGTCGGGAAGCCGGACCTTGCGAAGAAATACCCGACCCACGCGGACCGGGTAGGGGCGGATGCGCAGGTGGCCATCTACCCCGAGCTCGAAAAGTGGGCGGCAGACAAGACGAAAGAGCAGGCCTGGGAAGAGTTCAAGAAGGCCGGGCTTGTCTCCCAGCCCGTGTGGAACTCCAAGGAGGTCTCGAATCAGGAGCACTTCCATCTCCGTGGGTCGTTGGCATGGATCGACGACCCGACGTTCGGCGACGTGCAGACGCAGGTGCTTCCCTGCCTGATGTCCGAGACGCCGCCCCGCGTTCGGTGGACCTTCAAGCCGGTCGGCGCGGACAACGAACACATCCTCGCGAAGCTGTGCGGGTTCAGCGGTTCCAAGATCAAGGAGCTGGAAGAGAAAGAGATCACCTAACGACTCGATAAGGGGGAAAATCGATGCCATTTAAGGAAGCGTCACTCATACTCCAATGTCCCAAGTGCGAGACGATCAATTACCTCGACCCCTTCACCTTCTGGAACTTCAAGGGGAAGATAAAATGCGCCGGCTGCGACGCGATCTGGGAGTACGCGCTCGAAAACGGCCACCGGCAGGGCCCCCCGAAGGAAGGGAAGGCGCCTCACGACAAGCTGCCCGGATTCGCGCAGAGCAAGGACTGGAAGCCGATCACTACCAAGGGGAAGGTGGCCGACGCGCCGCAGGCCCGGGAAGACTTCCAGGGGAAACCGATCCCGATCAAGAAGAGCGTCCGCGGGAAGGCCGTATCCGGTGCGCCGCTTAAGGCCGAGGAACTGGTCGGCAGCATCCCGAAGATGTTCTATACCGGTATCTGATCGCTTGACCATTTTTTAGATAGGAGGGATTATCGTGGCGAAAATCGTTCCCGATTGCCAGAATTGCAAGAACTTCAGCAAGGCCCTCGACCCGGAAATCAGCAAGGTCTACATGGGGGCGTGCATAAAGCTCGAATGGCCATACGCCATCAACATCCCGAAGCAGGACGGGATCGAGGGAGAGTGCGGCTTCTTCGAGAAGAAGTAAAAAGTTCTCTTGAACCGACCGTCGCCGGTCTGATAGATTAGCGACGCGGCAAATCCACGGCCGCCTTTGGGGGAAATCAGGTGCGGCCGTGGATTTTGCCTTTTATGAGGGGAATTCTTCCATCCATCAATTCTTCAAAGGAGGGTCTACGATCATGAAAGTGGAATTCTATTACGACAGCACGGTTCCTCCCGGCTCCACGTTCACCACCGACAACGCGAAGGCGGTCGAGCTTGTAAACCAGTTGGCGGCCAAGGGGGTAAACGCCAAGGCCATCGACCTCAAGGGCGAGCAGGTTGCCTTCATGACGTACAACTCGGCGCTGACGGGTCCCAAGGCGCAGGTGCGCGCGGTGTTCGGCGCGAAGGGGGCGCTCCAGGAAGACTTCGGGAAGAATGTGCCTGCCCTCCTGGTGTTCGAGAAGGATACGGACCGCTATCCCGTGGAAGCCTTCCCCCGGTCCGACAAGGAACTGGAGAGGACCTTGGGCTGCGAGGAGGCGCTGCAGCGGCTCCTGGAAAAAGCGTAAGCATCCATAATCATGAGCGCCGGGCGGCGCCGCAGGAATCGCGGTCCGTCCCGCCATATGAGGGAGGGGAGAGACGGATGGGGAAGATACCCGAAAGCTACCTGCCGCCGCCGGAGTTGCGGCCGAAGCGGATCTACGCGCTCGACGAGTTCAAGAACATACCGCAGCAGTTCAATTCCACGGAAGTCCTGCTCGACCAGACCGCCGCGAAAGACGGCGACAAGGTCGCCGTCTACTTCGACGACCAGCGGATCACCTACAAGCAGCTCCAGGCAAGCGTCAACCGGGTCGCCAACGGGCTGAAGAAGCTCGGCGTGGAGGAAGGCGACCGGGTGTTTCTCCGGATGCCCAACATTCCGCCGGCGATCGTATGCAATTTCGCCATCATCAAGATCGGCGGCGTTTCTCTCCCCACCTCCGTCCTGTTCGCGCGCACCGAGATCGCCCACGTGGCGAACCTCTCCGAAGCGAAGGTCATGATCGTCGCCGCGGCGATGCTCGGCGAGGTCGAGGCGGCGAGGGCGGAACTCAAGACGGTCAAGACGATCGTCGTGGTGGGCGGCGACGAGAACGAGGTCCGGGCGAAGGGGTACACGCCGTACGCGGACCTCATGAAGAACCCGGATCAGTGCGAGGCGGTCAAGCGCGACCGGATGGACGTCTCCGTGCTCCTGTTCACTTCCGGTACGACCGGTCTGCCCAAGGGAACGGCCCACTTCATGGAGGAGTCCCTGATCGTCGCCGACGGGTTCGGAAAGTATTGCTGGGAGGTCACCGACAAGGACGTGATCGGGGGCCCTGCGCCGATCGCCATGGCGGCCGGATACTCCACGGTGGCGGTCATCCCGTTCCGGTACGGCGCGGCCGTGTCGCTGATTCCCCGGTTCGATCCGGTGTCGATGGCAAAGAACATCCAGAACCACAAGATCACGATCATGTCGGCGCTTCCCACCGCGTACCGGAAGATGCTGGTCGACATCAACCCGAAGGATTACGACTTCTCGTCCCTTCGGTTCTGCACCGGAGGCGGTGAGGCGCTGACCGCCAAGACGTACAACGACTGGAAGGAGAAGTTCGGGCTCGAGACCTACGAGGGGCTCGGCACCACGGAGATGATGTTCGTCTTTATTTCCGCGGCGGTGACCAAAAAGGTCAAGCCGGGGTGGATCGGCTCCGCATGCCCGGGATACACCGTGAAGGTCGTCAACGAGAACTTCGAGCCGGTCAAGCCGGGCGAGGTCGGAAAGATGATCGTGCAGGGACCGACGGGTACGATCTACTGGCGGGACAACGACAAGCAGAAGTCGGCGGTCAGGGACGGCTGGTGTCTCGCGGGCGACGTCGTGACGATGGACGAGCTGGGCAACGTCCAGTTTCTCTCCCGCGAGGACGATCTCATCAAGTCGTCCGGCTACCGCATCGGACCCGAAGAGATTGAGGAGGCGCTGGTCACTCACCCGGCCGTGGCCGACGCGGGCGTCGTCGGCGTCCCCGACCCGGTCATGGGGCAGAAGACGAAGGCGTTCGTGGTGCTTCAATCCGGGACCGCCCCTTCGGATGACTTGAAGAAGGAACTGATCGAGCATTGCAAGGGGAAGATCGCCGTCTACAAGCTCCCGCGGGATATCGAGTTCATCGATGCGATGCCCCGCACCGCCGTGGGAAAACTGTTGCGGCGGATGCTGCGCCAGCGGGAGATCGAAAAGTCCTGAGGGAAAAGAGGGCGCCGGGAAACCGCTCGTCCTCCGCGGAAGAAACCGAAAGGGCCCGGCGGCCGGGAAAGCCGCCGGGCTTTTTTTCTTCTACTCCCCCAGCCACTGCCCGAGGTGCTGCGTCGACGGCACGTTGTCCAGGATGCACTTCAACACGGCCACGATGGGAATTCCCAGGATGAGTCCCATCGCCCCCCACATCCAGCCGAAGAACATGATCGCGATCGTGGAGGCGACCGCATTGAGCTGGACCCCCTTCCCCACCAATCGGGGCATCATGTAGTTCGCCGCCATGACGTGGAGCACGGAGACGCTCGCCACAATGAACAGGAGCGGCCCCCCGGAGTTGTACGTGACGATCCCCACGATGAGCGCTGGCAGGAGGGCAAGGATCACGCCAAGGTACGGGATGGTGTTCGTGATCCCGCTCAGGATGCCGAGGACGAGCCAGTACGGCAAGCCGATGGCGAGGAACGCGAGGGACGTCAGGACGCTCAGGACTCCCGCCACCAGGGCGTTCCCGATGATGTACCGCTGCATCATGCGCTCGACGTCGTGCATGACGGCGCTCGCGATATCGTGGAACTCCTCGGGGAAGAGATTCCGGGTTCGCCGGGTGAGAGGCTCCTTTCCTTCCAGGATGAAGTACACCAAGAACGGTATGAAGCTCAGGGAGAACACGAGCGTCGTGAGCGAGCCTATGCCCCGGAAGACGGTGTCGGCCCAGGAGTTTCCCCCCTGAAGGACGACCGTGCCGCCCTGGTCGCCTGCGGAAGGCGCCGTGCGCGAGATGCTCTGTCCGGCCTCGCTCAGCATTTCCGTGATCCGGTGCACCTGGTCCGCCGTGCTCTGAACCAGCGGCGCGTTCCGGATCTGCTCGAGAATGAGCGGCAGGTCGGCGATGAGCTGTTTCGCGTTGTAGTAGGCGATGTACAGGATCCCGTACAGGAATGCGATGGCGAAGAAGACGACGACGATGCTGGCGAACGGGCGGGGGAGCCTTCCCCGGTTGCAGAGCAACCGGACGAGAGGGTCCAACGCAAGGGCGATCAGGATCGACGAGAGGATGGTGATGAATACGGAGGAGGCGACGTCGAAGAGCGTGAGGAGGCCCAGGATCGCAAGGAAGACCAGGCAGCCGAGGATCGCCCGGTCGGAGCGTCGGCGGATGTAGTGTCCCGGATTCGCCCACGGCGGGGTCGCGCCCTCCGAAGGCTTCTCCGGTGCGCCCGGCTCGCTCGTCCCTGTGCTTCCGGCGGGATGCCGGGTCTGCTCCTCGTCCCGTCGCATGTGTATACTGTACCGTGTTTCCCCGGGATCTCCTATGGCCCGGCCGGAAAGGAGGGCGCCTTGGCCACCACTTCCCACACCATCGAAATCCGGGTCCGATTCGGCGAGACGGATCCGTACGGCGTGGCGTACTTTGCCGCCATTCTCGACTACTTCAAGAGGGGGATGGACGAGTTCCTCCGGTCGCGGGGACTGCCACCCGACGAAGTCTACCGGAACGTCTCGCGCGGTACCGGGTTTCCCGTGATCGGCACCCAGTGCCGGTACCGGTCGCCGGTCCGGTTCGACGATCTGCTCATCCTGCGGACCCGGCTCATCCGGGTCGAGGTGAAGGGGGCGACGTTCGGGTTTTCCCTCTTCCGGACCGTGGCGGGGAAGGACGAACTCGCTGCGGAGGGGAAGATCTCCTGCCGTTCCATCGACGCCTCCTGGAAGCCGATCCCCATCCCCAAGGACCTGAAGAAGGCGCTGGCCGGATAGCCGGCCTCACTGCGCCCCGAATCGGCTTCGCGTCCTCGGAGGGGGCTCCCTATCGGCTTCTCCTCGGGGCGAACTACCAGAAGCGGAAGGACCCTGGCTCGCGGGGGGCTTCCCCGTAGCTACGCTTGCGACCTTATGCCCGCTCGCTGCCGGTTCCGCTCACCGGATCGAACCCCGCTCTGCGGGGATATTCCTCTTTCGCTCCACAGGCCGCTTCGGGGAACCCCCCGCATCGCCTAAGGGTCCCGTACAGGGCGCAGCAGCCGCGGGAGGAGGGGCGCAGTGAGGTAAAGCGCAGCCGTGCGGATTCAATGCACGGCGAGCCACGAACGGAGCCCCCCTCCGAGGCTGCGGAAGCCGCTATCCCGCCGCTGCGAGGGCCGCGTCGAGCTTCCGGCGGATCCGGGACACCAGGTCGAACAGCTTTTGGGGAGGAATCTCCCTCCCCTGCACTTTGAATGCGTCCACCCCGCAGGCGATCCACGGGGCGAGCTCGTCCTCGATGGAGTGGGGCTCCCGGGAAAGGGGGATCGCCCGGCAGACGAGATGGCATCTGCCGGTACGTTTCGCGGACGCGGGCGCCCCCGTTCCCGCCAGGTGCGGGCGCTCGGCAGATCTCTTCCCTTCCCGGGTGTAACCGGGCAGTGCGCATTTTCCCTGGAGGAGAATTTCCGGCCGGCAGCGCACGAAAACCTCCACCCGGAGGCTGCTTTCCGCCTTGATCGCAGGGACTTCTTCCGGGGTCAGGGCGGTCGGCAGAACGACCGCGTTCGCACCGACGTCCCGGTAGAACCGCGCCTCGGGGGGGTTGAGCGTGGAGACCCCGACGGAAGCCGTGATCCGCATGTCAGGCAGTGCCCGGCGCACGAGGGCGATCACCCCGGGATCGGACAGGATCACGGCGGATACGCCGTCTTCCGCAAGTCGCGTGACCGTGGCCAGGAAAGAGGGAATTTCCGCGGCGCCGGGTATGGTGTTGAGGGCTGCGTGCAGGGCCACCCCGTTCTTCCGGCACTGCGAGGCGGCACCCCGCACTTCTTCCTGGTGGAGTGCCGAACGCTCCCCGTCGCGGCTCCACCCCCGGCAGCCGACGTATACGGCGTCGGCACCGGCGGACAGGACTGCGTCCACCGCCGCGAGACTGCCCGCGGGGGCAAAAAGTTCGGGAGTTCGGTTCCCGGATCCCATTCTCGCTATTATACTCGTTATCGGATATTGATCGGCCTGATGCCCTTCTGGTCCGACCACCGGACCGGGTGAATTTTTTCGGTTGACTTGACCGGGCGGATGAGTAATGTAGAGTGTCGTCTGTATACATAGCATTCCCGATATGAGGCGATCTTCTCGCCCCTCTATCACAGGTAGAGGGGTTCTGCTTTGACTAGAACATTTAGGCGGTGTTCCTCTGATGCTTGATGATTACGCAACAGTTCTTGTGTTTATCGTGCTCGGCGCGGTGACCGTGGCCCTCATGTTGGGGATCTCCCGGCTGCTGAGTCCGCGCAACCCCTCTCCGGTCAAGCTTTCCACCTACGAGTGCGGCGAGGTCCCGTTCGGCTCCTCCTGGGTGCAGTTCAACATCCGCTTCTACGTGGTGGCCCTGATCTTCATCATCTTCGACGTGGAGGTGGCGCTGCTCTACCCGTGGGCCGTGGTCTTCCGGCGCCTGGGCCTCCTGGCGTTCGTGGAGGCGTTCATCTTCATCGTCATCCTTCTCACGGGCCTTGCCTACCTGTGGAAGGAGGGAGACCTCGATTGGGTGCGCACCGTCCAGGATTCTCCGTCCCCGAAGGAAGGGAAATGAGCCACGATTCTACACGGATCAGTCCGGCCCCCGTTTTGGCCCCGGGGACCTTAGGCCCCGAAGCGCACGTCATGGTGGGCAATGCCGACAAGTTCATCAACTGGTGCCGGAGGTCCTCGCTCTGGTACCTTTTGTTCGCGACGGCCTGCTGCGGCATCGAGCTGATGCAGGCCGGCGCCTCACGGTACGACCTCGACCGGTTCGGCGCCGTCTTCCGGGCGACCCCCCGGCAGTCGGACCTGATGATCGTCGCGGGAACCATCACGCACAAGATGGCGGAGCGGTTGGTCCGCCTGTACGAGCAGATGCCCGATCCCAAGTACGTGATTTCCATGGGGTCCTGCGCCAACACGGGTGGCCCCTTCTACAAGGATTCGTACTGCGTGGTCAAGGGAGTGGACCTGCTCGTCCCGGTGGACGTTTACGTTCCCGGATGTCCCCCCCGCCCCGAGGCTCTGATCGACGGCATCATCAAGCTGCAGAAGATCATCGATCAGAAGAAAAATTTCGCGGCGAAGGCGTAAAGGAAACCGTTGGAACCGAAAGAGATCTTCGAGAAGGTTCAGGCAAGGTTCGGAGAGGCGGCGGTAGAACTCCAGGAGGAGGGATTCCGTCCCGCGTTCCTCGTTGTGGCTCCGGAAAAAGTCAGGGAAATCGGACGGTTCCTGCGCGACGATCCCGCGATGAAGTTCGACTCGCTGATGTGCCTGTCCGGCGTCGACTACCCGGACCGGTTCGCCGTTGCCTACCACCTCCACTCTCTTGCGATCGGACATCGGATCGGGGTCAAGGTATACCTCCCCAAGGAAGCTCCGTCGCTGCCGAGCGTCGACGAAGTGTGGCCCGCGGCGAATTTCCAGGAGAGGGAAGCGTTCGATCTGTTCGGAATCGTCTTCGAGGGGTCCTGGGATCTGCGCCGCATCCTTCTCCCGGAGGACTGGGAGGGACACCCGCTTCGAAAGGATTACAAATACCCCGAGTTCTACCACGGGATCAAGGTATGAAGTCAAACGCCGTAGCCCTCCCCACACAGGAGATGCTCATCAACATGGGTCCGCAGCACCCGAGCACCCACGGGGTGCTCCGGGTGATCCTGCGGACCGACGGCGAGGTCGTGGTCAACGCCAAGCCGGACGTGGGGTACCTGCACCGGGCGCTGGAAAAGATCGGCGAACGGGTCACCTACGCGCAGTACATGCCCTTCACCGACCGGCTCGACTACCTTGCCTCGATGAACTGCAACGCGGCGTGGTGCTGGACCGTGGAGAAGCTGGCCGGCATCGAGGTTCCCGAGCGGGCGGAATACATCCGCGTGATCGTGTGCGAGCTGAACCGGATCGCCTCGCACCTGATCGCCTTCGGGTCGTTTACCGCCGACATGGGGGCCTTCACGCCGTTTCTCTACGCCATACGAGAGCGGGAGCGGATCAACGACCTGTTCGAGGACATCTGCGGCAACCGCCTGACGTACAATTACGTTCGCATCGGCGGCGTTTCGGCCGACCTGCCGGACCGGTTCCTCGAGAAGACGAAAGAGTTCCTCGACTACTTCGAGCCGAAGGTTCCCGAGTACAACAAGCTGATCTCCTACAACAAGATCTTCGTCCACCGCCTGGCCAACATTGCGGTCGCGACGCCGGAGGATGCCGTCGCCTACGGACTCACGGGGCCCAATCTCAGGGGCTCCGGCGTTCCGTTCGACCTTCGGAAGAACGAGCCGTATTCGGTCTACCCGAAGTTCGACTTCGACGTCTGCGTCGGGACGGGGGAGCGGGGAACGCTGGGGGACTGCTTCGACCGGTACATGGTGCGGATCAACGAGATGAAGGAAAGCGTGAAGATCCTGCGCCAGGCGATCGCCCAGATCCCCGAGGGGCCCGTGATGGCCAAGGTTCCCCGGATGTTCAAGCCCCCTGTCGGGGAGGTGTACTTCCGCGCGGAGAACCCCCGCGGGGAGACCGGGTTCTACCTGATCAGCGACGGGACCGTGAATCCGTATCGCCTCAAGATCCGCGCCCCTTCTTTCGTGACGATGAACATCTTCGAGAAGATCACCAAGGGACTGATGATCGCCGACGTCGTGGCGGTCATCGGCAGCTTCGATATCATCCTCCCGGAAATCGACCGGTAATCATGATGGAATCCCTCGCAATATCGCTGGTAAACGCCGTGCCGGTGCTCTCGGGCGTCCCGCTGTGGACGATCACCCTCCTGGTCATGATCGTGGTCGCCGCGGTTGTCCTCACCTTCGCCCTTACGTACGCGGGGCTGGCGACCTACGTGGAGCGGAAGGTGGCAGGCGACATCCAGGCGCGCGTCGGGCCGAACCGGGTCGGTCCCGTGGGACTGCTCCAGTTCCTGGCCGACGGGATCAAGCTCCTCCTCAAGGAGGACATCATCCCGACCCATGCCGACCGGTTCCTGTTCGCCCTGGCGCCGTACCTCGTGTTCGTCGGTTCCTTCGCAGCCTTCGTGGTCATCCCCTTCGGGATGGGGCTGATCGCTTCCGACCTGAATATCGGGATCTACTACGTGATGGCCGTCACCTCCCTCGTGGTGGTGGGAGTATTGCTCGCCGGGTGGTCGTCCAACAACAAGTGGGCCCTGCTCGGGGGTATGCGTTGTTGCGCGCAGATCGTCTCGTACGAGATCCCGGTGGGGATGGCGCTCCTTCCCGCGGTCCTCATCGCCGGCTCCCTCTCCCTGCAGGACATCGTCCGGTCCCAGGGAGGGCTGTTGGGGATCTTCGGGTGGAACCTCTTCCACAACCCCTTCACCTTCTTCTCCTTCTTCCTGTATTACGTCGCCGCGCTCGCCGAGACCAACCGGACCCCCTTCGATATCCCGGAGGCCGAGTCGGAGCTCGTCTCCGGCTACCATGTGGAGTACTCGGGGATCCGGTTCGCCTTCTTCTTTCTCGCCGAGTACGGGGACATGTTCGTCGTGTCCGCGCTGGCGACCGCATGCTTCCTGGGGGGGTGGCACGTGCCGTTTCTGAACGCAAAGGCGCTTCCCGCCGTATGGGGCAACCTGTTCTCGCTGGGTGTGTTTCTCACCAAGACGCTGGGTCTTGTCCTGCTCATGATGTGGGTCCGGTGGACACTGCCCCGGCTGCGCGTGGACCAGCTGATGCGCATGGCGTGGAAGTATCTGGTTCCGCTTACGTTTTTTAACCTCCTGGGCGTCTCCCTCTGGCTCCTGCTGTTCCACGGGAAGGGGATCCCCCAGATGATCGCATCGCTTATCGGATGACAGGATGGGATTGAAGGCATATTTATACGACATCTGGGAAGCCGTGGCGACCACCGCGAAGGGAATGCGGATCACCGCGCGCTACGGGGTGGATCCGAGGGAGACGATCACCCTCCAGTACCCCGAGGAGCGCTGGGAGCCATCGGAGCGGTACCGCGGATTTCTCTACAACGACATCAAGACGTGCACGAGCTGCACGATGTGCGTGCGGGTCTGCCCGGTCGACTGCATCTCCCTCGAGGCCGTCCGGGGGGCCGACAAGAAGATGGTGCTGGCCTCCTACGATATCGATATCGGACGCTGCATGTACTGCGGGCTCTGCGTCGAGGTGTGTCCCCCGAAGTCGCTCAAGCATACCAGCGGCTACGAGAAGGCCTCCGTGGACCGCGGGGAGCTGATCCTCCACTTCGTCCACGAGGATGCGAACCAGATCAAGGCCCGCGTGGCGAAGCAGGTGGCGGAAGCCGCGGCGAAAGCGGAGGCGGAAAAGGCCGCAAAGGCCGTCGAGGAGGCCAAGGCCTCCGGCCCGGTTCCCGATGACGGAAGGAATGAGGCGCCCGCGGATCAGCCCGCATCGCAGCAGGCCGCGGCGGCGAACCCGGCAAAGAAAGACGCCGCGGAGAAAAAGCCCCCGGAAGGAGCGAAGGGGGAGCCCGGGAAGCCGGAGGAGCCTCCGAAAAAGGGCGAGGGGAATACACCATGAAGGGACCGGTGGATCTGATCTTCTACGTGCTGGCTGCCCTCACGGTCGGGTCCGCGATCCTCGTGGCGATCCTCCCGAACATCATCTACGCAGCGGTGGCGCTGCTGTTCACCTTTTGCGGCGTGGCGGGGCTGTACGTGCTCCTCTCCGCGGACTTTCTGGCGGCCACGCAGGTGCTGGTGTACGTCGGGGGGATTCTCGTGCTGATCATGTTCGCGGTGTTCCTCTCGAGCCGGATCTCCTCCGTCAAGCTGTCCAACCCGGTACATTTCCGGATTCCCGCGGCTGCGACCTGCCTTGCCCTGTTCGGCGTGCTGGCGTACACGGCGGTTTCCCCGGCCTTCGTACCGAAAGCGCAGATCACGTACCAGCCGACCACAGCCGAGATCGGCGAGCTTCTGATGACCCGGTACCTGCTCCCGTTCGAGGTCGCCTCCGTGCTGCTTCTCGCCGCCCTCATCGGCGCGGCGCTGCTTTCGCGGCCCGCCCGGTCCGATATCCCCAGACCCGACATGGAGGAGCCGAAGTAGATGGCCCTGGACAAACTGCTGGTCATCGGCGCCGCTCTGTTCTGCTGCGGCCTGTACACGATCCTGACGCGGCGCAACGCGGTGGCCGTCCTCATGGGGGTGGAGCTGGTCCTGAACGCCGCCAACATCAATTTCGTGGCGTTTTCGCACTACGTGTCCCGGCTGATCGGGGGGCAGATCTTCGCCGTGTTCGTCATCGTGCTCGCGGCCGCCGAGGCGGCCGTCGCGCTGGCCATCTTCCTGCGGTTGTTCGCCACCACGGGCACCGTGGAAGTGGACACGGCCGACCACCTCCGTGGCTGACGCCGCGTGCGAAATGAAAGGGTGAACCGTTGATCCGATACGCCTACATCATCCCGTTCCTGCCGCTGCTCTCCTTCTTCATCAACATCGCGGTCGGGAAGCGGCTCCCCCGCAAGGGGGACTGGGTCTCCCTCGCCACGATCGGCGCGGGGCTCGTGATGTCGCTCGTGATCTTCTTCGAGGTCTTCCGGATCTACGATCCGAACTTCAAGTATCACGTCGTGGTCCCGTGGCTGTCCCTGAACGGCCGGTTCGTCATCAACGCGGGGATCCTTGTCGACAACCTGACGGCCGTGATGCTCGTCGTCGTGACCCTCGTCTCGTTCCTCGTTCACCTGTTCTCGGTGGGCTACATGCACGGAGACCCGAAATACAGCCGGTTCTTCGCCTACCTCTCGGTCTTCTCGTTCTCCATGCTCGGGCTCGTCCTGGCCGAGAGCTTCTTCTTCATCTATATCTTCTGGGAGCTGGTCGGGTTTTCCTCCTACGCGCTCATCGGCTTCTGGTTCGAGAAGAAGTCGGCCGCCGATGCCGGGAAGAAGGCGTTCATCGTGAACCGGATCGGCGATTTCGGGTTCCTGCTCGGGTTCCTGCTCCTGTTCGCCACGACCGGGGTGCTGGGGTACGACGAGGTGTTCCGGGCGATCGGCGAGGGCAAGATATCGGGAACGCTTCTGACCGTGGCGGGGATCGGGATCTTCTGCGGCGCGATCGGCAAATCGGCGCAGTTCCCGCTCCACGTCTGGCTCCCCGACGCGATGGAAGGCCCCACGCCGGTCTCGGCGTTGATCCATGCGGCGACGATGGTGGCCGCGGGCGTCTACCTCGTCGGGCGCGTCTACCCGATCTTCACGC
>Ga0210097_1000035_pt1 | contig 68158 bp, 63 predicted proteins | sample Joice_CattailNLA_2_FD_185521 | JGI IMG/M metagenome (GOLD analysis project Ga0210097, IMG submission 185521) | Wetland microbial communities from San Francisco Bay, California, USA, that impact long-term carbon sequestration - Joice_CattailNLA_D2... | ecosystem: Environmental > Aquatic > Marine...
TAAATTACCCAGAAAATGATTGCTTTGGGCCTTTCCCCCGATTGAAATTCTTCGTTATAAAATTTTTTAAAACTGGTAGAACACTAATTGAGGCTTCGGTCCATATTGGTGACGTGAAGTCTCCAAGCGAGGTGCAGGTCAATGAATGCAAGGTACATGTTATCACTCATCGCTGTTATCGTCCTGTTTTTAATCGCCTGGGCGGGTACAGCGATAGGGCTGCAGGTTGTTTTCGGAATCATCATTCCGTATCTGGCCTTACTGACGTTTTTTGTGGGCTTTGTCTACAAAATCGTTGATTGGTCGCGTTCGGCGGTACCCTTTCGCATCCCCACCACCGGTGGTCAGCAAAAATCGCTTCCCTGGATCAAACATTCCCAGCTGGACTGCCCTGCCACCAAATGGCAAGTGGTTGTGCGTATGGCCCTGGAAATATTGACTTTCCGATCCTTGTTCCGCAATACGCGAATGCGGTTAAAAGAAGGCCCACGAATTTCCTACCAACTCGAAATCTTTTTGTGGGTCGGGGCCCTGGCCTTTCACTACGCCTTTCTGACAGTCCTTGTAAGGCATCTGCGGTTTTTTACAGAACCGGTGCCGTTTCTGGTCGCGTTGGTGGAAAATGTGGACAGTTTTTTTAAAATTGAATTCTTATACCCGAATTTCTATTTTGGTTTGCCGGGGGTCTTTTTGTCGGGTGTCGTTCTTTTAGTTGCGGTGACCTACCTTTTTGCCAGGCGGCTCTTTATCCGCCAGGTCAGATATATCTCTCTGGCGGCCGATTTTTTCCCGCTGTTTCTTATTTTCGGCATTGCGCTGACCGGGATACTCATGCGCTATGTTCTTAAGGTCGACGTGACAGCTGTCAAGGAACTTACCATGGGGCTGGTAACCTTTCAGCCGGCTATTCCCGCAGGTGTCGGCACCGTTTTTTATGCCCACCTCTTTTTTGTCAGTGTTTTGCTGGCCTATTTTCCCTTCAGCAAATTAATGCACCTGGGCGGCGTCTTTCTGAGTCCAACCCGCAACCTGACCACGGACACACGGGCCAGAAGGCATGTTAATCCATGGAATTACCCGGTTCCGGTTCATACCTACCAAGAATACGAAGATGAATTCAGAGAAAAAATGATCGAAGCCGGTTTGCCGGTTGATAAGATGCCGGAACCCGTTCCGGCCGAGGAGCCGGCGGAAGAAGAAAAGCCAGCGGAAGAATAAGGAGAAAACTATGGCAGAAGAAATACCCAAACCTGAACAACTGATTCAGATCGATCACCGACCGCCAAATATGGATTGGATGGAAACCCCGCTCAATATTCGCAAGGGTATGTACTGTTATGCCGCTAATCCTAAAAGTGTCGAATATCTCGGCCTGCCCAACGCCCGGCCATGGAATCCGGTGGAAGACGACTGGGCGTTGCCTGAAAACTGGCAGGATATCATCCACCAGGGCTTCAAGGAACGCCTCGAACGATTTCGGTCGTTTAAGGTCTTCATGGATATTTGCGTAAGGTGCGGCGCCTGTGCTGACAAATGCCACTACTTTATCGGTACCGGCGACCCCAAAAACATGCCGGTGGTCAGAGCCGAGCTTTTGCGCTCTGTTTATCGCAATGATTTTACCCGGGTCGGCAAAATTCTGGGAAAACTCAACGGTGCCAGGCCCATGGGGCTGGATGTGTTAAAAGAGTGGTGGTACTATCTGTTCCAATGTTCGGAATGCCGGCGCTGCTCGGTATTTTGCCCTTACGGGATCGATACGGCCGAGATTACCATCATGGGCCGGGAACTGCTGAATTTGATCGGGCTGAACATCGACTGGATTGCAACCCCGGTGGCCAATTGCTATCGCACCGGCAACCATCTGGGGATCCAGCCCCACGCCTTTAAAGACATGCTCGACTTTTTTGTCGATGATATTGAGGAAATTACCGGTGTGCGGATGCAGCCGCAATTCAATAAAAAGGGCGCCGATATTTTATTCATTACCCCGTCCGGGGATGTGTTCGCCGACCCGGGTACATACACCTGTGCCGGGTATATGGTGCTGTTTCATTATCTACAGGAAAAATACGGCCTTGACATCACCTGGAGCACCTATGCGTCCGAGGGCGGCAACTTCGGTTTTTTTACCTCCCATGAAACCATGAAGCGGCTCAACTCCAAAATGTATGCCGAGGCCAAACGGCTGGGCGTCAAATGGATTCTGGGCGGCGAGTGCGGTCACATGTGGCGCGTGATCAACCAGTACATGGATACCATGAACGGCCCGGCCGACTTTTTGGAAGAACCGGTGAATCCCATCACCGGGACCAAATTTGAGAACGCCAAATCCACCAAAATGGTGCACATTACCGAGTTTACCGCCGATCTGATCAAACACGGCAAACTGGATCTGGATCCCAGCCGCAACGATCACCTGAAAGTTACCTTTCATGACTCCTGCAACCCCGCCCGGGGCATGGGGTTATTTGACGAGCCGCGCTATGTGATCAAAAATGTCTGCAACCACTTCTACGATATGCCGGCCAATACAATTCGTGAGCAAACCTTCTGCTGCGGCAGTGGTTCCGGATTAAATGCCGGAGAAGATATGGAATTACGGTTGACCGGCGGGTTGCCCAGGGCCAATGCCGTCAACTACGTGCACGAAAAACACGGCGTGAACATGCTGTCCACGATCTGCGCCATTGACCGGGCTGCTTTACCGGCCCTGATGGAGTACTGGGTTCCCGACGTGGATGTCTGCGGCGTTCATGAACTGGTGGCCAACGCCCTGAATCTGGAAGGGCAAAATGACAGGACCACCGATTTGCGCGGTGAAGATATTCCCGGATTAGCAAGTGATTCGGAGGAAGAAACTGATGAAGGATAAAAAATTTATCATTGGCGGTGTAATTATTTTTCTGATAATCGCAACTTTTCCTTTCTGGTATAACCAGGGAAAGGCCGCTCCGGTACCCGAACTCGAGCTGACAGCCAAAGCCAAAGCGGCCAAGGTCTGTGTGCGCTCCACCGAGTATATGAAGGCCGGGCACATGCAGCTGCTGGATGTCTGGCGGGATTCGGTGGTACGGCGGGGTGATAGGATTTACGTGAGTCCCAGCGGTAAAGAATACAATATGAGTCTGTCCAAAACCTGTCTGGATTGTCACTCAAACAAGGCGGAATTTTGCGACCGATGTCACAATTATGCCTCGGTCAGGCCCTATTGCTGGAATTGCCATATTGATAACCCGAAGGAGAAAACGTGATGGATAGCAGCCGACGACGCGTTTTGCAACTGCTTGGCCTTTCGTCTCTGGCGCTGACGGCCACGCCGGTTTTAAATGCCTTTGCCAAAGAAGCAGGGCATACTGAAGAACCCGAGCCAATCATCAAACCGGATAAAAAGGCCTTAACGGCCAAACAATGGGCGATGGTCATCGATACGCGGAGATTCAAATCCGCCGCTGATGTCGAACCCCTGGCCGCGGTGTGCGACACAATTCACAACGTCCCCCATCTTCAAAACAAGCGCCATGAAATTAAATGGATCTGGGAAACACATTACCACAACGCCTTTCCCGGCGAGGCCGGCAGGTTTTTAAGCGAGGAAGTCGAACAACGGCCTTTTATTGTTTTGTGCAACCACTGTGAAAATCCGCCCTGCGTGCGTGCTTGCCCGACCAAGGCAACATTTAAGCGTGAATCCGATGGAATCGTTTTGATGGATTTTCATCGCTGCATCGGATGCCGGTTTTGCATGGCGGCCTGCCCCTTTGGCGCCCGCAGTTTCAACTACCGGGATCCGCGCCCCTTCATCAAAAAGATCAATAGCCAATATCCCACCCGGATGAAGGGTGTGGTTGAAAAGTGCAATTTCTGTGCAGAACGGTTGGCCGTGGGGCAAATGCCGGCCTGTGTGGAGGCCTCGGGAGGCAAGTTGACCTTCGGTGATCTCTATGACCCGCAATCCGAGGTCCGTGAACTCATCCGAGCCAATTACACCATTCGGCGTAAACAGGTACTGGGCACTGAGCCTTCTGTTTATTACATAGTGTGAGGTGAATATGCTTGAATTAGCGATTAAAGGTGGCAAAAAATACTATGGATGGATGACCTTTTTACTGGTCATCGTCGGCGTCGGCTTTCTCTTTTATTTGAGACAGCTCGATTTCGGTCTGGGTATCACCGGGTTGAGCCGGGATACCTCCTGGGGATTTTACATCGCCAATTTTACGTTTCTGGTCGGCGTAGCCGCCGGCGGGGTGATGGTGGTCCTTCCTTATTATCTGCACGATTATAAAGCCTTTGGCCGGGTAACCATTCTGGGTGAGTTTCTGGCGATTGCTTCGGTTCTCATGTGTGTGACCTTTATCCTGGTCGACCTCGGTCAACCCACGCGGATATTGAATGTTTTTATTTATTTTTCGCCCAGATCCGTTCTTTTCTGGGACACCATTGTGCTAAACGGGTATCTGTTCTTGAATATTATTATCGGCTGGAATGTGCTGGAGGCCGAGCGCAACCAGGTCCATTATCAGGCATGGTTAAAACCGCTGATTTATATATCGATTCCCTGGGCCGTCAGCATTCACACGGTTACTGCTTTCCTGTACTGCGGCCTGCCGGGCAGGGGTTTCTGGATGACCGCCATCCTGGCCCCGCGCTTTTTGTCCTCGGCTTTTGCCGCCGGACCGGCCCTGCTGATTTTATGCTGCCTGATCATCCGCCGCGTTAGCAACTTTGACCCGGGGCGGGAACAGATTCAATCTCTGGCAAAAATCGTGGCCTATGCCATCTGTATTAATGTATTTTTCTTTCTGTGTGAGGTCTTCGTTACTTTCTACAGCAATATCCCCGAGCACATGGATCACATCAAATACCTGTTTATCGGGTTGCAAGGACACGCAGCCTATGTTCCGTGGATGTGGACTTCCATGGGCTTGATGCTGATCGGTATTATCCTGACGGTCAATCCCATTACCCGCAAAAATGAAGGCGTGCTGGCGGTAGCGTGTGTGTTGATATTTTTGGGAACCTGGATCGATAAGGGACTGGGGATGATCGCCGGCGGTTTTACCCCTTCTCCGCTGCATGAAGTCAACGAGTATATTCCCTCGCTGCCTGAAATTTTGATTGCCCTGGGCGTATGGGCAATGGGGTTCCTGGTCCTGACAGCGCTGTTTAAGATGGCGGTGGGGGTGAAGGAAGAACTCCACGATTAAACCGATAATCAAACAAATGATGAGGGGGCATTCTGGCGGCAGAATGCCCTTTTTGGTCTCGGCCAATTACTTAAAAATGACAAAAACACGAATATACCCTGTTTTGACAATACGATCTTGTCAAATGCAATATTGTGGATATGATATAAAGATATATACACTTTTAAATGCCGGGGAAACAGAGCATGCCGAAATCAAATCATGCAGATACGGATTATGAGAGCGCTGTCGAAATTGCACCGGGAATCTTCTGGGTTGGATTCTACGATGCCCCGTCCGGGTTGCATTGCAACCCCTATCTGATCGTCGATGGAGATGAAGCTGCGGTCATCGACGGCGGCAGTCGGCCGGATTTTGGCACGGTCATGTTAAAGATACTGCAGACCGGTATCGTCCCCCAGCAGATCAAAGCCCTGATCTACCAGCACTATGATCCCGATCTGTGCGGCAGCGCTCCAAATTTTGAAGACGCCATCCGGCAAAAGGATCTGCAAATAATTTCAGCTTCAGAAAACATGATGTTTATCCGGCACTATTCGATATCCTCAGCCCTGGTATCCCTGAGCAAACTAAAATGTGAGTATGCATTTTCTTCCGGTCGCAAGCTGCAGTTTATCAAAACGCCCTATTCCCATTCGGCCGGCAGTTTTATGACCTTTGATCCCCAAAGCGGGGTCCTTTTCACCAGCGATCTTTTCGGCAGTTATGGCGTCAACTGGCAATTGTTTCTGCAGCTGGCGGCCGAATGCATTGAATGCAGAAATTTGTCCCAATGTTCCAGAAAGCTTCCCAATTGTCCGATCAATGATATTTTAAATTTCCACCGCAAAATCATGCCCTCGACTAGGGCCTTGAGATATTCCCTTGAGCAAATCGCTAAAATTCCGTTTGAAATCCTGGCACCGCAGCACGGCAGCATTATCGACAACAAGGACATCCTTTACTATATATTTAATCTTCTGGCTTCATTAAAAGACGTCGGCATAGACGGCATGATAGACGAAGCCTATCAATTTGATTACGGCACTTTCAAAAATACAGATCGATAACCGAGAAACAGGCCTGACATACAATGCGAATCGAAGATAACATCCATAAATATCTGCATTTGTTGAAAGACAAGGATCCGCTAATATCTTCACTTATCCATCAGCTTATAGAGTATCGGGCCACGGTTACCGATAACGAGATCAACAACCGGCTCCTGCAAGAGTTAATTTCCAAGTATGCTGAGTCGGAACTGCGGCTTAAAAAGCTGAATCAAGAGTTAACCCACAAACAGGAGCGCCTTGAAGACGATCTTATCGCTGCGGCTGAGATTCAAAAGAGCCTGTTGCCCGCCAATGTAAATTACGGTGAGATCCTGGATGTTGCCTGGCGCTTTCGACCCTGTGATAAAATTGGCGGCGACATTTTTAACATCATTCAGCTCGATGATGATCACTGGGCTATTTATATCATTGATGTGGCCGGACACGGTGTTCCGGCGGCAATGGTGGCGGTGACCGTATATCAATATTTGCTGCCCCAGAGCGGCAATCTTAGGATGAAACCGGACGATACCTCTGCTGAAAAGGAAATACGCAACCCGGCGCAAGTATTGAAATTTCTCGACCGGGAATATCCTTTTGACCGGTTCAATAATTTCTTTACCATGAACTATGTCGTTCTCAATGTCAAAAACGGCACTTTGATATCCAGCAGTGCCGGGCATCCGCCGCCTATTATCTTGCGTGAAGACGGAACCCTGATCCAGTTAAAAAAAGGCGGACGACCCATCGGAACTATCGATTTGAGGCTATCAAAGGATAAGCCCATCGTTTATGAAGAGGAACAGGAAAAAATCGGGGTGAAAGACACGCTGGTGTTTTATACCGACGGCGTCTATGAATACCAGAACAGGCGGGGTGAGTTTTATGGCAATAAGCGGTTTCACGAACAGCTAATCGCCCTTAAAGATCAGCCGGTTGACGATCTGATTGAAGCTGCGTTTGATTTCCTAATGGCATTTGGCAATACGACTGCGCCCAAAGATGATATTTCCCTGCTGGGAATCCAGCTAAAGAATCTCGGAGTCAGCCCCTGAGAGCTTCCCCAATTTCTCAAGCTCACTCAAATCATCCATCAACCGCATGATGCGGCGGTCCAGTGTTTCCATGACGCCTGACTGGGCTTCCAGCCAATACGGAAGGGCGTTCTGGAGTATTTTGGTACCCTCCTTGGTTAATTCAAGCGTTCGGGTTCGGGGGTCCTTGCCGGAACCCGAACGGATCAGTCCATTGCGTTCCAGAGGCTTGAGGTTGCGGTTCAGGGTGGTGCGGTCCAGCCCCAGAATGTCCGCCAATCGGCCGATGCTGGCTGCCGGGTTCATAAAAATGGTGTTCAGCAGGGTAAACTGAGTTCCCTTTAACCCGGTCGGTTTCAAATGCTTATCGTAATGATTGGCCACCACCCGGGCCGCTCTGCGCACTCGCATGCCAATGCAGCTTTCGGCCACCTTGTTACAGATTCCCTTTAATTTTTCCGTGTTTTGTTTCATCATAATTAGTGCATATACACACTAAAATCCAGGCTGTCAATCTTTTTTATACTTTCTGACTGGCTGTAACCGGGTGGCCGCGGATCCTGCCCTTATAACGCCTTTGCTGGTTGATCTCAAGGGCTGAACACGGCTAAAAGATTCAACTTTTTAAGATAGTTTCTCGCTTCAGTCCTGATCGTACGGGGCATGCCTGATAATCTCGCCTTCGATGAGGTAGATGACTTCCTCGGCAATATTAGTGGTGTGATCCGCCAGCCTTTCGATGTGGCGGGAAACCAGCAGCAAGTTGATTAAATAGCCGATTTTATCGGGATGCTTGCCCATCGCGTTTTTGATACGATCGTATGCATCGCTTTTAATCTGATCGACGCTGTCATCCATTTTGACCACCTCCAAAGCCTGATCATAATCCATATTTACCAGGGCATCCAGGCTCATCTTTAGCATCCTCTGGGCTTTTTCTCCCATCGCGGTATAGTCATAGAAAAAGTCCTGCAACTCGCGTTTGGATGTAACTTCGACCCGCTCTGCGATATTGACGGCCTGATCCCCGATTCTTTCGAGGTCATTGTTAATTTTGATGACGGCAATTAAAAAGCGCAGATCAACGGCGACCGGCTGATGCAGCGCCAGAACCTTTAGACATTCTTCCTCTATTTCAACTTCCATCTCATCAATTTCATAGTCGGTTTTGATGATGCTCTGAGCCAATTCGCCGTCGTTGGTTTCAACGGCCTGAAGGGCTAGCCGCACCCTTTCTTCCACCATTGCCGAGAGAGAGAGAATCTGCTTTTTTATATTCGCCATTTCGCGCGAAAAGTGCTTTCTTATACTTTGCTCCATGTCATCATCCTGAATTATATTGGGTATGCAATCGAAATTAATGGTTTTTAGCATTATATCAAAACAAACCTCAGGTCGACAGTATCATTATTTATTTTGTAAAGCTATATTCTGCCTTAATTATTAGAGGTTTGTTAGGATAACATTAAGATTTTGTAAAAATCGCCGCCAAGGGCCTTCGCCGGAGTATAAATTTTTTGCCCGATCATCTGAGCGTCCAGGGCCTGTTTATCAAATGATCTAACATAATTCTAACACAATCATCACAGTTCGTTAACACGTGGGCATTACCCTTGAACCAAATTTTTTGATCCACTGTTCAGAACCGGTGGGCAAAATTTAAAGGAAAACAAATACGAATCCATGTCTCCTGGCACTTTAATGATCATCCTTTTGGCACTTTCCAGTGCTGCCTATTACGTGGGTCGCCGCCGCGCCGCCTCCCTTGCGGGCACTGCGGCCGAGTCCAAACGCTTACATTCCCGCCCGACCTATTACGGTACCTTGACCGCTATTTGGTGCGGCCTGCCCGCCCTCGTTTTATTGGGTTGCTGGCTGGTCTTTCAACCCACAATCATCACCGGTCTGGTGGTGGCCGATTTACCGGTCGAGATCCGCAATCTGCCGGAAGCGCGCCGAGATCTGATTGTCAACGACATCAAAAACCTGGTCGAAGGCAACATCATTTCCGGCGAGGTGAATCCGACCATGCAGGCGGCAGCCGACCACTACCGCAGTCTGGAGGCCACCGGCCAGGCGGCCCTGGCAGTGATAACCATTGCCGTCGCCATTATGGGCCTGGTGATCGTCAACGCCAAAATTACCCCCACCCTGCGGGCCCGCAACCTAGTGGAAAAGGCCCTGCAGTATGGCCTGATTGCCTGCTCGACCATTGCCATTTTTACCACCATCGGCATCGTCCTGTCTGTGTTGTACGAAGCCATCCGTTTTTTTAACGTCATACCCGTTAGCGATTTCCTTTTCGGACTGAAGTGGAGTCCCCAGACGGCCATCCGCGCCGACCAGGTTGGCTCGTCGGGTGCTTTCGGCGCTGTGCCGGTTTTTATGGGCACCGCCCTGATTTCAGCCATTGCCATGGTCGTGGCAGTTCCTGTCGGTCTGATGTCGGCGATCTACCTGTCTGAATATGCCGGCAATAAACTTCGAACAATTGCCAAACCGCTGATTGAAATTTTAGCGGGCATTCCAACCGTGGTCTACGGCTTTTTTGCAGCCCTGACCGTCGCGCCGTTCATCCGCGACACCGGCTCCTTGCTTGGACTGGGGGTTTCTTCGGAAAGTGCACTGGCGGCAGGGCTGGTGATGGGCATTATGATTATTCCTTTTGTTTCTTCTCTTTCCGACGACTTTATCAATGCCGTGCCCCAGGCCTTGCGGGATGGGTCTTACAGCCTGGGAGCAACCAAGTCCGAGACCATCAAGCGGGTTGTTTTACCGGCAGCGCTGCCCGGCATTGTGGGCGGGGTCCTGCTGGCCGTATCCCGGGCCATCGGCGAGACCATGATTGTGGTCATGGCGGCCGGTATGGCTGCGAACCTGACGGTTAACCCGCTGAAAACCGTCACCACCGTAACGGTGCAGATCGTCACGCTGCTGGTCGGCGACCAGGAGTTTGACAGTCCCAAAACCCTGGCGGCCTTCGCCCTGGGGCTGCTGCTGTTCATTGTCACATTAATCTTAAACGTCATCGCCCTGTATGTGGTGCGCAAATACCGGGAGCAATATGAATAATTCGAAGACGGCAACTCCGGGGGCTTCCCAACAAGCCGAAAGAACAATCGATATCGTCAACCGGGGTCTGGACGGGCGTTACCGGGCCGAACGGCGTTTCCGTTGGTATGGTTTTTCAGCCATCATGGTCAGTTTGCTGTTTTTGGCATTGCTTTTCTTCAGCATTGTCGGCAAGGGCTACTCGGCCTTTCAGCAGACATTCATCCAGCTGGATGTTTTTTTTGATCCGGCCATCCTGCATCAGGATGCGCTGGCCAGCGCCGATTACCAGGGCTTGATTAAACAATCTTTGCGGAGAACTTTTCCCGACGTCAGCGGGCGCCAGGACAAGCGGATGCTTTATGGTTTGATCAGTTCAGGTGCTTCTTTCCTGCTGCGCGACATCGTGCTCGAGCACCCGGATGTTATCGGAGAAACTCGGGCGGTATGGGTTCCGGCTGACGATGATGTGGATATGCTCATCAAGGGGCATTTTAACCGCAATGTCCCGGAAAGCGAGCGGCGCCTAAAAGATAAGCAATTGACCTGGATCGACCGGATGGCGGCCGAGGGCCGAATCGAAAAAAGGTTCAACCAGATCTTTTTTACGGCCGGTGATTCCCGCGAACCCGAACTGGCCGGCATCCGGGGTGCGGTGGCAGGGTCCTTTCTCATATTGGTTGTGACCCTTTTACTATCCTTTCCCATCGGTGTGGCGACGGCCGTGTATTTAGAGGAATTTGCCCCCAGGAACAGGTGGACCGATCTGATCGAAGTCAACATCAACAACCTGGCGGCAGTGCCCTCGATTGTGTTCGGCCTGCTCGGTCTGGCGGTGTTTCTCAATTTTTTCGGGCTGCCGCGCTCGGCCCCCCTGGTGGGCGGCCTTGTCTTGACCCTGATGACCCTGCCGACCATTATTATTGCCGGCCGTTCGGCCTTACAATCGGTTCCGCCCTCTATTCGCGAAGCGGCCATGGGTGTGGGGGCATCCAAAATGCAAATGGTTGCCCATCACGTGCTGCCGCTGGCGTTGCCCGGTATCCTGACGGGCACCATTATCGGCATGGCGCGGGCCCTGGGCGAGACCGCCCCGCTGCTGATGATCGGAATGGTGGCATTTATCGTTGAAATCCCCGGCGGGTTCACGGATCCTGCCACAGCATTGCCGGTCCAGATCTTTCTGTGGGCCGACAGCCCGGAACGGGCTTTTGTGGAGCGCACCTCGGCTGCCATCATGGTGCTGCTGGCCTTTTTAATTGCCATGAACGCTGCCGCCGTCATTTTGCGTCGGCGCTTTGAAAGACGCTGGTAGCCGGGCTTTTATTTGTCGGAACAACAGCTGCTCTCTCACAGACAAAAAGCACATATTTCTAACCAAAGATGAATATGAAGCTAACGATGGGCTAACAATCAACGCCTACCATTGGGCAGCATCGAAACTGATCAGTTTCTCAATGACTCGTTAAGCTAATATTTTTATGAGAACAGAAAGGATGGAGATTACTATGAAAAGAATTATGGTGTTCATAATTTTGGCATTATTTATGGCGGCATCGATCGGAACGACCGGCGCTTTAGCCGCCAGGGATTACATCAGCATTGTCGGTTCCTCGACGGTTTACCCCTTTGCCACGGTTGTGGCCGAGCAATTCGGTAAATCAACCGCTTACAAAACCCCGAAGATCGAGTCCACCGGATCGGGTGGCGGTTTCAAGCTGTTTTGTGCCGGTGTCGGCGTCGAAAACCCGGATATTACCAATGCTTCCCGCGCCATTAAAAAATCCGAATACGATACCTGCGTGGCAAACGGTGTCAAAGGTATCGTCGAAGTCAAGATCGGTTACGACGGCATTGTGTTCGCCAATTCCAAGCAAGCCGCTCCGCTGAAACTGACACGCAAGGACATCTTTTTGGCCCTGGCCAAGGAAGTTCCGGATCCCAATGGCGGGGAGAAGCTGATCCCCAACCCCTACAAAACCTGGCAGGATGTCAATCCTGCGCTGCCGGCCAAAACCATTGAGGTCCTGGGACCGCCGCCGACTTCCGGAACCCGGGACGCCTTTGTGGAACTTACCATGGATGCCGGCTGCGAGGAATTTAAGTTGCTCAAGGCGATGGATAAAAAGGCAATGCAGGCAACATGTCAAACCATTCGGGAAGACGGGGCCTATATTGAAGCCGGTGAAAATGACAATCTCATTGTACAGAAACTTGAAGCCAATCCAAACGCTGTTGGAATTTTCGGTTTCAGCTTCCTGGATCAGAACATGGATAAAATCCAGGGATCGTTTGTGGAGGGTGTACAACCGACCTTCGAGGCCGTTGCCGACGGAAAATATCCGGTGTCGCGGCCGCTTTTTTTCTATGTTAAAAAGGCTCATGCTGACGTTATCCCCGGAATCAAAGAATATTTGAATGAATTCACCAGTGAAAAAGCCTGGGGTGCTGAGGGCTATCTCAGCGAAAAAGGTCTGATCCCCATGCCGGATGCCGAGCGCGCCAGGTACCGTATGGTGGTCGAAAAAATGGAGACACTGCAGTCTGTAAAGTAAAGAAAAGCGATAGGTTTTGCGGGCAGGCTGGATTACATCAACATCCGGCCTGCTCACTTTAAATAAACAAAAGACCTGTATTTGGTTAGCCGAAAAAGGTTCTTTACTTATTTACGCAGAACTTCTAATATTCGTTTGGCCGGGAACAATCGGAAGATGATGATTTCATTAAGAGAATTGGACGAAACAGGCATCGTGGGAGATATGCCCAAGGAAATTAAAAAACCCGCAGCCGGCAAGCCGGAAGGCCGGGTGCTTGTCGACCGCGAAAATCGTCAAACGGTCGGCAATATAACTGTTGAAAATCCGCGCATGACCTGCCGCAATGTCAATGTTTATTACGGATCGAAACACGCCATCAAAAACGTTTCCCTGGATGTTGGACGCAACGAGGTGATTGCCATGATCGGTCCTTCCGGTTGCGGGAAATCAACCTTCATCCGATGTTTGAATCGAATGAACGATACCATTGAAGGATGCCGGGTGACCGGCGAGATCGCTCTCGACGGGGTTGATATTTACGGAAAAAACATCGACGTGGTGCCCTTGCGGGCCCAGGTTGGGATGGTTTTTCAAAAACCGAATCCTTTCCCCAAATCGATTTATGAAAATATCGCCTATGGGCCCAAGATACACGGGATGGCCCGGAACAAATCAGAGCTCAATGAAATCGTTGAGACATCACTGATAAAAGCCGGATTGTGGAATGAAGTCAAAGACTGGCTGGAACAACCCGGCACGGGGTTATCGGGCGGCCAGCAGCAACGCTTGTGTATCGCCCGCACCATCGCCGTGAACCCGGAAGTGATCCTGATGGACGAGCCCTGCTCTGCCTTGGATCCCATCGCAACGGCTGTCATCGAAGATTTGATTGATGAACTGCGTGCGCAATATTCAATCGCCATCGTTACGCACTCCATGCAGCAAGCCTCGCGCGTATCTCAGCGCACAGCCTACTTTCACTTGGGCGACCTCATCGAAATTGGATCCACCGATCGGATCTTCACCCGCCCCAGGCACCAATTGACCGAGGATTACATCACCGGTCGTTTCGGATAGAGGCGAAACTGCTGACACAATCAAAAGGCGTATGGATCAGGGAGACCGTTTTCACCCAGTCAAATATTTTTGCTTTAACCTGATCACGGATTTTTCGCAGGGCAGTCAATTTTTCGTCGCGGGTGCCGGTCAGTTGTTCCGGTTAATTTTTGGGCAGATGGATGGTAAAGGTACTTCCCTTGCCGGGTGTGCTTTTCACGGTTACCTGTCCGCCGTGGGCCTGGGCGATGTGTTTGACAATGGCAAGCCCCAGGCCGGTGCCGCCCAGCTTGCGACTGCGGGCTTTATCGACCCGATAAAATCTTTCAAACAGCCGGGGCAGGTGTTTTTTGGCAATGCCAATGCCCTGGTCTGCAACGATGATCGTTAATTCCGAGTCGTCTAAGTTTGCTGATAAATGAATGGCGCTGTTCGGTTCACTGTACTTAATGGCATTATCCAGCAGGTTGACGACTGCCTGCTCAAACAGCGTGGGGTCGAAACAGGACTCCAGGTGCTCATCGCAGGTAATGTTGATGTCTATGTTTTTCTCTTCCGCTTTGGGTCGGCATATTTGAACCGCCGACCGGAAAACATCCACGATAGTTTTTTTTTCGAATTGAATGACCTGCCCTTCATTTTCCTGCTCAATTCTGGAAAGCGACAGCAGATCGTCAATAATAGAGCTCAGCCGGTCGACATGCTTTTGGATAATGCCTAAAAACCGTTCGGTTTCCTCCGGCTTATCGACATTACCCTGGTAAAGCGTTTCAACGAATCCCTTTATGGCCGTCAGGGGGGTTTTAATCTCATGGGATACATTGGCGACAAAGTCTTTGCGCATGTTCTCCAAACGCCTCAGCTGGGTGACATCGTTGATAACCACCAGGGTACCGATCTGTTTTTTTCCGGCATCCATCAACGGGGAGCTTTTCAGATTCAAAATCTTCTCGCCGTTTTGGTATAAGACAATATCATCTTCTTCAGGCTCGCGGCCGGAAACGCCCTTGCGGATAAACTGCTGTAACGGCAGGTTGCGGACGACCTCCTGAATGCTTTTTTCCTGGCATTGGACACGATCACATTCAAAAAGAACCGCTGCCGCCTGATTCATGGACATGACCCGCTCTTGATTGTCAACGGCAACCACACCTTCCCGCATGCTGGAAAGCACGGTTTCAAGTTCATTGCGCTGGTTGATGATGGTTTTAATGCGGTTGTCGAGCTGGGAGGCCATCTGGTTGAGCGCTTCGGCCAGTCCGGCCATTTCTTCAGAATCCGGTGCTGCCAGACGGTGGCTGAAATCTCCGCCGGCGAAATGGCCGGCACTTTTTTTCATCGCTACGATCGGGCGGGTAATTCGGCGGGATATCAACAAACTGATCCCGGCGGCAAGCAGGGCTATCAGTAGCCCGCCCAGAGCCATTTTAAGCCTGATCAACTTCAGCTCGCGCTCAATGAACGTCGTCGGTATCGCTGCTCTGATAACCGCCAGGATATTGCCATTTTTCTTGATGGGCCGTGCCACGTACATCATCGATTGCAGCAGCGTTTTGCTGTATCGCATGGATCTGCCGGTCTCGCCGGCCAATGCCCGGACGATTTCAGGACGGCTGGCGTGATTGTCCATTAGACGAGGCGTTTCCCGGGAATCTCCAACCACTTCACCGGAAGGCATAATGACGGTATAGCGCGTTGCGGACAGTCTGCCAATGGCCTTGCATACCGCGTCCACCGCTGGCGGGTCCAGGGGCAACAGATGAGCGCTGACCTGATTTTCCAGAAGAAGTGCTCTGACATTAAGGTCGACAGCGGTCTGGTCCTGAAAAAAATGGCGCATCGAGCTGGACGCATACCAGCTGACGGCGAGAAGGGCAAGGAGGGTGATCAGTAGGAAAGACGGGAAAATCTGCCATATAAATTTTTTACGTTTTTTCATGGATTCTCCCGAAATCGATAACCGACCCCCCTGACGGTTTCAATATATTTCCCGCAGGTGCCCAGCTTTTTACGAAGCCCCACGATCTGTACATCCACGCTGCGATCGGTGACCGGGTAATCATCCCCGCGAACGGCATCCACGATCTGGCCGCGGGTAAACACCCAGCCCGGGCGCCGGGCCAGAATATAAAGCACCTGAAATTCGGTATACGTTAAATCGACCGGCTTGCCTTCGGCGAGCACACTGCGTCGGCCGGGATGAATTTCCAACTCCCGTATATGAACAACGGTGGTATCGTCTTCCAGCTTGCCGGTCGTGCGTCGGAGGGCAGTGCGAACCCTGGCGAGCAGCACCCTGGGACTGAAAGGCTTGGTGATATAATCATCGGCGCCCAGTTCAAGACCCGTGACAATATCAGCCTCTTCACCTTTGGCCGTCAACATCACTATGGGAATATGTCGGGTCTTCTCGTTGGCCTTTAATTTTTTCGCCACTTCAAGCCCATCTATTCCCGGCAGCATTAAATCCAGTACAATTAGATCTAACGCTTCGAGGCGGGCTTTTTTCAAGGCCGCTTCGCCGGACAAAGCCCCGACCACGCGATAGCCCTCCCTGGTCAGATTATATCTTACCAGCTCCAGGATATCTTCTTCGTCGTCGACAACAAGAATTCGTTCTTTAGCCATAAATTTCGCTCACACTTTAGAAGTGGTGTCAAAACCTCAGATCACGTTCTGGTCAAGTTATTAAAACCAGCGTTATGGTTGCCACACTGCGCAGGATCGCACCATTGGCCCTATAAAGTGAGCAGTTTATTTTCTTCTTGTTATCATAAAGTTAGGGGAATGTTAAACTAATGTTAAAAAAGTAAAAAACCCGTCTCCGGTTACAGAGACGGGTTTTCCCCTCCAACTTCCCCTGGCAACCCCGCTGCCCTTTTCGCGAATAGCGAAAGTGGGCCGGAAGTTTTGCGCCCCACTCTTTCAAGTGGTTTGCCCTTAACAGGCTTCGTCGGAACGTTCCAATAAAAGTATCGGTAAATATGCGGAAACCTTTAGACATATTTATCATCTAATGCATAATTATGTCGGAATATCCACCATCATCCTCTAGGGTGGTTGTCAAAAAGCAGTCACCAATTGATTTTTGACAACCGCTCTAAAAAACTGCTTGACGGTATGCCCCTTGATTTTGTATTATATGAACATATGTTCATATAATACAAAAGAGGGTTATATGGGAAACGTACGGGCCAAAATTTTAGAAGAAGATGGCTGCCTGGTGAGGGTTGTTCACATTGACAGGGTCAAAAAAACGCGCAAAGAGATGATTTCTGAACGCGAACTGGAGCGACTGTCGCTGATTTATAAAGTGCTGGGAGACCCCAACCGACTCAAAATGGTCATGGCGCTTAGAAATGTTGAGATGTGCGTGTGTGATCTGGCGGCTTTCACCGGATTGAGCGAATCGGCTGTATCCCATCAACTGCGCCGCCTCAAAGACCTGGCTCTGGTTAAAAGCCGCCGGGATGGACCGATTATTTATTATGCCCTGGATGATGAGCATGTGTCGGGGCTGTTGGATGTCGGCCTGGAGCATGTTAAAGAATAGTTGCGCGTTACGGGTTGCGAGTTGCGAGTTTCGGGGTACGCATTTCAGATTTGTCAGTATTTCGCCTCGCAACGCGCAACACGCAACTCGGAACCCATATGTTTTATGGACCAGAGACCAGAAAAAGGAGAAAATTAGATTTTGAACTTTATCATTAACGTATTTGCAACTTCTTGGCATTTACTGCTTGATGCCTCGATTTACATTTTGTTTGGTTTGCTCGTCAGCGGGTTGCTGCGGGTTTTTCTCAATCCCAATACGGTTGTCAAACACCTCGGCCGCGGGCGTTTTGCCTCCGTTTTCAAAGCAGCCTTTCTGGGCATTCCCATCCCGTTGTGATCCTGCGGTGTATTACCGGCAGCCGTGTCGCTGCGGAAACAGGGTGCCAGCCGGGGCGCCACCACCGCCTTTCTAATCTCAACGCCGGAATCCGGCGTGGATTCCATTTCGATCACCTACGCCCTGCTGGATCCCATTATGACGGTGGCGCGGCCGGTTGTCGCCTTTATTACGGCCGTAGTCGCCGGCCTATCCGAAAATCTTTTCAGTTACCACAAAGAAGCCCGGGAAATCATGCCGGATCTCAGATGCCCGGTGGACGGCTGTTGTGATGGCGTCAACTGCAATCCAGAAGAACACAGCCGGCACCACACCTTCCTGGAAAAACTGAGAGCCGGATTCGGATATGCCTTTAAAGATCTCTGGAACGATATAGTCGCCTGGTTTCTTTTTGGACTTCTGCTGGCGGGTGTCATCACAGTCCTTATTCCGGATGACATTTTCAGCCGCTATCTCGGATCGGGCCTGCCGGCCATGCTGCTCATGCTGGTCATCGGTATCCCTTTATACATTTGTGCTACGGCCTCTACTCCCATCGCGGCCGCGCTGATTTTAAAAGGTGTCAGCCCGGGTGCGGCCCTGGTGTTTTTGCTGGCCGGTCCGGCGACCAACCTGGCTTCCCTGACGGTGCTGGTCGGCACCCTGGGCAAACGTGCCACAGCTATTTATCTGTCGTCGATTGCTGTCTGCAGCGTGATATTCGGGCTGGTGGTCGATCAAATTTATGGGTACTGGGGTTTTTCAGCTCAGGCCATCGTGGGACAGGCCTCTGAGGTAGTTCCACTCTGGTTGCAATGGGCCGGGGCGCTGGTGGTGGTGCTGTTATCCATCAAACCGGTTTATAACCAAATCTCTTCACGTCTAAAGCGCGCGAAAAAGGAACCACCCAAGCCACCGGAAGTGGTGCCGCTGTCGTCATCATCAGGCTGCGGGCCTAGATGAGAGTGTTCTTAAGGATCGGTCGATCCTAAAATGCTTTTTTAAGGCAGCTTTTAAGAGGCGGCTTTAAAAGAGGACTTATTCGATCAGGCGTTGGGCGCCGCAAAATATGTATAAACCGGGACCGTCCGCCAGTGTCGCCAGGGTAATATTGAGCTTGGCAGCCAGTTGCACCGCCAGAGCTGTAGGGCGTGATATGGCAAAAATGATGGGGATGCGGGCCCGGGCGGCTTTTTGGACAAGTTCATAACTGATACGGGATGACAGGATCAACAGACAGGCCTGGTCAAGTATGCCGCCTAGCAATGCGTTGCCGATAACTTTATCCAGGGCATTGTGGCGCCCGACATCTTCCGCGGCTGCTAAAAATTCAAATTGCGAGCTGTACAAAACAGCGGCATGGGCGGCGCGGGTTTGCCTGCGCAACGGCTGGTGCTGGATAATATTTTCAAGGCAGGACAGGGCCTTTTTGATGTCGATCCTCACGTCATCTTCAAGGGGCTTGATGATCTGAAAAAGATCCTCGATGATTTCTTTGCCGCAAAGACCACAGCTTGTCTGACTGATAAACCCTCTGCGATCCAAAATTTTGGATATTTTATCCCGCCTGTCAGGCTTTAAGGCGACCGCGACGACGTTGGTCTCCTCGCCGTCGCAGAAAGCGAGCGATACATAATCCTGCGCTGAATCGATAATGCCCTCGGTCAGACAGAATCCTGCCACCAGGGCAATTTCGTCTCCCGGTGTGCGCATCATAACCGAGTATGGATTTCCCTGGATACGAATCGAAAGCGGTTCTTCGCCGAGGAGGTCTTTATCTTTTTCTTTCTTGGCCGCCGTATCCCAGTGAATGAGTTGATGATGGATGGTAGTGTTCAAAATGTCTCCGGTTTGCGGTTGAATAGATAATAAGCTAAATATATGAACGATAGATGATATGTCCATTTCTATTACAAATTGCAAGACTCAATATACAATATACCGGCTGGCGTAAACTGTTTATAAAAAATAGCCCTATCGTTCTCCATATAGTGTAAATTTTTCTTGACAAACATGTTGAAAAGATTAATATTTGCAAATTTTGAAAGCGCAATTAAAATATAGGTGACAGGAGGCCAATCCGATGTACGTGGTAGTGAATTCAGGCGGTAAACAATATAAAATCCAGCAGGGCGAAGTGCTGAGAGTTGAAAAGATTTCCGGGGATGTTGGCAGTCCCGTGACCTTTGACCGGGTATTGATGTTTTCTGACGGAGAAAACGTCAGCATCGGCCAGCCGTTACTCGATAGTGTCTCGGTTGAGGGACACATCGTGGAACAGGGCAAAGCCAAAAAGGTTATCGTTTTTAAATACAAACGGCGCAAACGCTATCGCCGCAAAAATGGGCATCGCCAGGAATTTACAGCGGTGCAGATAGACAGTATCAACGCCCAGGGGACCAAAGCCCCAAAAGCCGCCGAACCCAAAACCGAGGCCAAGGAAGAGGCACCCAAAGAGACTGCTGCCAAGAAAGCAGCGCCCAAGAAAGAGACAGCTAAAAAGGCTGAGGCCAAAAATGCAGCACCCTCTAATCGATTAGGAGTTTAAAAATGGCTCATAAAAAAGCAGGCGGCAGTTCTAAAAACGGTCGCGACAGCAATGGACAACGACGCGGCGTCAAACGCTATGGTGGCGAACCGGTAAAGGCCGGCAATATTCTGGTGCGACAGCTGGGAACCCGTATCCATCCCGGTGAAAACGTTGGAATGGGTAAAGATTATACCTTGTTTGCCAAGATCGACGGCAGAGTTACCTTCGAAAGGTATGGACGTTCGCGCAAAAAAGTCAGTGTTTATACAGAGTGAAATTTTTTGATGAAGCGTTCATTACCGTTCAGTCCGGAGACGGCGGTCATGGATGTGTGAGTTTCCGGCGAGAAAAATATATCCCCCGCGGTGGCCCCGACGGTGGCGATGGGGGGAAGGGCGGTGATGTAATTATTAAAAGCTCATCGCACCGCCGCACTTTATATCCGTTTCGATTCAAACGGCAGTTTAAAGCCCAAAATGGGTCCCCCGGCCAGGGGAAGCAGAAAACCGGCAAAAACGGCGATGATCTTATCATCGAAATTCCGCCGGGAACGCTCATCACCGATGAAGAAACCAATGAAGTTATAAAAGATTTCACCCAGCCCGACGTAACCTATATCATTGCTAATGGCGGTCGTGGCGGCCGGGGAAACACCCGTTTCAAAACCGCCACCCACCGTGCACCGCGGTTTGCCCAACCTGGTGAGCCTGGAAATTTCCTAAAACTCAAACTCGAACTCAAACTGCTGGCGGATGTGGGGATCATCGGCCTGCCCAACGCCGGCAAATCCACCCTCATCAGTGTCATCTCTTCGGCAACCCCCAAAATTGCGGATTACCCTTTTACCACCCTGACGCCGACTCTCGGTGTGGTCAAGGCCGGCTGGGGGGAACCGTTTGTGGTGGCCGATATACCCGGCCTGATTGAAGGGGCCCACAAAGGGGTGGGACTCGGCATACGCTTTCTACGCCACATTGAACGTACCCGGGTTCTGGTCCATCTTATCGATATCTCAACCGTCGATCCCCAAAACCCTCTGACAGAATACGAAATCATCAATCGGGAACTGGCCAATTACAGTTCGCAGCTGATGGAAAAGCCCCAGATCGTGGTTTTAAACAAAATAGATTTGTCCGGTACAAACGAAGCGGGCAGGGCTTTTGAGGCTGCCGTCAAAGATCGGGATGTGATTCAAATATCGGCTGTTACCCGCAAAGGGGTTGATAAACTGACCGCAATGATGATCAACTATATTGAAGATTTTACCCGGGACCAGAGTAATGGCAACAAACCATAAATTGAGTTTTGAACGGGCCAAACGGGCCGTGGTTAAAGTGGGCAGTAATGTGTTGACCGAAGACAATGGTTTAAATTTAAAGGCCATGCGGTCTATTGCCCGTCAAATCTGTAAATTAATAGACAACGGCCTGGAGGTGATCCTGGTGTCCTCCGGCGCGATGGCCTCAGGTGTTAGAAAAATGGGTCTGGCAAAGAGACCGGATGAGCTTCCTAAACGCCAGGCGGTGGCCGCGATCGGTCAGGCCGGCCTGATGATGGAATACGAGAAGGTTTTTGGTCGTTACCGTCAGAAAGTTGCCCAGATTTTACTGACCAGCGAAGATCTTTCCAGCCGCAAGCGCTATTTAAACGCCCGCAACACCCTCAACACCCTGTTGGCCTGGAAGGTGGTACCCATTGTTAACGAAAACGACACCGTGTGGGTCGAGGAGATCAAACTGGGCGACAACGACAATTTGGCCGCGATGATCACCCTCCTGATGGATGCAGATGTTCTGATCAACCTGACGGATATCGACGGTCTGTATACCCAGGATCCACGGGTGTATCCGGAAGCCGAATTGATCACCAGGGTTACCCGCATAACCAAAGATACCGAGCGCTATGCCGGAGAAATTCCCGGCGCGCTGGGCACCGGCGGCATGATCAGCAAGATTAAAGCCGCCAGAAAGGTTAATTCGGCCGGTGTGCCCATGGTGATTGCCCGGGGCGATAAACCGAATATTCTGCTCAGCCTGTTTGCCGGACAAGAACACGGAACCTTTTTTGTGTCCAAGACACAACGGCTGGCCAGTCGCAAGTGCTGGATCGCCTTTTCGTTAAAACCCCAGGGAACTCTCAAAATAGATGCCGGTGCCGCCAACGCGCTTTTAAGGAACGGCAAAAGTCTGTTGCCCAGCGGTATTCTGGAAGTGACGGATGATTTTGGGGTTGGTGCGCCGGTGAAATTTGTAGACCGGCACAATGAAATTCTGGGAATCGGCCTGGTCAATTACAGTTCTTCCGAAATCAAAAAAATCATGGGCCTCAAATCCAATCGCATAAAACAGGTTCTGGGGCACAAATCTTACGATGAGATCATTCACCGGGATAACCTTGCCATTACAGCGGTGATTGATGTATGAATACGGGTACTGATCTCTGGTTACTAGTATCTGGCTCCTGAAACTGGTCGGCACGGTGGCCGACTCTACTCAAAGGTAAACGCCTGCGCGGTTTGAGGCGAGAGGTTTGAGGTTTGAGGCTGAAAGGCAGAATGTTCAGTCCTCCAACCTCCAACCTCAAACCTCCAACCGCTTAAAGCGAAACTAGTAACCAGAAACCAGCATCGAGTATAAAAAATACCATATAAAGCTTTAAATCGGGTAATCAGCAATGACCATCGAATCCACCATAAAGGACATGGCCAAGGCGGCCCGGGATGCGGCCCATAAACTGGGCCGTGTTTCCAGCAGCCAAAAAAATTCAGCTTTATTCGCCATTGCCGCCGGACTTGAAAAAGAAGCTGATTTCATTCGGTCAGAAAACAAAAAAGATCTTTCAAGGGCCGAAGAAATGGGGCTTTCCGGCGCTATGATCGATCGGCTGACCATTAAGGATGCGACCATCGAGGCCATGATGGCCGGACTCAATGAGGTTGCAGGCTTAAATGATCCGGTCGGCACCATGGGTCCGACCTGGATTCGGCCCAACGGCCTGCAGATAGCGCGCATGCGGATTCCGCTGGGGGTTATCGGCATTATCTACGAATCAAGGCCCAACGTGACGGTCGATGCTGCCGGGTTGTGTCTGAAGGCCGGCAACGCCGTCATTTTACGTGGCGGATCAGAGGCCTTTTTCTCCAACCAGGCGCTGGCGGCCATCATCGAACAGGCCCTGGAAAATTCCGGACTGCCGGACAAAGCAGTTCAGGTGGTGCCGGTTAGGGAACGCGAGGCGGTTTATGCGCTTCTAAACCAGGAAGCCTTTATTGACCTTATCATTCCCCGGGGCGGTGAAGGGCTGATCCGTTCGGTGGTGGAGAACTCAAAAATTCCCGTGTTAAAGCATTACAAAGGGGTATGCCATATTTATGTAGATCTCGATGCTGATTTGGAGATGGCCCAAAATATTTGCTTTAATGCCAAAGTCCAGCGTCCCGGTGTCTGCAATGCCATGGAGACCCTGCTGGTGCACCGGTCGGTGGCGGAAGCATTTTTGCCGGCCATGGCCGGGCGGTTTAAAGAGGCGGGGGTGGAACTCAGAGGTTGTGCCGAGACCTGCCGCCTAGTGCCCGATGCCAAAAAGGCCCAGGAGTCCGACTGGCCGGCGGAATATCTGGATTTAATTCTGGCCGTCAGGGTGGTTAAAGATATGGATGAGGCACTAGCCCACATTGCCGCTTACAGTTCCAACCACTCAGAGGCCATCGTCACCCGCGATTATGAGCGCGCCAACCGGTTTGTGCGAGAAGCCGATTCATCCGTGGTGCTGGTGAATGCATCAACGCGGTTTAATGACGGCGGACAGCTGGGACTCGGCGCAGAAATCGGCATCAGCACTTCCAAACTGCACGCTTTCGGACCAATGGGGCTGGAGGAATTAACCACAACCAAATTCGTAGTAAAGGGCAATGGTCAAATCAGGGAGTGATCAAAGATCACTCCGCGTGAGGATCGCTTCGCTTAAGGTTTGAGGCCTGAACAGGGCAGGTATCGCGGATTTTTTACCTCTAACCTCGAGGCCAGAATGGCCGGTCCTCAAGTCTCGCCTTGCGAGACGCTCCTATAGCTAATGGGTTTAAGCCGAATTGATTTAAAAGGCTAAAGACCCTGAAAATTTTAGCCAAGCTATGGATATGAGAATATGCGCATAGGCCTATTCGGCGGGACATTCAATCCGGTTCATCTGGGGCATCTGCGGGCGGCTGTGGACGTCAGGGAAGGGTTTGGGTTGGATGAGATCTTCCTGATTCCTGCAGCATTGCCGCCTCACAAAGGGTCCGGCGAGTTGGCGGCCTCGGCCGACCGCCTGCATATGCTCAGCCTGGCCCTTGGGGCCGATTCCGGCCTTAAGGTCTGCGATGTTGAGTTGAATCGGTCCGGCCCGTCTTATACCATCGATACCGTGCAGCATTTCAAACAGACACTGCCTGCTGAAACCCGGTTACATCTGATCATGGGGCTGGATGCTTTTCTTGAGATCGATACCTGGAAATCCTACAGGGAATTGTTGGTGCAGATTCCTTTAATTGTCATCAATAGGCCGAAAGCCGACCACCGGATGCGCGGGATTCCCTGGAAAATCATGGATGATTACATTTCCACTAAATTATCGGCGGACTATTCCTTTTCAGCTTCCCGGTCCGGTTACCTCGCCAGACATCAACAACCGATTTATGTTTTTGAGGTAACGGCCCTGGATATTTCTTCAACCGACATCCGCCGCCAGGTCAGCCAGAACCGGTCGATTAACTATTTAGTGCCGCAGAAGGTAGCAGAATATATTAGAACTAAAGGAATTTATTTATGACAAAAAAAACGGATCCCACCCTGGATCTATATGTCAAGGCTGTCCTTGGTAAAAAAGCACTGAATGTGGTCGTCCTGGACGTGGCCGAACTGACTTCATTTGCAGATATATTTATCATTTGCAGTGGACGATCGAACCGGCAGGTAGGCGCCCTGGCCGATTTTATTAAAACGGACTTGAAAAAGCATAATATAAAGCCACTCAGCGTGGAAGGTTCTAAAGACGGACACTGGATACTGCTTGATTACGGGCATGTGATCATCCATGTATTTTATGAGTCGATGCGTCAATTCTATGACCTGGAGGGACTGTGGGTGGATGCCAAAAGAATCGAGACGCCTGCTTTGAAAAAGGCCGCCGGAAAATCTCATACCCCCCCAAAGACTGCCGATACATAACCTGAAGCTTGCATGAAAATTATTTTATCTGCTGATCCAATTCTGACAGCACTTGAGAAACCGGCAACCACTTCCACCCGGTGCCCGGCGCCCGTGAAAGGATGTAACTGTCGGAGAAGTTTAATTCGAGTGAGTCCCGCAGCGCCCGGGCATCTTCAATGCGCCCCTCCCGCAGATACTGCTGGGCCAGATAATGCTCAATATTCGGCATTGCCTCCATCCCGCGGTCGGTTGTAACCGTTGAGAATTTATCATTCTGGCGCAACAGATGGTAGTATTCTTCCACCGCGGTTGTATTGCTTCTGAAGGCTGATCGCACCGCGCGTTCGGCGATGACCTTGGCCGTTGCATAGGCATCGGGGTATTTTTCAAGCATTTCTTCAAATGCCTTTTCGCGGATTTCCCGGTCTGTATCCGATCCCCTGCGAAGCCGTGCGAGTTCATACAGCGCCATGAGATCCTCGCCATAATTGTTTTTATCAACACCGAGGCGCTCGCCATCCCTTTGCAGCAACTGTTGGCGGTAAGATACGATTTGGTTGCGTTGGGCATATTCGTCATACATTTGTTGGAGAATGCCCGGGTCAACATTCTCGTTTTCCGCCAGCTGCGACAGGCCTGTTAAGTTCAGGATTTGTTCCATTTGCTGGAGGGTCTGAATCTGCGAGGCAGAGGGTTGTGAGCCGCGGGATTTCCATTTTTTTAAATTAAGGTCAACGGCTGTCCTGTCCGTTTGATCCTGAGCAGGTGTAAGTTTATGGCTGATTTCCGTAAGTGTTGCCTCGAGTCGGGCGACGTTGTGGTGCAGTGTGTCGAGGGATTGTTGATGCGCTTTTTGTATATCCCGGGATGAGTCATAGGCGTGATAGCTATAGAATGCGGTAATTGCGCAAATTGCTACCGTGAATAGTCCGACACAGATGCTTAATTTAAGGGAAATATCTTTTTGCATGAGAATGTTACTCCCCGGGCTAATTAGATAATATTAATTGGGGCTATCATAGCAACAATTGCAAAAAACATCAAAAATTGCTTTAATCCAAGCTGCCCAGATCCGATACTTTTCCTTAATTTGTAATTACGCCGATCGGTTAAAGTACACAATGGTCTTTACAGCACGCCGGCGGTACTGTTAGATTAGAATCTATGAAAAAGCGGTGAAAATAAGTTGAAAAATTAGAGAAGATTCATATGGCAGAAATTTCAAGGCCTTACACCATGATCACGGATTTTGTCACCGGCCGGGAGGTGCCCAATGTCGGCGCGGAAGAAAACCGTCAGGCAGTGGAGAAATTATTGGTGGGGGAAAAAGGGTATCTGAAAGAAGCTATCAAGGTTGATGTCGATATTGCCATCACCGTTGCCGGCGAGCCTTACCGTTCCCAGATCGACCTGGTGGTAAGTGCAGACGGCGGACAAATGCCCTTTATGGTCATCAAATGTGCCGCCGGATCCTTAGGATCCCGCGAAAGGGAAATTGTTGCGGCTGCCAGATTGCTGGAGGAATACCAGATTCCCCGGGCGGTGGTTTCCGACGGCCGGACGGCCATCGTGCTGGACACGGTGTCCGGCAAAAAGATCGGTAACGGTCTGAATGCCATTCCCACAAGGCAGCAGGCACTCACGCAATTAAAATCCTATGCACCAGTGGGTTTTCCCAAAGAACGCCTGGAGCGCGAAAAATTGATTTTTCGGACCTACGACATTGAAAACGTGAACGTGCAAAGGAAGGTTAAAAACCAATCCTAGGATAGGTTAGCCCCGTTAGGCCCGCTAACAGCTGGAATTAGCCCGTTAGAAAAGGTATTCTCTCGGTTTTAAATATTTAACCGGCAAACGGGTCAACAGGCCCAACATATCATCTGTCAGCCTTCCCCAAACATCTTGCCCATATTCAACAACAGTTCCATGTCGCCTTCGGCGATGTACTTTCCTTCCATCAGCATCTGGGCCCCATCGGCCTTGCCCGCCATGATATCCATCCAGACCTCAAAGGGGGAAGTGATTGTCAGATCGGGTTTTGCAGCTCTGCCGGCCATGGCGGTGATGGTGTTATCAACGATTACGAAATGACAGGCGCCTTCAACTTCTCCGCTAAACACAAACTGCAAGGTGGCCCTGAGGTCTTTGGCACCATTGGGCTTAAAGCCCAATGGCATCATGAGCATAAAGGTTTCCAGAGAATCGGGGCGCGGCCGCCGGTTTTTTTTCCAGAACTCTTTGGGCGTCACACCTTCCGTGATACAGGTTTTCCAGAAGGCATTGGCAAGGTGGGCGAAGGACTGCGGGTCCGACAGCGGCTGGGTTACTATTGCCAGTGTTGCGGGTGCAATCTGTTGTGACCGCACCAGTTCTCGACCCGCCTGGGCGGTGGCCTCCAAAATCTCCCGGCGCTTGTCTTTCAAGGCTGGGTGGGTCAGCGTTTCAGCAGCCGTGCGGTAGATTTCAGCTATCAGCCGTCGGCCGGGCGGTGCTGTTAAATAGTTCATATGATCCGAAAGGGCCTTGAAATGCCCCTCGTCGGGCATGCCGGCCACGGAGAGCAGGACGACTGCAGGGACTTTGAATCGCAACGGGTGGTACATTCGATTGTGCTGGACCTCAAAAAAAGGTTCCATCGACGGCAGGGTCCGCTCGATGAACGCTTTAAGAACTGCATTCATACCGTAGTTGTATAACGGTGTGGCGTATACAACCAAATCGGATGCCAGCCATTTGGGAAAAAGCTCGGCGGTCATGTCGTCTTTATGAATACACTTGCCGGGGGTCTTGGTCCAGCAGGTATAACATCCGATACAATTTTTTATGGTCTTGCGGCGCAACTCAATGACTTCAACTTCGGCACCGGCATCCTGCATGCCTTCAACCAGGGCAGTGAGCATCAGGCTGGTTTTGCTTTGCCCCTCTCCCCGGGGGCTGGAATTAAGTGCTAGTACGTTCATATTTTACCTTTTTATTTTTTTGAATTCAGCCAATTTGCTAAGAAATAATTCAAAAATGCTGAAATCGTCGCCCTAAGAATTTTTCGTCCGATAACCAGACCATCTACTTCTCCTCGTCATCCAGTCGCGCCAATGTCCTCAGCAGTCCCAAAGGGGATTCGCGCAGCGATAACTTTTGGATCTCTTCCATTCGCTGTTTATTATGCTCGAATTTCTTTTTAAGTCTTGCCTCGTAAGCCTCTTTGACGACCTCCACCAATTTTTCAAACTTATAAGGCTTTTCCAGGTATTTAAACGCACCCAGTTTCGTGCATTCCACAGCCGAATCGACGGTGGCGTGACCGGTCAGCATGATGATTTCAAGATACTTGTGTCTTTCTTTCAATGCATTAAGCACCTGAACGCCATCCATTCCCGGCATCTGAAAGTCCACTACGGCGACATCGAAAAACCCTTTCTCGGCGGACTCTATCGCTTCTTTGCCGCTGACAGCCGTGGTGACATCAAAGTTTTTTAGCGCAAGCCGTGTGGAAATCGACTCTAAGAATTTAACTTCGTCATCCACCATAAGCAGCTTTATCTTATTTTCATTGCTCATGACATCCTCCATTTATTAAAGTTCTAATAGTTCTTGCCGAAGGACTGGTTTCCTTTAAATCAGGTTTCTATTTCCTGGCGGATTCGGTCCCTGAGAGGTCAAAATGATTCTAAGCTGAGTTTTCGCTGAATTGGGACACCAGAATATCGATTGCCCGGGAATCGTCTGCCATGCGGATCTCGGCACCAATTGACTTGGCAATATTTTTTGTTTCCGGCGATGGGAATGACAGGTCGCCCTTGGTTCCCAGACCTGAAAAAGCCACCCGTGCGCTGCCGTTTGGTTCCTGATTTACCGTAACCTGAATTTCTCCATCCGCTCCAACCGACCTGAACGCAAAGACAAGCGTCTGATATACCAGGCTTTGAAGTCGGAAGGGGCAGGTCAATACAACCGCTGCTTCATCCTGGGGCGGATCAAACCGAACCTTGCTGGCAAAACTTAAAAATCCGGCAAGATTGCATACAAGGTTGATGACTTCGGTGAGATTGACGCTTTTGAGGGGGTCATCCACGCTATGGGAGAACGAATTCATTTGCTTAATGGTGCCAAATCCACGCTGAATTTCTTCTTCAATATCTCGGCTGCAGGTCATAAGCATTTCCAGATCAACATGTTCACCCCTGGTTAGCAGTTCCGTCAGATCACTTAATAGACCGGCCGTCTCTGAAATGATTGCCAAAATATTTTTCAGTTCGTGGGAAATGCTGGCATTGACTTTTCCGAAGAAAGCCAGATCTGGATTGTTTTGAAAGTCGTTTGCGCTGTTCATGCTGCCTCCCAGTTTTTGAGCAACCTCTGAAGGGGGTGAAAAAACCTCATTTGCGAATGTCTCTTCCTGGAATGCTCAGCCGTATGACCGCTGTGGGCGGTTTTATGCCGTCACCGCATTCAGGATTTCGATCAGCTTTTCAATTTGGAGCGGTTTCGTGAGATAGTAGGCCGCTTCAGCCGATCCGGTTTCAAAGTCGGTTTCGGACCCGTGGCCGGTCAAAAAGATAATTTTCATTTCGGGGGCCAGCCGGCTTAATTTTCGCTCCAGCTCGATCCCTCCGATGCCCGGCATTTTGACATCCAGTATGGCCACGTCGTATTTATTCGTTTTTGCTTTTTCCAGGGCCTCTTCACCCGTGAACACATAGTCGACGTCAATGCCCCGCAATGCCAGCCTTTTGGCCAGCATCATTGCAAATTTCTTTTCATCGTCTACTAAAAGAATTTTCATGGTCCCCCGTTTCCTCCTCGATGCTGACGGGAAGGGTAATAATAAAGGTAGTGCCCACATTTTTTTTGCTTTCGACCGCCAGGTCTCCGTGAAGCTTTTTGATCAATCCGTAGGTGATGGTTAGCCCCAAACCGGTTCCCTGGTCCCTTTCTTTGGTCGTAAAAAAAGGATCGAATATTTTCTGCAGATTCTCCTCGGGCATGCCGCATCCGTTATCGCTTACAGTAATGCAGATCTCATCAGGCCCGCCGGACGCCACATCGATATCCAGGCAGCAGCCGGCATCCACGGCCTGAAAGGCGTTATTCACCAAATTTAACAGAATTTGCTGCAGCTTGCCCCGGTCGGTTTCAATTTCGGGGATATCCTCCGGCACGTCCACATGGACGTTTATATTTCGATATTCAGCCTCTTTTCTGTGAAAAATCAGTACATCTGATATAACCTCTTTCAAGTTGACTTTTTCTATTTTGACGTCAAATTTGCGCGCAAACCCGAGAAGTTGTTTTGTAATCGTACCGCACCTTTCGACGGCTTCTAGAATATAATCTATGTTTTCAAGCAATTCTTCATCTTTTTGATACTGTTTCTTGATAATAAACAGATCTTTGACATAGCCCGCGGTTTCGTTGATCAATGCCAGGGGGTTGTTAATCTCATGAGCGACGCCGGCTGCCAGTTGGCCGATTGAAGCCAGTTGGTTGTTCTGTTCCATCAAGGCCATGGTTTCAGCCTTGGCCCTGTCTGCGCCATAAAGCCGATTGACCATGTAAGTGCAGGTCAAGGTGATGACAATGATGATGACCATGATGCCCAAACCGACCAACCAGTTGAGGTTGGAGCGCAACTCCTGCCAGACGCCCACCATCCCGGCCTTTTGTTTGATCACCATGAGAATAAACGGGGTTTCGGCAACTTGGTTGTGGGTAAGTATAAACGCATAGCCTGTGATGATCGATCGCCCCTGGTCATCGGTGCCCAAGAGTGCCTGGGTCCTCGCTGAATAATCCGGCACCGGCAGGTTTATCTTCTCAAATATGTCTCCGTAGTATTTTGAAGGGGTCTGAAGGATACCGAATCGGTTGGTGAGAAAAATATCCGCATAGGCACCGGTCTCATACGAGGACAGCGTCTGTATCAACCGTTCCGTTTCCAGCGTGGCGCGTAAAAGAAAATACGTACCATCGGAGCGGAATGATTTTGCCACAATGATTATATGGGGCAGGTCACGATACCCGCGAAATATTTCGCTGACATAAAAATTACAATTCCGGCATTCAACGAACCAGGGCTGGCTGCTGTAGTTTTTACCCTTCAGTTTAAAAGGCCCGGCATAAGCAATCTGGATGCCCGTTTGGTCAATCACGCTAAGATCGGTTAACCCGCCGAATCCCAGTTTGAGATTTCGTAAAATCTCCGCCAGATGATCGGGATTCGTCAGTTGCGCATATTGGATTTCATTCACGGTAAATCGCAGGGCATTCAGCCGCTCTTCCAGAAAAAAGGTTACCGCGCGTCTGGCATTGGACGTCAGCCGTTCGGTGCGCAGTATGAGCTCCGAATCAACGGATTTTTGAATGAGCTGGGAATGAATAACGGTAACTGCAATCAGCGGCAGCAAGGCGGAGGCAGCCAATACAAAAATGCCGATACCCCAGATCTTGCGGTAATTTGAAAATGTAAAATACGAATCCAGGTGTTCCCTATTTTGACGATGAAATTCGGGCCATATCAGCACCCATGCTCTATGGAGTCGCTCAATCATGCCGCCATCTCCCCGATCTGTGCCAAAATGGACAACAGTTCTTCAATCCCCAGGGGTTTGTGCATAAAAGCGTAAGCGCCCTGCTGCATGCATTGCCGTCGATCTTTTTCTGTTCCATGACCGGTCAAAATAATAACAGGCGTGGTATCGTCAATCTCTTTGATCCGGCTCAGGACTTCGCTGCCATAGATATCAGGCAGGTGAAGATCCAATAAAATAAGGAAAAACTTCTTGCGCTCCAAGATATTAAGCGCTTCCTGCCCGCTGTAACAAACGTCGCATTTACAGCCTCTAAGATCCAGCCTCTTGGCCAGCATATCTGCAAACCGTTTTTCGTCATCCACGATTAATAGATGATATTGTTTCATAATGTTACATAATTTGATTGACTGTTCTAATTTATTAATTTATAGAGGATTTATATATAAATACGTTTCATTTGTAAACACTTATTTGAAAGGTTGATTAAATGGCAAACATTCGAATGCGCCCAGCAGGTTGGTTGTTTGGATCCCTAATGGTTTTCATCTTCAGCTGTCCGGCCTTAGCCTATGCTGCCGAACAGGCAGCAGTTGACGCCACCGTTAAACCCTGGTGGTTCTGGCCGATCATACTATTTTTTTTCTGTCTTGTCCTCGGAATTCTGGCGGTAATGGCCGGTGTGGGCGGCGGTGTGCTCTATGTACCTCTGGTGAGCGGATTTTTCCCATTCCATATCGATTTTGTCAGAGGCGTCGGGCTCATGGTGGCCCTTGCCGGTGCCCTGGCGGCGGGTCCGGGTTTGCTGCGGCGCAACCTGGCCAACCTGCGGCTTGCCCTGCCGGTGGCATTGATTGCCTCCACCTTTTCCATTATTGGGGCCATGCTGGGGCTCTACCTGTCGTCTTTGAATCCGGATATCATTCAAGTCTGCCTGGGGGTGACCATAGTGGGCATCGCCATCCTGTTGCTGGCTTCAAAGAATACAGAAAAGCCGGTGGTGAACAAGCAGGATGCCATCGGGCTGGCCCTGGGACTGAGGGGGGCCTATTGGGACGATGGGGCGCGCGAAAGCGTGGAATGGAAAACCCATCGAACTTTATTGGGCCTGTGTATGTTTGTCCTGGTCGGTCTGCTGGCCGGTATGTTTGGACTGGGCGCGGGATGGGCCAACGTGCCGGTGCTCAACCTTCTGATGGGTGCTCCTCTGAAGGTATCGGTGGCTACCAGCAAGTTTTTGCTGTCCATTACCGACACCTCGGCCGCCTGGATATACATGAACAGGGGCTGTGTCATTCCCCTGATCGGCGTTCCCTCCATTGTCGGCTTGATGCTGGGCTCCCTGATCGGCGTCAAGATTCTGGCCGTTGCCAAGCCCAAAATGATTCGCTACATGGTGATTGCCGTGCTGTTTTTTGCAGGCCTTAAAGCCATCGACAAAGGATTGGGCCTTGGGCTGTTAGGATAATAAAAAAGACTATAACATACGGAGTTGCAAATTATGAATACCCAAAATAGAGAAGACCTCCAACCCTCAAAGGAACAAATCATCTATGCCAACTTGCTGATTATCGGCGTATGGACCGGTATTTTTATCCTTGTGGCAACTTACGCGATATATGTGACCGGCGTACTGCCTCACCATGTCGACATGTCTCTGATCCCCCAGCTTTGGGGTAAGGGCGTCGGTGAATATCTGGAAATGACCCATTCGCCCCACGGGTGGGGGTGGACCGCCTTATTGTCCAAAGGGGACTTTCTCAATTACCTTGGTTTTGCGTTCCTGGCTCTGATGACCATTGTCTGTTACCTGGTTTTGGTCAGGGGCTACAGCCGTCAAAAAGACTGGATATATGCGGCTATCGCTGTCCTGGAAATTGTCGTGTTGTCCGTGGCAGCGTCCGGAATTTTGGGCGCCGGGGGCCATTGAGGGTCCGGTATGGCCCGGGCGTGCAACCACAAATTGGGTCGTTTTCGGATGTTTATAGCGCGAAACGGCTTAACCCAGATCGTTCCATCTGGGATTGAAGAAAGGTGAAATATGAAAGCAAAAGAAATCAACATCCTGCTGGTAGATGACAACCAAAAGTTCTTAAAATCCATTGCTGAGAGGTCCCGGCTGAAAGGCTTTAATGTCTTTACAGCTTCCAGCGGGAAGCAGGCACTGGAGATAGCCCAAAAGCAATCTATTCATGTGGCCGTGGTCGATCAGAGAATGCCCGATATGGAGGGTTTGGTGGTTATCACCAAACTGAAAGGGTTAATCCCGGATATCCAAACGATCCTGTTGACGGGCCATGGCGATGAAAAGCTCAAAGAAGCCAGCAAAGCCCTTAATTCAACCTATTTTGATAAACAGGACATGGGAAGATTCTGGGCCTTTTTGTCGAACCTGCCGTTAGGCAACATCAATATCCTTCTGGTGGACGACAACCCGAAATTCCTCAATACCCTGGCGGAGCGGATCCGGCTGAAAGGCTATGAGCCCTATACGGCATTAAATGGGCAGGAGGCGATTGATATTACAAAAACCACTAAAATTCATCTGGCGGTCATTGATCAGAGAATGCCCGATATGGATGGTCTGGTGGTGATTAAGAAGCTTAAAAAAATTGATGCCGATATCCAAACGCTTCTTTTAACCGGCCATGGAGATGAAAAGCTTAAAGAAGCCACGGAAGCACTCAGCTCATCCTACTTTGAAAAAGAGGACATGGGTAAATTCTGGGGATTTGTAAGAAAGGTGCTGCAAGGCCTCGAAACCTCCATGGCGGCAGCCGGGATGGCTACCGGTGGCGACCTAGAGGATGCCGTCGATATCGAATCGCATCATGACAAAAAGAAATAATTTGAAAAAATGACCACCACACCCCTGAAAATTTTATTGGTGGATGATGAGGAAAATTTTTTAAATTCCATTGCACAACGCCTGAGGATACTAGGCTTCGATCCGCTCAAAGCAACAAATGGTCGCCAAGCCCTGGAGCTAGCGAGAAACACCCGCATTGATCTGGCGATCGTGGATTTAAAAATGCCTGATATGGACGGGCTTGTAACTCTCACCAAGTTAAGGGAAATCTATCCGGAATTAAGAACGGTTCTGTTGACCGGACATGGCAGTGAGAAAGTCAAACAGGCAACCGAAGCCCTCAAAGCCGACTATTTCGAAAAGGACCAGATGGAATCATTCTGGAACTTTGTTAAAAGGAGCAATCGAAGCGGCAACACCATCGTTATCCGCCCGCCCTCGGCAACCCCGGCCGCCGGCAGTGATGATCAGGAAGATTTTCCCGATACGGGCACTATCGAGATACTGTCCGACCCCAAATCCTTAACCACTAGGCCGGCAACTCCCGTAAGCGATAGAAAAAATAATGAAACCTCTCCTGCCGGACGGCTCCGAATAATCGGCGAGACCCTGGCGATGCAGGAATTGAGGAGAGATATCGAAAGATTGGCGGCTTTGGATTGCACGGTGATCATTCGCGGCGAAACAGGCACCGGCAAGGAATTGGCCGCCCGGATTATTCACAATTCAAGCGCCCGCAAAAACAGCCGGTTTGTGGCAATCAACTGCGGCTGTTTCAGCAATGATCTGCTCATTGAAGAGCTTATCGGCCACGGCAATGATACCCCGTCCGGAGCTTCCCGGACAAGCGCAGCCATTATCGGACCTGATTCGGGAGGCACCATTCTGCTGGATCAGATAGAAGCTATGTCTGCCAAGATGCAGCTTTCAATGTTGAAGATAATCGATAGTAAGAATTTATCCCTGCAGGATGATGTTAATGATTTTCCATTTGATGTTCGTATACTGGCGTCCAGCCGTTACGACCTCAGTAAACTGGTTGAAGAGGGAAAATTCAGAGACGAGCTGTACTACCGGTTGAATGTACTTGAACTGTTCATCCCCCCCCTCCGGGAGCGCCGGGACGATATCCCACCCCTATGCAGTTATTTTATCCAAAAATTTACGAAAGAATTTGAAAAAGCTGTTGAATATATCTCAGAGGAAGTTATCTCCACCTTTATGTCTTATGATTTCCCCGGAAATGTCCGCGAACTTGAACACATCATCGAGCGCGCCGTCATCCTCGCCGATGGCAATACCGTAGAATTGAAACATCTACCCGGACGCTTTCACAAAGCTGATTCTTCACCTTTGGATCCAACCAGAACATTTCTGACCTTGGCTGAGAGGGAAAAGAAATACATTCTCGAGGTGTTAGAGGCAACCGGAGGCAACAAATCCAAAACTGCCGAGCTATTGGGCATCAGCCGGGCAGCTTTGTGGAGAAAACTAAAACAATTCAAGGAAGACAGGCATCTTGCAGCTCCGGTAAATAAGGCCAAGCAGGCGAAATAGCGCTGATACCAGAGGCTTTTCAAATCAGCCCTTTGGAGATCACTCCCCGCCCACTTCTTTTTGACAATGCTTGCATACCTTGGCCCGTTTTTTAATGATTTCGGCACAAAACGGGCACTCGCGGGTAAAATTTCGCCGGTGTATTTTCGCAATGGCCGCGTCGACTTCTTTTTGGACCAGTTCATTGCCGAACTTGGCATTGCGCAAAGGTTCAATAGCTTCCACATCGCCGATGTCCCCGATCATTTCGGCTGCTTTTTGGCGCACCCGATTCGGGTGGGCCGGATCCATCAAAATGGTGAGAACGGAGGGGTCATCCTTTCTGACATAGCATTCCGCCAGCATGGCAAAACCGTTTTTGATGGCCTCTTTGATGGCTTCCTGCTCGATCAGGGCCTCTTCATCGATAATCTGGCCCCGACCGCCCTGGTTGCTGAACACCGGAATAAGCTCGTATTGCTCGGTGCCCGGATAGTTCATACAGCGATAGGAAGCGGTGTGTGCATAAGTTTCCTTCATGTGCCCCCAGCCCTCCTGATACAATGGACAATCATCATTAAAGCATAAAAAAAGGAAAGGGGCACCCCAGCCGAGGCCGTCGCCGACGTTCATCGGCGGCACCTCCCACAGGTTCATTTCTACCCCACAGTGCGGACAGCTGGGTTTGGATTGGGCCATTATTTTTTCAAGTACTTGTTCACGGGTTTCGAACATTGTCATCTCCGTTCTCGGAATTAATTTTTGAAAAGCGGTATAAACTTTTGCAGCAACCCTGTAAACTTAAGGCGCTTGGGAACAATTGTCAACAAAATCAGGTAATCGTTGGGTAGAGCTCAAGCAAGCGGTTGCCCAGCATTTCTGCCAGCCTTTTGAACAGCAGGGCTTCATTGGCCGGATTTTGAGTCAGGATCCTGAGAAAGCTTTCCCGATCAAATCTGAGTAAATTCGTGGATTCCGTGCTTACAGCTGAAGCGGAATAGGCTTCCCGTCCTATCAGGCATGACCAGCCAATAATTTCCCCCGGATGCCGGGCCTGATACACCACCGGTCCGGCTTTGCCTAAACGGAGTTGGATCTGTCCTTTGAGCAAAACATAGAAATGACCTGCTGAATCTCCCACGTTAAAGAGAACTTCTCCTTGGCTGAGAAACAATTTTTCAGAGATATCCATGGCCTCGGTGGCAAATTCTCTGCCCATGCCCATGATAAAGTCACCCAATTTTAAATGCATGGCCATTCTCCCTCTAAAACCATATTCTGAAACAGCTTCTAAGGATTGTGATCGGTAATTCTATAGTAGTGCGTAATCCTGATTTGTCGATAGCGTTTATAACTTTGCGCTTCGTCTTGTGTTTCCTGAGTCTGTCTGAAAATTAATCTACATCCATCGGCTGGTTTCATCGAACTCATATCTATAATTTTCTCCCTTTAATTTCTGCCCGTCATGCCGGACTTGATCCGGCATCCAGTATCCTAACCCATTGAATAAGCACTGGATTCCGGGTCAAGCCCGGAATAACAATAAGACTGCTAGGCGCCGTTTTGTCAATTGCGACACAGTCTTTGAAGGGAGAGGAACAAAGCCCCCCTCTCTTGGTGGCCTCTGCCGAGCTTCATTCGGCCTGAACTCATGCCGAAGGCAGTCGTGTCGGAGGGATTGAGGGAGGGGGATATTATAGAAATTGACCGATAGCTTGGACTTCCCTTAAAAGCCGATATAAGGAATGAAAAAGTAAATTACAAACATTGCTGAAACCCCGAAGAAGGACAGCTGGATCCGTTTCTTATAGGCTGCCACATTGGCATCATCGGAGTCTTCTTTGTTGAAGAGGTAGGGTATGAATTTCAGGGGGTGAATTTGATAAAAGAAAAGATCCTGTTGGGATATTCCAAAAAGGCGTTCGAAGGAGAGTTGCGCCCATCGATCAGAATGATATTTTTTCAGGTATTCAATAAAGTTGATTAAAAGATATATGACAAAGGCACCGATCGCAAAAAACAGCAATAAACCGAACAAAGAAATCAAAGCTGCCATAATGATACCCCCTCCCGCGGATTCGTGTTGATATTGTCCTTTCTATCGGTCTTTTGATCTAAATACTTAAGCGTAATCCGGCAGACCATTAGGGCATCCCTGAAGGCTTTCAATCCACCATCGTTTCATGTTTTCTTTTCTGGCAGCGCTCCAATGACAAAGGAGGGAAATTCCCTCCTTTGTCGTTTTAAGTTAATGTTGGTCAGGCAAAAATTTAAGGTTTTTCAGTGCACGGCCGCGATTAAAAAAAATTATACACGTCCACCCATAACCCCCGGCTGTTCCTTTCTTTTCTTGGTCCAGGCGGGACTTTTGGGGCTCGGCGTGCTGTAAGGTTTTGATTTAATGCTTTCCTGACGTTCTTCCTCACCTTCCTTGACGCGGTCACGGCATTCACCTTCACACTTACCGGTGGTGTCTCTTTTCGGCATTTTTTTCATGATATATTTTTCCTTTGCTGGCTTTTTTAAGTTACAGACCCATTGCTGCTCGTCAGCAATGTTAGAATAAAACTATGCATCCTTTTGAGAAAATCAAGCCGTCATAACAGGTATATTTTCCCGGAGGCCGGCAGATCCAGCCAATCTGCAGCCATATTTTATATGGTCCCCGGGTTTAAAATTGTGTGTCCTAAACAGCTTGATCGAGTCAAAGTTTTCTTGAAAAAATTCAAAAGTTGTTATAATATACCTACCGGTAGGTAAAATGATGTTGACCCATAAATAGGCTTCAATTAAACTGTGCCTTCCCGACAGTCTTGAGAACTTAGATGGCATTAAATATGGATGCATCGGTGCGGAAACCAACAAATAAAATTAGCCCCCAGGAACCCAATGCCAGGCAAAGGCTTCTGGAAACGGCCACAGAACTTTTTGCGGAAAAGGGCTATGCCGGCACCTCGGTGAGGGAAATTGTGGACCGCGCCGGGGTCAGCAAACCGGTCCTGTATTATTATTTCAAGAGCAAAGAGGGGCTTTTTTATGCCATCCTGGAATGGGCGGCAGATGCCCAGCAGGAAATATTGAATGAAATTTTTGCAACTGCGGGCACGGTCCTGGATCGGTTCATTTATTTCTACCGCCGAATATCGGCGGGCGTGGAAGAATACCAGAACCTGTACAAGATGATTCACGGCCTTATGTACGGCCCGCCCCAGGGCGCGCCGGCATATGATTTTCCTAAATACCAGCGCCACATGTTCGACGCCGTTAAACAAATATATACCAGCGGATTAACCGTGGGAGAAGTCAAAGCGGCGGATGAAGATGAGGTTGCGTTTCTGGTGCTGAGCCTGATTGATTTCAGTTTAAACATGAATCAGGTATTGCCTGAACTGGCGGACCCGCAGCGCCCCGAGCGGTTGTTGCGGCTCGCCTTTCAGGGTTTAAGCAGGGAGAAAAGTTTTAAATGAAAGTCAAAATCACGCTTTGGACGACTGTTGTAACGGCTTTGATTGCCGCCGCCCTGGCTTTTACGGGCTGTAAAGACCGGGAAAGCATGGCCATTGCCGAGGACACATCGCTGGCAGCTGCCATACCCGTCTCGGTTGAGATAGTCGAACCGGTTGCCATACGGGATGTCATCTTTTTGCCCGGTGAAAGCGAAGCTTTCGAAGATGTCAAGGTGGCGGCCAGCACCGCCGGCCGCGTCGACTGGATCGGCCCCCGGGAGGGGCAAAAAGTCAACAAGGGGGAGCTGCTGATAAAGATCGATGTCTCGGCCCTCAAGGCTTCCCTGGAGCACGCGGAAGCTGCCTATGAGCTGGCCGACGACTTGTACCAGCGCCGGCTGCGGCTTTTTGAAAATAAGATCATCGCCCGGGAAGAACTCGATCAGAGCGAAACCCAGCGCACCCTGGCCTTAACCGATCTTGAGCAAATCAAGGTCAGGTACAATCACGGGTTTCCGAAATCCCCCATAACGGGAATTGTCAACTATTTGTATTTAGATGAGGGCGAATATGCCGATATCGGCAAACCCATTGTTGATATCGTCAATATTGACCGAATCAAAATCAACGTCCGGGTGCCGGAGCTCGATGTTCGTTTTGTAAAAAAAGGTCAGCCAACGCCGGTTAAAATCGATGCCTTTCCAGACCGCACCATCATTGGAACCGTTGATTTTGTGTCGTTTAAAGCCGATCCCGCCACCAAGACCTTTCTGGTAAGATCGATCATCGACAATCCCGACCATGCGATCCGGCCGGGCATGATCGGCCGGGTGGCCTTTGTCCGCCGGGTTATTGCCGATGCCGTCGCTGCCCCGCTATTTACCCTGGTGGACAAGGGCGGAGAGCGAATTGTGTTTGTTGAAAAAAACGGCGTTGCCGAATCGCGCACCATTTCCATCGGGGTGATTGAAGGCGACCGGGTGCAGGTTACCAGCGGGCTGAACCCCGGCGATCATCTGATCGTTAAAGGGCATACCGAAGTCGAAGACGGGATGAAAGTGATTGTTAAATGATTGTCAATCAGGCTGCCCTTAAACGACAGGCAACGGTTATGGCGCTTCTGGTAATTATTGTTATTGCCGGCCTGTACTGTTATGCCACCCTGCCCCGCGAATCATTTCCGGATATTACGATTCCCTATGTATTTGTTACCACCACCTATGAAGGCGTCGCACCCCAGGACATGGAGAAGCTGATTACCATTCCCATCGAGCGCAAACTCAAAGGGATTGATAATGTCGAAGAAATTCGTTCCACATCAGCCGAAGGTCTTTCCACGGTAGCCATTAAGTTTTTGCCCAAGGTCGATCTGGATGATGCCGTGCAGAAGGTCAGGGACAAGGTGGATCAGGCCAAAAACGACCTGCCGGCCGACCTGGCTGATGATCCGGTCATTCAGGAGGTTAACTTTTCGGATATGCCCGTCATTCGGGTGGTCCTTTCAGGGCCCTTCAGCCTGCGCCGGCTGCAGAACCTGGCGGAAGACATCCAGGACCAGATCGAGTCCATCACCGGGGTCCTGGAAGCCCGCATCAGCGGAGGGCTGGAGCGGGAAATCCACGTTGAATTCGACCTTGACCGGGTCGGGGCCTACAACGTGCCGTTTTCCAGTATCATCAACTCGGTGACCCGGGGAAATGTGAACATGCCCGGCGGCAGTATGGATATCGGTGAAGGAAAATATCTGGTGCGGGTTCCGGAGGACTTCAAGCACCCGTCGGAAATTTTTTCGATTGTCGCCTTTGTGCGCGACGGCAAACCGGTTTACCTGCGCGACGTCGCGACCATAAAAGATTCCCATAAAGATGCCTTAACCCGCAGCCGGATCAACGGCGAAAAGAGTGTCACGATTGCGGTGTCCAAACGCAGCGGCGAAAATATCGTGCGGGTAACCGACGAAGTCAAACGGGTCGTCGCGGAAATGCGCCCCCGGCTGCCCCGGACCCTGCAAATTGACCTGACAGCTGATATGTCCAACGATGTGCGGCTGATGGTGGCCGATCTGGAAAACAATATCATTTCCGGCCTGCTGCTGGTAATCGCCGTTATTTTTATTTTCATCGGCGGTCAATCGGCCATTTTCGTTGCCCTGGCTATTCCCTATTCCATGTTCATCACCTTTATCCTGCTGACCGGATTTAATGTGACCTTGAATATGGTGGTCCTGTTTTCATTGATCCTGGCCCTGGGCATGCTGGTAGACAACGGCATCGTGATTGTGGAAAATATATACCGGCACATGCAGCAGGGTAAATCCCGCCGGGAAGCGGCCAGCATCGGCACCGATCAGGTAGCCTGGCCGGTGATCACCTCCACCCTGACCACTCTGGGTGCCTTTTTACCGATGATGTTCTGGCCGGGCATCATGGGAGAATTCATGGGTTATCTGCCCATGACCCTGATCATGGCCTTGAGCGCCTCGCTGTTTGTGGCCCTGGTCATCAATCCGGTTCTCTCCGCCCGCTACCAGAAAGTCAAAATTGCCAGGCCGGAGAAAAAAAATTCCCGGGCCCAGGAACCTTTTTTAAAACGGATATACTTGCATTTATTGCAATGGAGTTTGGGCCATCGATGGGTGGTGGTCCTGACCAGTATTCTGTTGCTGATTGCGGCCATGGCGAGCTTTATTCTGTTCGGCAAAGGTACCGAATTTTTTCCGGAAACCGAACCCAAGCGCGCTTATGTCAACATCAAAGCACCGGAAGGCACCAATTTGAACACTTCCGACAAACTGGTGGCCGAAGCCGAAAAGATAGTTTCCGAATATAAAGACATCCGTTATGTGATTTCCAATATCGGGGCCTTGGGCGGAGATCCTTTTTCCCAGGGCGGAACCGGGACCCACATTAGCCGGGTGGTGCTGGATTTCAAGGATTTTCACGAGCGTTCCCGGCCCTCGTCTGGAATTGTCAATGAAGTGCGGCAGCGAATTCTGGCAACCATGAAAGGCGCCGAGGTCCAGGTTGAAAAGGAAGAAGAAGGACCGCCCACCGGCAAGCCCATCAATATCGAAATTTCAGGCGAAAATATTCTGATCCTGGGGGAGCTGGCCGCCCGGGTGCGCCAAGAAATCAGAAATATTCCTGGACTGGTGGATTTGAAGGACAATTTTGTCAAGGGCAAGCCGGAAATCCGGGTCAGGGTGGACAAGGAAAAGGCCGCGCTGCTGGGTCTGGACACCTACACGATTGCTTACACGGTCAAAGCCGCCATCAACGGGGTCAAGGCCGGTGTCTATCGCGAAGGCAAAGATGAATATGATATTATTGCCCGGTTGCCGGAACGCGATCGGCAATCCATTGAAAACCTCAAGCGGATCACGGTTTCAGGTCCCATGGGAGAGCCCATCCCGTTGACCAGCCTGGCGGAAATTTCTTTGGGCAGCGGCATCGGCGCCATCATGCGGCTGGATCAGAAGCGGGTGGTGACCATTTCCGGAGACGTGTCCGGCCGCCTGGCCAACGACGTCATCAAAGAGATCGATGAACGCCTTAAAACCAACCTGACCTGGCCCCGGGGCTATCACTACCGTTTCAGCGGCGAGCAGGAAGAGCAGGCTAAAGCCCAGGCCTTTCTGAGCAAGGCTTTCTTTGCCTGTATTGCCATCATCCTTCTGATTCTGATGACCCAGTTTAATTCTTTTATCACGCCCCTCATCATTTTAACGTCGGTCCTGCTCTCTCTGATCGGGGTTTTTATCGGTTTGCTGGTTACCGGCACCGCCTTTGGCATTATTATGACCGGTATCGGTGTCATCAGCCTGGCCGGCGTGGTGGTCAACAATGCCATTGTTCTGATTGACTACTACAATCAGCTTCTGGCCCGAGGGATATCTTCCATGGAGGCCCTGATGCGTGCCGGTGCGGTGCGCTTTCGGCCGGTGATACTGACGGCCATCACCACTATTTTGGGGTTGTTTCCCATGGCGATCGGCATCAGTTTTGATTTTCGCAAACTGGCCTGGGATATCGGCGGAGAGTCTTCCCAGTGGTGGGGCCCCATGGCGGTGGCCGTGATCTTCGGGCTGGGGTTTGCCACTTTGCTGACCTTGATCGTGGTGCCGGTTTTGTGCTCCCTGGCCCACAGCTTCAAGACCCGCAAACCGCTGTCAGAGTAGAAATATCACTGGATAAAGTAGTAAAAATTATCAAAAAACTGATTAAATGCAATTATCGACGACTAAGAGCCAAGAGCAGACTTGACCCCTTCATTAAAAGAATATCTCCCGGAAGCTATCTTCGGAATACGAATCAATTCTGTGTATTATCAAGATGAGCGGTCAGATGCTGCCCTTCTTCATGGTTTTCCAGGCTTAACTCAATTTCTACACGACGGTTCTTTTTTCTTCCCTCCAGGGTTGCATTGGATTCAATGGGATTTTCAGGACCCAATCCATGGGCTTTGATTTTTAAGGCCGGCACCCCTCTTTCCACAAGATAGGTTTTTACCCGATTGGCCCGTTCTGCTGAAAGCATCACATTATACAACGGATCGCCCTGGGAATCCGTGTAGCCGGAAATGGTTACGGTTGCGACGGGAAAATTGGCAACCAGGTCAATGATGTGGTTGAGGGTGTCAAGGGTCGCTTGCGGCAGTTGGTTTGAGTTGTGTTGGAAAAAAACAAGAAATTTTCTATCTTCGGCCGGCAGAATTTCCCGGGTGGGGGTCAGGGTGCCTAAATTTTTGGACGGCTCCGGCTCGATGCCCGTCTGCTCATCTCCAGACAGGGCCTTCATAGCCCCGGGACGTTTGGCAGGATCGACCATATCGAATATTTTTCGGGCAGCCGGAACCTTCAAAAGACCTTCCCTGTAAACCATTGCGGCATTATTGGCGGCCATCGACGGGGAATTGTTCAACATACCATTGCGAAACCGATAACCGACACCGGCGAGCAATAAGAAAACGATAATAATACCGGCGGTGATACCGACCATTCGCCTCAGATGGTCACTTTTCTGAAGCGCCAGTTCTTTCTTAATAAAGTCTAATTCATGATAATCAGGGATTTCTTTGCTGGCTGCAATTTTCTGGTAATCCGCCTCTGTTTCCAGGACCTGGTTTCCAACGGCAATTTTTAGGTTATCAATTTTCTGGACCCGGAAATTTTTTTCGGGCATCAAGTCCGGAATTTCATCATGCCTGGCGGGACCGGCAACGTCTCCCAGGGCGACATTTAATTCCTGCGCGCATTCGTTAACCATGCCGGCGGTTATCATTATTTCCCCGCTGCTATAGCCGGTCATTAAGGCCCGGTCGCAGATAACGTTGATAAGACGCGGATAGCCCTTGGAGTAATGATATACCTGATTAATTGCATCCAGTTTGAAAATTTGTTTGGTCGCGCCGGCCACCAGGAGACGGTGCCTGATATACTCTTCTACTTCATCTGCCGACAGGGGACCAATTTGATAATTGGCTGAAATTCTCTGCCGGGTGGATCGGTTTTTTTCTTCCATTAGCATGGATGCAAATTCGTTCTGGCCGATGAAGAAGATGTTCAGCAGCATGAGCCCGCTCAGGTCGATATTGCCCAGAAGGCGTATCTCTTCCAGCAATTCATGGTTGAGTCTCTGGGCTTCGTCAATGATCAGCACCACCTTCTGGTAGGCGGAGAAGGCCTTCAGCAAAAATTTCTTAAAATGGATCAGAAATTCTCCTTTGGACTTAAACGATTGCCTCATTTTGAGTTCGCTGGCCAGGAAGTTGAAAAAGTCCAGCCTGTTCATATCCGGATCCGGAATAGTGACCACGATCGTCGCCAAATCGATCGACTGTATGAGGTAATGGATTAAAGCGGTCTTGCCGGTGCCGACGTCACCGGTTAAAACCAGGAAGCCTTTGTCGTCTATGATTCCATATTTCAGGTGGGCCAGTGCCTCTTTATGCTTTTCACTCAGCCACAAAAAGGACGGGTCGGGGCTTATGTCAAACGGCTTTCTGTCCAAGCCATAATGTTTTAAATACATTTGATTTTCTCCTTAGGGTGTATCGTAAAATTTGCTGCAAAAATCATGCTCAGGCTGATTTTTTAATATTTCGTGTAATTACAGTAGATTGCTTTTTAAGTTGGACAACAAAGTGAAAATTTTTCCCTAATTTTGGGAAGAAAAGTTCACAATTTTTGTATTTTGCAAGCTGTCTGTCGACATTACCCTGACCGTGGTTCGTCACCCGTGTACCGCACGGCGCTTTACTTTGAGATTGCGTTTTTGTGGTTTCTGCCTTAAGTACGGTTTAACATTGGACAATTGAGCTGGACCGTTTTTATGTTGGCAGCCGGATAAAGTAATTAAGCGGTGAGAAACCTTGAATGGCAGGAACAAAATCAAAATCCTAACCGTCTCGGATGTGATTGAGCCGACATTGAAGCAGCCGTCAGACACCGGGCAGTTTCGGGGCATCGATCTGATTATTTCCTGCGGCGATCTTCCGCCGGAATACCTCTCCTTTCTGGTCGATTCGATGAAAGCCCCCCTTTACTATGTCGGCGGCAACCACGATATTCGATACGAGGCCAAGCCGCCGGGGGGCGGTTTAAATCTTCACGGCAGGCTATTAAAGTTTGAGGGGATTAATATTCTTGGATTGGAGGGCTCGCATTGGTACAATGGGGGACCGTATCAGTACACCGAGGATCAGATGCGATCCATCATTCGCCGGCTGCGGCCCAGACTCTGGTGGCGGGGCGGGGTTGATGTGGTCGTCGCCCATGCCCCGCCCCGGCACATTCATGATGCGGAAGACCCCTGTCACAGGGGATTTGAATGCTTTCGCCGGCTGATTGAAAAATACCAACCGAAATATTTTATCCATGGGCACATTCACAGAGCATTTGACGACCCTTCCGACCGGGTAACGGTGGTCGGTAAGACCAAAGTGGTAAACACGTATGGGTATAACATCCTGGAAATCGAAAATTAGCGCAACACTGAATCGGTTCGGGAGCTTTCAACCCCCGGCAGATGAAGCCCCGGAAACTAAGAGTTTCAAGGATCAGCAGAAAGCTGAATCGGCCTATGATTCGCATGACCGGGGAATCAGATCTGTGGCCCTGGATCGGATTGTGGGCAGTGTCGGCCGCTATAAGGATTTTGACAGCCAGTTCAGGTTAAAGCGGCGTGCAGGATCCTCGGAGCGCTTGCAATGGATCAAGGATGCCATGCGACAGGGCCGCAATCTCGGGCCGGTAAAGCTTTACCAGATCAAAAATGAGTTTTATGTCCTGGACGGCAATCATCGGATTTCAGCAGCCAAAGAGCTCGGCCAGGACGAAATTCTGGCCCATATTGTCGAGTTGGTCCCCACCGATGACTCGCTGCAAAACATTCTTTTTCGTGAGCGCGCCGAATTTGCCGACCGCACCCGGCTGCCGGTTGAAATAAATGTAACCGAAGTCAATCAATATGCCCATCTGCTGGATCAAATTTCAGAGCACCGGGAATTTCTGCAGCAAGGCAGTGAGAAGGAGGTTGCCTTTGAAGATGCGGCCCTGGACTGGCATAAAACCATCTATCGTCCCCTCTGCAACATCATCAAAAATGGACGGTTGGGGGAATCTTTTCCTGAGCGGACCATTGCTGATCTGTATGCCTATATTACCCTTCACCAGTGGAAAGAGGGCCGCAAGCGTCGTTACGGCATTGGGATAGATAAGCTGATTCAAAAAGACATGGAGGCGTTTCGAAAAAAAATGGGCGAGTTAAAAGACTCCGAATATCCGGAAATGAAACAGGGCATCACGATTTTTATTTTGATGAACGTGCAGGCCAGAAAAGAGATTAAACTGATGGAAAAACTCTACGAACTGGAGCCGGTCCGTGAAATCCATTCGGTCCACGGCGACGTGGATATCCTGGTGAAAGTTGTGTTGACCCGGGATCTACTCAGTTCGGATGCTGAAATTATCTCCCAGTTCGTGCACGAAAAAATCCGCCAGCTGCCCGGCGTCAACAGCACCACAACGCTGATCCCCGGTATTTCCAAAATCAAGGATGCTGCACTACCCTGAACAACAACGGTTAGTACCTTAAAAGAAGCCTTTTTCCTGCGGTTCAGGCTCCGGCAGACCGAGGTGTCTGCAGATGACTTTTTCAAGGTCGACTTCTGAAACATCGGTGCCTTCCACGACGATTTCATTACCCAGCATTACGGCCGGTGCCACCGGCAGGTCCAACTCAAAGTATTCGTCGGTCATATACTCGTCTTTCGGCTTGGCGATGGTCTCGATTTCAACATTAATTCAGCCATCACTGAGCAAAGTTATCAAATGGTAATGTTTGTGTAAGCTTCAGGTAATTATTTTATGGCTAACATAAAAATTTTTAGATACAAATGGTATGACTATAAGTTAATGAGATCTAAAAATTTCTGAAAATACGTGCCCGGCGCGGGCGGTGAGTTGCTCGTCAGCAGGGGCCCGGTTTGGTTGCTGCTTAAGTTGCAGCCGGTTTGAATCCCAAATAAATTACCTGAAATTAAAAACATGGCCAACAGAGGGTTTGTGTTTTCAGTTTTGTTTGTTTTGATCCTGGGGCTGATACATTCGGCAAAGGCAGCAGACAATCAAGACGGTCAGGGTATCAAGCAACATGAAAAAATGATTGAAGAAATAGAAGAAAAAAAAGAGGAGGAGGAAAAGGAAGGCGCGCAAGGTCCAGGCATTGAGCAAAAGTCCCGTGAAAAGATCGAGCTGAATGGTTTTGTCGAACTTAACTATGAATATCTTGACGTGCAAGATATAGATGATGATGCTAGCGGCAGCAGCTCTGATTTTTTTCTAAGTTCGGTGGCCATCGCGCTCAGAGTTTTTTTTAACGAGTGGAGCAAGGCCAAAGTTGTGCTGGAATTTGAGGATGTTGGCAGGAACGATGGCTCCGAAAGATTCCACCTGGATGAGGCCATTGCTACTTTGAAAGCACCATGGATACCGTTGTATTTTATCGGCGGTAAAACGGTGATGCCGTTCGGTGTTTTCGAAGACCGCCTGATTGAAGGCACCCTTGCCGAAGATTTATACGAGATCGACGAATTGGGCGCCACCCTTGGCTTTGCCCCGGATTTTTTTGGGCTGGATATCTCATTATCAATCTATGAAGATGCGCGCATCGCGGAGAACCTGCACGATTTTGATACCCACGAGTTCAGTTCCGAGCACCATAAAGAAGATCGCTTTGATTCTTATATCGCCAATGTCACGCTGGCGCCTGTCGGAGACACAATCACCGTGAGCGCTTTTTACGACAGCGAACCCGGTGACGGCAGACGCAACGAATCTATCGGCGGTGCTTTCACGTTGAATTTCTGGAAGTTCATCCTGGACACTGAATATATAACCGCCCTGCAGCGGGAGAAAGGAGAAAACGGCGAGGAAAACAGGGAGAGTGCTGCTGTTGTGGGGCTTGCGTTTGACGTGCTGGATTCGTTGCAGCTGGCTACACGCTATGCGGTTTTCGATGATGATAACCCGGGCGATCAGGACGGCGTTCTTGATTACCGGTTTATTGCCGGATTCAACTACTCTTTTATAGACGTTGTCGATATATCATTTTTAGAGGATGCTATCTTCTCCTTTGAATACCGGTTTTCAAAATATGAAAAGGAAAAAGGCAGCGAAGCCGCTGATTCACAAAATATGCTCCAGCTCCAGCTGGCTCTCGAATTTTAGCAAGCAGCGTCGAATAAGTGTTCAGGGCTAATTTATACTCTTATCCTAATTTTTTATGATGGAATTATGCCATGCGGCTACTGCTAGTAGAAGACGACAAAAAGATCGCGTTGTTTGTCACAACCGGCCTGAAAGAAGCCGGTTTTGCCGTGGATCATGTCATTGACGGCGAGGACGGCTTACACCTTGCTTTAAGCGAACCCTATGATCTGGCCGTTATCGATTTGATGCTGCCGACCGTCGATGGGCTGACCATTATTAAACAAATGCGCAACCACGATATCAACACACCGGTGCTCATCTTAAGCGCCAAACGCTCGGTAACCGAGCGCGTAAAAGGTTTGCAAACCGGCGGCGATGATTACCTGGTCAAGCCCTTTGCCTTTTCCGAGCTTTTGGCCCGGGTGCAGGCCTTGATGCGGCGATCATCCCGCAGCAATTCTCCGGTCGAAATCAAGGTTGCCGACCTGGCTTTAAACCTGGTCACCCGCAAAGTTCTCAGGGCCGACCGGGAAATTGACCTGCAGCCGCTGGAGTTTTCCCTTCTTGAATACCTCATGCGCAACAACGGGCGGGTGGTTTCCAAAACCATGATCATGGAACATGTCTGGGATTACAACTTTAATCCCCAGACCAATGTTGTCGAAGCCCGCATATGTTATCTGCGGGATAAAATTGATAAAGACTTTGACGCAAAATTGATTCATACCGTCCGGGGGGTTGGATATGTTCTTAAGGAAAATTAAAATTCTGGGGAACTCCCTCTTATTTCGCCTGACAATTCTGTACACCCTGACCTTTACATTGCTGGCAATCATAAGCTTTTCGGTTTTTTACTACCAGATTTATTCGGTGACGATGGAACAAATGGATGAAGAACTGATGGACGATACCGCATACTATTCCGAACATCTGGCCCGATCGGGTTTGGTGAGCCTCAAAAAAAAACTGATTGAAGAAACAGCGTCGGATAATCCGGAGGAAGAATTTTATCGCCTTATCGATTTTAAGGGTAACGTTCTGGGCGCATCGGACATGTCGCCATGGAATCCCGTTGATAAAACCGCTATCGTTGAGGAATTTAAAAATAGTAAAATCAGCTATAAATTCGAGACCATTAAACGACCGGAGGAGGATGATAAGGCCCGTATGGTCTCTGCCGTCATCGGGCCCGACACCATTCTGCAAAAAGGCGAATCCCTTGAAGAAGCCGGTGAATATCTGGAAATTTTCCGCAACCTGTTTTCGATACTGACCGGTTTCCTGATAACTGCTTCGGCAATTATCGGGTGGTATCTGGCAAAGCGGGCTCTAACCGACATGGCGGATGTCACCCAGACAGCTGAGGAAATAGCGCAGGGATCCTATGACCGGCGGGTTGAAATCAAGGGCCGGTACAGGGAAATCGAACGGCTGGGCACCACATTCAACAAAATGCTGGATCGCATCCAGATTCTGTTAAGGTCCATGAAAGAGATTAACGACAACATCGCCCATGATCTCAGAAGTCCACTGGCCCGAATTCGCGGCATTGCTGAAATGACTCTGACGGATGAGAAATCCATTCATGATTACAAAGAAATGGCTATCAATACAATCGAGGAATGCGACAGTCTGATTGACATGATCAACACCATGCTGGACATCACGGAAGCCGAAGCGGGCGTCAACGGCACCACTGATGAAGAGTTTGATGTTGTGACAATCATATCGCAGGCCTGTGAGCTGTTCCGTCCGATCGCCGACCAAAATGGAATCGAATTGACATCCAGTCTTCCAGAGGCTTTGCCCTTTCAAGGCAGCAAAAAGAAGATGCAGCGAATCGTTACCAATATTTTGGAAAATGCGATAAAATATACCCCTGAGCAGGGAACCGTTGCCGTTTCGGCCACAGCCGATGATGGCAAGATACAGATTATATTTAATGATACCGGTGTCGGTATTTCCGCCGACGATCTGCCGCATATATTCGAGCGTTTTTACCGTTGTGACAGAAGCCGACCCCAGGGCGGGGTCGGCCTGGGCCTCTGTCTGGCAAAGGCCTACACAGAGGCGATGAATGGTTTTATCACTGTCACCAGTACCGTAAGCAAAGGCAGTACTTTTACGCTCAGTTTTGTTCAATAGTTTTATATTCACCAGAGCCCGCCTTTCTTCATAATTGAGGCGGCCTGCGGACGAAAAGGCGGTTCCCAGTCTGACGCCGTCAGAGCCCGCTCATTCCCGGGACCGGCAATGCCGGCAGGAAGGGCATAATGAAAATTCTAATGGTCGATGATGCACCCGACCTGCTTGACCAGCTCCGGCGGGAGCTCAACCGGCAAAAATACGATGTGGATACGGCCGCTGACGGCGAAGCCGCCCTGGACAAACTGTTTGACAATTCCTATGACCTGGTTTTGCTGGACATCATGCTTCCCAAAATTGACGGGTTAGCTGTTTTAAAGGAGCTGCGCCGGGCGAAAATCCAGACTCCGGTGCTCATGCTGAGCGCCCGGGGGGCCGTGGAGGAAAAAATCAAGGGGCTTGATTACGGGGCCGATGATTACCTGGCCAAACCCTTCGCCATGGCAGAGCTGATGGCCAGAATCCGCTCGCTTCTCAGGCGCGGCGGCGAACAGGGAGATGCCGTGCTGGTTATCAGGGGCATCACCCTGGACACCAAAACCCGCGAGGTCCGCCAAAAGGACCGCCGCGTGGAACTGACGCCCAAAGAATTTTCTATCCTGGAGTTTCTCCTGTACAACAAAAACCGGGCGGTTTCACGCTTCACCCTGGCCGAGCATGTCTGGGGGGATGAATTCGATCCATTTACGATGTCCAATTTTATCGATGTGCACATAAAAAACCTGCGCCGCAAACTCGGTGATGCCGATGCGAAAACAATCATCCGTACCATTCGCGGCATCGGTTTCATCATCGAGGAAACCCCGCAATGAAAATCCGCAATAAAATTACGCTGTGGATCACCGGCGCCGGGGTCCTGGCCAGCCTCGTATTTTCCATTATTATTTTCGAAGAGATGAAAGAGCAGCCGTTCCGGTTGATTGACGGGGAGCTGGAAACCATGGCCCAGGTGATGGTGCGCCTGGTCCAATCTGCACCAATGCAATCGACAAATTCCGCCGGCGACGATTTGCCCTTTGATGGCCAGCGATACTGGATCAAAATATATGATCAACGCATGCAGGCTGTCTATCAGAGCCGGCTGTGCCGTTATGCCGATTTGCCGCTTTACAACAAGGGCAAAGGCTACACGGTCAGAACCAGCGTTGCTAAAGAACAGGTCGATCTGGACCAGGATGCCCAAAGCGAGGTGACGTTTCGGGTAAAAACCCTGCGTTTCCAAAAGCAGGGCGCGGCTTATATTGTCCAGATCGGCAAGCCCATCGAGAAACTGGATGAGGAGATCCTAGATCTCATACAGGGTATTGCCGCCGGCCTGGCGGCGGCCACCGTGCTGCTGATTGGAATCAGCTATGTGATCGCCGGCAAAATTTTAAAACCCATCAGCACCATCAACCGCCTGGCCAAAGATATCAATGATCAGACGCTGAACCGGCGCATACCGCTTGGAAAAAACCACGACGAAATCTTCCGGCTTTCCGAATCGCTTAACCGGATGTTCGACCGGTTGCAGGAGGCTTTCGACCGCCGGAAACAGTTTATCGCCGATGCCTCCCACGAGCTGAAAAGCCCCATTACCATGCTGCTGCTCTCGCTGGAGGAGGCTGTCCAGCGCCCGGACTTGCCGGATGGCCTCAGGCAGCAGCTGATCCGTCAGACGGACATCCTGCGCCGGATGAGCCGCCTGGTAAAAAACCTGCTGGATCTATCGGCCCTTGAGTTGCAGGAAACCATAAGCACGGACGGATTTGACCTCGCCAAGCTGGTTCGATCCATCCTGGAAGATTATGAAGATGTTTTTACCGCCCGAAAAATAGAGGTTGCCGGAGACATTCCGCCAAAGCTCCTAATGCGGGGGGATCCGGAAAAGCTGCAGCGGATGCTGATCAATCTGGTCGACAACGCCGTCAAATACAACCATGAAGGGGGCAGCATCCGAATTAATGCATCCGGAAAAGACCGCGACATTGAACTGTCCCTGTCCAACACCGGCAGTGGGATTCCGCCTGAGGACCTGGCCCACGTGTTTGAAAAATTCTACCGTGTGGAAAAATCCCGTTCACCCCAATTTGGCGGTGCCGGGCTCGGCCTGACCATTGTCAAGCGCATCGTTGAACTTCACGGCGGCCGTATCCGAATAAAAAGTGAACCGGACGGCTGGACCCAGATTGATATTGTTTTTCCCGGCTTGTCGTGAGGTTCACCTTAAGGTCGAGAAAACCATGCAGCAGCTCAGCAATTTTGTTTTTTTTTTGCCATTTTGGGCAGCACGCTGCCAGGTTCCTACCTGGCTGAATCCGCCCGAAATGAATTAAAACGGAAAGGCCTAAACGCTTACCCGGCAACAAATTCCCCGGTTTACCCTGACCCTGCTCAGCCATCCGGCTGGAAAAAACTCAGATCGGCGGAAATATCTTTGACCAGCGGAATTACTGGGACGGAAATACATCGATAATCAGGCGGCGATCTTCACCGATTCTTCATAAAGATGCGGTATAAAGATGCGGTATAAAGATATGTTGGCAGATACTTTCAAATACATGGATCAAGCAACCTGGTTTAGCATCAGCCGGATCGGACAACTTGCCCTATCAAGGGTATCCGGGCCGTCTGTAAATCTCTTGACATGGATTTACCGCTGTCCGGCAAAAAACTTTGACCGGTTTATCAGCCGATTTTCCTACCGGTGCAAAGCCCTGCCAGACTTATTCGAAAATCTGCCCCTATCCCCGGCAAAAACAATATTTGAAAACTTGTATCACACCTGCCGCCTTCAGTTAAAAGACGTCAGGCTACATTATTTAATTTGGGAGGACCTTTGTATGAGCTGGATGAAGACCCAGGGTGTTCGGATACCCCCAAAACTCAAGTGGACCGCGAGTATTGCAATCTTAATTCTTTTTTTACCTGCATGTTATTTCATCTATATGGAGGAACAGGGCAATTTTCATGTGATCACCCCCGGCCAAGCCTATCGCTCCGCCCAGTTGGATCGTGACGAGCTTGAATATTACCTTCCGAAATACAATATAAAAAGCATCCTGAACCTGGCGGCCAGTCATTCCTCTGATCGCAATTACAGAGACGAAATAGAAGTTTGCCGGGAATTAAATATTGTGCATTACGATTTACGCCTGTCGGCTGAACGGAAGCCTTCGAGCCATAAAATTGATCGGCTTATCGCCATTTTGAAAACCGCGCCGCGCCCGGTTCTGATACATTGTAAAGCCGGTGCGGATCGCACCGGTCTGGCCGCCGCCCTATGGAAGGTAATCGTTGACCGAGAGCCCAAATCCCGGGCTAAAAAGCAATTGTCGCTCCGATTCGGCCATATGCCTTTTGGCCCGACAACTGCCATGGATAATTTTTTTGCAGAATGGCAGCCGCAACAGGTCTATTTACAACCATAATTCTCCGCTAAGCTTCTGATAAAGGGATGTGTCAACCCTAAACCATCGTGAAGGGGAATGGCTGTTGCCGTCCAATTTCGAAAACCACCCCTACGTCATCAAAATGTTGACCGACCAGTGGGAAAAGGATAGCTTTAGCGGGGAGATCGATCCAATCTCTGAATATCCTATTCTTGAACTTTAGGGATAACCATAAAAAGCAATTCAATGGCAATTGCAGTCAGGTGGTTTCATCTATGCCGGAATCCATGGTGGAACAGAAGTCAGGGCAAAGGCGCCACATACAGTTTATTATTTATTTGCTGATCCTCGGTACGATCGTCCTTTTTTACCGTCTGGGCGATAGAGACATGTGGACCGGTAATGAGTCGGAGTCTGCCGTTGCCGGTTGGGACATGGTGCAAACCGGGCGTATCCTGGTGCCGCACTTTTTAGACCAGCCCTTCGTCGACAACCGTCCGCCGGGCGCCTGGTGGCTGATAGCGGCCGTTTACAAACTGACGGGCGTTCGCAATACCTGGACCGCCCGCCTGCCCTCGGCGCTGGCGGCACTGGTATGCATCCTCCTGGTATACGCCATGGGAAGGAGGGCCGCCAACGCGAACGCCGGCTTTGTGTCCGCTCTGATCCTCATGGGGATGTTGTTCTTCGTATTGCAGGGTCGAATGTCCCAGCAGGATATGCTGCTGACAATGGCGACGACATTATGTCTGTGGGCGTTTTGGCGGTCCCTGGATAACAGCGAACCAGTTTTGCGCTTTGTCCTGGCCTTCCAGGTCTTTCTGGGCTTTGGGGTGCTCATGAAGGGACCGGCGGTGGTCATCAACACCGTCAGCTCGCTGGCCGCCTATGTCCTATACTCGCGGTGCTGGCGCGATATCAAGTGGGTCAGTTACATTGTGACCCTGCCGGTGAGTCTTTGTCTGTCGCTGTGGTGGTATCTCTACGTATGGGTCGAGTGGCCCTCGCTGCGGGATGCACTGGTGCATAGATTTACCGACCAATCTGCGAAACACGTCGAGGCTTTTTATTGGTACTTTATTCGTCTTCCCGAACTGCTGGGGCCGGTTCTCATTTTTCTTCCCTTGCTGCTGATAGGCTGGAGGAAGGCCAGCCCGGCTCAACGGCGCGGACCGCTCGGATTGTTTTTGATCTCAGCCGTGACCATGTTTTTTGTGTATTGCCTGTTCCCGTCCAAGCAGACCCATTACCTTGTTCCGGCGTTGCCGGCCCTTGCCCTGGCATTCGGGCTCTTGATTGAAAATCAGCGGCTTGACGAAGGGCGCTACCTTCCGATCGCAACCCTGATTATTGCCACCCTTAATCCGCTGATCATCCTGATCTGGATTTTCGCGGCACCCGATCAGATGCGTCTGGAGGGTGCCTTTCGGGAATGGGGGATGCTGGCAGTTCTTGTCGCCACCGTGACCTGGTCCTGGGTGGTGTTGCGTGCCGGCCGACGAAGGGCATCCTGGAAAATAGCCTGGATAAGCTGTATCATTGCGCTGGCATTTTTTGTGGGCGATATTTATCAGCGTGCGGGCAACACATTACTCTCCCGGGCGTTTGCCGAGAAGGTAGCCCAGGCCGTGCCTGCCAACGCCCGGATAGGGACCCTTGACGATCATCCTGCCCTCTTATTCCACCTCGGGCGGCCAGTGGAAAAAATTGAACTGGCCGACGCCAACCACTTTCTCGAAAATGCCAATCATTACCTGATTGTTCCCGAAGAATCCTATCTTCAGCAGATCGATGTAAATCTCAGGCGGATTATCGTCTCTGGGTACCCCTACCGAAACCGACAATCAGCATATCTTTTGCAAGGCGCACAATTGCAGGATAATCCCAGGCTAAAATGATCTTCTAATCAAGAAAACCGGGTACGATAGAAACCCGGGATAAAAGTGGTTTAAATTATGACAGAATTGGCATTGACACAGAACTCAGAACAAAAGCGTCACATCCGCTTTATTTTTTATTTGCTGATCCTCGGTGCGTTGGTCATTTTTTACCGTCTGGGCGACAGAGACATGTGGAACGGGTTGGAGTCGGAGTCTGCCGTCGCCGGCTGGGACATGGTGGCAACCGGGCGCATCCTGATCCCGCACATTTTAGACCGGCCATTTATCGACAACCGTCCGCCGGGCGCCTGGTGGCTGATAGCGGCCGTTTACAAACTGACGGGCGTTCGCAATACCTGGACCGCCCGCCTGCCCTCGGCGCTGGCGGCACTGGTATGCATCCTCCTGGTATACGCCATGGGAAGGAGGGCCGCCAACGCGAACGCCGGCTTTGTGTCCGCTCTGATTCTGATGGGGATGTTGTACTTCGTATTGCTGGGCCGAACGTCCCAGCAGGATATGCTGCTGACATTGGCGACGACAATATGCCTGTGGGCGTTTTGGCGGTCCCTGGATAACAGCGAACCAGGTTTGCGCTTTGTCCTGGCCTTCCAGGTCTTTCTGGGCTTTGGGGTGCTCATGAAGGGACCGGCGGTGGTCATCAACATCGTCAGCTCGCTGGCCGCCTATGTCCTATACTCGCGGTGCTGGCGCGATATCAAGTGGGTCAGTTACATTGTCACCCTGCCGGTGAGTCTTTGTCTGTCGCTGTGGTGGTATCTCTACGTATGGGTCGAGTGGCCCTCGCTGCGGGATGCACTGGTGCATAGATTTACCGACCAATCTGCGAAACACGTCGAGGCTTTTTATTGGTACTTTATTCGTCTTCCCGAACTGCTGGGGCCGGTTCTCATTTTTCTTCCCTTGCTGCTGATAGGCTGGAGGAAGGCCAGCCCGGCTCAACGGCGCGGACCGCTCGGATTGTTTTTGATCTCAGCCGTGACCATGTTTTTTGTGTATTGCCTGTTCCCGTCCAAGCAGACCCATTACCTTGTTCCGGCGTTGCCGGCCCTTGCCCTGGCATTCGGGCTCTTGATTGAAAATCAGCGGCTTGACGAAGGGCGCTACCTTCCGATCGCAACCCTGATTATTGCCACCCTTAATCCGCTGATCATCCTGATCTGGATTTTCGCGGCACCCGATCAGATGCGTCTGGAGGGTGCCTTTCGGGAATGGGGGATGCTGGCAGTTCTTGTCGCCACCGTGACCTGGTCCTGGGTGGTGTTGCGTGCCGGCCGACGAAGGGCATCCTGGAAAATAGCCTGGATAAGCTGTATCATTGCGCTGGCATTTTTTGTGGGCGATATTTATCAGCGTGCGGGCAACACATTACTCTCCCGGGCGTTTGCCGAGAAGGTAGCCCAGGCCGTGCCTGCCAACGCCCGGATAGGGACCCTTGACGATCATCCTGCCCTCTTATTCCACCTCGGGCGGCCAGTGGAAAAAATTGAACTGGCCGACGCCAACCACTTTCTCGAAAATGCCAATCATTACCTGATTGTTCCCGAAGAATCCTATCTTCAGCAGATCGATGTAAATCTCAGGCGGATTATCGTCTCTGGGTACCCCTACCGAAACCGACAATCAGCATATCTTTTGCAAGGCGCACAATTGCAGGATAATCCCAGGCTAAAATGATCTTCTAATCAAGAAAACCGGGTACGATAGAAACCCGGGATAAAAGTGGTTTAAATTATGACAGAATTGGCATTGACACAGAACTCAGAACAAAAGCGTCACATCCGCTTTATTTTTTATTTGCTGATCCTCGGTGCGTTGGTCATTTTTTACCGTCTGGGCGACAGAGACATGTGGAACGGGTTGGAGTCGGAGTCTGCCGTCGCCGGCTGGGACATGGTGGCAACCGGGCGCATCCTGATCCCGCACATTTTAGACCGGCCATTTATCGACAACCGTCCGCCGGGCGCCTGGTGGCTGATAGCGGCCGTTTACAAACTGACGGGCGTTCGCAATACCTGGACCGCCCGCCTGCCCTCGGCGCTGGCGGCACTGGTATGCATCCTCCTGGTATACGCCATGGGAAGGAGGGCCGCCAACGCGAACGCCGGCTTTGTGTCCGCTCTGATTCTGATGGGGATGTTGTACTTCGTATTGCTGGGCCGAACGTCCCAGCAGGATATGCTGCTGACATTGGCGACGACAATATGCCTGTGGGCGTTTTGGCGGTCCCTGGATAACAGCGAACCAGGTTTGCGCTTTGTCCTGGCCTTCCAGGTCTTTCTGGGCTTTGGGGTGCTCATGAAGGGACCGGCGGTGGTCATCAACATCGTCAGCTCGCTGGCCGCCTATGTCCTATACTCGCGGTGCTGGCGCGATATCAAGTGGGTCAGTTACATTGTCACCCTGCCGGTGAGTCTTTGTCTGTCGCTGTGGTGGTATCTCTACGTATGGGTCGAGTGGCCCTCGCTGCGGGATGTGCTGGTGCATAGATTTACCGATCAATCTTCGATCCACGTCGAGGCTTTTTATTTTTACTTTCTTCATCTACCCGAGCTGCTTGGACCAGTTATAGTTTTTCTTCCCCTGCTAGCATTAGGCTGGAGGAAGGCCAGCCCGGCTCAACGGCGCGGACCGCTCGGATTGTTTTTGATCTCAGCCGTGACCATGTTTTTTGTGTATTGCCTGTTTGCGTCCAAGCGGACCCATTACCTTGGCCCGCTATTGCCGGCGCTTGCCCTGGCATTCGGGCTCTTGATTGAAAATCAGCGGCTTGACGAGGGGCGCTACCTTCCGATCGCAACGCTGATCATCGCAACCCTAAATCCACTGCTCCTGCTGATCTGGATTTTCGCGGCACCCGCTCAAATGCGTCTGGAGGGTGCATATCGGGATTGGGGGATGCTGGCAGTTCTTGTCGCCATCGTGACCTGGTCCTGGGTGGTGCTGCGTGGCGGCCGACGAAGGACATCCTGGAAAGCCGCCTGGATAGCCTGTGTCATTGCGCTGGCATTTTTTATGGGCGATATTTATCAGCGTGCGGGTAACACATTGATCTCCCGGGAGTTTGCCGAGAAGGTAGCCCAGGCCGTTCCTGCCAACGCCCGGCTAGGGACCCTTGACGAACACGCGGCCCTTCTATTCCACCTCGGGCGGCCCGTGGAATATGTCGAAATTGCCGACGCCAACCACTTTCTCGAAAATGCCAATCACTACCTGATCGTTCGTAAAGAATCCGATCTTGAGCAGATCGATGAAAAATTCAGGCGGAACATCGTCCTCGAATACCCCTACCGACACCGACGCCCCGCATACCTCCTGAAAGGCAGGCCAATGGCCGGTACAAACTAAAAACAGGGTGATATTTTTTCAAATAAGGATAAAGCAACATGTTTGAGCAATCTGACAACCCTTCCAACCGCTCGTCTGCATCCTTTTCAACCAGATATTTACTCGCATTTCTTATTTTGTTTGGCGGTTTCGCCATTTTTTTTAACCTGGGCGGCCGCGGGGTCGAAAACAAAGATTATCTCCGATATCCCGAGATTGCCAGAGAAATTTTGGAATTAAACGATTGGACCATCCTGCGCTATGAAGGGGAAATCTATGTCGATAAACCCCCGCTTCATTTCTGGATGATCGCCGGCGCGTATAAAATTTTTGGGGTTACCCCTTTCGCAGCCCGCGTCCCGGCAGCGATGGCAGCCCTGGCAGGGCTTCTAATGGCTTTCTTACTGGGCCGCAAGATTTTCCAAAACTCAGAGACAGGCTTTTTAGCCGCCCTTATCCTGCTTTCGGCTTACGGTTATTTCTGGTGGGCGCGGCGGACGCGAATCGATATGGAGTTTTCCGTGTGGTTCTCTCTGGCGCTTATCTTTTTTTACTACGGGTTAGAGGCAACCAGCAACCTTCGTAAATCGTTTTGGTATATGGCCTTTTGGCTTGCCACCGGCTGCGCTTTCATGGACAAAGCCTTCATTGCGCTGTCTACCCTGGTCGTGGTTATCCCTTACAGTGTCATGGTAAGTGTTTCAAAACACGATGCGCGTAAAGTATCTCCCTTCCTTCTTCTGGCCGCCAGCCCCGTGGTGGCGTTGCCCATACTGCCCTGGGTGGTAGCGCTGATGAATCATCCCGAATATTCAGCATACCGGGCCCTTTTGGAGCAAACCAAAATTATGACGAGGCATGAGGGGTTTTTCTTTTATTTTTACGAGTTTCCGGCCAAGTTTTTCCCTGCCATTCCTTTTTTCTTTATGGGGGTATGGGCTTTTTTCAAACACCGCCGGGAGATTGCGGAGCGCCGCGCATTGGTATTTCCCCTGGTCTGGATTGCCTCCTATTTAGTGATATTGCATTTAACGGCGGCAAAGAACACCCGCTACCTGCTTCCTATATTTCTGCCTTGTGCCCTTGTGAGCGCATGGTCTATTCAGTTTTATCTGCAACAGGCTGCCCGGGTTATGAAAAAAGTGCTGCACCGGGTCAACGGTGTCTTCTGCGGAGTGGCAATTCTCAGCCTGGCGGTGCCTTTTATTTTTGCTTTTAAATCAAACATTTCTCTTATCAAACCATTACCTTATGTCGCTGTTTTGCTTGGTGTTTTCCTTATTGCCTGGATATATCGGCCCCTTAAATACGCCGGCTTTTTTATCAGTTTCACTGTGCTGCTGTTATCGATCGAAATCGGGGAGGGAGTCCACGATGAAAAGACCTCGGCCTATAGCGGCATCAGCCAGACATTACATGCCGAGGGCGTCTCAGCCGAGGAGATCGCGATTAACCCATGTTCTGATAGATCCAGATGGGGTGTCGGCTTTTACTATAACGCGCGTTTGCGCTGTGCGGATAATTTAGCTGCGCTTGCAACTGATCCGCAAGTCCGGGGCATTGTGACGACGCAGCAGGCACTTGAGGAGCTGCCGTCAAATGTTGACCGGAAGAAATTTGGCCGGGTGTATTCATTTGATGAAGGACGGGTCGTTATCATCAAATAAAAAGGGACCCATACGACAAACCACCGCTCTATAATTGGTTGGCTGCCTTCTCGTTTCTGGTTTCAGGCTTTACAGAGTTTGCGGCACGTCTGTCGGCCGATGACAGTCCTCCAAAAAAAATTTTTACCAAAATCGAAAACACGATAATTGCAGTTGCAACGGATTGATATGCTATTGACTTTTCGATTGAATCCAAATAATTTCACCTATTTAGTTATTTAAAATAAGGAGCAAGCCCATGAATGTCCCTTTTGTAGATTTAAAGCGCCAGCTCGACCCGTTGATGCCGGGAATTCAGGCCGCCATCAACAGTGTTATCGACCGATGCGCATTTATTAATGGCGCCGAAGTTAAAGACTTCGAAAAAAAAATGGCACAGTGGCAGGAAATTCCCGCAGTCTGCTGTGTTTCCAGCTGCACCCATGCGCTGTACCTCACCTTGAAGGCCCTGGGGGTGGGAAAGGGTGACGAGGTGATCACGGTTCCCAACACGGCATTCCCAACCAGTGAAGCCATTAACCTGGCGGGGGCCGAGGTGGTTTTTGCCGATATTACACCCGGGCTTTTTGCACTGGATCCCCAAAAGGCAGAGCAGGCCATTACGGAAAAAACCAGGGCGATAATTCCGGTTCATCTATACGGAATTCCCGCTGATATGGATGCTTTCATGAAACTGGCGGCCAAGTATAATCTTTTTATCATCGAGGATGTGGCCCAGGCACAGGGGGCCAGATATAAAGGCCGACGGGTCGGTACCTTCGGCCATGCCGGCTGTTTCAGTTTTTTTCCCTCTAAAAACCTGGGAACCTTCGGCGACGGGGGGGCGGTCGCTTCGGCCGACGCTGAATTGGTCAAAAAGGTGCGAATGCTGGCCAATCACGGCCGGGAGGAAAAATATACGCACATTTTAAAGGGAACGAACAGTCGCCTGGACACCTTTAAGGCCGCTCAGCTTTCCATCTGTCTGGAGCATTTGGATCAGTGGAACCGGGAAAGACGCAAGGCCGCCCAGCTTTATGATGAATTGCTGCGGCCCTATGAAGCCATCAGCCGACCGCAAGTCCCGCCGGACTGCGAAGTCGTCTGGCATTTATATGTGATTCGTTATACCGACCGCGAAAAACTGGCCGGTTTTCTCAGCGAAAGGGGGATAAAAACCGGCCTGCATTATCCGTTGCCGTTGCATTTGCAGCCGGTCTACAATTATCTGGGATTGACCCAGGGAACATTGCCCGAGGCCGAGGCAGCCTGCCGGGAAGTCCTTTCCCTGCCGATGTTTCCTAAAATTACCGCCGATGAAATTAAGACCGTGGCAAATGCCATCGGTCAATTCCTTGCGTCCCCCCACTAGGATTGGAATAATATGGAGCCATCAAAAATAGAGTTATCCGTGGTTATCCCGGTTTACAACGAGCAAGATAACTTGAAACCGCTGCTGGAGGAGCTCTTTCCGATTCTAAATCAGATCGGATGGGGCTTCGAGGTCATCTGTGTCGATGACGCCAGTACGGACAAGAGCTTTTCGGTTTTGCAGGAGCTACAGAAAAAGTTTGCCGAGCTCCGAATCGTCCAGCACGCCATTAACTGCGGTGAAAGTGCCGGCGAGGCGACCGGGTTTGCCAATGCCCGCGGTGATTGGATTGTTACCATGGATGCGGATCAGCAAAATGATCCGGCCGATATTCCGGCCCTGTTGGAGGCTTCCAAAGATGCGGATGCAGTCTGCGGGATTCGCCGGCAGCGTGAAGATGACTGGGTGAAACGAATCTCTTCCAGGATAGCCAATGGATTCCGAAACTGGGTAACCCAAGACACCATTTCCGATGCCGGGTGCACCTTTCGGGCGCTCAGAAGAGAGGCCCTCAGGGAGATTCCTGTTTTCAACGGTATGCACCGTTTCCTGCCGACCTTGATGCGGCTGCAGGGGTTTACCGTGGTCGAGATTGGCGTTAATCATCGACCCAGAACTTTGGGGCAGTCCAAATACGGTGTCGGCAACCGCATGTTCCGGGGCCTGGTCGACTGCTTCGCCATTTTGTGGTGGCGCAAACGCTGCCTGCCCACGAAACGATATCGGTCTGGCAATGAGGCGGTATCACCGTGAAAAACCCCGCCCAAAGGCCCGAAAATTCAGCCAGGGGGCCTGAAATTGAAAAATCAGACCCTGATAAAGAATTCCGGAAAAATCTGATTAAAGCCGCCCTGCTGGTCATCCTGATTGTTTCCGCCCTTGCCGGCGTCCATTTTTCTCCCTGGGGAGAATATCTGAAAATATCAAACCTCGAAATATTGCAACAAAGACTGCAGGATTTTAAAGGACTGGCGCCGGTCATTTTTCTAATCGGCGGTGCGGTGCTGATAACCCTGGGGACGCCGCGATCGGTGGTCAGCATTCTGGGCGGTCTGGTCTTCGGGTTTTTGGGGGGAATTTTGCTGGCGTTGCTGTCGGCATTGCTGGGGTCGACAATGATTTTTGGGCTGACAAAATGGCTGGGCAGACCCCTGTTCAAGCAAAAGGTCGGTGAATACCTGACGGCCATTGAAAATCACACCAAAGCCGATGGATTGCTGCTGGTGATTATCATGCGCCAATTGCCATTGACCAGCCTGTTAATAAATGTGCTCATCGGATTGACTTCCATTTCATGGGCCATCTTCATGCTGGGCTCCATCATCGGCCTGTTGCCCGAAACGATCATTTTTAGCCTTTTCGGCAGCAGCCTGCAGGAAAGTTTTATCCTGCGCGTATCGGTGGCGTCATCTTTGTGGATTATTCTGATTCTCGCTATCAGGTTCTTTTTCCGGCATTCACCTCTGGCTCAGGCCTTGGCCCGGAAACTGAAAGCCATCAGGCCCGGCAATGGGTAATATACGAAAGGGGCATCCTATGAAAATCATGCAAATCGGTACGGGACGCTGGGGCAGCAACCACCTGCGGGTCTGGTCCAATCTATCGGTCGATCTCTATGTCGCTGAAATTTCAAAGGCCGGCAGACAAAAGTGTCTGGACCAGGGCCTGCCGGAAGATCACATCACCGCTGATTACAACCAATTTCTGGACCTGGTTTCCGCAGTGGATGTGGTTACCCCGGCGCCTACTCATTTTTCTCTGTGCAAACAGTTTTTGGAAAATGACAAAGATGTTTTTATCGAAAAGCCTGTTTGCGAAACCTGCGCCCAGGCGGCCGAACTGGTTGCCCAGGCGGCCAAAAAAAATGTGGTTTTTCAGGTCGGACATATTTTCCGCTACGATCCGGCGACCGATTTCATCAAGGAATTCTTGCAGGCGGGTGAACTCGGAAAAATCAAAACCCTGTCGGGGATCTTTTCAGGATTCAAACGGCCGCGGGCCGACGGCGGGGTTACGATTTCCGACGGAATTCATTTCATTGATTTTTTTAATCATATCATGGAAGCCGTTCCGCGAAAGGTTTTGGCCCGCTGTGAAGATCTTTTAGGCCGGGGCATGGATGACATGGCCTGGATCTGGATGGATTATGACGGTATTCCGGCGGTGGTGGAAGCCAATTACTTTTCACCGGGCAAAAAACGGCTGATTACCATAACCGGCGAAAAAGCCACATTGGTCTGCGATTTTGCGTCCTCCCAGGATAAAATAAAAATTTATCGCAATCAGCACATCCTGGATGAGGACACCTGGAAAACGGTCGGTGGTGAAATATTGCACAAAGAGATTCTGCCGGCCGAACCCCTTTTTCTCGAACTTAAGGATTTTGTGGATTGCGTCCAAAACCGAACCTCCCCCCGGGCCTGTGCCGCCGACGGGCTGAATTCCATGCGAGTGGTCGAAGCGGCCATGCGCTCGCATGCCGAAGGGCAGGCGATTGTCCTTTAGCCACGGTCGGGGGTCTGTCCGGCCGGGCTGATTGCGACTGGAAACCGGTCCCACAATCCAAATCGGATGTCGGCGGCCAGAGATGACTTTGCAAGAAATGAGAAAAATAGAAATTCATTTTAAGAGTATATTCAAAAAATTCCAGAACCATTTATGGAATGATATAACCCGACGGGCTATTCATGATTGGTTGAATCTGGTGTTTTCGTATAGGGGAATTTGGTGCTTTATTCCCGCAATTCTGGGGGTTATTTTCGTATATTGGGCAAATTATTACTCCAAATCTTTGATATTGAAAGAATACCATGAGACATTAGCGATATATTTGATGAGTACCGCAGTCATCATGTTTCTGGTTCGTTCATTGCTTTACCGATTGGAAATTGATTATATTCTGCTGATAATGGCGGTAAACTTTCTTTGTCGTGAGATACATTTCGTCGGTACCGATAACGCGGTGGTTATAGTTGCAGCTATTGTTTTAGTTTGGATTTTATATTGGAAAGACCGGCTCTGGGCAAATATAGAGAATGCAAAGGCAGTCCAAATTGCCCTGGTGGGGACCGCCTTTACCTATTTTCTTTCAATATTAATAGCACGAAGAGTTTTTTCAATAAACCATTTAGGGTTACTGCCCAATGAAGCGCATGTACATATTGCATTGGAGGAAGTCCTTGAAAATATCGCCCATCTGTATTTGATTTTTATTGGAATTCTTGCTTTCTTTTCCATACCCGCAAAAAACCCGGAAAAAAGTAATTCAAAATATTAATAAAGCACTGCCCTGCTTGCAACAGCTTCTAATCCCTTACTCTTTTATACCGTCAGGAATTCCTGCCGGAGTAAAATTCTCACCGCCTGGAATTGACCTGCCTTTCTTTAGATTCGCCAAGGTTATCAAATGATAATATTCGGGTAAGCTTCTGATAAAGTTTTTCACTTAAGATCAGAATGGCTTTAGGACCCATCCATAGGATGTGAATTGGGGTTCATGGCAAAAACACAATTTAGAGATGGGCTCTAATGTCGTGTCCCAGAAACACAGTATAAAATTTTTCTACGTAAATTTGCATGATACCCATTCGTTATTCCCGCGCAGCAGACGGTGTCGCAATTGGCCAGTATGCAGATGTTGCTGTTTCGTCATTCCGGGCTTGACCCGGAATCCAGTGCTTTTTCAGACTATTACGCCGCTGGATGCCGGATCAGGTCCGGCATGACGGGCAGAATTAAAGCTCTTTTTTGATTTGCGACACAGTCTGCTGCGCGGGAGTGACAATTGTTTTGTATCTTATTTATAGGACAAGACACTAGTCAGCCATATGACCGTCCAGGGCTTGAAATAGTTTTTGCTCAAGAGCTCATAACAATGAAATTCTCAAAACAAATTGGTTTGTATACCGTCTCATTTCTTTTAGGAATTTTTTATCCTGTGACGGGTTTTGCTTCTACCCCCCAGGCTGAAATTACCCATCTGGTCATAAAAAATACCGAAGATTCTCTTCTGGTTGACATGAAAATTGACAGCGAATTTACCCCTGAAATGAGGACGGCGGTGTTAAACAGTGTGCCGGTCCGCATTACAATTTCACTCAGCCTTTATGAAGTCCACGACTTCTGGTTTGACCGCAAAGCCGCCGGCATAACGGTTATCCATGAGCTCCGTTACGATGCTTTAAAAAAGGTGTATAAAATCTTCCGCTCCCGGGGGATGCTGCAGCCGACCTACGTTGAAGATTTCGATACCGCCCGGCTGCTTATTTCTGAAATCAACAACCTGGAGGTCATAGCACTGAGAAATTTGAAAAAGGGTGAACAATATCAATTGATGGTCGGCACCGTGATCAGCCTAAAAAACTACCCCCTTTTTAACTTCTACCGGAAGTTTAAAACTGATCGCTACACAGTCAATTTCATTTATTAGAAACTATCTCACATTACGAAATAATAACTTTTCCGTAATCTTGCCGTAAGAATTCTTTGATATCAAAAAACTCAAGTTTAACCCGGGCTCCCCGGGTCTCGAACTGTGTCGTAAGGATCAACATGTATTTCTTCTTCATGGCATGCGGGTCCAGGGTCAAGCCCGGAATGACAAACCAACCCATTTGCCTATAAGCGGCAAAAGAAATAATGGTGACGCTGCCTGGTCCCGGGGCGTCCACAAACAACAACCAAAGGAGGTCGTTATGTTTACAGCCAAAGTCAGTGGAAAATCGAAAAGTGCAACTTTAAAAATTGTAGGGGCAATGTTGGCATTGATGTTTGTTGTCGTCTTGGGCCCCGGCCAAGCGCTGGCCCATGATGACCGGGATGATCATGATCGGGGAGGGGACCGGTGGCATCACAGGGCGG
>Ga0210097_1000036_pt1 | contig 67105 bp, 57 predicted proteins | sample Joice_CattailNLA_2_FD_185521 | JGI IMG/M metagenome (GOLD analysis project Ga0210097, IMG submission 185521) | Wetland microbial communities from San Francisco Bay, California, USA, that impact long-term carbon sequestration - Joice_CattailNLA_D2... | ecosystem: Environmental > Aquatic > Marine...
TTGCCTCCCCAGTCCTTTGTTGCTGTCATAAAAAGAATTGGTTTCTCACCGAAATCTGACAAGAGCTGTTTAATTGATTTATGTCCCGGAAATGCCTCTTCTCCTGAAAGGGAAATTAATACCAATGCTTTTAAGTCGTAATCAACTCCGGATATTATAGCCACTCTCGACCCAAGACTTGTACCAATTAGAGCTATGCGTTCTGGATCTACTTCTTTTTTGCTTGATAAAAAATTGATACCACCCTTTGTATCGTATTTCACGAGTGGCATTAAATCCTGGTTTTGGATTATTCTAATTTGTTCTTTGCGGTTTTTTGCTTTCGCTATAAGATCCTTGTATCTGAGATCCATTGCTAAAACTGCAAAACCCGCCTCATTTAGTTTTGTCGGGATTGAACCAAAATTCATTCTATTACATCTGGTATCAGGTAATAAAATGACACCCGGAGCATTAGATTGTGGAGGGGGAAAGTACATGCACTTGAGCTCTTTCCCATCATCAGTGGCTATAGACACAGTTTCTTCAGTTCCTCCTTCGGTTACAAATCGGGCCAATGAACAAATCAAAATGAGAAATGTAAAAAAGATTATTTTAGAATATTTCACCTTTACCATTTTGAACCCTCCTTGTTTTGAAAGGTTTCAAACAGTGGAACTGAGATTTTGGACTATTCAAAGTAACGCAGAACCCGATAAGAAATAGGATTCGTTTCTGTAAATAAAGAACCGCTTCATGTTAGTTGGAATATGAGAGTCAGAAAAAGATTATATAAATCTATGGCTTCTTACAAAATGTCAACAGGGCAAACCCCACCAGTCTTTGAGAGCTCCCCATGGATAGATTATTGGCCGATTGAAGCTCTTTTTGACACTGTTCACTTGAGTTCCTCTAACTTCAATTTCATCTAAGCTTTTAGGTGTCATTCCGGCTTTCCATGCAAATGAAAAGGTGGAAATCTCCTCAGGTTGAAAACCCATGATATAAGCTGCTGTCATATCTGCAGCCAGTGGATTCGTTCCCGCAATAATCAGATCCATCCTCACAAGTTGTCCTCCCTGCCGGACAGAAGGTCCCTGGCCCTGCATTGCCATAGATGCATCAATGACGACTAATCCCAATTTGTTCACCTGAACCATATCAACTATGGCTGAAGCCGTACCTGATGCTTCAATCTTCGATGCTTCAATGTGAACAGCTGAACGAACCGTACCATAAACCTGGCCAGGATATGCACCAATGAGATTTTTCATACCAAGTGTAACACCTGCCAAACCATGCGTTTTCATCATCGGGACGGAACACAGCAGATCCGTATCCGTCAGCGAACGATGCAGACTGATCTCTTTGAAAACGAATCCCTTCGGATTCGCAACTGTTTTCATTTCCCCCGTGTGGAGGTTAACCAATGGGATGTGAATCTTCTTGGAAAGTTCAGTATAGCCTAAATTATTAAAAACAGACTTTTGGATTGCATTAAGAACATCTTTGTCTTTGGTCCTACAGACACCGTTTGCGCTGATGTTCGGGCCGGCTGCTGCAGAGCCTTCACCGATTGAAACATCCTTTTTGCTTTCCAACATCAGCCGAGCCAAGGCTTCGGTAACCTGGGGGTTGGTGGTATCACGGGGGTCGGGACTTACCAGATTTGGCTTTAGCAATATTCTTTCTTTATTAGCTGTTATGGAGTTGATGCCCCCCAACAAGTCGATTGATTCCCTGACTGCATAATCAATGTTATCGTTTTTTATTCTAACTACGCTGACGACCGGCTTTTCTGCTTTCACAGAACCGTGCAAAGCAGTGTCAGCCAGAATCTGTCCTCCGTATCCTGTTAACGCTACCGAAGAAGCGGCATACCCCGTGGCTTTTAAAAACTCTCTTCTTGAAAATTTGCGCGGCATAATCCACCTCCTCGGAGATTGAGCTCAATTTACATTGTATTTAATTTGGTTAGGGGAATAAAATTGTGTGGACCGATTGAGAATCTAGTCAGGCTGAGCATATGTATTGAGATTCAGTTTCAGATCAGGTGTGATTTAAGCGTGTCATAAATTGATACATGATTTGGAGAGACGGGTCAAGGGCTTGGTGATTTCCATTGCTGTTGCACCATGACAGAAAACCGCATATCGCTGAGTCTGTGATTGAGAATAGCTAGATTTTACCAAAGTGGCCGGCCCTTCTGACTTATTTGGCTTCAAGTTCTTTGAGCTGGGCCAAAATAGCCTCCCGTTGATCCTCCAATTCAAATATTTCTTGCATAATCGGAGGCTTGACCGAATGGGCCGGGAGGTGCTTTTCGGTTTCCAGGATCTGTTTGTCAATCGCTTCTAATTTTTTTTTAAGTTCCTGTTTTTGATCCATCCTATTTTCCTCATATATTTTGAAATAGTCATGGCCGCCATTAAGGCTCGGCGATGATGCAGCCTTCCCCGGGATGATCTGTCCGCAGTAAATCTAACCCGCAGGATAGCCGGACAACATGATCTAAGTCAAAAATAATAATATGGCGTCCCCCCAAGTCAACCGCTAATAGCCGCTTGCCGGTTGAGAGGGACAGCCCTGGCGCAAATGGACGTTGACAAATAAAACGGCCATGGCTAATTTATTTTGAATGTTACAAACTCTTAAGCTTGGAGGTCCATGATGCGCTGGAGCAGCGGTCGCAGGAGCCAAAATATTGAAGATCGTCGCGGACGGCGCATCGGGCGCAAAACAGCCGGCGGCGGCATCGGCGTTATCGTTATAGCCCTGATCGCCATGTATTTTGGTGTGGACCCATCCGTGTTTTTAAACCAGCAGGGACCACCGAGTGTCGGCACCTCCTCTTACTCGGTTTCGACTTCCGACACCCCGGAAAACCGGCAACTGGTTGAGTTTGTTTCCGTGGTTCTGGCCGATACTGAGGATACATGGCACGCACTTTTCAGACAGTGGGATAGAACTTACACGGAGCCGACCCTTGTCCTTTTTTCGGGTGCGGTGGAGTCTGCCTGCGGGTATGCCCAGGCCGCCGTGGGACCTTTTTATTGTCCGGGGGATCAAAAGGTCTATATTGACTTGAGTTTTTATAGCGATTTAAAAAACCGCTTTCAGGCACCCGGAGATTTTGCCCAGGCCTATGTGATCGCGCATGAAATCGGCCACCATGTGCAAACTCTGCTGGGGATATCCAAAAAGATTCACAATCTTCGCAGCCGTGTGAGCAAGGTGGAAGCCAACCGGCTTTCCGTGATGCAGGAACTGCAGGCGGATTGTTTTGCCGGCATCTGGGCCCATCACGCCGATAAAGCGCGGCAGATTCTCGAAGAAGGCGATATCGAAGAGGCTTTAAATGCCGCCAGCAGCATCGGTGACGATCGCCTGCAAAAGCAATCCAGAGGCTACGTAACACCGGATTCGTTTACCCACGGCAGCTCCGCCCAGCGCGTTCGCTGGTTCCGGCAAGGTTTGCAGACAGGCAACATCTCGCAGTGCAATACATTTAAAGCCGAAAATCTTTAGAAGGAGAATTTCGGATGCTTGACAGCCTTAAACGAATTTTCAGCCAGTCTGCGGCCGGCGGCGCTGTGGATTCAGGTCCTGCCCAGGAGCACGACGTACGAATCGCAACCTGTGCCCTTTTTCTGGAAATGGCACGCATAGACGAAAAGTTTACCGCTGAGGAGATGGACAAGGTTCTTTCAATTATGAAAGAAAAATACGGGTTATCCCGGGAACATGCCGAGGCACTTATTGCAGAGGCCGATAAGGAACTGGAAGAAAGCGTGGACCTCTGGCAATTTGCCAGGCTGATCAATGAAAATTATTCAATAGATGAAAAAATCGAAATTATCGAAACTCTGTGGCGAATGGTTTATGTCGACGGGAAAATGGACGCGTACGAACACTATCTAATGGGTAAACTTAAAAATCTGCTGCGCCTCTCACACGACCAATTGATAGGGGCCAAGCTTAAGGTTCTGAATTCGAGCTGACCACAGCTGAGGAGACTGGATGACCTATAATTTCGATCCGGATCGCTGGTATGATAATGAACGCCTGGCAATTGATGAGAGTTGCCGGTCGGGCAAAATGAACGCCCGCGAATACAAAGAGGCCATCGATGATCTCGAGTGCCGATATGAGGAAATGCTGGATCGTCTGGATGGAACTTATCAGATTCCAACCAAAAGCGCAGACGACCCCTGATGATTGCCCTGGCCATTAATCCCCGGGGGGTTGACCGGCCAGGGCAATATTTTTAGAATTGGGGCATGTGCAAATCGTCGATATGTTTTTTGTTTCTTCGAACAAAATCGTTTACATAGTGAGGAACGCACTGCTGCTGCAGGTATCTTGTAAAATCTTGTTCGATTTTTTGTTTGGATACCGGCCAGGCCTCGGCTGATTTGCAAAAGACGTCGTATTCACTATGACCGGTAACCCGTGCAATTTTAAAAAGATATTCTTCCATAGAAAGCGGTTCGTCACGTACGACCTTTTTATCCATTCGGGAAATCGTTCGGAACAGTATTCCGGTTAAAATTAAGATACAGGCTGCTATAATTCCATAATATACCAGGGAGATCATAATAACCCTCCTCAAAATTTAGATTCAGTATGTTTATCGGCAGAATGCGCCTAAAACTTTACCAGAAGCTATCTCAAAAATGCATATTATCTCTATCCGGACAAGCGCCCCATGACCCGCCATTCGCGGGGGTGGGGGCGTGGACCCTGCCCAATCAGCGCCGGACAATGGCTTTGCGGGGCAGAACTCAAAACATAATTACAGAATGATATAAATCAATTGTTGGGGTTGAAAAATTTGAATCTGCAGAGCAATCAAACGTTTGTCTTGTAAGGCGTGAGCATATGGTGTATACGCGAATTATCCCGGCCGGCCCGGGGTCAGTTTTTGAGACTAACCTTTGAAAATAAAGATCGGCGCGCAATCCGGACAGGCTTTAAAAGGAAGCATGTAATGGGAAATCTTGCGGGGAAAAAACTACCCACCGTTGAACAGGTGGAGATCATCATAACCGAGTATGGCACAACCGGCATTGATACACTGGCCGAACGATTCGGGCTTGAGCCTGCCGTGGTTAAAGCCACGCTGGATTGCCTGCGCCAGCTGCGAAGGATAACCGAAGGCGACGCTGTTCCGGCGATTGCCTGCTATCGCGACGACAGTCTCGAATCCATTGTGCGATGTGCAGGCTCAAAATACGGGTATGTGTAACAGCCGGCAAAGGAAGGATATTGTATGCGGATCATAAGATTTATAGATGAAGCCGGGCGTCACCAGTTCGGCAAGGATTTTGAAAACGGCCAGGCAACCCTGCTGGATGGGAATTTGATCAGCGGACTGGTAGAGACCGACAAAATTGGTAACGTCAAAAAGCTGCTGGCACCGGTGATGCCCCCGGCTATTTTCGGCATCGGTCTCAACTATCATAAACATGCCAAAGAAACCGGCATGGAGGCCCCCAAATATCCGGTGGTGTTCATGAAAAACCCGGCCGCGATTGCCAACCCGGAAGATCCCATTGTCCTGCATCCCTCATGCATGCAGCCGCCGGAAGTGGATTACGAGGCGGAACTGGCGGTGGTAATCGGACAGGCTGCCAAGGATGTAAGCACGGCCGACGCCCTGGGTTACGTGCTCGGCTATACAGCGGCCAATGACGTCTCCGCCAGGCGCTGGCAGGGACGCCGGGGCTCCGGCCAGTGGGTGCATGGCAAGAGCTTTGACACCTTCTGCCCTCTGGGGCCGGAGCTGGTTACCGCTGATGAAGTTCAGGACCCTCAAAACCTCCGTTTAACCTGCGAACTCAACGGGCAAATTATGCAGGACGCCAACACCGGAGACATGATTTTTCCCGTGGCCGAGCTAATCTCCTTTCTTTCAAGCGGTGCAACCCTGCTGCCCGGTACAGTGATTCTTACCGGAACACCCAGCGGTGTGGGATTTACACGAGAGCCCCCCGTCTTTCTCATGCCCGGCGACACCGTCAATGTAACCCTGGAAGGTATTGGGATGCTGAGCAATTCTGTTGAACTGCAAAAATAGAACATAACCGTTCACAGGTTCAGGGCTCACCGTTCAGGGTTATCTTGATTTGTTGATATTATAAATCCTCTTTGGTAATAAAGCGCTCCCCCTGCCAGTTCTTGTCGATATTGACGTAAATTTTTTTGACATTTGCATTCAATATATTGGCGCCCTAACGGTTTTGCAAATTTAGATTTTTCGATAATCCCCTGAAAATTATAGAAAATTAGAAAGTGTTAAAGTTGGTGCGAATTTTGCTATATCATTGTGAAACTGTATGGACTTGACATTGATTGTCAAAAAAACATTCCGGTAATCACACACTTTTTTTTATAACCACTTAGGCCGCAATACCTTAATTGGGAACATCCTTTGGGCAAGCGGTAAAAAAACTAAAATTAATGGAGCAGCTGTTTATGGGAGCTGAAATAGATAAAACCGCAAAATCCTTTTTTATTTTAGATAAACCCGAATTGAATCTCGGCGCTGTGGCATCAGGGATACCAAACTACACAGATGGCCTGTTGCCGGGCATGGCCCTGCCGGTTGCCGCAAAAAATTCCGAGACCTATACCTGGCTGGTCTGCCCCCATCTGTCTCAAGCGGATCTGGTATATAATTACTGTTTGGCCTCGGGCCTGATTACCATCGTACTGGGTAAATGCTTTTGTGAGACCTGTTATGACAACATCCTGAAAACGGGCGATCTTTCAGAATTAATTGGATCCGGGCGGCCGATGACGGACAGGCAATTTGCAGATAATTTAATCAACCCTATAATTGAGAGCAACTGTGCTTGTGCCCGGTTGGCAGCTAGCCCCGGAAATGGCGTCTACGCACCCAATACCTGGGTCAGTTGCCCCCATCTGGTCACCCGGGACGGGCTTAGAAAAGTTTATGCCGGTGGCGGCCAGATCTACATATTTGAAGATTATTTCATCTGCCAGGATTGTTTTAACAGCATACCGACTGAAAGTTTAGTGGATCTGCTTTATGACGGTAAATTCATGACGGACGTCTTTTTTTATGAAAGGATCCTTGAATCCCTTTATGAGATTAATTACGAGAGTTTACAGGCCGTGGGGCATTTTAATCTGCCGCCGGCCTTCTAATGCCTGGGGTAAATATTTCTGGACCGCACGCCGCCTGCTGGCGGAATAACCCTTGATTACTCCTTGTTCAACCGGCACTAATTGATGATTTTCTTAACCCTGCCCACCTGCCCGTCGCTCAGCCGAACCTTTATGCCGTGGGGATGAGTGTCCGATTTTGTGAGGATATCCCTGACAACTCCCCGCGTCAGCCTACCGGTGCGCTGGTCCTTTTTCAGAACAATATCAACAGCTAAACCTGAGTGTATATTCCTGCGGTCCCTGCCGTCCATGGGTCACTCTCCTTTGCGCATAAAGTGCTAAAGTTCATCGATTAAATGCCGATATAAATTCTAGGGAAATATCCGAAAACAGCCGTTGACCCTCAGGGGCTCACCGCTAATCGGTATAAAGGTGGAAATTTGACACTGGTCGATGAAATAATTAGAGAACTTGTCATCTCCTGTTCTTTCTGGCTGTTTGTCATCCTGTTTTTAACATTCCTGACTTAGTCCCAGAGCCCTGCCCCCAGGTACCCTGTTCCCGGGCAAAGCCGGCCAGTGCCTCCCCAGTAATTAACTGAACTATAGCCAATAAAAAGGCAATTTTAAGTTTGTCACCAGTTCTCGAGCGTCTCAATCCTGGAGTACTGGCGTGATGGATTATTGAAAAAAAGGCATAAACCCCTAAGCCGCTAATCCAACACTCCAGTTGATTCTCAATTCTTTTTCGGCTATCATTTATATTTTATTTCCGGGTTTTCACCAATCTTTGATTTTGGTGCAGTTTCATGATATTTTTTAACTCAGAAAAGGTTTCATTTTGGATAAATTTTTAGTCTATCTTCCGCTGATTTTAATTTGCGGGATTCTTTTCATTATGCTGATCGTGCTGAATGTATTCCGCAGACACATCCGTTTGAAATCCCTGCGTCCATCATTTAAAACGGATTTGCTCAGAATACCCGGTGGCTCTCTGCTAAGGCGCCTGGACAATTTAAATGAGCAAATCAATTTGTATCTGGTTTATGTCATTATCCTGCCGCTCATAATTTATTCGGCCCTTATCTCGTATTCTTATTTTCAGGCAGAGCTGCCGTCGCCGACAGTGATCTGGATTTCTGCGACCCTATGCATTGCGCTCATCGCCTATCTGGTCTTTAAACTGGTTGGGTTAATATCCCAACGCAAATGCACCCGGCTGGGCTATGAGGGCGAGCTGGCCGTCGGACAGGAGCTCAACCAGCTCATGCTCCACGGATATCGGGTATACCATGATTTTCCCGCCGACACATTTAATCTCGATCACATTGTTGTGGGGCCAAAGGGGGTCTTTGCCGTTGAAACCAAGACCCGTTTAAAAGGCGCTGCCCGCAAAAGCGGCCAGGAGGCCACCGTGACCTATGACGGCCGGATGTTAACCTTCGCCGATGCAAGCGATTTCGAAACGATTGAACAGGCCGAACAGCAAGCTGACTGGCTATCCAATTGGCTTACCACTGGTACCGGAGAGCCGATAGCGGTCAGGGCCATCGTTACCCTGCCCGGCTGGGTGGTAAAAAGAACATCCGCCGACGGGATACCGGTGGTTAACCCCGGGCAATTCACCTCCCTGTTCGAGCATATAAAGCCAAGGCCCGTGTCGGAGACAATGTTAAATTCTATCAAGGATCAACTCGAACAAAAATGCCGCAACATGACACCAAAGTCAACCCGGTTCCCCCGGTTCACAGTAACGGCAAAATATGAAGTGCCGCCGGACAAACCCATGTCCGAAGCGTAAAGGTTTTGCTGGGCAGGAAAAATTCGGCAGGGATAAAATGATTGCCTGGCTAAAAATTAATTTTTAAAATTCTACCTTTTCAGGACGGATGGTTATCATGGTCACGTCCTTTTTGATGTAGATCAGCATTTCGTTTCTCCACTGATCTTTATCCTTCCAGACGATACGATATTTGCCGGGCATAAAGCTTGCACCCAGGCGCGTACTTTCCGATGCTTCCAGCTCGCCACCCGCCATATTCGCCGGTGTCCGCCAGCCGTATGGATGATCAATCCAGTATAGAAAATATAACATTTTTCGATCAAAATTGTTTTCCAGCCTGACCGTAAAGCTGGCCCAGGATAGCGACGGAAGCAAAACGATCGCCAGAACCACTATTATTTTTTTCATTTTCACTCTTTGAAGACCTTTTTAAGCGTATCATCCATGTGGATGGCATCCTCACTGTAAGTCGGCACCGAGTTAATGTCCAGCCAGGGAATCGATACCAGACCATAATAATTCGCAAAAAAGGCGGCGACAAAAAGTGTGGCGGCCAATAGAAATATTTTAATTATCGATTGCATCTTTTACCTCGACCATCCAATTTTCCCCCACCCGCCTCCGGCCGGCGGGGTATTGTCTCAGAAACGGAACATGCACCTGTTCATTTAAGGTATCGGCGATTTTAACAATCAACTTGAGTACTTTTTGATCATAAACGTTGGGAAGAAAGGATGTCCGATGTGTTCAGCGCCATGCCCTAAGGGCTGAAAGAAGATCTTCTTCGACTGCTGCTGAAAAAGATGGAATAATCGCGGTCAAAACTCAGGAGGACTCGTCCGCCTCAGGCGGACTAAAATTGAATTCCGATACCGCTGCCCCCCGAACCGATCCCTATACCGATCCCAGGTCCGTAAACCCTGTCATCATCCCGCAACCAAGGAGTCTGGGTATTGATCGAAACCTGCCGGGTCTCGTTGTCAACTTTAATGCTCGTCATCCGCAGTTTGGAGTACCAGTATCCGATTTCATTACCCTGGGCGTCGAGCAGGTATGATCCATAGGTATAAGAGGAAACTCCTGAAAAATCTTTGACGAGGCCGACAATTTTTTCCAGCTTACCCGACTGCGGATCAAACTCCCGCCACATGACGCTGTTGATCCGGTAATCGGCTTTGATGGCGACGACCGCATAGGGCTTGTTTTCCTGGTTCAGATAATAATAGCGATAATCCGGAAACACATGATAGGTTTCAAATGCCTGGGCCACATCTTGGCTGTGCTTCAAACTGCCGCTGTTTTTCGTTGAACATCCGGCTAAATAGAGGATGCCACAAAGCACAAGGACAAAAATGGTCAGCGCCGTAGGGCGTTTAAAGCTGTTTGTGGATGGTCCGCTTGCAAGTATCATTGGCGTCAGCTTTCAATCGCTACAGGTATAATACCTTCCACTCCCTTATAGCGTTGTTCAAACTTATAATCAGGTTTTCAATCTCCTCGATGGTATTCAGAGCCGCAATTCGTAAATTTACCCGGAGTTCATTTTCGTAGTGTCTTTTTTGACTTTCCAGTTCACCCATCACTTGCTCCCTGCTCCAAGTCGGGTGCGACCGTTTAATCTTTTGAGTGGTTAGGTAGTCATCGAAGGAATGCTCAAAATTTTCTTCCAGAAAAATTTTCATCTCCTCCAGGGAAGGGACCTGGTAGGTATCGGCCAGAATCTCGTTCAAGGATTCTTTAACAATTTGCCGGGCACACATTTTTATATCGGAGGAATACATTTTCATACTAACCTTCAGATCTTGAATATTATTGCTATGATAAGACCTAAGAGTAAAAATTGCAATCATTTACCAACAAAAATGGCCATCGTATTCAAGCGCCGGATAGGCGCTTGCATCTCACCGGCAGTCGGAATCACACCAGCTAAAAATCAAATTGAAATGTGAAGGGGGGCAAGGCCCCCTTTTTCATTTGACACCACCGGCCGGAATCTTTATATTGCCCCGCAAAAATAAGAATTTGACCTAAATCAAAATGATCTATAAACCTTCGCATCCTACTAAATGGCAAAAATATCAGGAATCCCTTCAGAAAGCCGCCCGGCGCAACCATTACCTGAATAAAGCGCCGTCCTTTTTAATGATCGCGGGTCTGACATCAGCGCTTGTCGTCATTCTTGTTTTTTTAGGCATCTGGCTGTCGGACCGATCGAGCCAATCCAGCCCGGAGACACCACCGGGCATAAAGCAGAGTAACCCGAGCACAAAGCCATCAGCCAGAATAGATCTGACGGCCGCTATTAACGGTATGGCCAAAGATTCCGCTAAACTTGGCGAACCTATAATTCTGCATACAGACGGCCAGCGGTATTTCATCCACACGGCGATTTACGCCAAGCTTCAAAAATATATCCTCAAAACGCTGGAGCGTTCGCGAACGCTGCAGTCGGCGGTTATCGTCATGGATCCCCATGACGGGCGCCTGCTGTCCCTGGTCAACTACGACGCTAACGGCCATTCAGAAAACCTTTGTCTTCAGGCAATTTTTCCGGCTGCCAGTCTTTTCAAAATAGTAACAGCCGCGGCCGCCCTTGAGAGCGCCGATCTGAGCCTGGACCAAAGCCTTTATTACCGGGGCAGCAAACATACCCTTTACCATTCCCAATTGAAAATGGAAAAGGACCGCTGGACCATCCAGACCAAATTCAGAAAAGCCTTTGCCCTGTCAAATAATGCTGTTTTCGGTAAAATCGGAATTTATGATCTCGGGCAAAGCAAACTGATCCGGTATTCGGATAAATTTTTTTTCAACCGCCCCATCGCCTTTGATCTGCCGGTGGCTGTCAGCCGGGTGGAGATCCCGGCGGATGACTTCGGTCTGGCCGAAATCGCCTCCGGTTTTAATAAGAATACACTGATCTCGCCCCTGCATGCCGCTCTGCTCGCTGCGGTGGCGGTCAACAAAGGTGACATGCCGACGCCGAGGCTGGTGGAATCGATTCGAAACGAATCGAATAGGGTCATTTATCAGGCGCCCCGGCCGGCGATGACGAAAACCGTGAACCGGGAAACGGCACGCGATCTAAAAGTACTTATGCAGGATGCCGCCAGATATGGGACCGGTCGCACGGCATTTCGCAAATTACTGCGCAAAAGGCAATTCAAAAACTTTGATCTGGGTGCCAAAACGGGTACGATTAACGATCGCATGGATCAATTCAAATATGACTGGGTGACCGCCTTTGCCATATCACCCGATGGGGCCGGCAGTATATGTATCAGTGTCCTGGGGGTTCATGGGAAGATACTCGGTACACGCTCTACAGAAATGGCGCGTGCGATCGTCGATTATTACTTCTCAACGGTGAATACGAAAAAGTCAAAGTGAAGTCCTGTTCTAAGTTGCCAAAGACCCATCGGCTTATTTAAAACTTCTTGACGTCAATTCTAAATACCTGATAGACATCTGCTGAATCCACCAGCCACTAATATGCTATTTCAAAAGCCTAGAGGTTACCATGCGACTTGCAGCTATCGGTGTCATCCTGCTTCTGCCTTTACTGGCATTGAGTTCGACATTCGCTCAAACCAGACAGATGGCGCTGCCCGCCGGGGATATTTATGAACTGAGGATTCACTGCGGGGCCGGTTCCCTGTATGTAACCAACGCCGAATGGCAGGACACCATCAAAGTGTTTGCCGAAATCGAAGTCGACGATTTAAACAAAAGTGACTATCCGGAATTTGTCGAAAAGTATGCTGACTTAAGGCTTGACCGCAAAGGCAAACGCGCCATTTTAACCAGCGACTTTAAAGGAACCTTCCCCCATCCGGTGGACGCACGAATTGATCTGACAGTCGAAGTCCCCAAGGGGGTCGACGTTTTTATTGATGACGGCTCCGGTCCGATGCACATTCAACATTTCTCGGGCCATCTGGAAATCAAAGACGACTCCGGCCGAATTACCGTTGAAAAGGTTGCTGGCAACGTTAAAGTGGCGGATGGTTCCGGTAAAATCATCATGGAAGATATACATGGAAATGTCGAGGTGAAAGACGGCTCCGGGAGTATTGAAATCAACAATGTCAGCGGCGATGTTAGAGTGACAGACGCGTCTGGAACAATTTCAATTCAGTACATCAACGGCAATGTAACCGTGACCGACGAATCCGGCGGAATTGACATAAATGACGTGACCGGCAATGTATTCATTCGCGGGGCGGGAACCGGTGAGCTGAATATAGAACGCATCAAGGGCAAGGTTGTGACCACTAACTAGTGCTGGATCCCCTATATACATCTAGAAAGTCGAACAGCGTAACGGAGTGAAATGATGACCGCAACGAGGCGTTTCCTTCAGAAAGGGGCCGGTTGGATAATTGTATGGCCCGCTTTAATTCTAATGGCGTCCAGTGTCAGCGCCCTGGATTTGCCGGGTTTTAAATCTTTAAAATTGCCCAGTTTCAGGTATGGCAAGATTAAAAGAGACCGCGATGTAAACCAGATTTTCCAGACCTATAAGATTCTGCCGGATCATAAATATTATACTGCCGGCCAGGGAAATATTCCCCTTGCCATTATCGGGGTTCAGGATAATTTCAAACTTCGAGAAGGACTCTGGAAGCCGGTCGATATTACCATTCCCCTGCTGCGAGGTTGGGTCACTCAAATGGATAACATCTATGGATATCCCCCTTATGGCTCTGTCATTTTAGACGATAACGGCCAACGGTTGGGCATTTGGTATTCAAGCAAACAGTGGACGACTGTTATCATTGAAGAAAAAAATGAAATAGCGGTCCTGGCACCCGAACCGCCGGGTTTCGGGGAGGGGCATTGAACCAAGTTCAATTTTAGGTCTTCAGCCAAAACCATACCACAAACGGCATGATTAAAAGCAGCACCGATACCGAAGCCCGCTATCGCTCCCTGCTGCAAAAGGCAGTCAGACGCGGTAATGCCGATCTAGTCTATACCGCCAGCACCCTGCTTGCGAGCCTAAGCCGCAGAGAAAAAAATTGGTACCGAACCCGCACCGCCATTATAACTTTTGAAGAATGCTGGCCCCTTGGCAGTGAGCTGATATTTAACCGCAAGTTTCACAGCAAGGTCGCGGCACTGATCAGAGTAACGCGGGCGATGAAATCCAGGGATGCCAGCGGGCTGGGATATCTGGCCCATGCCCTGATCGAAGGTGATGCATCTGTTTTAAAAGGGTCCGCCGATGATAAGCACATCAAAATTATTGCCAATGCCATCAAGAGACCTGATGATTTCTGGGGTTGGATTGCCGACCGGAAAAAAGCGGATGAACAAACCGATACCCTGATCACCAATGCCCTGCGTTTTAAGCAGGAAGGATTGCCCCGGGACCGGGCCGTTATTCAATCAGCTGCCTATCTGGCGGCACTCGGGCCGCTGCCATCCCGACAAGAAGTACAACCGACGGATCAACCTTTCCCTTACTGGGTTGCATTTGACAGACATACGGCCGAAGGCAAGCTGGTTATGCGGGATGTCGCCCGGGATTTACACCTGGCGCTACCCCAGTTGGAGTGGACCTGTTTCTATTTTGAAGGCGCCAAAACCAACGATGAGATCCCCTCCAAATGGTGGGAACGTCATAACCAATGGCGCTTTGAGAAGATAGGACTGCCTGCCGAAGAAGCACACCTTCTCTGGGAGCCCGCCAAACCGCAGGTGGTTGCAGGCCTGGCCGAAGACAGCCGCCGTCTTAAAAATGAACTTTATCGCTGGAAAATAGCCCATCTTGAACAAATTCAAGCGTTGAAACGTCAGGTTGAACTGTTCATCGAGCATTTTGAAGAAATCCACAGGGATCAGCTGGATCTATTTGGTGAGGATCACCTTGACAATTTATAGCCTGAGTGTCAAATTTGACCTATGAACGACCCGGGAATCCATATCAAGGAACTACCCCAGCTGGAAAAACCCCTGCTGATTGCGGGATTTGATGGATGGGGCAACGCGCTCAACATCTCAAACGGCATGGTAAGTTATTTCATCCGCCACTTCAAAGCCCAATCCTTTGCAGATCTCAGCCCCGATATGTTTTATCGCTACGACGAACAACGTCCCCGGGTCATTATCGAAGACGGGCTTTTGAAAACCTTTACAGCGCCCGGGGGGGCATTTTATTCGGCGGTCACCGCAAAAAACCAGAGCGATCTGGTGATTCTAAATGCCGATGAGCCCAATCTGTGTTGGTCGCATTTTGTTGATCTATTATTCTCCCTTTGCCGAGAGCTGGGTGTCGGCACCATAATTACGCTGGGCAGTATGTATGACAACGTGCTGCATACCGATCGAATCGTCTCCGCGGTGGCGTCGACCGCGGAAATGCTTGCGCAGCTGCCGAAACTCAATGTCAATGCCATTTCTTACCAGGGGCCCGGCTCCATTCATTCCATTATCCAGTCCGAGGGCATTAAAAGGGGCTTCCGATGCCTCAGCCTGTGGTCCCATTGTCCCTACTACCTGCAGGGAACAACCCATTTCGGTATCTTATCCCATCTTGGCGGATTGATTGCTCAACTGGGCAATTTTCAACTGGACACCGGATACCTTGATAAAAATTGGGAAACGCTTAAAGAACAGATAAACAAGTTAATAGACGGCAATAGCGAGCTTCAGACTTTGATTACCAATTTGCGCAGGGAAAAAGCCAAAGGTTCAACTGCAAGGTTGAATGGAAAAGTCATTGGCGACGAAAAAGTGATCAATCTTCAGGATTTTATGGACCCGAAGTAACCATCTTGGGATTTCGATCACGCTGTCGGCGTGAAAAGGCGGTCTTTTTAAGGCATGCATTTTGGCCTCGATTACGGAGAAGCAAGGCCCTAATACCTGGCTTTGAAGTAATCTACTGAAAAAGCTGTTAACGACGAAGGCCGTATGAACCGCTCCCCGAAGGGACCCTTCCTATTTGACCGCTGCTCCAGGTGTTGACACGATAGGCACCGCGGGCTGCTCTACCGGGCGACCCGATACCGCGCGGCGACTGGTAATTTCTGGGATAGGCATGTTTTTCTTGACCGTATGCGATGCCGTAATTTCCCCCGGAATGTCTTTTCCCCTGGTCCTTGGGCTGGTAGTGGTCGATGCGAGGGGGGCCTGGAAAATAAGTCCTGGCTCTAGGGTTGCGGTAGTACCAGCGCTTGTAATACGGGGGCCATAAATATCCATAATATCCGCCACCTCGGGAGCCGTAAAGGTCATTTCTGGCATCATCCAGATACTGATCAGCCGTCCGCACTGTTTCTTCCGCATAGCGTTCAGCCTCCGCGGCTCGGCGCTGGGCCTCGGCTTCCCGCCGTTCAAGTTCGGCTTCCCTATCGGCTATTTCCAATATAGCGAGTTCAAGCTGGTGTTGCCTTTCGGCTTCGATGCGGGAACGGTCGGCGGCCTCATCATAGGGCAATTCCTCGGATTTCATCAAAATCGTGGCGTTTTCCGGCGGAGCGTAGTTGCTAAAATGTTTAACGCCCTTTTCATCCGTCCACTCATAGATATCAGCATTCAGGGATCCGGCAAAAAGGCAGCCGGCGGCAAGGCATAACAATATTTTTAAACCTTTCATGAGAAGCCTCCCTATAGGATTCATCAATATCAACAACTGTAAATAAGATAAACACGAAATGACCCAAGTAAATCATGAACCGCATCACAGGTCATTGGCCTCGGATATAATTTCCCAGGCTTCTTCTGCTGTTTCGACGTAAACGAACAAATCCAGATCCTCGGCCGAAATGGTGCCCTCTTCAACCAGCGCATCAAAATTGATAATTCGCTCCCAGAAGGCCTGGCCGAACAGCAATACGGGGATTGGCTGAACTTTGTGCGTCTGGATAAGGGTCAGGGTTTCAAAAAGCTCATCAAGGGTGCCGAAACCACCGGGAAATGCCACCAGACTCTTGGCCCGCATCAACAGATGCATTTTGCGGATCGCAAAATAATGAAATTGGAAGTTCAAATCCGGGGTAATATATGAATTTGGGGACTGTTCATGGGGAAGGGTGATGTTCATGCCGATGCTCGGAATTCCGGCTTCATGGGCCCCACGATTGGCGGCCTCCATAATTCCCGGCCCGCCGCCGGTAACCACCATCAGTTTGTCTTTGCCGGTATTAATGGATATCAGATGCCCCAATTTACGCGCTTCATCATAATAGCGGCTGTTTTCTAACGCTTTGCGGGCCTTCTCCACCTTTTTACCCAGCAAAGGATCATTGCTGTTGGTCGCATATTCGGCCCGGGCTGATACCAATTGGGATTCCGCGGTTTCAGGGTCCGGAATCCGGGCACTGCCGAATATCACCACCGTCGACTCGATATGCTGCTCCTGGAGAATCAGCTCGGGCTTAAGGACCTCCAACTGCAGCCGTACAGGCCGCAGTTCATCGCGCAACAGAAAATCCGGGTCCTGAAACGCCGGCCGGTAACTGGCAGATCTGCATTGAGGCGTATCAGTACACGGCCGGGTGGCGGCAGCCTCTTCATGCGCAGATGCAAAAGGACTTTTTTTACGTTTGCCAACAAACATTGAGATACCTCCTTGAATAGCAACCATTTACCAGAGCGGGGCCTTAATATCAAGCATTATGGCGACGGGGCGCAGCGTTTATCCCGCCTCTGGTTTACCAGATCGTACGGACCTAAGCGTTTACAGATCAACCCAGTTCGCTGTGCTCGCAATTGGAAGGTTGCAGTTTATTTCAACAGGGTGTAGAAAATCTGAAAAATGGAATTTAATGTGCTAGCGTGGCTGGAAAGAAAATTATCAGAGGTTCGGGGAAATTTACACCACCCGATACTTAACCGAGGATGTCCAGGGCCGTTCCCAGCATTTTATCATGGGTTTGCAGGACTTTGAGATTGGCTTCGTAAGTACGCTGGGTAAGCATCAAATCGGGGAGCTCTTCTTCCAGATTTACATTGGAAGTTTCTTTTTCAACCATTTGATTCCCTTCGAGCTCCTGAAAACGATGCCCGGGGGTGTTGACCATAGCAACATCTACTTCCACGTTGCCGTTGACACCTTCTTTCATGGTGGCCCTGCTTTTTTTAAATTCATCGGTGTTCACGTTGGCGATGTTATTGGCTGTAACGCCCATCGATTTTTTGTAAGCCTGCAGTGCCGACAGCGTGCTGTTGACTGGTGAAATCATTGGCGTCCCCCTTGAAAAGATAAAATCCCGTCAGACATGGCAATGCCTTTTGACGGGATTGGTAAAACCCAGGGTTTGAAAATCATCTGATATACGAATAGCTTCATCCCATTTTGCGACGAAGCGGATTTTAAACTGAAAACTTCCCTCGATGCCGTTGTTCTCGTGCGGCGCTATTCCTCAAACTATTAGTCGTGAGAGCCCGACAGAGAAGATGCACGCACATTTGAGAAGTTTTAGTTTCTATCAGAGATAGCGACTAACTTTTTATACAAATTTTATGCCAGATGGTAATAAATATAGTAATTACTTAAATATCAATTAGTTAACTATTTATCTACACAAGCTGAAATCGTTAAACTGACAAATATTGTCAATTTTTTTGCCATAAATTGTCACTTTACCGGCAAATTCAACCCAGTTCATTTGGCAAAGAAGAGCCGGAAAAACACCTGTAAATTCCGCCGCGAAAGGGGTCACGATGCGATTTGAATTTGCGACAGCAACGCGAATCATATTTGGCCACGGAACTGCAAAGGAGACCGGATCGATTGTTGAAAAAATGGGTCGTCGGGCATTTTTTATTACCGGCCGCTCGGTTGAGCGGGCAAAATCTCTAATTGGGCAGTTAAAGGACACCGGTATGGAGGTGACTCAGTTCAGCGTCTCCCAAGAGCCCACCACCCAACTCGCACGGGAAGCCGTGGAAAAAGCTCGCCGACAGACCTGTGATATGGTGATCGGGATGGGCGGCGGAAGTGTTCTGGATACCGCCAAAGTGGTCGCCGCCCTTTTAACGAACAGCGGCCAGTTAATGGACTATCTGGAGGTAATCGGCAAAGGTCAACCCCTAAAACGAAAGTCAGCGCCTTGCGTTGCTATTCCAACTACCGCCGGAACCGGCACCGAAGTAACCAGCAATTCCGTTCTTGATTCACCGGAACATCGCGTTAAAGTCAGTATGCGAAGTCCGTATATGCTGCCGGATCTGGCCCTCATCGATCCGGAGCTAACCTATTCAATGCCCAGGCGCATAACCGCCGCCACGGGTCTGGATGCCTTTACGCAGCTGCTTGAAGCGTTTGTCTCTGTCCGTGCCAATCCCCTGACAGACGGTATCTGCCGCGAAGGATTGCAGCGAGCCGCGCTCGCTTTAAAGCGGGTGTATCTTGACGGCCAAGACGTGGCAGCACGCGCAGATATGTGCCTGGCAAGCCTTTTCGGAGGCATCGCCCTGGCCAATGCAAAATTGGGCGCGGTGCACGGATTTGCAGGTCCTTTGGGGGGTATGTACCATGCGGCTCATGGCGCTCTGTGTGCCGGACTGCTGCCCTTTGTGATGGAGGCCAATATTAAGGCCCTGCAGTCCCGTGCCTCGGATTCCCCGGCCCTGAAACGTTATGATGAAATCGCCCGCCTTATTACCGGATTACCTTCAGCCCGAGCTGCAGACGGCATCGCCTGGGTTCGGAATCTGTGTCAACACTTGGAAATCAAGCCCTTGACAGCTTATGGCATTGAAGCAAAGGATCTTACAGATATTGTGGTTAAGGCCCGCACGGCAAGCAGTATGCAAGGAAATCCGGTTGAATTGACCCAGGGGGAGCTGCTGGAGATACTGCAAAAGGCGCTTTAGGGACTGAGGAGTTTCTGTTTGAAAATATTCAATTAATTTTGTTCTATCTAAACACAAACGGGGGCGCGTCGTCATCCATTGTAATCGGCTTTGTACCGCTGGTTTTGGCTGGCTGTTTTTTCCTCTTTTTAATTCTTCCGGGACTTGCAAACAAGCCTGAGAATAAGAACGCAATCAGCTGAAAGAGCACTTTTAGGATCTGCAAAACCACATAAAATAACCCGACTCCAAAGGCCACTTCCACAAACGTGGGTTGATTGGTCACCCAGATAGAGAATTTGTCCCAGTTGCTGACAAGCCAATTTAGTGTCATTTCCATCATATTGACATTCCTATCCCCTGTTTACCTCTGAAAGCAAATTTTGTCAAGAAAACGAGTATGTAGAAGTCCGAAAGATTTCGATCTCCTTCCAATTCCCAACCCGATAAATTGGAAAATGCCTAAAATGCGCTAATCCGCCAAAGAACGTGGCGGACAAGAATGCCTAAAGTGCCTAAAATAAATTTGAAACGACCTAAACAGGACGTCCCATGCTTTTTTTGCTAAAGTTTATCGAAAACCAGCCGATACTATATTTAACAGTGTGCTGGCGGGCACATTGTTAGATATAATTCCTTAGGGTGAGGGGCGGCTCTTGTGGGCCGCCCCTATTTTTTTGGGAGCCCCACCAAGAAAATCCAACATTCGACCTGCCCGCAATGCCTTGATAGCGGTATGAGTTCAATTAAACCATTTGATTTATATATCGATGTTAGCACCAACCAGATGCGATATGCATGGCAGGCGGGTGTTCGTATTTTTTCCCCTCAATTGTTCTTGACAATTTAATTGCTTTGGTCAATTGAAAGCCCAATATTCCATCGTTCTCTCCGAGCCGTAGGATCTTCGAGCCGGAGGCCACTATTTTATCATTCCAGGGTTATGGTAAAAGCGCTATCCTCAAAAAAAATATCCGCCTTTTTAGGCCGACGGCATGATAAAAATTCCGAGAGGTTGAAATAATGCAATCATTCATCCTGCCAACTAACTACCCCGCCGCAGGCAACGGGGTATCAAGCGGAAAGTATGATCGCCCCAAGGGGCGAGGAATTAAACCCTTGTCCGCCGAAGGCGGATTAAAACAAACACAGTTTATGAGACGGGGCGCTGGGGCGTGCTTCGTATTATTACTGATTTTCGGTCAGGCAGCGGTTGCGGCTGCAGGCGACCCCGGGGACGTATCCAGGATTTCCGTTCAACAGCTTAAAGCGTTGTTGAGCCGTTCGGATACAGTGATCATAGATGTACGCAAAAGCCGTAACTGGTGGCAAAGCAGCAAGAAAATTCCAACTGCCGTGAGAGAGGATCCATCCACGGTGGAACAATGGATTGAGAAATACAGCAAAAATCAAACCCTGATATTTTATTGTTCCTGAAAGAGCGAGCGAACGAGTGCCCGGGTGGCACGCTTCTTTCTGCAAAGGGGGTACGAGAGGGTATTTGTGCTTCAAGGGGGCTGGAAGGCCTGGCAGCAGGCAGGTTACCCGCAGGAAGAAAAATAGCAGAAATCGATTTAGGCGGTCGGTTTGTCCAATTCAGTTCGGGATATCCGTCCCAGAATGCCGGTTATTGTCAAGCCTGAAGCCTAGGATCGTTGGCTGGATCCGGAAATCCAGCAAACCGATAATCTGCAAGACATTATAGATCCTGAAAATATCAACAAGATAAAAAGTTGCCCGGTATCTAAACCGGTCAACCGGGTGCAAGACAATACCCCCGAACTTATCCAGCCCCTGTAACTTAATACCAAATTTTGTCTCTCAATTCTAGCTTGAGACAACTTATTAATTATCCCCAGGGCCCGATCAGAAAAGTCTTAACCAGGTTGAACGGGACCTGTCGTAATATACAGTGAGGTAAAAATTTGATGAGAGCTTACGACTCGAATAAGGATATCAATCGCTTTCCAAACCATCCGCAGCGATGTTCAAAATTGGTAAGTGTCAATTACTGTAAACCCGGAATGATGTCTCGCTGCAGCGCCGGATCTGTATGGGAAAATCAAAAAAAATGCAAATTTTCAATTAAATCTTCTGTTCGCGACGGATGCATGCATTATATTGCGTCTCTCAACGGTCATTGTGACAGTGTGGATGCTCAGAGAGAAACCGGACCCGGCTCCGCCGCAAAATTGAATGTTGACGGTCTCGTAAAAAGTTCGAATTCGTCATGCCGGACTTGATCCGGCATCCAGAACATATTGAAATCACTGGATTCCGGCTTTCGCCGGAATGACGTAAAGGAACAGAAGATGACTTTTTACGAGTTCATCAATGTTCAGATAATAAAAAACCCCCGGAAGGCAACTGACGCCTTCCGGAGGGTTAAAGTTAAGGTCATAGCAAATATTTCGGTTTAGTTAATAATCTGTACTGTGGTATAAAGGTCAAAATTTAGCATCTGGCAGTTTGCTATGACCAGTCTCGGCAACGGTTTTTGTGTTTGCGCGCTGCCGGCCTCACAACCTTTGACAAAAGGGGACGGGGGATAAAGCCGTCCTTTCTCAAGGAGGGATAATTATTTTTATCACAATATATAGTTGAATGTCAAGAAAAAAATCAATATATTGTGCTTTACCCAAGTTTCGTCAAAATTCGCTAAAATCATCGGCCCATCCGCGCCTACCCAAGCTGACGCCTTGAATTATCATTTAGGGTGTAAGTCCCCATCAAAGAATCCGGCTTCGTTCCGGGATATAAAAAAAATTAGTTTAACTTCAAATTGGTTAAATGATGCTTAATATCTGAGGTGAAGTTCTTAAGGTAAATTTATGCCGCTTTCCCTAGAGGCCTTAAAATGGGGAATAAACTGAAAATCATAGTTGTAGTGGCCCTGTTCAACCTGCTGGTAATGTCGCAACCGCTAGCAGCGCAAACTGAACTGACCAAACTGGTAAATGAAATCCGCCCTGCCGTTGTGACGGTCATTGTTTATGATATCAATCGGGTGGTTGCCAATATTGGCAGTGGCTTTTTTATTGATAAATACGGGCATTTGATCACAAACTACCACGTTCTGGACGGTAAATACACGGCAGAGGTGAAAACCGCTGAGGGAAACACCTACCCGATTAAACTTATTGTAGCCGACAACAAGGCGACCGATCTGGTTAAAGTGTTGGTAGATATCCCCGGCAAAAAGTTTAAATGGGTAAAGACGGCTGACAGCTTACCATCAATTGCAGAGCAGATCCTGGTGGTCGGAAGCCCGCTGGGACTCGAACAAACTGTCAGCGAGGGGATTGTATCGTCGATACGGGAAATTCCATCAGTGGGAGAATTTTTCCAGATGTCCGCCCCCATCTCCCGGGGTTCAAGCGGCAGTCCCGTAATTAACCTGAAGGGTCAGGTAGTCGGTGTTGCCACCTTTCAGATGGTTGGCGGCCAGAACCTCAATTTTGCTGTTTCAGTAAAATCAGTCCAAAAACTGAAATCGCTCAAGGCCGGTATGTCGATGCCATTGTGGACCTTTAACAACAGCCTGCACCAGCCTGGACTTGCGGAAAATCTCTGCCGCCAGGGATACAGCTTTTCAATTAACGGTGAAGATCAAAAAGCCCTTGAATTTTTCCAGAAGGCCATCGAAAAAGATCCCGGCAACACCATGGCTTGGAACGGTTTGGGATATTGCCAAGTCGGAATGAACAATCCGGCGGCGGCCCTAAAAGCTTATCAGCAGGCCATAAAAACCAATCCCGATGATGAAACACTTTATTATATATTAGGAGATTATTATATCAAACTCGGTCAGCCTCTGGAAGCAATCAACGCCTACCGGCAGGCGATCCGGATCAAGCCGGATTTTGAGGAGGCGCATTTCAAGCTGGGAGTTGTGTACTGCCAGCTGGGACGGCTGGATGAAGGTAAAAACGCTTTCGAAACGGTAATACGGTTGAATCCGGATGCCGTGCCGGCCCATTTCAGAGTCGGGATTGCCTATGCTCAACTGGGCCGATATACAGATGCCCTCAAAGCCAATCAGGAAGTGCTTCGCATCAATCCTGAATTTGCACCGGCCTACAATAATATCGGCATGGTACAGAAAAGGCTCGGCAATGCGGGCTTGGAGATTGAATCTTATAAAAGGGCGATTCGCATTGATCCGGATTTTGCAACCGCGCACTACAATTTGGGAGTTGCCCTGTTGCAATCGGGGGACAAGGCTGCCGCCCTCGACGAATATAAAATTTTAAAAAATCTTGACAAACAAGGCGCCGACCAACTGTTCAATCAAATATACTACTAGCATGGAACCAGAAAAAGATACTAGACACCTGCCCAACCGCGAAACCCACTATTGCTTCGGATGCAGTCCGGCCAATCCATCCGGGTTGCAAATGAAATTTTATACCCAAGATTCATCTGTTTTTTCCCGCTTGACGGTACCGGATCACCTGTGCGGCTGGGACCGTCTGGTTCACGGCGGGGTAATTTCAACCATTCTCGATGAAATCATGAGCTGGACCGGCATTTATATGCTCAAACAGATCACCATGACCAAATCCATGACCGTTGATTTTCTAAAGCCGGTTTATGTAAACAGCGAATTAAAAGCCGAGGGCAATGTGCTGGAAAAAATTGGCAAGCATGAAGCCCTGCTCGAAGGCAGCCTGTACAACGAAGAGGGCACGCTGTGCGCCAGGTCCAAGGGCAATTTTGTCATCTTCTCTCCGGCGGTTGCCAAAAGACTGGGAATTGCCAGAGAAGAACACATCCAGTGGTTTGAAGAAATTTCTAATATCTAGGCCTCCAAAACACCGAAAGGCAGTTTGAGGTTTACGATGCGCTGTATGCCTGGTGCCGATTGGATATGGCCAAGAACGAATCGTAAAGGAAACGCCGCATGGCACTCCGTGAAAGCCTAGTGGGCGGTACCGCCAGAATCTCCGGCTTTCTTGCCCTGCAACGCAGCACCGTCGGCGTTCTTGCCATGGTGGTGTTGGTGGGTATGGGCGAGCGGATGGCCGAGCGGTTTTTGCCCATTTACATGCTGGCCTTGGGGGGTGGGGTGCTGGCCATCGGTCTTTTACAGGCCATGGACAACCTGCTATCAGCGCTCTATTCATTTCCGGGAGGTTACCTGTCCGATCGTTTGGGCACTAAAAAGTCGCTCCTCATATTTAATTTGGTGGCCATTGCCGGGTTCGCTCTGGTGATCCTGGTCCCGGCCTGGCAGGCGGTATTGGCCGGGGCGGTACTTTTTATTTCGTGGTCGGCCATATCGCTGCCAGCCACCCTGAGTCTGATATATAAAGTTCTTCCCACGAACAAGCGCACCATGGGGGTAACCATGCATTCGCTGGTGCGCCGTATTCCCATGGCGCTCGGGCCCCTGCTCGGCGGGCTTTTCATAGGCATATGGGGTGAGCGCGACGGTGTCCGGCTCGCTTTCGGCGTGGCTCTGGCCATGTCCATCGTGGCGTTGTTCCTGCAGCAGCGCATGATCGATGACGATAGGCCGGATACAGTATCATCGGACAATGCCTGCAATCTTAAGCCTGAGAAAAATCCGTTGAAACTGCTTCAGCTCATGAACCCGGCCATGAAGGGGCTGCTGCTCACCGATATTCTCATCCGGTTCTGCGAACAGATCCCCTACGCCTTCGTGGTTGTCTGGAGCATGAAGGTGATCACAGCACCGGTATCGGCCTTGCAGTTCGGCTTGCTGACCACCATCGAAATGGCTACGGCGGTGGCGGTGTATATCCCGGTGGCCTACCTGGCCGACCGCAGCACCAAGAAGCCCTTTGTGCTCATTACGTTTGTCTTTTTCACCCTGTTCCCCCTGGTGCTTCTTTTCAGTCGCTCTTTCGAGTGGCTGATCGTGGCGTTCATTCTGCGGGGGCTCAAGGAGTTCGGTGAGCCCACGCGCAAGTCCCTGATCATGGACCTGGCACCGGACAGCTGCAAGGCAGGCATGTTCGGGCTCTACTATCTGATCCGGGATATTTTCGTATCTTGCGCCGCTCTGGGCGGGGCGTTTTTATGGCAAATCAGCCCGCAGGCAAACCTTCTTACCGCATTCGTTTTCGGGATCATGGGTACTTTAGGATTTGCAGTCTTTGGCCGCGATGTCCGGGTGCCCTTAAACAATAAGGAAAATTCATGACGACGCCATCCAGGCCATTACCCTCAACAGCGGTTTCATTCAAGCAAGCCCTGAAGTTCTGGACAAAGCTTGGGTTCATCAGCTTCGGCGGCCCGGCCGGTCAGATCGCCATCATGCACCAGGAAGTGGTGGAACGCCGCCAATGGATCGGTGAAACCCCGTTCTTGCGGGCTCTGAACTTCTGTATGCTGCTGCCCGGTCCCGAAGCCCAGCAACTGGCAACCTACATCGGTTGGCGGCTGCATGGTACATGGGGCGGTATTGCGGCAGGATCGCTTTTCGTGATCCCTTCGATTTTCGTCATGCTGCTGTTAAGCTACCTGGCCGTGGCCCATATCGACATTCCCGCTGTGGCTGCCGCTTTCTACGGCATCCAGCCGGTGGTCGTGGCCGTTGTGATTGAAGCGGTGTTGCGTATCGGCAAAAAGGCGCTAAAGCACAGCGTGCTCTATGCATTTGCGGCTTTGGCGTTTTTGGCCATCTTTTTCTTCAAAATCCCGTTTCCCTATATCGTGGCCGCGGCAGCGGTTGGGGGGTTGCTCATGCAGCCAAGGTTGCCGCAAGTTTTCTGCAAGGGCAGCTTTGACGCACAAACCCGTGAATGCCTTATCGAGACCGAACCCTCCACCAGCCCGGACCGTGCGCGACCGTCTTTTTCCCATGTCGTGCGCGTTTTTCTCATCTGCCTGGCCCTGTGGGCTGGTGTGGTTGGGAGCATATGGATCTGGCGAGGGCCCGGTGACACGTTGACCCAAATCGGTTTGTTTTTCACCAAGGCCGCCTTTGTCACCTTCGGCGGCGCTTACGCCGTGCTGAGCTATATTACCGAAGTCGCGGTATCCAACGCCTGGCTTACCACCCAACAAATGTTGATCGGACTCGGTCTGGCCGAATCCACCCCGGGCCCATTGATCATGGTAACCCAGTACGCCGGTTTTTTGGCGGCCTGGAATTTGCCCGGCGGACTTAATCCGTTAACTGCGGGAATCATCGGTGCCCTGCTCACCACCTATGTGACGTTTCTGCCCTGCTTTTTCTTCATCTTCGCCGGTGCGCCATTCATAGAGGCCATGGCCGGCAACCACCGGCTTCAAGCAGCACTCACCGGCGTCACGGCAGCGGTTGTCGGCGTGGTACTCAATCTGGCGGTCTGGTTCGGGCAAAAGGTTATTTTACCGATCAGCGGTATCGATCTTTTTGCACTGGCATCCGCTGGAATCTCGTTATTGCTGCTGCAGAAATTTCACCTTCCCATCCACTACCTGGTGCTTTTGGGCGCGGCGGCAGGCGTGCTCTGGCGGATGGTGGTTTTATAAACGAACAGGAGCAATATCATGCAGATTTCCGGGACGCCAGCATGGCTTCCAGTTCAATGAGGGTTTCAAGCTGGGCCAATACCGGGTTGGTTGTAATGGCGTCGAATTGATCGGCCTGGCGCTTCAATTTTTCAAAAGCTTTGGTGGTCACCCGCTCCGGGCTGGCAACCAGGCGGACCAGAATCTGAAACAGGAAAAAACTTAACAGTAAAATAATTCCAATCGTCCACAGCGCATGCATGAAAAAATTGCCCGCCAGGTAACTGCCCTGCAGGAAACGCTGCACCGTAATCCAGCCGGTATACCCCAGGACGGTGAACATCGGCAGGTTGAGCCCAAATTGCAGCAGCATGCCGGAAAGTTTGCGCGCCAGGCGTTCCATCTCGGAATCCAGGGTGCTGCTCCAGATCTCGCCTAATTGATCGCTGAAGGTGCCGCTGTCCGGCAGGGCATCTTCCACCCGGCGCACGGTGCTGTCAAACCCGCCGACGACCAGGGATTCGGCAATATCCGGCCAATTGCTCATGGCGCTGAGTCGCAAGGTGCGCAGGCCGGCCCCCACCCGCTCGTCGTTGTTCGTATCGGCGACGGCCGCCCTGGATTCTTTAAAATGCCGCCAGGCCGAAATCATCCCCATTATCTGGCTCACCGGACGACCGAACCTGAAAAGAGCAGCCATACCGGCGCCGAAAATCAACAGCCGGGCCCAGATGGCGATCATCCACCCCATCGGCCCGACCCAGCGCTGGGACAATTTCTGGTAAACCATAAGGCCGACGCCGAAAAGCTGTCGCGTGTCATCGTTCTTCATGGCCGAGATCGCATCCAGGAAGCATGTTTTTTCGGCTGCGCGCATCTGCTGCTGCGCTGTCCCCAGTGCAGATCGGTGTCCGGAAATCTCGTGGCTGACCTCGCCATAGACGAAATCCCGTAAACTGCGAACATTTTCAAGCCGCCTGTCCACCACGTATCCGGCGCGGTTAATGCTGTCGAAAATCAACTCCCGCAGCTCTTCAAATTGATCAAAATCATGTTTGGGCCCCGCGGTTTCGTCAAATTGGGGATCCTGCAGATGCCGGCGCGCGCTGATGCAAAGTATGCGGTCGACCGTGGTCTGCCAGGCGGCCTGAATATATTTTTCAAAATCCGGCAATATCCAGTTTTTCAGCTCCTCTTCGTCCTGGCGATCGCCTTTGTTGATCACCCCCACCAGTGACGCTCCATTAAATCTGCGGATAAACGGTGCCAGAAAATCAACATGGTCTTTTCTTTTGGGATTCTCCGAGTCAAACACACAGATCAACATGTCGGAGCGTGCGATGGCTTCGCGCACCAATGGACTGTGTTTTTGGTAGGCCATGCTGTCGGTATCCGGTGTGTCTATGAGGAGCACATGCTCCAGTATGGCCGCGGCGGGACTTGATCTGACCTCCACGGAATCACTGCCGAGACCGGTTACCAGCTGTTCGGCATCCTGCCGGTCACTGCTGAAAACGATCACATTCCCGGTGGTGGGGCGCTGATGTCCGGCGGCTGACAGGTCATCGACGCCGGCCAGGGCATTGAGTAAGGTGGATTTTCCGGCGCCGCAGGGACCAACGAGGGTCACCACCAGCTTGCGGTCGAAGCGCTCGGCAATGTCGTTGATCATCCGAATCGCTTCATTGCATTGTTTCTTTAGCGCCGTGGCCGGCATCCAGAGGGTCAGGTTATCAAGGGTTGACCCCAGCAGGTTGAGATCATTTTTGTAACCTTCAATTTTACCGAATGCCTTGAGGGCCGCAACCTGCCGGTTTGATAACATTATATTTCAGCTCCCTTTGCCCCATGGGTGAGTGTGGCCATTAATTCTTCTGTGGCGCCAATCAATTTGGCGGCGTCTTCTAAATTTTTTCGAGCACATTGCAAAATTTCACCGCTAATTTTTTCTTCAAAAAGGTGCTGCACTTTTTCTAGTTTTTCATTCAGCCAGGTCTGAACCAGGGGTATCAGCATTTCCTCAATCTGTTTGCGGTCGGCGCTTTTCAGGCCTGTCGTAATGGGAATCGCAAACAGGGCGTATAGATCTTTGGCCCCGAAAAGCCCGGCCAGTTTGACTTTTATGCCGACAGCGCCTACGGGGTCCCCGGTGGAAAGTACATAGGTGACCGCAACCGTTGCCGGCAAAACATTGAGAAACGCCCAGAAGGTCTGGCTGATTTTTGGCCACAAACCCATCTTGCCGCGAAAATGATCGGCCAGTTTTTCAAGATCCTTCTCCATGTCAAGGGTAATCGCGACAATATTCTCTTTTTCGGCCAGAATCGACTGCAGAATGGATTTAAAATCCCTGGCGCGCAATTTCTCCTGTTCGGATGACACCGCAGGGTGGGCGTCAACCACAAAAGTAACCTCCGTACCTTTACCCGAGGGCTCGGCTGCAGGGGGCTGCGCTTTTTCAAGATGCTTTTCAGCTCTTATTTTCTCTATAATTTCAATCATTTTACCGGCGGCAGGGTCACTCAATGACCCGGAAACAGAAATCTGGGAACTGACGGCCTGATAATTCATCTTGGTCACGGCCGTTGCCAGATCTTCATCCAATTTTTTCGCAAACTCTTTGGACGGCGACGGGTCCGGTCCCTCCGGCAGGAACTGGTCTCTGGCCCAGCCGGCAGCTCCGAGCAACATTTTCAATGGAAATTCGATGACATTTCCCGTTCGGCGCAAAATTTTAACGTGGGGCGGGTCGGTTCTCGCCCAAATTCGCGCAAACCGTCTCATAACACGGTCCATCGGAAAATGCTTCAGTGCCTCCTGGACGCTGTGGCTCTGAGCCATCTGCAGGGCGTTGCGATACAATTGCAGTTCATCAAAAGACACTTTGGATAGGTTGGTTATTTTTGCGGCCCTTTGGATGACATCGGACAGAATAGAGCCATAGAGCTCGAATCTGAGTCCGGCCCCGTCAATAGACTGCAGGGCCTCTGAAAATTCCGGGTCCTGCTTCTCAACCGGCGTCAGTTTCATAAACTGCTGCCCGGCCGCCACCCTGTTATCTTCATCGGTGCGATAAACCCCCAGCAGGAATTGGTCCGCCCGATCACCGTAAATTCCCCCTGCCACTGTCATGGCATGATCAAGTACTTCCTGCCGGGTGAAACTTGGATATACCCGATACACCAGGAAGCACTTGCGCATACCGATTCCGGTGAGCATCTGCGCTATAAAATCCGTATTGTCCCGGTTGTTGTAATTTGAGTTGGTAAATATGTAAATCAGAATGTCCGAGGCCTCCAGGGCCATACGGGTGACCTCCCGGTTGGTATAGGTCCCCTTGGCACCGGTGTCGAAATCCGGGGTATCCAGGATTACCAGGTTATTCAATGGCGATTGATTTAAAACATAGAGCGGTTCACCGGGCATGGTCAGTTGTCCCGGTTCCTGCAGGGGCTGAGGCTCTGATTTGAAGGGTTGGGCCAAATCGGCCAGAAGATTGGTTTGTTCGGCTCGCGCTGCCGGAATCGAGAACAATACCCGTCGGTTCAATCCTGCTGTTCCGCCGGTCGGAGCAAAATCCTCCCCCACCAGGGAATTGAACAACGTGGATTTACCGGAGGAGCCGCCGCCGCAAATGGCGGCCACCATCGGGAAATCAGGCGCAAGTCGGGAAAGCAGCTTGGCATCGACGATATCCTGCCAGAATCGGATTTCCGCATCGTTTCCGATGTTAAGCAAATCCGCCAACCGGGGGATATGGTCTCTCAGCTGCTTGAGGGCATCATAGCGGGCTTGTTGCATGGTTATTAGGGTCCCAGGGTTCATGGGTTCAGGGTTCAAGGTTGATAAAACAGCAAACCGCAGAATATCGAATATCGAATATCGAACCGCAGAATGCCGAAGGAAGGAATTGCGGTCTATTTTATTAAGACAAAACGGAATTTAGGGCCCGGCCTTTTCTTTTTAACAGGTTAGAGCGAAGCGATTCCAACCTTCGACCTTCGTAATTCGATATTCTGCGGTTCTGCGGTTCGCTGTAACTTGAACCCAGAACCCTGAACAGTCCTAACCTCTCTATAACATATTGACATTATTAAAACAAAAATAAATCTGGATTTATTCCGAAAAAAATGGAATTAAAACCAGATGAATGTGTCCCTTGCAGAATTAGAGATCCTGGCCCTTGACTGCCAGGCAACCGGCGCCAACCCGCAAAAAAGTCACCTCCTCGAACTGGGCTGGATGTCAGCCTGCGCATCACTTCAAGATACATCATCAGCGTCCGGCGTAGAGGCTTACCTGAACCGTTTGCCCACGCAAGAAAAAATTCCACGGGCGGTCTCACGCATCACCGGGATATCAGATGATTCTCTGAGGACCGCCAAAACATCCAGGATCATCTGGCAGCACCTGATGGAAGCTGTCAAGGCGGTTATTTCTGAAAATCAATTCCCCGTCTGTCCGACTGTGATCCACTTTGCCCGCTTTGAAGCGCCTTTCCTTAAAGATCTTCACCAAAAAAATGATCCTGAAAGCCCCTTCCCTTTTCAGATCATCTGCACCCATGAAATTGCCATCCGCCTGCTGCCGGATCTGCCGCGCAGGGGACTTCGCGCCATTGCCGGTTATTTCAGTCACAGCATGCCCGAGCTCAAACGCAGCGCCGATCATGTTGTCGCAACCGCATTTATCTGGAAAAAGATGATAGAAATCTTAAATGCCAAACTCGGCGTTTACACCCTGGATCAGCTCGGTGACTGGCTGGCATCTACGGAGCCGGCCGGCCGTTCCCACCGGATTTATCCCATGGCCCCCGAAAAACGATTCGGATTGCCGGATGAACCCGGCATCTACCGGATGTTGCGTGCCAACGGTGACCTGCTTTACATCGGCAAAGCCAAATCTCTCAAAATGCGTGTAAACAGCTATTTCCGGAAGAAAGCGCCCCATGCGGAACACACCCTGGAAATGCTGACCCAGGCGCAGAGGCTGGATTTTACCCTGACCGGATCCGCAGTGGAGGCAGCCCTGCTGGAATCTGATGAAATCAAACGCCATTCACCACCCTATAATATTGCGCTTCGCAGCCGGCAGCGAAAGCTCATCTTCTACACAAAAGATCTAAGCCGGCATTCGACGGTTGTCAACCAGGAATCCACCATCGGTCCCCTTCCCGACGGAAAATTCCTGGAGGCGATCTCAGCCTTCGGGAATTGGATCACCCAGGGCTTCCGATGGACGGACCACGACCTTGCCTCCAGGGGATGCAATTTACTTGGCGTTTCCCCCGAGGGTGCTCCCGATATCGCCTGTCTGAAAGAAGGCCTTGAGATCTTCAGGCAAGATCACCGCAATCTTATGCAAAATCAATCGCCATTGCGCTTGTTGACCGGACTGGGGGCAACGCTGTGGCGCCTGAGGATGAAAGCCGCCGAAGCGGCTGCAACAGCCGATCAAGACCCAAACGACAATGACGATGATGAAGTGCCGGATGAACCCGTCGCTGGCCGGGTCTGGACGCCGGACGCTGTGGCGAAGTCAATCGGCCACCTGGTAATGCACAGCGCTCATCTGATAAGGCGGGCCCGCTGGCTTTGTCTGTTGAGTGAATCTTCTCTGGCCTGGGGAACAGCCGGCCGGCCGGACCATTTGAAAACTCTGATCGTACTGGAAGGCGGCTGCGTGACCCGACGGGATGCCATCGCGGCCGCTGAAGGGATTCCCGTCCCGCCACGCTATGATAGATCGTTTCACCAGCGACAAAAGCATTTGAGCCTGATTACCTACGACCGGCTGCGCATTCTGACCACGGAACTGCGCCGGCTCATTTCCGAAAACCGCCCTATTGAGCTTTGTCTCGGGCCAACTGTGAGCCTGGGAAATGATGAACTGAAGAAAGCATTACGATGGGTGTAATTCGAATGCGGTTAAGCGGTTTGGACCTTAAAGGATGTCCAGATTTCTGTGCGCCTTACGCCGCTCATCACCGGTAATTCTGACGACAGGATCCGGCTTCCTGCGACGATCCCGCCCGCTTCGGCGTTTCTGGCAGTATCTCTTTTCCAGAACCGGTCTCGCCGGCACATGGCTCCGCCTTTTGGAAAAGAACCGTCGGCCGCCTTGATCATCTTTTGATGTTGGTAACATGGCATCTACTTTAGGCAGTGTTTATTACCACCAAATATACTAACCAAAGGCAACCTGTCAAATGCCGGCTTGAAAAGCTTTCATAAACTTGCGGTCGATATAATTCTTGAGGGCAAATCCCAGCCGGCCGTTCCAGACCAGGGAATGCCACCGCACAACCGCCGTGCCGTCTCCCATGTTGAGGGCCAGGAGAAAGGTTTTTTGGGGTGCAAATTCCTGCAGGGCTCCGCCATTCAGGGTGCCCAGAAGATTATGCAGCAGGATGGGATTTTGTCGAACAGCATATACGCCGACCTTGGCCAGCGGTTGCGGTTCAAAACTGATACAATCACCACCGCCGAAAAGCTCCGGACAGGCCACGGACTGCAGAAATTTGTTTACCAGCATCCCGCCATCCTGTCCCACCGGTAAACCCGAATCTATGAATAGCGGTGAGGGTTTTACGCCGACAGCCATAAATACATAATCATATTCCAAAACATCACCATTGGATAATTCTGCCTTGCGATCTTTGAGCGCGCTGACCCTGACGCCTTCGGTCACCTGAACATGTCTTGAAGTCAGCGACCTCAGCGCGTGCTCCCGAACCCTGCTCTTAAATCCTGCAAGCAGCCGTGTGCCGGCCACAAGGGTAATCCGGCAGCGACCCGATTCCTTTTTTGCCAGACGTTCCAGATTGCCCGCCACCTCAACACCGGTCGGTCCTCCTCCGACAACCGTTATCCTTAAATCTTTAGCTTTTAGATTTTCGATAATCCGGCGACGCGCCAACAAAAGCTTTTCAATCGGCTTGACCGTAAAAATCGATTCGTCAGCAGGCAATGGTTCCATGACAGGCACATAGCTGCCGGTGTTCAGGGACAGTACATCGTAGGCTATCGCATTGCCGGAGTGCAGGTCGATCTTCTTTTCCCGGGGGCGAATTTTGACAACCTGATCTTCAACAAAAGCAGCGCCCCGGTCTTCTGACATCTTCTTGACATTGAAACGAATCTCCTCGGGGCGGTATATTCCGGACAGCATTCCAGGGCCCATACCGGAATAATAATGCAGGGGGCTTGAACTGACGACGGTGACACGATGCCCTGAATCCTTAAATTCTTTCAGGTTCTTTAAAACCGTTAAATGCGCATGACCGGCCCCGACAATTACCAGATGCTTTCCCATTCTGCCTCCTCAGAATACTTAAATGAAGTGGTTCCCAAACGCCGTCTTAGGTTCGAGGGCAAGGCGCAAAACGACTCAAAAGCGGAGCGTACACGCCAGTACGTGAGCATTTTGGGTCGATTTGCAACGCGGCCATCGGGCCTAAGACGGTGTTTGGGAGCCGCTTCTCATTAATGCCTCTATCTCATCGGCCTCCCTGGGCACCCCCCCTGTAAGATCCACCGGCCCCTCTTTGGTGATTAAAATATCGTTTTCTATCCGGACGCCGATGCCCTCATCGTTTATGTATATACCGGGCTCACAGGTAAATACCATCCCCGGTTCGAATTTTCGGTATCTGTTACCGTAATCATGGACATCCAAACCCAGGTGGTGGGAGGTGCCGTGGGGAAAATACTTTTTGTAAAGCGGTTGATCGGCGGATTGCTTTCTTACTTCAGCGACCTTAAGCAACTTGAGGCGGATCAATTCGGCTTCCATTACCTTTCCGACTTCCCGTGAAAAATCATCAATGGTCTTCCCCGGTTTGAGAAGCTTTATGGCGGCTTTTTGTACTTTTAAGACGGCATTGTAAACATCTTTTTGGCGTTTGCTGAATTTGCCGTTAACAGGAACCGTCCGCGTTAGATCGGCCGCATAGTTGGCGTATTCGGCGCCAAAGTCGATCAGCACCAGGTCGCCATCACGGCACTGTTTATCGTTTTTGACATAGTGCAGGGTGCAGGAATCAGCTCCCGAGGCAACAATCGTCTGAAATGCCGGCCCTCGGGAACGATTTCTGATAAACTCGTGGTAAATTTCGGCTTCAATTTCAAACTCCCACACGCCGGGTTTGATAAAGCCCAGCAGGCGGCGGAATGTATTATCGGTAATGCTGCAGGCCTTTTTGATCAGTTCCACCTCTGGCTTTGATTTAACGGCCCGCAGGTCGTGCATAATCGGCGCCAGTCGCCGGTAACGATGCAGAGGAAATAATTTCCGGCACCACCTGAGAAAACGCGCGTCTCTGGTTTGCACATTCCTATCGGCCCGCAGATGTTCATTGGTGTTCAAATAAATATTGTCGGATTCAAAAACCAGGGGTATGAAGACATCTTCGAATTCATGATTCCAGTATACCGATTTTATTCCGGAAACAGCCCTGGCTTCATCTTTGCTGTATTTATGCCCCTCCCACAGCGCGATCTTTGGGTTGGTTTCCTTCACAAACAAGAATTCCCTGTTCTTTTCTTCCCTGGCATCCGGGCAGATCACCAGAGTGCTCTCTGCTTGATCAATACCGCTTAAATAGAGCAAATCGGTTTGCTGAATAAAACCATGGGTCCCGTCGGCACTGGTGGGCATGATATCGTTGGAATTAAAAACAGCAATCGACTTATTTTCAAGCTGTTTGGCAAATCGCTTCCGGTTCTGAATAAATAGTTTTTTGTCGATCGGTAGGTATTTCATATTTGAATTCTACTCCATTAAATGTTCTGGAAATTTAGAAGACACCAGGGTTATTATTCAAATATAGCGGATTGAAGGAATCGTCAAGGATGCAATTATAATGTCGGTTTCAGGTGTTCCGCCTCCGGCGGATCAGGTACCAGACGACAGATGACGGAAGACAGAGGTAGTTAGTTTTTCATTGAAACGGTGAAGGGAGTTGACGGGAATCGACCTAACTTAATTATCCTCGTGAAATATAGATCTGCGGGGCGCTGGAAATCAGAGAAGCCGGTTTCAGGTTCAGATTTCAGGAGCCAGGTTTTTCGTTTCTTATTGCTGACACCTGCAACCTGCCTGCCCGCCGTAGCCCGGAGGGCGACGGCGGGACACCTGCAATTATAACCTGAAACCAACATTTAATCAGAAACCAAAAAGAAGAGATAATAGGCCTCAGAAGATCATTAGAAGCTGTTTCAAATCCGCCTGAGGCGGATTGGCCTCCCGCCTTTGGCGGATTGGTGCCTCGTTTAAAATCCTCGAAATACTAATGTATGCCTGCGGTTTTAGGCCCACCAAGGGGATAGGATCAGACGGGTCATCCCGCAACGCGGGGAAACTCGGCCCCGCCGCAACCCTTGTCCGCCTTTGGAGGATTGAACCAAAATCCTAATTTTGAAACAGCTTCTATTCAGATTGAAACCGACTTTTAAAAGAGTACCAGAGGATACACTTTAATGACGGCACTGAATTTTGTTTTTTGATCGGGGGTTCCGGTCCCGACCCCGTCTTTGCCCTCGATGACGGTTAGAATTGTTCTTAAAGGATGACTGTAGGTTAATTCTTGATCCTTTACAAACACGCTGAAAAACGCATCGTTGGCTTCGACAAGTTCGGCCTCCTTGATATCGGCTGAATTGCCGTAGTTGATCCCGATGACCTGGCCTTGATACTTTTTAAGCAGACCCAATATTCTGGTGTTTGCTTCCATACTTTGAATGATCATGTTGGGGGTGTCGACTTTTTGGGGATTTGACCCGGCGGCCATTTCCTTACTCGCTTTCTCAATACCGGCCTGGGCCTCCCTTTGTTTCTTTAAAGCCCTGGCTTTGAGGACAGCCGCTTTTTTCCGTTTCAGGGCCTGGGCCTGGGCCAGTTTCAGCTTTTTCATCTTCAGGGCCCTGGCTATATCAGCTTTTTGTTTTTTCTGCGCTTCAGCCACTTCCTGGGATGCTTTTTCAATTTTCAGGGCAGCAACCGATGCCTGGGCTTCGGTTTGTGTCGGGATTACTTCGGCCTTAGCCTGAGACTTACCCGACTCAGATGAATCATCAGATGTCAGCAATATGGCCTCCGGTTGCCCTTCTTGGTTTTCGGAACCATCCGGCGTCGGGTCGGGCGCAGGTTCTGCCTTTTGCTCAACATCCGGTTCATCCGATGGTGTCGCTGTCTCAGAGGCTTGCCCCCGGGCAGATTCCGGCTCGGATGCTTCAACCTCTACCAGTTCCAAAATGTCCGCCCCCAGGGTTTCGGATTCGGAGGGATCTTCTCCGCTTACTTCCAATACCGGCGTTTCCGGCAAACCCGGAGAATCATCGGACTCGGCTTTGGCAGAAACCTTATCGGCTAAAGGTATCACCTCAGCGGCCGCTTCTGCAGCATGCAGCTCCAAATCCACAATGTCGTCCAGATCGGATGACGTGTCAGGTTTCAATTCAGGCGCCTTGATTTCGGCTGATACTGTATCCGCAGCGGAAGTTTGTTCCGGATCTTTGGCCATTTCCTGCGTATCCAACTCCACTATCAGTTCCTCATCGGGGAGCTGAAACTCAATCTGACCGTCGGCATCCGATAACGGATTCCGGGCACCCGTCCCTGCCTGGGCGGCGGGTTCACTGACTTCCGGCCGGGTTTTTTCAGGTTGAATCTGATTTGAGAGCCCGGCCGCTGATTTCACGTCAGCTGCTTGGGGTGTGTGGGCTAATTCGTCGGCCATCTCCAAAACCGGCGGGGAATCATCCACTTGCAGCGGCGGTGGATTTATCGTCTGCGCTTCTGTCACCGATTCTATATCATCAGTCAGGGGAGGCGATTCTACCGGTGAAACAACAGCACCACAATAGGCACAGGCCACAGCGGTAGCACTCAAAGTATGACCACATTTAGAGCAACTCCTAAGAATATTATCCATTACTTAATGCTCCTTCTGGTCCAAGCCAGGGGCTTTGGCCCAATTGGCCTCCGGAGCGGACCGGCTCCCAGCCCGCAGGGCTTACAGCTCGGAAAGAGGGTAAGGCCCAGGCCCCGGAGGGAAGGTTGAAAATATGACTAATTTTTATATAAAATTAAATATGTTATATTGATTGTTGCTTTATAGAATTGCTTTGTCAGCATGTCGAGCCGGGCCGCGGCTATTTATTTTATTTTAGTAAAAAGAGCCAAAGCTGTCAAATATTAATAATAATACATAATAATAATAAATGGTTAAACAAAGTATTATCTTGGATTTGACATAAATTGGAGCGTTCGATAGATTCATACCTGAATTTATACCGCTTTTCATAAAAACATTCCGGCTGGTTTAAGTGGTAGTAGAAAAAACCGTTCAAATAACGGAACGTTTTTTTGACAACCACTATAAAATGTAAACAAGTTTATCCCCGCTGATTACGCGGGGATGATATTTTGGGAACGCCCTGTTTGAGGTACCGGCCGGCTTTAATTTTTTACCAAAAGGAGAGAATCTGATGGGTCAGGAAATGGAAATTAGGTTTCCGGGAGGGAAAAAGGTCTTCTCGGATTATAATGGGTTTACGATACAAACAGATCAAAGCGCAAAAGACGGCGGTGACAATTCAGCCCCCACCCCCTCCGATCTTTTTTTTGCATCTCTGGGAACCTGTGCGGCCCTCTACGCTTTGAGGTTTTGTGAAAGCCGCAAGCTTGATACCGAAAAATTAAAGATCCGCTTAGAGTTTCAATCCAACGAAAAAACCCATATGGTCGAAAAAATTATTTTTAAAATCAACCTGCCACCGGAATTTCCCGAAAAATATAACCCGGCCCTGATCAAGTCGATGAATTTATGCTACGTTAAAAAGCACCTGGAACAGCCGCCGGAATTCGAGTTTGAGATGAGTTAGGCCTTCGGCCTGGCAGGAATGGTGGAATGCCGGGATATTGGGTTTTGCAATACTGAACTGCTGATTAACTGGAAATAATCCTAGAGAAAATAGCGTTAAATAATATAAATTTTCGAGGCTTTAGGTTGTGGCGAATACGCCTGACGCGCATAGACTTCAGGAACCGCCTTCCCGTTTGGTATTAAACATTGGGGTGGCCGCGTTATGCCGGTTCATCCTGAATACATCCCGTCGATTTGTCTACCCCTTCGCGCCGGTTCTCAGCAGGGGGTTGGGTGTTCCGCTAACGGCCATCACCTCGCTCATCGCCTTGAATTGGGCCACGGGGATCCTAGCAGTTTTTATCGGGCCGGTAACCGATCGGCTCGGATATCGTCTCATGATGATCGCCGCAATGACATTGCTGTCCGTGGGACTGCTGGTTTCCGGTTTTCTGCCTTTGTATGGAGTCGTTCTGGTCGCTCTTTTTTTGGCGGCCCTGGGCAAAGCCGTTTTTGACCCGGCAGTCCAGGCTTACATCAGTGAACAGGTGCCCTACCGGCACCGCGGGCTGGCGATCGGATTTCTTGAATATAGCTGGGCGGGCAGTGCCTTGCTGGGCATACCGGTACTGGCAATCGTCATAGATAAGTTCGGCTGGCGATCCCCTTTCTTTTTAATGGGGGTGCTGGCCTTGTCGGGAATCGCCGCTCTGGTTGTATTGATCCCCCGGGCAACTAAAGACCCTGCCGGGCAGGGTTCGAAAATCAATCTGAAGGCTGCCTGGAAGCGGGTGTTGCGGGAAAGAACCGCCCGGGGCGCACTGACGTTTATATTTCTGGTCAGTGCGGCCAATGATAACCTGTTTGTCGTCTACGGCGCCTGGCTGGAGAAATCATTTGGTTTGAGTATTATCGCACTGGGCCTTGGGACCAGTGCGATCGGCCTGGCTGAATTATTGGGCGAAACCATGACGGCCATCCTGGCGGATCGTATCGGGTTAAAAAGATCGGTGGTGACCGGACTGGCGATCTGCATTATTTTTTATGTGCTACTGCCTTTTCTCGGTCAAACGATTACCATGGCCTTTGTCAGTCTGTTTCTCATTTTTGTAACGTTTGAATTTATGATTGTGGCCAGCGTATCCATGGCCACCGAACTGTTGCCCGAAGCCCGTGCGACCATGATGGCAACTTATCTGGGGGCAGCCGGACTCGGCCGGATGGTCGGCGCCTTGATCGGAGGACCGGTCTGGCTGATCGGGGGAATATTCGCAACAGGTGTGGTTTCCGCGCTTATCAGCGCTTTGGCTCTGGGAGCCTTACTCTGGGGGTTGCCGGGGTGGCACAAAAATTAACCGGTTTAGGCACTTTAGCGAATTTTAGTATGTTAGAAATTATATTTTGGCCTTTTATGGCAAAAAATCAAAAAACAAGCACCAAATTTCAAATAAATTCCAAATTCGAAATCTCAATGACCGAAGCTAACTGCTCGAATTCGCTAATCGATGGACTAAGTAATGTGTGTTTTCAATATCACATCCTTTGTTTGATGGCCTCGTAAAAAGTTCGAATTCGTCATGCCGGACTTGATCCGGCATCCAGAACATATTGAAATCACTGGATTCCGGCTTTCGCCGGAATGACGTAAAGGAACAGAAGATGACTTTTTACGAGTTCATCTTGTTTGAGATTTGAATTTTTGGTCATTGGATATTATTTGTGATTTGTGATTTGTTTTTTCCGGCTTATCCGGGTTAAGGATTTTATGCTCAAAAAATTCGCCATTACAATTCTCCTGTTTCTATTGCTTCTCAGTGCCGGCCTGTTCTTATATGGCTGGTATCTTGCGGTCCATATCGATCAGCGATTCTCAGCCCGGCGCTGGAGTGTTCCGTCCAAGGTATTTTCTGATACGACCCTGCTTTATCCCGGCCAGCGCATCAACCCGGTTCTTTTAAAAGAAAAACTGGGCGCGCTAGGCTATCGCCAAGTATCCTACCAACCGGCCAAAAAGGGAGAATTACAAGTCTCGCCGGAGGCCATTACCATCTTTCTTAACGACTTAGCAACCCCCTGGAACAACCGCAAGGGTTTGCCGGTGCGCATCGCGATCACGGAAGGCACAATCGAATCGATCCTTCGGACCGCAGATGGTCAAGCCGTTCCGATTCTGGAACTGGAGCCCGAAGAAATCAGCCTGTTCTTCGGATCTGAGCGTGAACGCCGTCAATTGATTTCAATCCAGGAGGTTCCCGGGCACCTTATCCATGCGGTGCTGGCGGCTGAGGACAGCCGCTTTTATCAACACCGCGGCGTCGATTTCCGGGGAATATTGCGGGCCTTGATTACCAATCTGCGTCACGGTTCCATTCGGCAGGGGGGGTCGACGCTGACCCAGCAGCTCGCCAAAAATTACTTCCTGACACCGGCCAGGACGCTGACGCGTAAACTAAAGGAAGTTCTGATTTCGTTAATCATTGAACTTAAATATGAAAAAGAGGAAATTCTGGAGATTTATCTGAATGAAATATACCTGGGTCAAAAGGGTACCGTGGCCATTAACGGAGTTGGGGAAGCGTCATATTTTTACTTCGGAAAGCCGGTCAGAGAACTTTCCCGGGCTGAGGCGGCAACCATTGCCGGCCTGATTAAAGCCCCCAATCACTATACCCCCTATCAGGATAAAGACCGCTGTCTGAGCAGACGCAATTTTGTTCTGACCGCTATGCACGATAAAGGCTGGCTCTCAAAGGAGGCGCTTCAGGCGGATTTAAAGGTTCCTCTTAAAACGGTCGGGTTTACCGTTCATGGGAAAAAAGCGCCTTATTTTGTGGATTACCTCGAACAGCAACTCAAAACCCTGTATCGCCCTGAAGATCTGACCAGTCTGGGCCTCTCCATTTATACGACGCTGGACAGCCAGGTTCAGTCGGCGGCTGAAAATGCGCTGGCAAATGGTCTGGCGCGCCTGGAGCGCATGAAACCCGAACTTCGCCGCGACGACCCTGCTCAAAAACTTCAGGGTGCCGTCATCGTCATGCAGCCAAGCACCGGTTACATCCTGGCCCTGGTGGGCGGCCGAAATTACAGCATCAGCCAATTTAACAGAATCATCCAGGCCCGGCGTCAACCGGGAAGCGCGTTTAAACCCTTTGTATATCTGAGCAGTCTCGACCAATTCTCCCCGTCCGATATGCTGTCCAACCAGCCCCAAACCTATACGGTGGATGGAAAAACCTGGGAGCCTCAAAACTTTGAGCCGGTAACCCAATATACCGTCAGCTTAAGAACTGCACTCAAAATGTCCTACAACCTGGCCACGGTCGATCTTGCCATGAAGACCGGGCTCGATCATATTGTCGCCACGGCCCGTCAGTTTAATTTTTCGACACCGTTAAAGGCCTATCCTTCCATTGCCCTTGGCGCTTTTGAAGTCATACCACTCGAACTTGCACGCGGCTATTGCGTTTTTGCTGCCGACGGCGTGCAGCCATACCCCTTATCCCTGAAAGGCGTTGTTGACGAAAACGGAAAAACCCTCGAACAAAAGCATCTGCAAATCGAACGGTTGATCTCGCCGGAAAAAGCGTTTATTATGAATTTTATGCTGCAAAGCGTTGTTACCGAAGGAACGGCGCGATCTTTGAAAGACAGGGGTATTTTCTGGCCGGTGGCTGGAAAAACCGGCACCACCAATGATTTCAGAGATGCCTGGTTTGTCGGCTATACCCCCGACATACTGGCACTGGTGTGGGTGGGGTTTGACAACGGAGAGCCGATTCTTGCCACCGGTGCTGCGGCCGCACTGCCGATTTGGGCCGAACTGATGAATTCGGTTCCTCAGTACATTTCTGAAACCGGATTTAAGGTGCCGCCCGGGGTTGTAAAGCGAACCGTTTGTGATGTCACCGGTTTGCTGGCCAATGAAAATGCATGCCCGCAACCGGTGGATGAGTATTTTCTGGCTGAAAAGGTTCCGACGGAAAATTGTCCGCTGCACCCCAAATCAGGTCTTAAAGACCTCATCAAGGGCGTTAGGAAGCTGTTCAATGATTAGAAGCTATTTCAAAATTGTCTTTTGGCTCAATGTCTTTGTTGGTGCCTCGTTTAAAATCCTCGAAATACTGATGTATGCCTGCGGTTTTAAACTCGGCCCCGCCGCAACCTTGAACCAAAATCCTAATTTTGAAACAGCTTCTAGTAAATCGATCTGCATAATGGCATTTTGCCTGTTAAGTATTGGCCTGGCCGGATGTGTAAAACAAACACCGGTTGAAGTCCCCGTCGAGTCCCGGGAAAAGATTTCCCGTGCAGAACCGGAACAACCCGGGGCGCCTGCCGGTCCCAGTCCGCGGGCCCAGGCATCGTTGAAACTCACCGACCAGGGCCGCCGGCTTATCGAAGCGGGCAAGACGGACAATGCCATCAGCATTTTGGAGCAGGCCATCAGCCTGAATCCCGGCAATGGTCAAAATTATTACTACCTTTCCGAAGCCTGGCTGATGAAAGGGTTCGCTGCGGAAGCCAGACCGTTTAACCGTCTGGCGGAATCTCATTTAAAAGGCGATAAGGACTGGGAGCAACTGGTGACCCGGCAGGCAGAGCGGATAGCCAAACTGGAAGAAAAAATCAAAAAATCCCGGTAGCCTGCTTATCAGCTGCAAGAGATTATCATCGTTAAGTAAAACCGTCGGATTAGGATTGGTTAATGAAAAACACATTCAACCTCAGAAAGGTACTATTATGCTCAAACGGATAATTATAATACTATTCATATTGTTGCTGTCGGTTGTATTCATCGGGTCACCGGCTATTGCCCAGGGCAAGGGCAAAAGCCAAAACGATGATCGCCCCGCAGGCTGGGATAAGGGCAAGAAGCAAGGCTGGCAATCCGATGTTCCTCCGGGGCAGGAAGAAAAAGAAGAGAAAAAGAAGAAGCTTTCCGGTGAAGAAGAGAATTTAGAGGACACCCAAAAAGAGAAAGAGAAAAAAGAGAAGAAAGAAAAAAAGCAAAAAACAGAAAAGCAGGAAAAGAAAGAAAAGAAAGCAAAAGAATAACAGGATAATGGGCGATCGCTATGACTGCGTCTTACAAAGCCATGGTTTCATCAGACTGGAGCGAATGTCTGTCACCGAGCGGGCCGTTTGACTGCCTGGCCTTTAACCATCCCGAATTTGAAACCGATTTAGCCGCTGTATTCCGTCAATACACCGGCAACCGGATTTCCCTGGGTCAAGCCGCCGCCAAAATCAAGAGTTTACTTCCGAATCCCCTGTCCCATGATCAGATGGATGCCTACCTGGATGCATCTTTTGCCACCTATACGGGCGTGCCCGACTTGATCCAGTGGTGCCTGGATAACCAGATTCTGTTTATGATCAACACCACCGGCATGATCGGATATTTCCAGCGCATTTTTGCCAAGGGCCTGCTGCCCCCGGTACCGGTGCTATCGGCCCATCCCATGATACGCTACCCCGGTCTCAAAAGTGATCCCCCCCATGTATATGAACTGTTTGAGACCCGGGACAAAGGGCAGAATACCGCAACGGTTGCATGTTCCCTGGGCATTCAGGCCGCAAAGATCATTCTGATGGGAGACAGCGGCGGTGACGGCCCCCATTTTGAATGGGGAGCCGGATCAGGGGCCTTTTTAATCGGCAGCATGACCAAAGCGTCTCTGGACAGCTACTGCCGGAAAAAAGGCATTGTGCTCAATCTGCGGTTTGGATTGGATTATTCTAAAAGTGAGAAAAAAGATCAGAAAAAGGAATTGGATATAAATTTTATGAATCTCACAACCAGGATTGAAGAAATTGTCTACCGATGATCATCAGACCCTTGAAATCTGAGCAGAAGACTTTGAATGAACTATCCCGCCGCAAGCAGCGGGGTATAAATCGGAATATTATAATCGCCCCAAGGGGCAGGGAATTAAGACTTAATCCGCCGGCGGATTAAATGAAAGATAACGAATTCTCTATTCGGGTTATTGCCGGACCGTTTTTAATTCCAGGAGTTTTTTTATATCAGCGGCGGGTGTCTTTCCGATGACAGCCTTCATGTATTCGATTACCAGGGCTGATTCCATCTCCTCTCTAGACATTCCGGACCAGTGGCCTTTGTCTGCCAGCAGTTTGGCGAGCCATTTTTTATCGCTATGGTTATCCCCGTTATACCTCCTTTTCAGGATATCTGAAAAAATATCCATTTTCGACCGCAGGGTGTCGTCCGAAAATTTCCTGATCCGTGAAAAATTGGAGGCCAGCACTTCCACGGGTGGAAGCGCAGGATATTCCATAATCTCTTTAAAGGGTCTGGCAAAGCGCTTTAGGCCGTTATAGATGTGCTTTCTTTGCACCATGTTGATGCCCGACCATCCGGCCCGCAGCCATTTAAACATGGCGCAGCGGACCAGGGGAGATCCCGGATCCATCTCATCATAAATGTTGATGGCGCTGGAAGCATACAAATAAGAGCTGACCCAGCCCAGGGTCGGGATGGTCAACCCTTTCTGGCCGGAATAAAAATAGTCCCAATCATCATCAGTGCCCAGTATATAGCCTTTCTTGCCGACGGTGGATACGTCCGCCTGTCTTGATATGGTGATGAGGACCTTGCGCTGTTTGTACTTGAAAACAATCAACGTCTGATGCAGGTTGTAGCCATAGTAGGCCCCCGAATGGGTGTCCGGAGTAATTTCCACATATTGCAGCGTTTTTTCCACCGCCGGTGTATCCAGATTACCCAGATATTGATCCACCCGCGGGGCAGGACGCCGCTGCCCCTTCTCGTCCATCCAATGAAACAAACGCACCGAAGACGGCATGGTCGCGATGTCGGGAATATCCGGATTAAAGGCATAATTCGCTATTTTGCGAAGATCCGCCTGGCTGTCTACTTCATGATAGGCCGAAGGCATGTCGAGCACCCCGTCTGCAAAATACAGGGTGTGGTCTTCCTTGGGGCTTTCGACAAATTCCATTACATCAGCAACCAACCCGGGGTCAAAAGAAACACTTTTCCCGGGATCAACAAGATCCAATAAATGATGCAGCCCGGGATAAATGCTTTGGGGAACCATTTTCTCTTCAGGGTTATTGTCCGCCCCGGACTGCACCGGCGAAATGAGACAGATGGTCCCTATTAACAGCAAGATTATCAGTTTAGGCCTGCTCAGCTTCATGAGCCTTTTCATAAATAAATTACGCATACCAGCCATTCACCTTATTTAAAATATCGCAGCAAAATTTATAATCCTTAAAATAAGCATCCTTTTGGATTGTCAATTACCAAGTCGCCATTTGGGGTCTAAAATATCGGTTTGCAAACCGGCCAAAGGGTCCTTAGTATAATGAAGGCGAACTTGAAATTACCGTTATCTGAGAAGATTGCATCCTATGACAATCCCGTCGATTCGAATAAAAGGTGCCCGGCAGCATAACCTTAAAAACCTCGATCTTGAAATCCCCTTGAACCAGATCACGGTGGTTACCGGGGTCAGCGGTTCGGGCAAGTCGTCTCTGGCTTTTGATACCCTGTATGCCGAAGGTCAACGCCGTTATGTGGAAACCTTCTCCCCCTACGCAAGGCAATTCATGGACCGCATGGACCGGCCCCAGGTTGATAAAATCGAAGGCATTCCCCCGGCCATCGCCATCGACCGCAAAGACCCGGTCCGAACTTCCCGCTCGACCGTGGGTACCATGACCGAAGTTACCGACTATGTAAAACTATTGTACGCCCGCCTTGGACAGCTTCACTGCCGCTCCTGCGGAAAGCCGGTGACACCGGAAACACCGGCCCATGTCTGGCAATCGCTGAAAAAAACCCCGGCCGGGTCCCAGGTCGTCATCACCTTTCCGTACCCGGTTGACGAAATCTCTCCCGATCAAATCCGCAAGTCCTTGATGCAAATGGGGTTTGATCGTCTGTATGTTAAAAACCGGATTATTCAACTGGAAGACTGGCAGCCAGACCGCCGCCGGAAAGAAATTCCGGTCCTGGCCGACCGTCTGGTCCTGCGACCGGAAGACCAGGCGCGGGTGATGGATTCCCTCGAACTGGCTTTTCGGTTTGGCGCAGGAAGGCTGGATGTTTGGATTCCGCCGCAAAGGCACTATGCCTTCAGCAACCGGCTGGAATGCGCCCGCTGTCGGATAGAATACAATGCGCCCATGCCCAGCCTATTCTCCTTTAACAGCCCCATGGGGGCCTGTGATACCTGCCGGGGTTTTGGCCGTACCATCGGTATCGACATGGACCTCGTCATTCCGGATCACTCGCTGTCCCTGAAGGAGGGCGCCATCAAACCCTTCGGCACGTCGGACAACGGCCGCATGGAATATGGGGATCTGATGGATTTCTGCCGGCGGCAAAAAATCCCGACCGACCGTCCTTTCGCCAAACTGGAACCCACCCATAAAAAGGCCATTATAGAAGGAACTTCAACCTATTATGGAATTGAAGGGTTATTCCGCTGGTTGGAATCCCGAACCTACAAGATGACGGTACGGGTATTTCTGGCCCGTTATCGCAGCTATGATATCTGCGGGGAATGCCACGGCACACGGTTCAAGGAAGAAACCCTGCTGTACCGGGTCGGCGGCCAGACCATCGCCCAGATTTATGCCCGCAATGTCGAGCAGGCCCATCATTTTTTCGATAAGATTCCGGTGGCGCCCAGAGATGAGGCCAGTCAGCTGGTCCTGGAGGAAATACGTAATCGCCTGAATTATCTCAAAGATGTCGGCCTTGGCTACTTGACCTTGGACCGTCAGTCCCGCACCCTTTCAGGCGGTGAAGTCCAGCGCGTGGCGCTGGCGTCAGCCCTGGGCTCATCTCTGGTCAACACCCTCTATGTTCTGGATGAACCCAGCATCGGCCTGCACCCCCGGGACAACCACCGTCTCATCCGCATCCTAAAAGGTCTGCGTGATTTATCCAATACCGTGGTGGTGGTAGAGCACGATCCGGAAATCATTCGTGAAAGCGATTATCTTCTTGACCTGGGTCCCCGGGCCGGCGATCAGGGCGGCGAAATCATGTATTTCGGCCGCACTGCAAACGTTAACGGCTCTCTGACCGGTCAATATCTGAAGGGCCGACGTCAAATTCCGGTCGCCGGCCGCCAACGGGCACCCGGCAGAGGGCAGTGGTTGACCATCAAAGGGGCCGCGGAAAACAATTTGAAAAATATCGATGTGCGCATTCCCCTGGGCTTGTTTGTCTGCTTAACCGGGGTTTCCGGATCCGGCAAATCGACCCTGGCCGAAGAAATCCTATACCGGGGCGCCAGAAGAGCCCTGGGAAACCAGGAGGGCCGCCCCGGCAAACACCGCAGCATCAGTGGATTGAATCAACTCCAGGATGTTGTCCTGGTGGACCAGCGATCCATCGGTCGCACCCCCCGCGCCAACGCCCTGACTTACACCAAAGCCCTGGACCCGATTCGCAGATTGCTGGCCGACACCCCCGCGGCCCGGAAAAAAAAATTCGGACCCGGTCATTTTTCGTTTAATGTGGCCGGCGGTCGCTGTGAAACCTGCAGCGGCGATGGCTTCGAAAAAGTGGAGATGCAGTTTCTTTCGGATGTATACATCACCTGTCCGGATTGCAAGGGAACGCGCTTCAAGCCCGAGGTGCTTGAGGTCAACTACCGCGGGCAGAACATTCACGACATTCTAACCATGACAGTCGACCAGGCCCTGGATTTTTTCAAGGATCATAAAAAAATTGTTTCCGCCCTGCAACCGCTGGCCGATGTGGGTCTGGGCTATATTCGTCTGGGGCAGCCGATCAACACCATGTCCGGGGGCGAGGCCCAGCGTCTCAAGCTTTCCCGCTACGTCGGCAACGGCAGCGGTCAACTCGCGCGCAAGCTGTTCATATTTGACGAACCCACCACCGGCCTGCATTTTGATGATATCGGCAAGCTGTTGGGCGCACTGCAGCGACTGGTCGACAGCGGCAATACGGTCCTGGTGATCGAACACAACATGGACGTTGTCAAAACGGCGGACTGGGTCATCGATCTGGGACCCGAGGGCGGCGATGACGGTGGACGGGTGGTGGCGACCGGACCACCTGCAGAGGTCGCTAAAAATGTCGAATCCCATACCGGCCGTTTTCTAAAACTCTATTTGGAAAAGTCCGGACGTCTGAAACCTTCAAGATCCCTGCCGTCCGGCGTCGCCGAATCAACGGCATCATTTAACAGGGCCGCAATGTCCGATGTCATTACTTTAAGGGGCGCCCGGGAGCACAATCTCAAGGACATCAATTTGACCCTGCCCCACAATGAAATGGTTGTGTTGACCGGTGTCTCCGGTTCGGGGAAATCCACCCTGGCCTTTGATATCCTTTTCGCCGAGGGCCAGCGCCGCTATCTGGAAAGCCTGGCACCTTATGTGCGGCAGTATATGAAAATATTGGAGCGACCGGAAGTCGACCTGGTCACCGGCCTGGCTCCGACGGTGGCCATTGAACAGCGAACCAGTTATGCCAGCCGGCGCTCCACCGTCGCCACCCTGACTGAAATTTATCATTACCTGAGACTTTTATACAGCAAACTCGGAATCCAGCATTGCCCGGGATGCGGCCGCCAACTGAAGGCCCAGACCCGCGCGGCCATTGTTGATCAAATTCGTCGGCGCTATCCCCGAAAAGATGCCACGGTGCTGGCTCCCAAGGTATTCGGCCGTAAGGGCTTTCACAAGGAGATCATCGCCCGCGCCCTGAAAAAGGGCATAAAAAAGGCCCGCATCGACGGTAAGATCACAGTTTTAAAAGAAGGTATGGCGCTGAGTCGCTATCATGAGCACAGCATCGATCTGGTTGTCGGGCGCCTGTCCGCCAAAAACCTGGAGGCCCTGGTAGATGCGGCGCTGGACGAAGGCAACGGCAGCCTGGTGCTTTTAGACCGCCGTGGAACCGAAGACGTGTTCAGTATGCACGGCATCTGCCCGGCCTGTGGTATCGGCCTCGAAAGCCTCGATCCCCGGCTGTTTTCGTTTAACAGCAAACAGGGCGCCTGTGCCAAATGCAGCGGACTCGGTACCATCGGCGAACCGACTGATGAAGACAGCTCCGGCCCAAAGGTCTGTCCCAGCTGTGACGGCAGTCGCCTGAAATCCCAGGCCCTGGCCGTCAGAGTCGGCCGCTACAGCATCTGGGACCTGGTCCAAAAGCCGGCCCGGGATGTCTATCAAATCCTGAAAAAATTGACCTTCAAGCCCTACGCCAAACCGGTGGCCGAACCGATTATAGCCGAATTGTTGACCCGCATGGCCCTGTTAAATCAACTGGGATTGTCCTATCTTTCCCTGGCGCGCAGCGGCGACACGCTTTCCGGCGGCGAGGCCCAGCGCATACGCCTGGCCGCCCAGCTGGGATCGAATCTTACCGGGGTTTGTTATATCCTGGATGAACCCAGCATCGGCCTGCATGCCAGGGACAACCGGATATTGATTGAAGCTCTCAAGACGCTTCGCGATCGCGGCAATACCATTCTGGTGGTTGAACATGATGAAGAATGCATTCGAGCCGCCGATACGATCGTGGACCTGGGCCCCGGGGCCGGCCAGGACGGAGGCCGGGTCGTGGCCGGCGGCCAACTTTCCGAATTGAAAAAAGCACCTCTATCCATCACCGGCGCCCTGCTTGGCAAACACGCCAAAACAATCACATCACGCTTGAGACCTTACCGGAAAAGACCCGGCATCAAAGTTCTGGGCGCCGCGGCCAACAACCTTAAAAAAATCGATGTCAATTTTCCGCTCGGATGCCTGATCGGCGTAACCGGTGTATCCGGCTCGGGAAAATCCAGTTTGCTCAAAGAAACGCTTTACAAAGGGTTGCGCAACCGGCTGTTAAAACAGCGGCGTCAGGCAGGTAATTGTAAGGATATCAAAGGCTGGGACAATTTAATGCGGGTGCTGGAAGTTGATCACAGCCCCATCGGCCGCACCCCACGATCCGTGCCGGCTTCCTATGTGGGCTTTTTGTCGGAAATCCGTAAACTATTCGCCCTGACGCCGCCGGCCCGCGCCCGGGGGTATTCCGCCGGTCGTTTTTCGTTTAATGTGGCTGCCGGTCACTGCAGCGCCTGTAAGGGCCAGGGGCGTCCGAAAGTTGAAATGAGCTTTTTGCCCGATGTGTACGTGCCCTGTGACGTCTGCCGGGGAAAGCGTTTTAACAATGAAACCCTGGCCATCCAGTACCGAGGCAAGAATATATCTGAAATCCTGGAGATGACCTTTGCCGAGGCGGCCCGCTTTTTTGCGGCCATCCCTCCCATCCGTCGGGCCGTGCAGTTTGTCTGCGACGTCGGTCTGGGTTATCTGTGTCTGGGTCAGCCCAGCCCGACCCTGTCCGGCGGTGAGGCCCAGCGGATCAAACTGGCCCAGCAGCTGGCCAAACCAGCCAACGGACATACGCTTTTCATCCTCGATGAGCCCACCACGGGGCTGCACATGGCCGACGTTCAGCGACTCATCGACGTTTTGCAAAAACTGGTGGATGAGGGCAATACCGTTGCCGTCATTGAGCACAACATGGAGGTTATCCGCGAAGCAGATTATATCATCGACCTGGGACCCGAAGGCGGCGCAGAAGGCGGCCGCGTGGTAGTCTCAGGATCACCCCGGGAACTTCTTAAAGCCCCTGAAAAATCGCATACCGCCAGGTATTTTAAAAAATACCTCGATGGCGGCCAATGAACAATTCACGATAATTTATAAATCCGAAGCACGAACACCGAAATCCCTGACCAGACCGTTTCACCATCGTTTAGGCTATTCATTCTCTATATAAGAAATATTCGAACTTGATATTGAAGTCGATTTAGCATACTTTAACAATTGGTTATACAGCATTTTTTCGACCCGATTTTAGATAATCCCCTTGAAAAAGCCTAATACGGCCAAATCAAGTACAAAACGATCAGGAATCAAAAGATGTCGAAAAAATTTGAGTTGAAAGCTGCCGATCTCCGCTGTGTGTGCGATCCCAGGATTTTTAAATTCAAGACCACTGCAGAAATCAAACCTCTGGATGAAGTCATCGGCCAAGCGCGGGCGGTTCAGGCAATTGAATTCGGGCTGAACATGAAAAGCGCGGGCTATAATATCTTTGTTACCGGGGTTGAGGGTACCGGAAAATCGACCATTGTCAGAGAGCTTGTTTCCAAACATGCCAAAACACTGCCCAAACCCGATGATTGGTGCCTGGTAAACAATTTCAAGGATCCCTTCCGCCCCAAATCCATTGCGGTTCCTTCCGGTAAAGCATTGCAGTTCAGCAAGAAAATGAACAAATTTGTTGAAGACCTGAAAAAGGACCTACCCAAAGCGTTTGAAGGCGAAGGATATCTCAAGCACCTGTCCGGCATAAAATCCAGATTTTCGGACAAACAAAACCGGCTCTTTAAAAAAATCGATACGTTTGCCGCCAAAAACAGCCTGCAGATCATTAAATCCGAACAGGAGATTGAAACGGTTCCCGTCATTGATGGAACGCCCCTGACACCGGAGGATTACAACAAACTTCCCAATGAACAAAAGGCCGCCATAGAGGCGAACGTCCGCCGGGTCCAGGAGCAAATCGAGCTGGCTGCGGTGGAAATCGATAAACTGAACCAGGCCCTGCACATGGACGTTGAAAAATTGATGGATGCCGTCACCTTGGCGGTGGTTGAAAACCGGCTGGAAAAAATCAGATCCGAATTTAAAGGCAGCGCCAGCATATTAAAGCATCTGGATGAAATTGAGCAGGACATTGTCGAAAACGTACAATATTTCATGCCCGCCAAGGATGGCGGCTCAAAAGAGAATGAGATTTTCAAACTGCCGCCGGATTCGAATCTGCAGCGCTATCAGGTGAACGCTTTAACGGATAGCGAAGCGGCCAAGGGCGCACCGGTCATCTTTGAAACCAACCCCACCTACCACAATGTTATGGGACGGATCGAAAAGCGGGCCCACATGGGAACCGTCACCACCGACTTTACCATGGTCAAAGCCGGCTCCCTGCTAAATGCCAACGGCGGCTTTCTGATAATGGACATCGAATCTTTAATGATGAACCCTTATGTCTGGGAGGCGCTCAAACGCGCCTTAGAGGCCAAATATCTTGACATCGAAGATATTGCCGAGGAAACCGGTTTCGGTACGGTTTCCCTTAGACCGGCGCCTATCCCGCTGGAAGTCAAAGTCGTGCTGCTGGGCAGCTATGACGATTTTGAAGTGCTTCAAAATTACGACCATCGATTCAACGAGATTTTCAAAGTCAGGGCGGATTTTGACTACGAAGTGGAAAGAAATGCCAATACGGTTCAGCAGTATGCCTGCTTTATTGCCCGGGTGTGCAGTGAAGAAAACCTGTTACCGTTCACGCCCAGGGGCGTGGCGACCATTGTAGAATACGGCGAAAAATACGTATCCGATAAAAATAAACTGTCGATTCGCTTCGGTCCATTAGTCGGCGTTTTAAAAGAATCCGATTACTGGGCCCGTAAAAACAGGGCCCGGCTGATTTCCGATAAATATGTGGTCCAGGCCTTTAGCAAACATCGCTTCCGCTACAATCTTTACGAGGCAAAGACCCACGAATCCTATCTGGACAATACCATCATGATCGATGTGGACGGTGAGGTGGTTGGCCAGGTCAACGCCCTGGCCGTCTACCAGGTCGGCGATTTTTCCTTCGGGCGCCCGGTGCGCATAACCGCCGAAACCTTTATGGGTAAGAACGGTGTGATTAATATCGAACGGGAATCTAATTTAAGCGGCAGCACCCATGATAAAGGGGTGTTGATCCTTTCCGGGTATATGGGCCGGACATTTGCCCAGAATTTTCCGCTGAATCTGTCGATCAGCATTACGTTTGAGCAGAGCTACGGCGGCATCGACGGTGACAGCGCCTCGTCCACGGAATTATATGCCATTATTTCCAGTCTGTCGGGTATGCCCATCAAACAGGAAATTGCCGTTACCGGTTCGGTTAACCAGAAGGGCCAGATCCAGGCTATCGGAGGGGTTAATCACAAAATCGAAGGGTTTTTCGAAGTTTGCAAAATCAACGATCTTACCGGAAGGCAGGGTGTGATAATACCCCAGGCCAACGTTAAAAACCTGATGCTCAGAAAAGAAGTTATCGATGCCGTTAAACAGCGCAAATTTCATGTCTACCAGGTTTCAACGGTGGCAGAAGGTATTGAAATCCTGACCGGCCGGCCGGCCGGCAAGGCGGATAAAAACGGCAATTATCCGGCTGGAACGGTTTATGGTGCCGTCCAGAAAAAGCTGGCCCATTACTTTAAAAGGTCGCGGCAGTTGAAAAAAGAACTCGGTTGATTAAGTTGATTTGTTGACTGGTTGATTAGGTTGAAACCTTTCAGTCTATCTGATGATCTGACCCACCAAATAAACTCAATCAACCATATACACCCGCAACACGCACCTCGCACGCCGCAACTCGTAATCCGCTATTTGAACTACAGGATATCTTTAAGAAGCGCCTTGCACGTATCCGACATCTCAACCCCGGTTTCTTCTACCGAAATTGCATTCTGCGCACATATCTCAACACAACTTTCGCAACCAATGCACTCGTCGGCATGCACGGGCACCGACTTGCCATTTCGCATTTCAAATACCCCGGTGGTACAGGCCTCCAAACATTCTTCGCAGCCATTGCATGCATCTTTGTTCAGTGAAACGCAAAACCCCATTCTCAAGATATCCTTCCTGCAACAAAATAGTCGCGCAAATTTTATTTTTAGTATCTTAGGTGTAATTTTGATATTTTTCTAAGAAATGTCAAGCCAAAATTGTATCCAAAAAAATGAGACTTGCCCCTAAAAAGGCGAATCCTCTTTTTTAATAATTGTTTTTAGCTCCAGGGCTGAAAGTTTTATAACTTACTGATATTTAATAATATAAAATTGATTTAATTTTATTGACTTTTGTTTTGGGATGAAATACAGATAATTTCATTATTCAACAAACAACCAAAATTGTATACAACATTGCAAAAATCCACCGCTCAATTAAAGGCGCTTAAAAAATCCACCCCGGTGCGGGAATGGACCTATACCAATTTGAAATCCGATGTCCTGGCCGGACGCTTCACACCGGGTGAGCGGCTGACCGAAGAACATTTGGCCAGCGGCCTGGGCGTCAGCCGAACACCTGTCAGGGAGGCCCTGCATAAGTTAGCCTCCGAGGGACTGATTCAGCCTCTGGAAAGCAGGGGCTTCTGCGTGGCCCGGGATTCTCGCGAGGACATCGAAGATCTCTTTGATATTCGAGCTGCCTTGGAAGGCTACGCCATCCGAATTATCTGCGAATACGTTACCGAGACGGACATTAAAAAACTCAACGGGTTTATCGAGAAAGCGGCAGATGCTTTGCGCCGCAAGGAACTCGATGAGATTTTTGAATATAACACCCAGTTTCATGACACCCTGCATGCGCTTGTTCCCAACAAGAGCCGGTTTCATAGCCTGATTGCGGATACCCGCAAATACGTATTGAGATATCGCAGGGACAGCCTTCACTATCTTGACGGCGCCAAAAAAACCATAGACGGTCATCGTAAGATTCTGCTGGCCATCGGCCTGAAAGATCCGGACTTATGCGAGCGTGTGATGCGTGAACATGTCAAAGAAGCCAAACAAGAGGCTTTGCACAAAATATCGGAAAACATAACAACTCAAGGCAAATAGAAAAATTCAGGAGGACCTGATGAAAGCAGATAAAGACAAATGTATTGCATGTAAACGCTGTTTTCCGTATTGCCCCATGGGAAGAATTCAAACCTTTCACCGGCATGCGGAAATTCCGGGCCGGGTCTACATTGAAATCGACCAGGATAAATGCACCGACTGCAGTATGTGCGTGCGGGCCAACATCTGTCCGGTCAATGCCCTTTATCAGCCGGTGGAGGAATGGCCGCGGGAGATTCGCGGCATATTGAGCAACCCCCTCATCGAGTTCAAGGGCTCCCAGGTGCCGGGCCGGGGAACCGAAGAGATGAAGACCAATGACGTCAAGGGTACCTTTCTCCCCGGTGAGGTCGGCGTCGGGGTTGAACTGGGCCGACCGGGATTGGGGTCTTATTTCAAAGATGTCGAAATCGTTGCCATGGCCTTAATGGGAGCCAACATCGGCTATCAACTGGCCGAGGAGAATCCGGTCACCCATTTCATGGCGGACAAGACAACGGGCAAAATCAGAGATGATGTTCTGGGTGAAAAGGCGACCTCGGCGATCATTGAAGGCAAGTGCAAGCTGGAAAAACTTCCCCAGGCCTTAAAAGCGCTGCAGGAGGCCGCCGATAAGGTGGACACCGTCTTCACCGTGGAAGTGATCACCAAGGTTACCCCGGACGGAGAGGTGCCCATCAAGGCCGTCCTGGAGGAATCAGGGTTCTGGTATTCCATCAACAGCAAAAACAACCTGGGGTTGGGCTTGCCGTCGTTCAAGTTTTATGATGATTAAAGGAGGAGATTCATGACTCACAGTTTGCATCGCAGAGGGGATTATGAAAGCCTCAAGGATGATTTTGTGGTCCTGGGTTGCCCGGCCACCGGTGTCAACAAGCCCGGCTCCGCTCCCAAGACCCAGAACTTTTTGAGCATCTGCTACAAGCATGGGCCGATAAACCTGGGGGATATGAAAACCGGCAACATCTACAATACCACCATGGATGATATCCTGGCCAGTGTGACGGACGGAACCATCGTTCAGTGTACCTTCGACAACCGGGACAAGATCGTGGCCTTGCTCACCGAGCTCAAGGAACGGCGGCCCGGGATTTCGGTGATTATTTCGGGTGTCACCGATGTCGTTCAGCAATGTATGCATGAGGCCGGACTTGGCCCCATTCATTCACTGGAGTATTCACTGGGCACCTGGGGCAAAACCGAGCGCTTGCCCGGTTATGCGGTTTTGAAGCTGCTGACCATGTGCGGCCATGCCATGATTGCCACCGATCTGGTGGGCAAAATGGTCCGGGATATCAAACGCGGCCGCCGAACGATTCGGTCCTGTGTGGTGGAAATGGCCCAGTGCTGCACGTGCGGTAATTTTAATTTGACCCGCGGAGAAAAGATTTTTCAGGAAGTGCTTTCTACCTATATGGTCGATAGTTTGTACTGATCCACCCGGCACTGCAGAAAACCAGTTTGACGCGCAGGAAGGAGAAAAAAATGCGATATGTATTGGTCGGAGGGAGCGCCGCGGCCGTGAGCGCGGTGGAGGCAATTCGATCCGTTGACAAATCATCTGCGATCGATTTGTTCAGCGATGAAAAGACAGCTCTCTTTTCAAGGGTACTGCTTCCCTACTATGTAGCCGAGGAACTTTCAAAACCCCTGCTAAATTTCAGATCGGCTGATTTCTTCGAAGATAACAACGTCACGGCCCATATCGGAGTCAGGGTTAAAGAGATCAACCCGGAATCCAGGACGGTTGCGGCCGATGACGGCCATACCTATGCCTATGACAAATTACTGCTGGCCACCGGCGGCAATGCAATTGTCCCCAAAATTCCGGGTGTTGACAAAGAAGGTATCTCAGCGCTGAAAACCATGCAGGATGCGGAAAATATCTACAACTTTAAAGGCGGCCGCGCGGTGGTCATCGGTGCCGGAAGTATCGGCGTGGAGTCCTGTATCAGCCTGATGCGCAGGGGTGTCAGGGTTACCTTGCTCGAGCAACTGGGGCACGTGCTGCCGACGGTTTTTGATGACGAGGCGGCCGGCATCATCAGAGGCGTCATCGAGCAGATGGGAATCGAAGTGATCACCGGTGAGCGCGCGATTGAATTTACCGGCAACGGCCGGGTGCAGAGCGTTGTGACCAGTACGGGGGAAATCGAGTGCGATAATGTCATTCTCGCCGTTGGTGTCCGGCCGGCGGTGGAACTGGCCGAGAAGGCCGGTATCGAAACCGGCATGATGGGGGGGATCAAAACCGACGGCAGCATGATGACCAGCCTTGCGGACATCTATGCGGCCGGAGATGTCTGCGAGACCTTTGATATTGCCCGCAACCAGACCTTCATCAATGCCATCTGGCCTATGGCCGTCGAACAGGGCCGGATTGCCGGGTTGAATATGGCCGGGCAGGACCGGCAATACGGCGGATCCGTCCGAATGAATTCCATCGGAAACTTTATCGGTATCCCCGCCATGTCCATGGGCGTGACCCGCACCGACGAGTGCTCCTATGTGGATGAGGAATGCCATTTTCAGGAAGTCAAAAAGCGTACTAAAAACACTTATAAAAAAATCATTTTAAAAAACGGATGCATTGTCGGCGCCATATTTATCGGTGTCGGTCAAACCCAGCGCTCGGGCATCATATCGATTCTTTTAAGACGGCAGATAGATGTTTCCGACTATATTCAGGCCTTGATGAGCAACAACCTGAATTTTATGGACATCCTGCCCCTGCTGCGACGCTTCGGTGACAAATTCACCGAACCGCAATACAAGGAGCTGATGGATACGGGACTATAAAGGTTCACCGTTCAAAGGTTCAGAGGTTCAGGGTTAACCAGGATTCCGAACCGAAAGATTCATCAGTTTGTAGGTAAACCGAACAGCGATGGCGCAACTTGAGGTGATTAAAACAGAATATTTGACTTAAAGCCACTCAATAGGTCATCACAGTCAACCCTGAACGGGGAACTCTGAACCTATGAACCATGTTGTCCTATGAACCTTTTTGTGAGGAGGATAAATTGCAGGTTATAAAGGTAGACCCCAAAAAATGTACCGGATGCCACCAATGCGAACTGTGGTGCGGAACGGAAATCGCATCCCTTGCCAAAGAGCTTGCCGGAGCGATTCAGGAAGAACCTCAGCCGGTGCCCCGGGTGTATGTCGAAGGCAAGAATCTTGCCCTGCAGTGCCGGCATTGCGTCGAAGCGCCGTGCCTGGATGCGTGCCCCAATGGAACCATGCGGCGCGATCCGCAAACAGAGCTGGTATACGTTCACGAACCGACATGTATCGCATGCTGGATGTGTGTGATGGTATGCCCCTTTGGGATCATCAATCCCTCGCCGACCTATAAGGTGGCCATCAAGTGCGATCGCTGCCGGAACATGGGGTACCCGATTTGCGCGGAAGTATGCCCGACCCAGGCCATAACGGTGGAACCGCGCCAGGATTATCGCAAGGTATTTTAATCCGCCGCAGGCGGACATTGGACACGCCTGGCCGCAGGTAATTATGAAAAATGACCGGGCCGGGCACCCGTTGTAAGAAAGGAGAAAAAGATGGAGTTTATCCAGAGAAAGACCGCTGATCGCGCGGTTAACCATTTCTTGCTGAAAGCCGCCGATCAGGAGATAACCGTCGCATGGGACCGGTTTGAGGGACAGCTGCCCGAATGTGGATTCTGTGAATCGGGTTTGAGCTGCCGGGACTGCCTGCAGGGCCCCTGCATCAGCCACCCGTTCAGAAATCAGAGCAAGCTGGGCGTTTGCGGCAAAGACAAAGACATTCTGGCCGCCCAATCTCTGTTGCGCCTGGTCTTGAAAGGGACCATGTCCTATTTGGATCAGCTAAATGATTTTGCCGATGGCGTCCAGGCCGGTTCTGTAAAGCCCGCAGACAAAAAACAGGCCGAGAAAGCCCTGAACGCAATCGCAGGCCTGATGCAAACGGGGAATTCCGAAGTCATCGATGAATTCCCGGCAGCCCTGGTGGAAGGCTGGAAAACAGCGGGAATTGCCCCGCGGGGCATCGCCAGCGATATCTTCAAGGCCTCCCAGCGCCTGGAAGGCGGGATCAGCGATATGGAGGAAACCCTGCTGTGGTCATTTAAAACGGCGCTCCTGGGATGTATGGCCGACCGACTCCAGAATAGATTAAAAGCAGCGGTCTTTGGCGACACCAGCGTTTCTGAGCTGGAAGTCAACCTGGGCATCCTTAAAAAGGATGTACCCACCATTCTTTTTTACGGCCCTGTCTCCCCCCTGCTCAAACAAAAAGTAGCCAAAACAGCCCAGGCGAAAAATGTCAGTGTCATGGGCGTTTGTACAGATCCGCTGCTGCCGCCCTATCGATTTTTTCCGGTCACCACCTATGTTTCTCAAGAAATTCCCTTAATGACCGGTGCCGTTGACTTGATCGTCACCGGGAATCAATTTGTCAATCCGTCGCTGGCAGAAGTTGCCAGGGACTGGAAGGTGACCGTGGTGCCGGCGGATGGATTAAAGCAAAGCTCAGATCCGGATGCCCTTGCTCAAAAGATCGTGGCGCAGGCCGAGCACGCTTTTGAAATGCGGCAAAACATCACCCGGGATATCCCCATGGTCAAAGAATCGGCCGTTATGGGCTATTCCGCCGCCGATGTGGATATCAAGAAGATTGTGGCAGCCCTGGACGCCGGCAAGATCAAGGGCATTGCCATTCTGGCCGGCAGCAATAACGTTAAATACACCCAGGACGAAGTGCTCGTTACGATCGCCAAACAGTTTCTGGCCAACGATATTCTGTGCATCTCCGAAGGCGAAGCCAGCGTCAGCCTGGCCAAATACCGTCTGCTGGATCCTGCCCGCCGGGACAAGGATTGCGGTGCCGGTGTCAACGAACTGCTCGACGCGCTGGGTGACAATCTGCCCTCGGTCATTGACTGGCGCCTGACGGATTTTCTGCTGGCACTGGCTGCCACCGGAGACAAAGCGCTTTCAGACTATCCGATGTGTGCCTACTTTCCGGAGGCCAACCGCAGCGCCGAGGTGACCAAAGCCATGTGGACGGTTGCCATGGGGGTTTCAACCTATTTCTGGCCCTGTCTGCCGGTAACCGGCAGTGCCAAAACCCAGCAGGCCCTTGAGGATTTTTGCCGGGATAAATTCGGCGCGTCGCTGCATGTCGTCACCCAGAAAATCGATGCCCGGACCAAGGCCGGATTGTTCTTAAAAACCATTGATGCGCCGGCTACCATGTCAGGCAAGTCGTGGGAGTGATCCTTTGATAAAATTGCGCTCCCCGACAAGCTGGTAAAGATTTACGTACTAAGGAAAATTTAGGTTTCAGGTGTCAGGTTTCAGGAGACAGATGATAGATGTCTTCGATTTGGGATTCATCCGATTTTAACCCGTAACTCGGAACGCGAAACCCGATGCTCGCAACCCGTAACACGCAATCCTGACACCTGAAACCTGACACCTGAAACCCAACGACGGAAAACAGTCGTTTTCCGGAGGATTTGTTATGACTTTTCAAAGCGGTCGTCATTTTTTACAAATTCCCGGTCCTACCAATGTACCCGACCGGGTCCTGCGGGCGTTGAGCCGGCCCACCATCGATCATCGCGGTCCTGAATTTGCCAAACTTTCACTGGCGGTTTTGGAAGGCCTCAAACGTATCTTTCAGACCGCCGGTCCGGTGGTTATTTATCCTTCGTCCGGAACCGGCGCCTGGGAAGCCGCCCTGGTCAATACCCTTTCAGCGGGTGACAAGGTGTTGATGTTTGAGACCGGACACTTTGCCACCCTCTGGCGTAATATGGCAACGGCCCTGGGTCTGGAGGTAGATTTTGTGCCGACAGACTGGCGGCACGGTGTTGACTCGCAAGTGGTTGAGCAGAAGCTGGTGGCGGATAAGAGCCATCAAATCAAGTCGGTGATGGCCGTACACAACGAAACCTCCACCGGCGTTACCAGCCGGATCCCGCTGATCCGCCAGGCGATCGACCGCGCGCAGCACCCGGCTTTGCTGATGGTCGATACGATTTCATCCCTGGCTTCGATTGACTATCGGCACGAAGAATGGGGGGTGGACGTGACCGTCGGCTGCTCCCAAAAGGGTTTGATGTTGCCGCCGGGGCTTGGTTTAAACGCCATCAGCGACAAAGCGCTGCGGGCCTCGAAATCCGCCGGGCTGCCCAGATCCTACTGGGACTGGGAAGCCATGCTGGCCGCCAACAAAATCGGTTTCTATCCCTATACGCCTGCAACCAATTTGCTCTACGGCCTGCAGGAGGCGATCGCGATGCTGGAGGAAGAGGGCCTGGCCAACGTTTTTGCCCGCCATGACCGGCTTGCCGAAGCCACTCGCCGGGCCGTGCGTGCCTGGGGGCTTGAGGTCCTCTGTACCGACCCGGTAGAATACAGCAGTTCCCTGACGGCCGTCATGATGCCCGCCGGGTATGATGCCGATGCCCTGCTTGATTTGGTCCTAAAAAAATTTGATATGTGCCTTGGCATCGGGCTGGGAAAAGTAAAAGGAAAAATTTTCCGGATCGGTCACCTGGGCAGTTTCAACGACCTGATGCTGGCCGGAACCCTGGCCGGACTGGAAATGGGGCTCTCGCAGGCGGGAATCCCTTTCTCAAAAGGAGGCCTTGCCGCAGCCCTTGAATATCTTGAAGGCAGTCATAACAGGAATACGGGGTAATCCGCGGCCGGGATGGTGCTCGGCAGCTTTTCCTCGATGCAGCCATTTGCGCCGCGGTCAACATAAACCAACGGGACGCTGATAGATTGTCTCGAATACCTAAAGAGCAGAAAAGGAGAAAATGCCATGAAACACAAAAAGTTATTGGTCATCGCCCTGTCCTTAACCCTTATTCTAATCGGTGTTTTCAGCGCCCAGGCCGTCGAGCTTAAATTCGGCCACGTGGGTGCCCCCGGTTCCCTGTTCCAGATCTGTGTGGATGAGTATGCCAAACGTGTCAACGAACAGATGGGAGGCGAGGTCACCGTGGCCGCTTTTGGGTCAAGTCAGCTCGGCAAAGACCAGGAGCTTATGAAAAAACTCAAACTGGGCACCGTCGATTTTGCGCTGCCCTCGACGGTCATGTCCTCGGTGGTGGATGTCTTCGGTGTGTTCGAAATGCCCTACCTGGTAAAAAACCGTCAGCACATGGCGGCGATCCGCGACAAGATTTACTGGAGCAAACTGGAACCGGCCGTCGAAAAAGAGGGCTACAAGGTCATTGCCGTCTGGGAAAACGGTTTCCGCCACATCACCAACAATAAAAAACCCATTAATGTTCCGGCCGATCTGGCGGGCATCAAACTGCGCACCCCCAAAGGGGAGTGGCGTCTGAAGATGTTCAAAAGCTACGGTGCCAACCCCACGCCCATGGCACTCTCGGAGGTTTTTGTCGCCCTTCAAACCGGCGTCATCGACGGCCAGGAAAACCCCCTGGCCCAGATCTACAGCCAGAAGTTCCAGGAAGTGCAAAAATACCTGTCCCTGACCGGCCACGTTTACACCCCGGCGTATGTAACGGTGGGCGCCCAGCGCTGGGCCAAACTGCCGGCTGATCAGCGCGCCAAACTCGAGGCCATTGCCCAGGGGATGCAGGAATTCGTTTATCAGAAGGCCGCGCAGCTCGACGACGAGCTTTTGGACAAAATGAAAGGCGCTGTTGAAATCAACAACGCCGACAAGGACGCCTTTATTGCCGCCAGCGGTGCCATCTATAAGGAGTTCGGTGACACCGTGCCGGGAGGTGCAGAACTCGTTCAACAGGCCGTCGAACTCGGAAAGATGTACAAGTAAAGCTGATGCCCCCCATCCGGCGCCTGCCCGGGTTGGGGGGCTTTTCTTGCGCCAATTGCCAGAGGTTGAAAGGGAGGTGTTCTTGTTGGCAAATATTCGTAAAGGCTTTGAACGCTTGCTGGAAACCATCGTCATCCTGATCATGGTGACCCTGACCGTCATCGTCCTGGTAGCCGTGATTTACCGCAAGGCCGGCGCCTCGCTGAGCTGGTATGACGAAATTGCGTCTGTGTTGCTCGCCTGGCTCACCTATTACGGGGCCGCCCTGGCCGCCCTTCACCGGGAACATATCGGATTTTCCGGGCTCGTCAAGGCCCTCAAGCCCGCTGTGCGCATCCCCTTTATTGTCATCAGCGAAGTATGTATCCTCGGTTTTTTTGCGCTGCTGGCCTGGGTCGGGTTTCAAGTCCTGGTAGTTTTAAAAGGCGATAACCTGATCAGCCTGCCGCAAATTCCCACCCGCCTGACCCAATCGGTCATTCCCATCGGAGCGATCCTTTTTATCATCGCAGAAGCGCTGGGTATTCCGGAGCTTCTGAAAAAAGCCGCCAGACCCGATGGATTCGCCAACATCGACATACCCGGTGAGACGGAACCGAAATCAGATAGCGCTGCTACGGAGGTGCCCCGCCCATGACTCTCTTGTGGATGCTTTTAGGTTTGTTCGCGCTCATCGCGATTAATGTTCCGATCGCGGTCTCCCTGGCCGTCGTCGCCGTGGTGGCCATGATCGCAACCCAGGGAGTTGACATTCTGCCCAACGTCGCTCTGGTCATGTTTGACGGTGCCACCAATTTTCCGTTACTGGCGATCCCGTTGTTCATTTTTGCCGGGGCCATCATGAACACCTCCGGCATTTCCCGCCGGTTGATTGCCTTTGCCTCGGCGCTGTTCGGCTTTATAAAGGGCGGTCTGGCCATGGTGAATGTCGCGGCCTCCATGTTTTTTGCCGAGATGTCCGGCTCGGCCGTGGCCGATGTGGCCGCCCTGGGATCGATTCTCATTCCGGCCATGCGGCGCAAGGGGTATCCCAGGGGATTTGCGGCGGCCGTAACCTCCTCTTCGGCCACCATCGCCATCATCATTCCACCCTCGATACCCATGATTCTCTATGCCGTCATGTCGGACAGCTCGGTGGTCCAACTGTTTGTGGCGGGAATCGTTCCCGGGGTCCTGGGCGGGGTCATCATGATGTTTGTCTGCTACTGGTTTGCGGTGCGCTACAATTACCCGGTTGAAGAAGTCTTCCGGCTGAAGCGGGTATGGACCACCTTCAAGGATGCTTCCTGGGCCTTTTTACTGCCTTTGATCATTCTGGGGGGCATTTTCGGCGGCCTCGTGACGGCCACCGAGGGGGCCGGACTGGCGGTAGCCGCATCCCTGTTTATCGGCGGCGTTGTTTACCGCGAACTCAACTGGCCGCACCTGCGCAAGGCCATCATCGACGGCGGCATTTCCACGGCGGTGGTCATGCTGCTGGTGGCCGCCTCTGCCCTGGTGGGCAACTATCTCACCGAACTTCAGGTTCCCCAGGAACTGGCGGCAGCCATTACGAGCTGGACCGATAACCGCTATCTGGTCCTGGCCCTGTTGAACGTATTTTTCCTGGTGGTCGGGCTGTTTCTGCATTCGGCGGCGGCCATCATCCTGGTTGTGCCCATCGTCATGCCGCTGGTCAACGCCGTCGGTATCGATCCGGTGCACTTCGGGATTGTTGTGACCCTCAACCTCGGCATCGGCCAGCAAACCCCGCCGGTGGCCAGCGTGCTGATCACGGCCTGTTCGGTGGCCAAGGCGGATATCTGGGAAGTCAGCCGGATCAACGTCTATTTTGTGGCGGTCATTGTGGCGGTGCTCATGATGGTTACCTATATACCGGCCATCCCGATGTTCCTGGTAAGGCTTTTTTACGGGTAGACCGGCTATGGATCTATCCCGACTTAACATCTCCGGAGACTGGCATAACGACGCGCTGACGCTGGAAAAATTCAGCCGCGACATGAGTGCCTATCGGATTTCGCCGACACTGGTGGTGGAACCGAAATCCGAAGAGGATGTTATCAAAACCGTTCAGTTTGCCCGCAATGAGGGCCTCAGCATCGTACCGCGATCCGGGGGCAGCGATCTGAGCGGGGCTTCCATTGGGCCGGGAATCATTTTGAATTTCAAAAAGCACCTCAACCAACCGGTGGTGGTGGGCGAGGAGACGATTGTTCAACCGGGAATGATCCTGGCCAACCTGGTAAATCAGCTCAATGATCACAATCTGATGCTGCCGGCCATCCCTTCGAGCAACGCCATTTGCGCTCTTGGCGGCAACGTCGGTACCCGTGCAGTCGGTCCTAAAACCGCTAAATACGGGACCCTGGATGCTTTCGTCACCTCTTTGAGGTTCGTCACGGCCCGGGGCGAAGTTGTCGACACGGCCCGGCCTCTGCCTGATTATCTGGACGCAGGACTGCGCAAAATCCAGCAAACATATCTGGCCGACGAGCCCAGTCGCGCCATTGTCGCCCGTAGACCCTTTATTGCCGGCGGCTATAATCTAAAGGCCTTTGAACAATACACCGCTATGAACGAGCTGGCCGCGCATCTGCTGGTCGGCAGCATCGGCACCCTGGGGATTGTCACCGAAATTCGGCTGAAATTGATCCGGCAGCAGGCATCGAAAGGCACCCTGGTGGCCCATTTCAGGAATTATGACGAATTCACAGACGCCAGCCTGCGCCTGAAAAAGCTGGATCCGGCAGCCCTGGAGTACTCGGATGCCTCCTGCTGCCGGCAGGTCAACGGTAAAATCCTTAACCTGGAAGATCCTGATATTGTCGCCACCCTGGTGGCCGAATTTGACGATTCGACCGCCAAGGTGCAAACCGGCCGGGAAATACTGGCAGAATATGATATCGCACGTCTCTGGGAAATCAGCGCCGGTAGCCCGCAGGAGTCGGCTTTATGGCAGGAGCGCCGCCGGATTCAACCCTCGCTCATGAAATATTGCCGCCGGAATAATTTACTGCTGTTGCCGATTATCGATGATATCGCCATACACGTAAAAGATTTCGGGCCGGTGGTTCAAGATCTCGAAGAATTGATGCGGCGTCTGAACATTGAGATTTCTTTTTACGGACATGCCGGTTTTGGCAGTATCCACGCCAGGCCTTATTTCGATCCGGCAAAAAAGAATCTGAAAGAACAAATCGAGACGGTTTCCCAGGAGTCTTTTAATATCCTGCAAAAATACCACGGCACCCTGGTGGGAGAGCACAATGCCGGCCGTTCACGATCCATCTACCTCCAGCAGGAACTGGGCCCCGCCTTTGCCTACCTGCGAAAAATCAAACAATTATTTGACCCCGATGATATTTTAAACCCGGATGTCCTGTTCTCAAAAGATCCCATCAGCACCCACATGGATTTTACCGTCCGTTAAAAAAATTCAGCTCAGACAAACATAAGCAATTAGCGTTTAAATTCTGCCCGTCATGCCGGACTTGATCCGGCATCCAGTAGCGTAATACTCTGAAAAAGCACTGGATTCCGG
>Ga0210097_1000037_pt1 | contig 66840 bp, 61 predicted proteins | sample Joice_CattailNLA_2_FD_185521 | JGI IMG/M metagenome (GOLD analysis project Ga0210097, IMG submission 185521) | Wetland microbial communities from San Francisco Bay, California, USA, that impact long-term carbon sequestration - Joice_CattailNLA_D2... | ecosystem: Environmental > Aquatic > Marine...
CCGAATTCATCGTCGCCATCGCAACCTTTCTCTTCGCCATCCTAACCAAATCCCTGGGCGGAACCGTCATCGTCGGAATGGTCCTCTTCGGCCTCGCAGAAAAATTTTTATTATAACAAATTGCAATCCAAGCCCCGTATAAGATTCAAGGGCCCCGCCAAAAAGCGGCGGGATTTCATATCTGATTTTAAGAGGTTAAGATATTCAACAAGGCTTTGATTCATAATGATGAAGTGGTTTCAAAACCTCAGATCACGCCCAAAGACAAGGCGCGAGTTTTTTAGAAAGCGGAGCATACACGCTAGTATGTGAGCATTTCTAAGAAACTCGCAACGCCGTATTTGGGTGTTAGATGAGGTTTTAAAACCACTTCTAGTCGTATTCATAGACTTCGTATTGTGTCTCCTCCCCCAGCAACCGATCAATTTTGTACTGAATCTCAGCGCGTTCCTTGCTCTGAAGCCACTGGTCCCAGTAAAATTCCGACTGCCATTTGGTGATCACCAGGCTTTCGCCCGGCCGGTCGACCCGTTTTAGGGTCTCACCGGCAATATATCCCGGCGTGCCCATGGTCACCCCCCTTAATTGATTGATTAACACCTTCAACCCATCGGCCTTATCCTCCGATACTTTGCGTCTTATATGAATCCTGATCATCTTCACCGCCCCCTTATTCTGAAAATCTTAAACAAGAATACAGTCAGATCTATCAAATCAATGCGTATGACTTATAGCGGTCGTCAAAAAAGCGTTTCGCTATTCGAACGTTTTTTTCTACAACCCCTTATACCAACCTTCCGTTTTGTAAGTTGCCCGCGGGGCATAAAATCAGTATCGATATAACAGCAGATCAGAATCGCTGCCAGAAGCAGTTTGGCGTATGCAAGACACAGGGCAGAGAGTTTCGCGGTGAATCTAAAATAATTTTAAGATCGAACTGTATCAAGTGCAAGCGATGGACTTAAATTATCGGGTATGGATTCATCTGTCAACAAAGACCATTTCTAAACGGCTACAACACAATCAATTTTTTCGAAAGCTGTAGAAATGGTTTAAAAGCTCAGCTAAGGACCAAGGACAAGGCGTCCCGCGAATTGAAAGCGGAGCGTGCACGCCAGTACGTGAGCATTTCAATTTGCGGGACAACGCCGTCATTGGGTCTTAGATGAGAGTTTTAAACCATTTCTAAACGGCTATTGTCATCTGGCGTCTATACAACTGACTGTAAAGCCCATCGCGTGCCAGCAACTCTTCGTGTTGACCGACCTCAACGATGCGGCCCCGATCGAGGACAATGATTTTGTCGGCGTTGCGAACCGTGCTCAGGCGGTGGGCAATGACCAGGGAAGTGCGGCCTTCAAGGACCCGTTCAAGGGCCTGCTGGATCAGAAATTCGGCCTCGGCATCCACCGAAGAGGTGGCTTCATCTAAGATCAGGATGCGCGGATCAGCCAGGATGGCCCGGGCCAGGGCCAGGCGCTGTTTCTGACCCCCGCTGAGTTTGACCCCCCGTTCACCGATCTCGGTGTCATAGCCCTCCGGCAGCTGAATGATGAATTCGTGGGCATTGGCCGCTTTGGCGGCCAGAATGAGTTCGTTGCGGGTGGCATCCGGTTTTCCATACAGAAGATTTTCAACCACACTGTTGTTAAACAGAAAGGAGTCTTGTAAGACCACGGCCACCTGTTGCCGCAATGAAGACAGATTGATGCGGCGCAGATCATGGCCGTCGACCGTGATTTGTCCCTGGTTGGGGTCGTAAAAGCGGCAGATGAGATTGGCGATACTGGTTTTACCGGCGCCGCTGGGACCGACCAGCGCCACCATTTCTCCGGGAGCAATCTCAAATGCAATATCGTGCAGGACCTTATCCCCGGTGCCGTATCGAAAGGTCACCTGATCAAAGACCATTTGGCCCTGGATTGTGGGTAGGTCAATGGCATCGGGGGCATCCCCGACTTCGGTGGTTTCGTCCAGAATTTCGAAAAATCTTTCGCCGGCCGCAATTGCTTCCTGGAAAATGTTGTCCACTTCGGTCAGGCGATTGATGGGCTCATAAAAGGAGGTCGTGTAGGAGAGAAAGGCGACCAGCGTTCCCAGTGACAATTCTCCTTTTACCACCATTACAGCGCCGACACCGAGCACAACCACGGATCCCATGGCTCCCAGAAACCGGATGGCCGGGAAAAAGACGGACCAGTAGCGGATGCTCTGCACCCGCGCGCGGTAATAGCGTTCACTTTCGGTCGTAAAGCGCTGGCGTTCCAGCTCTTCCCGGGCGAAAGCCTGGATCACCCGGATGCCGGAAAGGTTGTCCTGGAGTTTGGCGTTGATATCACCGAGCCGGGCGCGGACGCTGCGATAGACGGGACGGATTTTGGTGTTGTAGTGCCGCAGAGCAATCGCCAGGATCGGAACCGGTATCAGGACCAGTGCGGCCAGGCGCCAGTCCAGTACAAAAAGAATAATGGATCCGCCGATCAGGCGGATCAGATCGACGGCCGTCAATGCAGACCCATGGGTGACAAAGTGTTCCAGGGCGCTAAGGTCATTGGTCACCCGCGACATCAGCTCGCCGGTGGATGTGCGCTCGAAAAATGCCAGGGACATTTTCTGCAGATAGGCATACAGCCGAACCCGCAGATCAAATATAAATTTCTCCCCCAGGGCATGGCGAATGTAATTGTCACCGATCTGCACCAGCTGACCCAAGGCATAGGTACCTACCAGGGCCGCAATCAGAACTCCCAGGTATTTCAGGTTAACCGCGGTGATGACCCCATCGATAATTTCTTTTTGAAACAGCGGCGGCACCAGCTCCAGCCCTGCCCGTCCGATGAGCAACGCTGCGCTCAGGATCAGGGTTTTCCAGTATGGTGTTAAAAGAAGAAAAAGTCTTTTCAGAATATGCATGAATGACTCCTGTATGCATTCGTCGGTAGAATCGCAACTGTGGCAGGGGGCGGACAAACCCGTTGCTGCGGCAGGAAGTATAAAAAAAGATGATCCGAGTGTAAAGTGATCTTTGTTTATACGTACCTGAATATATATGGATCTAATTATGGTGCAATATATTTTTGGGGGTTGGCCATAAAATCATTGTAAATTCGATAATGTTCCGTATCTTCGTATTTAATTTGCCTGACCGGAGCAGCGTCAAAGCTCAATATCTTTGCCCCGGGACATGCCAGGAGAATAGGAGAATGGGTGGCGATGATAAACTGGGCCTGCCCGGAGCGGCCGGCCTCATTGAGCAGCGCCAGCAATTCCAGCTGGCTTTTGGGTGAAAGCGCTGTTTCCGGTTCATCCAGGATATACAAGCCTTTAATTTTCAGGCGTGAATTAAAGTAGGCCATCAGGGATTGGCCGTGGGACTGGGTCATTAAGGATTTGCCGCCGAAATATTTCAGCAGCCCCGGATCCATGGTCAGCCACTCATCCAGAATACGGGCAAAATTGTTAAAAATGTCCGAGCCGAAAAATGACCCGTTCACCCTGCGGCCGTTGACCCATTCGATGCTGATGGTCTGGTACAGAGCGTTTTCATAGGGGCTGGCATTGTAGCGGGGGCGCAGGATGCCCTGCCAAATATAGATGCCGCATTTGCGGGTGATGGCTTCCACCAGGGTTGATTTTCCGGAACCGTTTTCACCCACAAAAAAGGTCACCGGTGTGTCCAGCGTGATGCTGCGGGTTTTATGGAACAGTTCCAGGTTAAAGGGATAGTGGTCCCGGGTCGGGTATTTATCAGGATTTAAACTTACTTTTTTAAGATGCATAATAGGAGCTCCAGAATTTTAGGAAACCACCCGCTTAGGGCTTCGCTCTGCGAGCTACGACCCTACAAGCCGCTTGCGGCACAGAGGTCACAGAGATAAATTTTTTCCTTAAATTGTCTTTATGATAATCCTGTCGGTTGAAGATTAACAGCAAAATTTGAACGCACTTTTGCCAGTTCGTGCTTTAACCAAACGGCGACCACCACTGTTTCGGCGGCGGCGGTTGCCAGTTTGATCCACCATACCGATTGAACCCCCCAGCTGAAATAAACCGGCAGCGTGAAAACCAGGCCGGCAAACAGGGCATTGTCCACCACCGCGCCGATCAGGCTGGGATAGGTTTTTCCCAGGCCCTGAAAAGCCGCCGACGCCACCATGATGGTTCCCACCATAACATACCCGATGGCAAATATTCTTAAATAAACAACACCGTAGCGAATGACCTCAGAATTGTTGCTGAAGATGCTGATCAAAGCTTGGGGATACAGTAAGCAAATTACGGTACAGACAATCATGAACATAGTGGCAATCAGCCAGGCTCTGCCGAGAGTACCGGTAATGCGTGTAAATTTACGGGCGCCAAAGTTCTGGCCGACGATGGCAGCCATGGCCGAAGCCACGGCAATGACCGGAATATAAATGGCCTGCAGAATTCTGAACCCGATGCCGATCGACGCCAGCGCAGCGGTACCGTAGCTGCTGATGACCCGGTAGGTGATCATTAAATTGGCGGCCAGCAAAAAGTGATTCATTCCGGACGGAACTCCGATATACAGGATCTTTTTAATGATATCAGGATGAAAGCGCCATCTGCCTTGTAAATCAAGGTGGAATTCTTTGAAAAATATCAGATACCCGTAAATTCCAAGTGCATAAATCTGAGAAATCAAAGACGCAATTGCGGCACCGCGCACGCCCAATGCCGGCAGACCCAGCCAGCCGAAAATGAGAATGGGATCGAGAACAATATTGATAATATTGGCCTGGAGCATGATGATCATCGGGGTTTTGGTATCTCCCATCCCGCGGTAACAATTGCCGATAGCGTAGAGAAAAATCATGAACAAAAAGGAGATGGAAAAAATTTGAAAGTATTGAATTCCCCATTCTAGAGATTTGCCGGTGCCTCCGAAAAATTCGATGTAATAAGGGGCGATCAACAAACCGGTGACCGCTTCGAAAGCGCCGGTCACCAGGGCCATCAAAAGGCTTTGTTTGAACACCTGTGCTGCCTGGCTATAGTCTTTGCGGCCGAACGCCTGGGCAATCAGCGCCATGCCGCCGGTTCCCAGAACCGTGGAAAATCCCAGGTGGATGAAAAAAGCATTGCTTGAAATGGATAGCGCGGCCACGGCATCCGGCCCCAGCCTGCCTACGAAATATATATCCACCAATAAGTAAACGGTAAACAAAACCATGCTGATGGTCACCGGCACGGCCAGTTTTACCAGCGTCTTGAGAATTGGACCCTCTGTAAGGTCGAGGCGGTTTGTAAGTCGTTGATTTTTCAAAATGCACTATTATTTAATCATTACTAAGTGTTAAGCTTAATAGGCCAACTCAATTTTTTAGCGCCTACGTTTGGTATCCATTTCACGCAGCGAGGCGATTGCTTCTTCTGCCCAATTTATGTAGGCCCGGTTAACATGTTCACCATAGGAGAATGCCAACTGCCAGAAAGGCATATTGGGATCGTCGACTTCTTCTTGTTCGAACCGCTTTTTTAAGGTTTCAATCTCTTTTAAGTCTTTCATCTGACGGTCCTGGAAGTGTTTTATTTGAAGGATGTTATCAGCGACCGAAATCTGTTTGCCGAACATCAGCTTTAAAAGGGTTTCATGACGCCCGATATGGCGATCGGTTGGTTCCACCAGCCACTGCTGCAATTGCTCGAGTCCCTTATCTGTTAAGGCGTAAATGTGGCGGTCCGGTTTGCCCTCCTGTTTGTAAACTGATTTGGTGGCCAGTTCTTCTTCGGCCAATCGTTTCAATATGGGATAGATCTGACCGTAGCTTTCGCTCCAGAATCCGGCCACACTTTGCTCGTAGAATTTTTTTATATCGTAGCCGGACATCGGCCCGTAGGATAAAATTCCCAAAACGGCGAATCTGGTTTTACTTTTTTTCATAGCATGCCTAACCTTTTATATGCCTAATCGATATATAACAGTTAGATATATCATGTCAACATAATATTAGAAAAGAGCTGAAAATTGAATTTGCAGTCTTACCGCATTTAAATTAAATACACAAAACAGCAAGAATCGGGTGGCATGAATAATTTTAGTGCCATATATTGCGACTAAAATATTCAGAAGCAGTTTCAAAAATGCATTTTGCTCGCCATACAAGGCGGACCCTTGAACCTAACCTACAATTTTGAAACAGCTTCTAAAAATAGTTTCTATAAAGGTGATGTATAATATGAAAACACCCTCCCTTTCCCAGGCTAGCGACGACTATGATCGGATTGAAAAGGCCATTAAATTTATTGAGAAAAACTTTTCGTTTCAACCGGATTTGAAAGATATCGCCGACCATATCGGCCTGAGCGAGTATCATTTCCAACGCCTTTTCGGCCGATGGGTCGGTATCAGCCCTAAGCGGTTTTTGCAATTTTTGACCAAAGAATACGCCAAACAACTGCTGGAGAATTCCGTCAATCTTCTGGATGTAACCTATGAAGCCGGCCTGTCCAGTCCTGGGAGGCTTCACGACTTATTTGTCACCTGTGAGGCGGTTACACCCGGAGAATACAAAAGCAAAGGAGAAGGGATTACCATCAAGTATGGTTTTCACCCCAGCCCGTTTGGCGAATGCCTGCTGGCGACAACCGCAAGAGGTGTTTGCGGCTTCTTTTTCGTTAAAAACAGAGATAGAAAGGATCCACTCTCGGAATTACGCTATTTCTGGAAAAATGCGGATATAGTTGAAGATCCCCGGGCATCCCAAAAACTGGTCGAGCGGATTTTTAATCCGTCCTTTGCCGATATATCCACACCGTTGCATTTAATTTTAGCCGGTACCAATTTCCAGATAAAAGTCTGGGAAGCCCTGATCAAAATTCCATTTGGTGCCGCAGTTTCCTATGAAGATATAGCGGTCCAGGTGGGTATTCCCGGGGCCACCCGGGCGGTGGGCAGTGCGGTGGGCAAAAATCCCGTTTCTTTTATCATCCCCTGCCACCGGGTGATTCGCAAAACAGCCGACTTCGGCAATTACGGCGGGGGCACCGCCAGGAAGAAGGCGATAATTGGCTGGGAGGCGGCCCATTTAAGTATGGTGCAAAGCGCATTATAAAGCTCATGGCCAAATCAGGCTCATAGCTCATAGCTGATAGCTCATAGTTAAAAAAGGATTGAATCCTTTAGACTATCCGCTATCAGCTATGAGCCATGAGCTAATTTGAGACAACTTCAGGGAGGAAGAAATGATTGCAAGACTCTGGCACGGCTGGACGAAGCCTGAAAATGCAGATATCTATGAAGATTTGCTCAAGACGGAGATATTTCCCGGTATCGCCGCCAAGGGCGTTGCCGGCTACCGGGGCATCCGGCTGCTGAGGCGCAAGCAGGATGAGGAGGTCGAGTTTATCACGATGATGGAATTTGACTCATGGGAAGCTGTCAAACAATTCGCCGGTGAAGACTGTGAACGGGCTTATGTTCCGCCTAAAGCACGCGAGGTGCTGGCGCGCTTTGATGAGCGATCGCAGCATTATGAAATAAGGGAGAATATAAAATATTGATATGCAATCCTTACCCCTTTACATCATCGCAGCACTGGCCCTGATTGTAACTCCAGGGCCGGATATTATCTATGTGCTTTCCCGCGGAATCGCCGACGGCAGGGCCGGCGGCCTGGTATCGGCCCTGGGGGTCACATGCGGAATATGCACCCACACCCTGGCGGCATCACTGGGGCTGGCAGTTTTGCTGCAGACCTCTGTCATTGGGTTCTGGATTCTAAAACTGGCCGGGGGCATGTATCTGGTATATTTGGGGATCCAGGTGATAAAGAATAAAAAGGCCTTCGATCCGGAGATCAGCAGGGAGGGTATTAACCTCAGAAAATGCTTTGTCCAGGGGTTTCTTTCAAATGTGCTGAACCCGAAGGTAGCCCTGTTCTTTGTTGCCTTCCTACCACAGTTTGTCGATTTAAACAGCCCCCATTACAGCACCCACATGATCGGGCTGGGCCTGATTTACGCCGTCATGACCATCGCGTTCCTGAGCATTCTGGGAAATTTTGCCGGACTTATCGGTGCCTGGCTGAAGTCCAGAAGATCGGTGGCCGGCAACGTCAGGTGGGTGCCCGGCCTGGTTCTGATGCTGCTGGGGGTAAGGTTGCTGGTGTTCCAGCGCAACTGAAATTTTTCTGGAAAGTTATAATTTTGTTGATGTCCTGCAATTTTCGTTAGTGTTATAATGGCGGGCGGGCTTTAAGTATTTCCCAGAACTCTCTGGGGCTTACAATTCGCATTGATTGGTGTTTTTTAAGTTCAAGCAGCTCTTTTTCACCAGTCACAAATATTTCAGCCTTGCCATTGACTGCCGTTGATAGGATAAGCACGTCGTCCCGGTCAGCGACGTCGATATTTATCAGTTCGGTATTCTCGGACAGGAGGCAGTCCTGGGTCAACACCTCTACAAAATCGGAAATAATTTCCCGGGGGACACCCAACTTGGTGAACAAAATTCTTTTTAGTTCGGATATCAAAGGGGTGGAAATAACAAGTTGATGGGAAACAAAAATTTCTCTGAGAACATCCGCGCAAAGACCCCGGGTTGCGACGGCGCTAACCAGTACATTGGTATCAAGAAACACCCTCATGATATTTGCTCGAAAATATCCTCATCGGATAAATAACCGCGGGCTTCAGCAAACGGCATTATCCTCTTTCTGATTTCCTCGAACTGTTCCAGGCGAAGCTGACGCCTGAGGGCCTCGCGCGCAATTACGCTTCTGTTTTTTCCTGATCTTTGACTGGCCCTGGATAGCAGGGCATCCAGATCTTTGTCCAACCGGATTGTCAGGCTCGAAGTTTTCATGTCTTACAATGTAAGACATTGCTGACTGGCAGTCAAGACAATTCTTTGCACTCGATGGATTCCTCCATTGACCATGGCGGGGCTGGTTGTGCCCACAACCGGATCATCAGCCAGTATGCCGGTACTCAACGTAAACGAACCACCGGTATTCAAATACTATTTAACCAATCAACTATTGAACTGAAGCCCTAAGCCAGGGCTTCTTTAATTCGGGTCATGGCTGTTTCGACCTTATCGCAATCGTTAAAGGCGCTGATCCGGATATAGCCTTCACCGCATTTCCCGAACCCTGCCCCCGGCGTGCACACCACCGCGGCTTTTTCCAGAAGCCGGTCAAAGAATTCCCAGGAATCGGAACCGCCGTCAATCCAGATATAGGGTGAATTCTCGCCCCCGATGCAGTCAAATCCGAGGGAGGCCAATTCCTGACGAATCAGCGCTGCATTTTTCAGGTAGTAATCGATCAATGCCTTTGCCTGTTTTTGGCCCTCCTCACTGTACACCGCCTCGGCTGCTCTTTGCACCGGATAGGAAACACCGTTGAATTTGGTCGATTGGCGGCGGTACCAGAGGGCGTGCAGGGATTGTTCATCCCGCTTACTGGTGTAGGCGGCACATGTTTTCGGCACTACCGTAAAGGCACAGCGGGTACCTGTAAAGCCGGCCGTTTTAGAAAAACTCCGGAACTCGATGGCGACTTCCCGGGCGCCTTGGATCTCATAGATCGACCGGGGCAGTTCATCATCGCGGATGAAAGACTCGTAGGCCGCATCAAACAAGATTAAGGCTTTGTTTTCCCTGGCATAATCCACCCAGTCCTTCAGTGCCGATTTAGAAATGGTTGCGCCGGTGGGGTTATTGGGGTAGCAAAGATAGATCAGATCCACTTTTTCCCGGGGCAAGTCCGGAATAAAACCGTTTTCCCTGTTGCCCTCCAGATAAACAAGCCCTTCATAGCGGCCCTGATTGTTGGACCCGGTTCTGCCGGCCATGACGTTGGTATCGACATAGACCGGGTAAACCGGATCAGGAACCGCAATCTTTATATCTTTGGAAAAAATTTCCTGGATATTTCCGTTGTCGCATTTGGCGCCATCGCTGATAAATATTTCATCCGGGGAAATATCAGCCCCCCGGGCCTGGAAATCATGGCGGGCTATTTTTTCTCGTAAAAATTCATACCCCTGCTCGGGCCCATACCCCCGAAACGTTTTAACGTCGGCCATTTCGTCCACTCCCCGGTGAAAGGCCTGAATGCAGGCCGGGGGCAGGGGCCGCGTGACATCACCGATGCCCAGTTTAATCACTTCCCGGTCCGGATGTGCTTTCTGAAAGGCTGCGGTGCGGTTTTTAATTTCCGCAAACAAATACGATGCCTGAAGTTTAAGAAAGCTTTCATTGATTGTGATCATCGTTCACCTCTAATGTTGAGGTTCAGGCGTTCAGGGTTCCCCGTTCAGAGTTTCCTAAACGCTGAACCTTTGAACCCTGAACCTCTGAACGGTTAATTATGATTGCTTCTCGCCATCATCAATGGGAAATTGGGCAGTTTCTTTATAGGTTGACATTACGATGAAGGTCTTTGTCAGCTGGACGCCATCGATGGATCTGATGGTTTCGCGGATCAGGCGTCCGATCTCTTCGGTGTCCGATCCTCGCAGTTTGACCAAAAAGGCATCTTCCCCGGCCACATAATGAACTTCCTGGACATGGGGGCGATAGGCCAGTTTTTTGCCGATCTCAATTTCATCGGCGTTTTCATCCGTTTTGACGGTGATAAACGCAACCAGGCCCCTGGCGAAAAATTTGGGGTTCAGTCGAACTTCATAACCGTCTATAATTTTTTGATTTTCAAGCTTACGGATTCGTTCCAGAACCGCCGATGGGGCCAGTCCGACCTGGCGCGCCACATCCACATTGGGTATACGGGCCTTTTCCTGTAAAATCTTCAGTATATTTAAATTTATTTCATCTATCATTCTCTATTTATCCTATATTTCAGAACAATATTCGTTTAATTTGGGTTTGTCAAGTAATATACCATCGAATGTATAGAGGTGAGATCTGAAAAAATCGCCTTTGACAAATCCAACCATTATTTAGTAGTTAGGAATATTATCAACAGCCCGCCATCTTAAAACCTGTCCAATGTTGGCATAATTGATTTAGTCAGCCTTTTTTGTGTTGGTATTTTAATTTAAACTGAGACAATCATAACATGCGGCTGAAACATTCAAAATTTCTCATCGGTTTTCTGTTAGCCTCAATTGTCGGAACCCTTCTATCCTGTGCTACGGATAAGGCCCCTTTGCAGATCGAAAACAGCCTTCCGCAAAGTGAGCTTGAATATTACAATGACTCTTTTGACAGGATGCGGGAAGATCTTTGGGATAGAGCAGGCTATGCCTATAACGAGGATCAGATTCAGAATTTTAAGCAAGCCGACCTGCACTTTGATAACGGCAAATTAATTATTCGTACCAAAACCGGCAGCTTCAGCAAAGGGGGCTTGGGTTCCAATTTTGCGTTTAGAGGAGATTTTGATGTTCAGCTGGATTGCCGGATCAATTTTTTAAATGGCTCATCCGGCATGGATCAACTATTAAATATTTTAGTGATCGATAAAAACAGTATGATTGGCAAAGCCAATGTCATAGTTATCAATTTGTACATGGGAGAGGGAGGACTTCAGGGTTGGCTCAAAGGCCGCGGATTTGTAAATGGTCGCTGGAGCAGCAGCCGCGCAGAAATGACCGAAAATTTCAACGGCACTCTGCGGTTTGTAAGGAAAGGCAGGGAAATAAGTTCATTTTACAAAAAGTCGGATAAATCCGTATGGATCAAAATCCAAACTATTGAAACAACGGCTAATGATATGATGTTTGCTTTTCAGTTGCGAAACTTCTTTGCCAAACGAACCACCATCCAGGCAGATCGTTCGATATCTGCAGAATTTGATAATTTTAAAATAAACGCTGCCCATGAAATCATTGAAAATGAAATCTAAATATATGTCTGGCCCGAAAAATTGTCTAGAGCAAAAGCTTCTAAACATTCGCTAATTAATAGAGAATCAAATCTACATCAAGCATATCAGCATGGACGCCCCCAAAAAAAACCTGATGATCGCAATAGTCATTTGTCTTTTCTTTCAGATATCCGCCAATGAGGCCTCATCATCTGACCTAGTTGATTTCTCCACCGGCTGCGATAAAGCCCTCCATTTTTTCTGGAAAGGCCGTTTGGAGACAGAAAATGATCAAGCCTTTCAAAACTATCATAAAGCGATCGAGTTGTGTCCGGGATATATTCGACCCTATGAATTGGTGGGAAATTTATACCGCAAAGAAAACCAGTATGATAAAGCCATCCAGTATTTTACAAAGGCTGCCGAGCTGGGCACCACCAATTACAAGCTGTATTACCTTTTAGCCAGTCTGCTGTTTGAGAAAGGAGATTTGGATGGGGCTGATTGGAATATCAAAAAATCACTGAGAATTAGAGCCGACTATCCCAAGGCGGTGAAATTGAAACGGGAAATTGAAAAGGCCCGCGATAAAGATGGACCAAAGATCATCCTTTATGAACCGTCCACCCCGCGGGGGATGATAGTTGCTCATCAGGATGAGAATTTAACCGTTCGCGGTATCGCCCTAGACAAAAGTGGGGTGGCCTGGGTAAAAATCAACCAGCAGGAAACAGCCTTGGATGAACACGGCAACTTCCTCAAAGACATCCCCATCCAGCTGGGAACCAACACCATCCGGGTGGAGGCCGCCGATTCGCTTGGCAACCGCGCCCATATTTCAATTGATATCGAGGGCGAAAAGTATGCCCTGCCGACCCTGACCCGGGTCGAATCCACTTCTCAGAGAAAAGCGCTCTACGGCAGATCTTTTGCGATTGTCATCGGCATCAATCAATATGAAAAATGGCCGGGGCTCGAATTTGCGGTTGCCGACGCCAACGCTGTTCAAAATGCCCTTCAAAAAACCGGCTTTGACGACATTACCCTGATCATGGACAAAGAGGCCACCCAGCGGCGGATCCTCACCGAACTTTTCCACAAACTTCCGGAAAAGGTGAACCGCAATGATCGCGTCCTGTTTTATTTTGCCGGCCACGGTCAAACAGAGGCGCTGCCCGGCGGCGGGAAAAAAGGCTACATCATTCCGGTCGATGCCGAGACCGACAGTTACGCGTCGACCGCTATTTCCATGGAGCAGATTCGAAGCCTTTCCAGCCGGATCGCGGCCAAACATATTTTTTACGTGATGGATTGTTGCTATTCCGGCCTGGGGCTCAACCGCTCAACCGGGGTTTGGCCGGGCATCAGCGATTACCTGCGCAAAGTATCCGCCATGCGGGTGGTTCAGATTATCACCGCCGGCGGCCAGGGGGAACAGGTCCAGGAACGAGAAGGCCACGGCCTGTTCACTTCCTACTTTTTAAAGGCTATTGGGGGCGAAGCCGATCTCGATAAAGACAACGTGGTCACGGGCACCGAACTGGGGGCCTATCTGCGACCCATTGTTTCAAATGCCTCTGGGCAGGCTCAAACCCCACTGTTCGGGCGGCTGGAGGGCGAGGGCGAGTTCCTCTTCTTTGTTGAAACCGGCAAATAAATTGTGATTGGGAGGTGTTTGCTGTTGCGGGGGCGCTTTTCCCGGCACATCAAAATCCCTGAAATGAGGAGGCGTGTATGGCGGAATTTAACGGTTTTCCCAGGCAGTACGTTACATTTTTCAATCAGCTGGAAAAAAATAACTCCAAAGAATGGTTCATGAAACACCGGGAGGATTACGATGAGTTTGTCCTGCATCCGGCCAGGGAATTTGTGATTGAAATGGGTAAAAAGCTCCGCAAAATTGCACCCGAGGTGAATGCAATTCCCAAAATTAACAAAAGCCTGTTTAAAATTGACCGGGATGTGCGCTTCAGCAAGGACAAAAGCCCCTATAAAACCTATATGGGGATCTGGTTGTGGGAAGGTGAGCGCAAACGCATGGAGTCTTCCGGATTTTATCTGCACGTGGAAAACAAAAATTTGCTTATCGGAGTTGGTATCAAAATGTTCCCGAAACCGCTTTTAGATCGATACCGCAGGGCGGTTGTGGATAAAAAGCTGGGTGCGGCCTTAAAAAGCGCGGTTAAAAAGATTACGGACAAGGGCTATCTGCTAGACGGAAAGCATTATAAAAAGGTCCCCCGCGGCTGTGATGCCGAACATCCAAACGCGAAATACCTCCTGTATAACGGATTAACAGCCCGGGTTGAGGGAAAAGTACCGGATGCGTTTTTTTCTGGTGCCCTCATTGACTACGCCTATTCCCATTATAAAAATATGTTGTACCTGCACCGATGGCTCAAAAATGTGTTGAATCAATATAGACGCTGATAGGCCGAGGTTTTGAAAATGAAAACATGCCAGGTATGGATTCCGGTCGGCAAGGATGAGAGGGTTTCCGGCATTGTCACCATTCCGGACGCATTTGAAGCGTCGAAGACCGTCGGCATCATATTGGCCCATGGTGCCGGCAACGATATGAACAGCCCATTGATCGTTGCTGCGGCCCGCGGGCTTTGCCGCGAAGGATTTCTGGCCTTGAGGTTTAATTTTCCCTATAAAGAAAAGGGACGCAAGTCACCGGATTCCCAAAAAAAACTGGTTAACACCTGGCGTTGTGTGTACCGGTACCTAAAAGATCATCCGGAATTCATCGTTGAAAAGGTCGTGGCGGCCGGAAAATCCATGGGCGGGCGCGTGGCCTCCCAGATGGCGGCAGCCGGAGAGTTGCCGGTGCAGGGTCTGGTCTTTTTAGGCTATGCCCTGCCATTGCCCCGGAGCAGGTTCAGGGCCGAGTTATACTAAAAATGGCGACCTGGCTTAAAGCGAATCTTTAATCAACTCAGGGAAACACAAACTTGCTTCAAAACCGGCATAATGCTAATTCTGTTAAACTGGTAAAAGGCGCTGAAAGAACCCGGATGCCGGAAAGCCTGATCAGCCGTAAAAAACGGTTTTATATTATTGCGGCCGCTTTAATGGCCCTGTTTCTCGGTGCCCTGGATGCGCTGGTGATGTCCGCTGCGATGCCCACCATCGTCGCAGACCTGGGCAGTTTTGAACTTTACAGCTGGGTTTATTCCGCCTACCTGCTGGCACGGGCTGTTTCCCTGCCTGTATTCGGCAAGCTGGCAGATATGTTCAAAACCAGAAGACTCTTCATAATATCCATCGGCACATTTTTGCTGGGATCCATTTTTGCCGGCCTGGCCCAGAGTATGACCCAGCTGATTTTATCCCGGGTATTGCAGGGAATAGGGGCCGGTGGTAATTTTGCCCTGGTATACATTGCCCTGGCAGATGTCTCTTCGCCCGAAAATCGCGGCAAGACCCTTTCTCTCGCCAGTATTATCTGGGGGCTGGCCAGTGTACTGGGACCCTCCTTTGGCGGATTTGTCGTCACCTACTTTTCATGGCGCTGGATATTCTGGGTCAACATTCCCCTGGGCTTGTTCTCTCTGCTGGGCATTGCTTTATATCTGGTTGAAGTGCGTGCCAAAAAGAAAGAAGCCGCCATCGACTATTTGGGTGTGCTGACACTTTCAACTTCCATCCTGGGGTTGTTGACCGTTTTTATGCTGGCCGGGCGCAGCTATGACTGGCTGTCACCTGAAATTCTCGGGCTTTCGGTGGTGGCCATCGCTTCGGGCCTTGCCTTTTATTTTATTGAGAATAAGGCCCATGAGCCCATTTTATCACCGGGATTTTTTAAGGACAGGGGCTTTAGCACCGGCAATGGAGCGGCCTTTCTGGCCAGTTTTGCAATTTTCTCTCAGTTTGCATACAGCCCCCTGTTTATCCAGGGAGCCCTGGGCAAATCGCCCCTGCAAATGGGTTTTGCAATGCTGTCCCTGAGCCTGGGTTGGTCGGCCGGGGCCCTGGCCTGTGGCCAGATTGTCAACCGCTTCGGGAAAAAGCCTCTGGCAATATTCGGTGCTCTGTGCCTGGGGGTTGGCAGCGCCATAATGGTTACTTTTTCGACCTCAACATCCCTGACAGCATTTTTTGTAGTCCTGGGCATCCTCGGCATCGGAATGGGATTTGTTTCGATTGCCACCCTGTTAATTGTTCAGGACAGCCTGGACATGGCGGATCTGGGTATTGCGACGGCCTCCCATCAATTTTCCAGAACCCTGGGAGGAACCGTCGGTGTTGGTGTTAGCGGAGGTTTTGTTACTCTGGCACTTTCAAACCTGGTGGAAGCCATAATTCAATCCGGGTTAAGCGACCTGCCCCCGTCCTTCCAGGAACACATGCAGCAGGGATATGACAGCATATTCCGGCCGGAAGTTCAGGCGCTTTTCGCGCCTGATGTTCAAAAGGCCCTGCAGGAAGCGGTGGCCCGGGGTGTTGCAGTGGTTTTCTGGATCACCCTGGTTGCCTCAGCGCTATGTCTGTTACTGGCAGCCATGCTGCCACAGTCCCCGGCCTCGCGTCCCCAATGATAGTATCAGCGGCCACGTCAACATCGCGGCTCTGACCGGCGGTCCCCGGCAACATTCTTCCCCGGGGCATTGGCATTAAGAACTGTTGGCCGGGCGACTCAATTCGGCGGCCCGGGTGATGGCACTATCGACGGCCTCCATGATACCGGCCTTAAAGGCATAGGTTTCCAGTGTATACAGGCTTTCAATTGAAATCCCGCCCGGCGTGCTGGCTTCATCAATGAGTTCGTGGGGTGGTACCCGGCGCTGCTTCCAGACTTCCATGGACCCGGCGATGGTTTGATAGACAATTTTGGTTGCCGTATCGCGACCGATACCGGCCCGGACACCGGCATCGATAAGAGACTGAAACAGCATGTAGGTGATGGTCGGGCTGCTCAAGGCCATTACGGTATTCACCTGTTCCTCTTCAACAATCACATATTCTCCCAGACAAACAAACAGCTCAAGAATCTCTGTTTTCAAATCTTCAGCAACATGAGCGTTAAAAGCCAGGGCCGCGATGCCCATCCCGACCTGGCTCGGTGGATTGGGCAGAGCCCTGACCACCGGTATGCGGCTTCCCAACCCCTCATAGGTTTTCATGGGCATGCCGGCGGCCACGGAGATAATTACCTTATTATCCGGAAAGCCGTTGTGCTTCAGCTCTTCCACCACCTTTCCCACCACATGGGGAAGGACATTGATAAAAATAAAATCACCCGTAAACACCGCCTCCAAATTATCTTCGGCAACGGATATTCCGTAGTCTTTTTTCAAATGCTGCCCTTTTTCTTTAACCGGATCACTGACAATCAGGCGTCGCGGAACAATACGATCAGTCTTTGTCAAATTGGATACAATGATTTCGGTGATGTGGCCGCCGCCGATGAAGGCGATGGAGCGATCTATTAAAGCCATAATGTTAACCTCATTAGAATTTTTCTCAGATCTGATAGAAATAAAATCCCCCTCGATCCCCATTCATCAAAGGGGGAATATCAGGTTCCCCCCTTTGGTAAAGGGGGGTCAGGGGGGATTTTATTATAATTGATATTTGCTTCCAATAAATTTTTAAAATTTCCTTCCAATTTAGGGCAGGGGAAAAAGGCCAGTTTTTTCAAATCTGCGGAAACCTTCAGGCTATTCTGGGCTTTTTGTCGAAATTCTGAAAAATTCAAGCCATTACCCTGATTTGCCTATTTTGGTTTGGAAAGGAAGCCTGTCTCAACAGTGCCGATAATTATTTGTTTTGTAAAGAAAATTATTAAATATTTCTACAAAATTGCCGATAGTAATACTGGCCATACCGGTTATGTGGGGTCATTATTTTTATCGAATCCAGGGATAATTATGGGTCGTTTTATATCGCAAAATTAAATGAAACGTTTCCTACCAAAATATATTATTAGAAAATATTTGTATCCGCTTCCCTGGCAGACCGGGTCAAGATATTCCGGTTGCTTTACTCCAAATAATCGGGGAATGACATTGATCGAGCTGATGATCGTAATTGTCATCATCGGGATTCTTTCATCAATTGCCATACCCTCTTATTTCAGCAGCAAGGAAAAAGCAAAGATGGCAGCCACCATTAGTGAAATCAAAATTCTGGAAAAAATGATCCAAACCTACAATATTGATCATGACAGCTATCCGGAAACTTTAGAAGATCTAGGCATGAAAGCGCCTCAAGATCCCTGGGGAAATCCCTATCAATATTTAAAAATTGAGGGCAGCGGAAAAAAGGGCGTCGGCAAAATGAGAAAGGATCACAATATGGTACCGGTAAATTCGGATTTTGATCTATACAGCAAAGGCAAAGATGGCAAAAGTCAGACCCCTTTCACTTCGAAAGCCAGCCGGGACGATATCGTCCGAGCGAACAATGGCCGTTATATAGGGCTTGTATCCGATTATTGATGTCGCTAGAAATTTATTGGGGAAATTATACCAAAATGAAACCAAACAAAAGAGTAAGAAAATTCCACAATTATTTAATTGCCAGAGATATTCAGCTTAGAATTGTCATAACAAATTTTCTGTATCTATGCTTAATTTCCCTGGTGTTGATTCTGACCGTCTTATCACCCTATTTCTATGATATTTTCAATAACGATGAGCTCTGGGTGCAATATTTGTCGGCTAAGACCTTCCTTGTGCTGCTGGACAGATTAATCATCTCGTTGCCGTTCATATTTGCCATTTCTTTTATTCATTTTATCGTGCTTACCCACCGGTTTTGTGGTCCGATGATAAACATAAAAAGTACTATCCAGGAAGTTGCCAGGGGAAATTTTACCAGAAAAGTTTACCTCAGGAAAAACGATTTTCTAAAAGAAGAAGCGGCAACCCTGAATCATATGATCGACCAATTATCCGGTTACTTTGAGGACATCAAAGAGGACAACACAACCCTGCTTGCCATATTAGAAGAAAAGCTGGATGCCAATAAACAGGGAGTAGAAATAAATCCAATTTTGAATGAAGTTAAAGCAAACGTCATGAACACCAGGGATATCCTGGATAAGGTAATAATTGGCCCTGAAAAAGGCCATGCTAACTAGCTCACAAATTTTAGATTTATTAATCGCAATAACGATTGGTTAAAGGTGCTGTGGAAATGGAAAATAAAATATTGATAGTAGAAGATGACGAGGTGATTTCCGAACTTATGTATGAATTTCTTTCCAGGTCCGGCTATCTGGCGATCACTACTGGCAGTGCCGAAGAAGCCGAAAAAATACTGAAGAAAGAAGAAATTCACATCATTTTGACGGACATAAGGCTGCCGGGAACCGACGGAATGACGTTTACCAAGAACGTCAAAAAGAACTACAACCTCGATGTTATCATTGCGACCGGTTACAGTTCCGACTATTTTTATGAAGATGCCATCAACAACGGTGCCAGCGACCTGATCTTCAAGCCCATTCGATTAAATGAGCTAATGTTAAGGATTAACAGGGTTATCAGAGAGCGCTCGCTGATCAATGAACGCGACAAAATGATTGAGCGGCTAAAGAAACTGTCGATACGGGACCCGTTAACCGAGCTTTATAATTCAAGGCATTTTTATGCCAGGCTGGAGGACGAAATTCAGAGATCAGAGCGCTACCTGCATCCTCTTTCGCTGATATTTATTGATATCGATCATTTCAAGGCAATTAATGATACCTATGGCCATATGGTCGGTGATCAGGCGTTGCTGTTAATTGCAAAAAAAATGCAAGCTTCCCTCAGATCACAGGATACCGCCTTTCGATTCGCCGGCGATGAATTTACCATAATTTTGCCGGAAACCACCGCAGACAATGCAAAATTTGTTGCTGACAGAGTCAGATCTGAGATGGATAAAGAAAGTCTGGTGGTCTTCGAGCAGGAAATTACCAAAATTACGATGAGCATTGGGATTGCCGAGTATCAAAGGAATGAAAAAAAGGAGCAATTTGTACATCGTGCTGACGTAACCATGTATGCGGCCAAAAATAGAGGCGGGAATAATATATCCGTATCGCCAAAATTTGCACCTGTTTCAAATGATGGCAAGGTCGCATCCGCTGCGCCAAATATTTAGGCGCATTCTCTGATATTCATTTTAAACTGAATTTAAATTTTCACTACTGATCCACGCTGCAGGTAATATCTATATGAATATATCCGTTACCTTTAGGCGCAGCAAGCTGGCACGTCATATTCTTATGCTGTTCCTTATCTGCGCGCTGCTGCCGTTGCTTTTCCTGTCATTTTTTTCCTACTTTCAGGTAACTCAAAATCTTACCGAGCAGAGCTTTCGCATGCTCCAGCAAAATACCAAATCGGTTAGCTTATCGATTTATGAGCGGTTGCTGTTGCTTGAGACGGAGATGCGTTTTCTGGTCGATCATTTAATTGATAGTGGATCGGGACAAATCATTAAAGAAATTAAAGAATACCATCAACCCAATATAAAGCACTTCAAAGCCTTGGGCCTGACAAACTACCAGGGCGTCTACCATCAAATATATGGCAGTTTTGATAATCTTCCGCCACTCAAATCAGACCGGAACCCGCCATTTAACTATAATAAAGCGGTACTTCTGGTTCAAGACAGTGCCAGGGGACAGTCGTCTGTCATTATGCTGATCGGGTTGGAACATACTGAATTTGGCAATGATTTTCTGATCGCTGAAATCAATCCTGATTATTTATGGGGCATCGGGCAAGGGGACGAATTGCCTCCCATGACAGAGATCTGTGTTTTCGACGCTTCCGGGAAATTATTAATGACAACCATTCCACAACCCCGGGGCCTTTTAGCCAGTCTAGAGCATCTTAAAAACAGTTCAGCCTGGGGTCAATTCAGATGGAACCACAAAGGCAGTCAGTACCTCGCAAGCAGCCGGGAGCTGTTTCTCCAATCCCGCTTTCAGTTTCCGGGTTGGATGGTGGTATTGAGTCAATCCAAAGCCGATGCCCTGTCGTCGGTAATGGAATTTAAGATCATTTTTCCCATGGTTCTATTATTGTCCGTATTAATTGTGCTTCTGCTCAGCACGAACTATATCCGCAAAAGCCTGACACCGCTGGAGAAACTGAAAAAGGGGACCCAGCTGATTGCCGAAGGTAATTTTATAAGCCGGATAGCTGTTAACAGCGGAGATGAATTCGAAGAGCTGGCAACGGCTTTTAATAAAATGTCTGGAAGGCTAAACCACCAGTTTAAAGAGCTCAGTATGCTGGCCAAAATCGGGAGAACCATGGCCAACATTCTGAGCAAAGACGAACTTATTCAGGCGGCCGGCAAGGCCATGGAAAAATACCTCGATTTTGATCGGGGAATGGTATTGATGGCAAATGAGCACAATAACAGACTATACTATGCCGGAGGGTTTGGTTACAGCTCTGAAAATATCCGGCAATTTCAAAATTACGAATTGGAAGCGATCGATAATCAGTCCGATGACCCTATCTGCTCGGCATTTCTGGAACAGAAGCCCATATCCTTAACGAGCCCTGCCGGCACTGACGCAGAACAATCAGAAGTCCTGAATCTGTTTCTCAAATCAGCAGGATCTGAATATACAATATGTATTCCAATTGTTTATGAAAGGGAATCATTGGGGGTACTGGTTCTCGAGAGGGCCAATCCGAAAGAACCAAATAGAGGCGGCGATGAGAAGCTTTTAACCGGAGTTGCCTCCCAACTGGCCGTCAGTCTCGCCAACATAACATCCTATAACAAACTGATGGAGAGTGAGGCGCGCTTCCGAAAATCGTTTGATTACGCGGCCTCCGGCATCGCACTGCTTGACCTAAATGGATATTATATTGATGTGAATGATTTTTTTCTCACGATGCTTGGTTATTCGGAGCATGAACTTTTCGGAAATACCATATTTAAAATATGCCATCCTGAGGACGCGGAAGTCGTATCGGTTTCTCTAAAACGATTGATAGACGGTGAAATCGAATTTGCCTCCTATGAACAACGATTTTTGCACAGGGATGGGCATACCTGCTGGTCCCTGGTAAGTACATCGTTGCTGCAGGACAGCGAAGGCAGTCCGCTGCATTTCATTTCTCTTTACCAGGATTTGACCGATAAAAAAATGGCTGAAAAGGAAAATGAAAAGCTTGAAGTCCGTCTGCAACAGGCCCAGAAAATGGAAGCCATTGGCACCCTGGCAGGCGGTATTGCGCACGATTTTAACAACATCCTTTCCGGGATTATGGGATACGCCCAGCTGGGCATGCTGCAAAACGATCGGGACAGCGATACTTACAGATGGTTCCAGGGGGTTCAGGAGGCCGGTGATCGCGCATCAGAACTGGTAAAACAGATTCTGACGTTCAGTCGCCAGGGCAAGCACGAAAGGGCGCCGATCCAAATTCGCTTAATAATTAAAGAGGCGCTCAAGCTGTTGAGGGCCACACTGCCGTTGAATATCGACATTCAGGAAAAGATTTCCAATGAATCCGGCTTGGTTCTGGCCGACTCGACCCAGATTCATCAGCTCGTGATGAATTTATGCACCAATGCTTATCATTCCATGCTCGACCAGGGCGGAACCCTCGAGGTTATTTTGGAACCGGAAGAATTAAGCCCGGGTACCAAATCCGAGCAATTCAATCTTCAACCGGGACACTATTTTAAGCTGACGGTAGCAGATTCGGGATGCGGTATGGATGAAGCCACTATTCAAAAGATATTTGATCCCTATTTTACGACCAAGGAACCGGATAAAGGCACCGGGTTGGGCCTTTCTGTTGTCCACGGGATCGTAGAATCCCATGCTGGAGCCATTTTTGTTGACAGTCAACCGGGGAAAGGCACGCGATTCGAGGTGCTTTTTCCCCAGACAACTAGAGATAAACAAGCAGCGGATAAGGGCGTAGAATTGATTCCCACCGGAACCGAGAAAATACTTTTGGTTGACGATGAAGGGGCCGTTGTTGAAACAGGAAAGTCCATTCTGGAAAACCTGGGCTACCGGGTTGAAGCCCATACAGATCCCCAAAAAGCAATTGATGAATTTTCAGCTCATGGTGACGATTTTGACCTGGTTATCACAGACATGTCGATGCCGTGTTTGAACGGAGAGGAGTTGTCAAAAAGGCTTATGGAAATTCGCCCCGATATTCCGATTTTGCTGTGTACCGGATACAGCGACCATCTTGATGCGGCAAAGGCCTGTGCCATGGGAATTAAAAAATATTTATTAAAGCCCCTTGAGATGGGCAATCTGGCAAATATCATCCGGGAAGTGCTGGATGAAGATGTCAGTTCAATGGCATCTTAAGTATTCGCACAGTTACGACGCTAGAAAACGCCAGTCTGTCATACCCATTCTTCCCGGATCACTTCTCCCCGGACACCTACCACCACATATTTGATGGGTATTTTTCTTTTTGCTTTTTCAGCGGCTTCCCGGGCCAGGCCCAGTAACCCCATACAGCACGGAACCTGCATGATCAGTACCGTGAGCGTATTGATGTTAGCCTCGTCAATCCAGGCTTTAATTTTTTCCGTATAGGTGTCCTGGCCGGAATCGAGCTTGGGGCAGGCAATCGCCAGGGACTTGTCCTTCAGATACTCGCGGTGGAAATCACCCAGGGCATAGGCCACGCAGTCCGCCGTAAGCAGCACGTCCGCATTCTGATAGTAAGGCGCCAGCGGTGAAATCAGGTGCATTTGAATCGGCCACTGTCCCAGCTGGGATGATATCTTGCCAACCTCCTGGCCGGCGTCATTGGCGGTTTGCGTATTAAAATTCAGCATGTGTGATCCAGGGCATCCTTGAAAATCAGCCATTTGTATCCTCCTAACGGTTAAATTGTTTTTCCAGTTTTTCTATAAAATTTAAATATTTATCGGGTGAAAAGCCCATCTTCTCATCCACCTCGCTAAATTTTGCAAAAAGTTCGCCGACCTGGGTGGTGGACAGGTTGCGATCCATCCAGGGGTACAGGATCTCGTCTTCCTTTTTGATGTGCCCGGTAAGAAGGTCGCGATAGGCTAAAAGGTGTTCGCCAAGGGTTGCCGCATCCCTGCGCTCAAGGGCGTCCAGCATGGCCTTGACATGACCGCGTCCCGTGGTGTGGTCCTCGTACATGACCTGCAGAATTTCTGAATCTTTATCAAAGTATTTAAAAAGGATATCTTCTTCCTTGGCATGGTGGTAGCGGTCAGCGTACGAGCGGATCAGGTCGATCCCATCGAGGATCAGTTGCCGGCCTTCACCGGATTCAAGGTCAAGATTTTTTACCACGGCCGGGATCAGCGCGATCCACCGTTTGATCAAGACATGCTCTTCAACCAGTTGCTTCATGGGCGGAGAGTATTTCATTTCGTCGGAAACGGCCGGTGCTCTCTTTTTACCTGGTGGGATTTTTATATCCTGCCCCGGATAAATGATGCCGGCAATCTTCTGCATCAGCTCCCGCTCCTGGTCTTCGGGCAGGTTATGGATATCAACAATATCCTTGAGCTCGCAGATACCGACGCTGCAAGGTCCGCAGCCGATACCGTATTCATCCAGAATTTTTTCGACATCCGGATACTGGTCGATAATTTCTTTGATGCCTTTAGTAAAAAATGCTTCCATCACTATTTCCTTTTAAGTCGTTAAGTTCGTTTGAGCGTTAGGATCAATTCGATCGTTGAGTTTGATCTCTGAACCTGGCAAAAAAAAAGAGATCCTAATCTTTTTGCCATTATGATAAATTATGCAGTTTCGGAAAACACGAAGACGGCGTCACGGGCGTTAGTTCAAAAGGCGAATAAGTTGGGGAGATTATCGAGGAAAAGCGGCTATTAGTACATGACTTAAGTCAAAAATGATACGATGTCGGCAAAGATGCCCTGGACGGGCCGAAGGGAGTTAAAAAAGTCGAAAAAGGCTTCCGCGGAACCAGTGAGATCAACACGCTGTATTATGATTCGGATTTGATCACCATCGAAGAGATGCAAGCCGCTTTAAAGGAGGCCGGCACTTGCATTGGGGTTGAAAAGTAAGAAAAGGGATACTCTCAATTATCATCGGCGACCGAATATTCCATCTTAAAATGGAAATCCTGGCTGGCAACATTCAGGCTGGTTTCCGAAACCGAAGCGGTTGTTTCCACCATCGCGGGCTCATTTAAATTGGCCGCCATTTGTGGGTCAACCTTTTCTTTGTTGTTTATTTCAGCTGCATTTTCAGCAGACAATTCTTTCAGTTTCCTGGCAAAATCTTCGAGAATCTGTTGTCTCAAACGCAACTTATGCCCACCCGCCCATCTCGCATTGGCGAATTTGTTAGAAAGTCTTGAAAGCATTCTATTCAACCGCTTCAAAATTTTTGACGGTTCCAGGTCTGAATCTTTTACAAACCTGATCATGCGATCGGTCAGTCTATCCACCCTTTCTGAAACCGCGGGCCGATTGTCCGTTTTCGCCTCTTGAATTGCCGGTTTTTGTTCTACCGGTGTTTGGCCAACCTGCTGGGCGGAAAATTGTGAAGCTGTCGTAACGCCGGCATTGATATCAAACTCAGCTTTAACCTCTGAGATGGTTGTCAGATTGGCAAAGTCATGCGTTTCTTCTGCGTCTGGATTGCCGGTTATAAAATCTTTGACCATTTTAAAAAGGTTCATCAAAACTTCTTTGATTTCCTTTTTTTCCTGCTCATCTAAAGTCCCTTCGACGGTCAGTTCAAGTGTGCTGTTTGCATTGGCTGAAATAATGTGACCCTGTGATTTGGTATAGCGCGTGCTTGTGCGGCCCAGTTCTTCATAGGTAACGGCCGATGACTCAAACTTTATATCCGATGACAGGGTGACTTTATCACCGTCGGCGGTCTGGATTTCGATGTCTGTACTTTGCTCACCGGAAATGAACGTTTTTGCAATTTGCGCTGATTGATAGGCCCAATTGCCCTGCACCATACTGAATTGGTCCGGTGGGTTATGACAACATCCTGAAAAGCTGTTCATGATATTCTATCTCCTGCGCAACCTGTTTTCTATAGCATGTTCTGATTCTAAAAGTGTATATCGGATGCTTATCGCAAAACTTGAACATTAATATATTGTGAAAGGCGATTTGGGGCTGTTCATGCAGCCGGGTCAATTACCTGGGCAAGAATAGGATAGTGGCGGGCAAGAAAAACTCACTATCAATCAAAGGTCAGGGTATTGGATAGTTTAACGATCCAGCTTTGAGTTTTTGTTGCAATTATCTCATATTGATCAAGCTTTATGCCCAACCGTTCGACCACCGCCGACGATGGCATGCCAGAATGTCCATCAGCGGAATCACTGTCACCCCGTGGTTGGCACATTAAGTTTGATAGATACGTCATATCCGATTTCGTGGTTGCATTTTTATTACGCTCCGGATTGTGGTGCCAGCGAACCGCATCAACAATATCATCAGGAAATGACCATCTGGCCAGAATCAGCGCCCCGATTTCCGCATGATCAGTTCCGAGAACCATATTCTCAGCCGCATCTAAAGGTACCCCTGTTGACATAATACGCTCGAGGTTTTGCCGCTCTTTTTTCACGAATTGGCCTAATACCAGTTTTCCCATATCATGGAGCAAGGCCGGAGTAAAAACATCATTCGTTTCAGCAAATTTCTTATGTCTTGCTAATATTTCCGCGGTCCTTGATACGGCAATAGAATGGAGCCAGAGTTCTCCGGGGGATAGATCATAGCCTTCGACAGCTGCATCCATGGCTTTGCTCATACCGGCACTGACGGCTATTTGGGCAAAGCGCTTGACCCCCAATAACGTGACTGCATGTTTCAAAGTTTCAACTTTTTTGGGTACGCCGAAAAAAGCAGAATTCGCCAGCCGGAGGACATTGGTGGCAAGCCCCGGATCGTGACGCAGGATCTCGACTATTTCATCCACCGCTACGTCCTCTTTTGCAAGAAGTTCCCGCAGCTTAATCGCTGCCCGGGGCATGCTGGGGAAAGATGACACTTTCTTGATGATTGGGTCTGGTATGTCTTTATCTGTGACTTCCTTTTCTTCAGATAACTCCATAAAATTGCACTCTCCGATGAATACCAAAGGTTTAAATTTAACACGTGCTGCGGCGAATAGGATTGATTTTTAAAAATATCCTATCACTGCAGATGGTTATCAAGTTCTTAGTAATGGTTCCTTTTATTATAACAAAAAAGTGAATGATTTCAATATGAATATCATATTTTTGAAAAGCGGTGTAATATCCGCTCACCGCTTCTAAGGACCGGCTGTCTCCCCAATTTGCATTTCATCGCCTTTTCCTTGTCCAGGCTCGTTTTGATAGGTATGTTTACAGCTAATCATTATGGTTGGTTATACCGCTTTTCATAAAAACATTGCGGCTGGTATAAGTGGTTGTAGAAAAAGCGTTTGAATAATGGAACGTTTTTTTGACAACCACTATAACAAAGCGTGAACCGCAGCGATTAAAAAGGAGGTACCCATGTTTAATCAATCCCTGTCAAGACGATCCTTTCTGACCATTTCGGCCATGACCGCGGCCTCGCTCGCTTTGGATTGGGGCAAAATTTCGGCCCATGCCGCCAAAATGGGACCCAAAAGCGACTATCCCACGGTGGTTATCGGGGCCGGTTTGGGCGGTTTGATCTGTGGGGCCTACCTGGCCAAACAGGGCATTCCCGTCACCGTGGTGGAGCAGCACAGCATCCCGGGTGGATATGCCACCTCTTTTGACCGGGCCGGCGGAAAATTTACGTTTGAAGTGTCGTTGCACGGAACCTCTATCCATAACAACGATGCCGAACGCACATTAAAAAAAATCGGCGTCCTCGATAAAATCAAATTAGTCGAGCTTCCCGAGATTTACCGCTTGAAAACCCCAACGCTGGACATTTCGGTTCCCCAAAAAGACCCGGAAGCCTATATCCGTATTTTAAGTGAGCATTTTCCGAGTGAAGCCCAAGGCATTCGCGGATTTATTCGGGAAATGATCGGGATCGCCGACGAGGTCGATACATACGGTCGCAAGGGTGTATTTCTTAAGCTATTCTTTCCGCTGCTGTATCGTAAAATGTGGAACGTACGGAATAAAACCCTGGCCGATCTCATGCAGGACTATGTCAAAGATGAGGAATTACAGGATGTTCTGGCGAGTCTTTGGGGATATTACGGTTTACCGCCGGACAGACTTTCCGGGTTTTACTATGCCAATGCCACCGGGGGGTATCTCCGCGACGGATCTTACTATATCCGGCCGCGCTCCCAGGATTTGAGTGATGCCATCGCGGATGTGATCGAAGAAAACGGCGGAAAGATCTTATATGATACGGCAGTGGACAGGATCTGGGTTGAAAAGGGAAAGGTCAAAGGCGTTGGATTGTCTGGAGGAATGACCTTGCCTGCGAGAGCGGTGGTCAGCAATGCCAGCGCCCTGGCAACTTTTCAGGAGATGATTCCACCCGAAGCGGTACCGCAAGATTATCTGAAACAACTGCGAGGCTACAAACCGAGTATTTCATCTTTTATCGTATGGCTGGGGTTAAACCGCGATATCAGTGATAAGGCCGGCGCATTCAGCACCTTCGTGTCTTCTGGCCTCAGCCCGGCACAGGACTATCAGGCCAAAATAAAAGGCGAGATCGAAAACGGGTCTTATGGTGTCGCCATCTACGATAATATTTTCAAAGGCTATTCCACTCCCGGGACCTCCACCCTGCAGCTGATATTTCTTTGCGGTTATGAGCCGTGGCGGAAATTTGAGTCGGATTATAAAGCGGGTGATAAAACCCGATACCAAAAAGAAAAAGAACGCTGGGCCGATACTCTTATCAAGCGGGCAGAAAGGGATGTCATCCCGGGAATATCCTCGATGATCGAAGTCAAAGAAGCGGCCACCCCGTTAACCAATTGGCGCTATACCGGCAACACCGAGGGGGCCATATACGGTTTTGAGCAGTCCATGGACAATGCCTATATGAATCGAATCGAAAATCAAACCCCGATCAAAGGCCTATATCTTGCCGGCGCCTGGGGTGATCCCGGCGGCGGTTATACCGGTGCCTTCCGCAGCGGAGAAAAAACTTTTAAGGCACTGATGGAGGAATGGGGGCGGTAGCAGATATCAGATGACAGAAGACAGAGGACAGAGGGCAGAAGACAGAGGGCATAGCGTTAGAATTTTCTGATTATTCCGGCTTGTCGGCCTTTACGCTATGCGCCACGCGCTATACCCTAAGCCGCGTCACACGTAACTCGCAACCCGGCCCCCGCAACTGGCAACACATAAAAGGGCGAAGATCCGAAACGCCCTGATGAACCGCCGGAAAGCGGGGTTTCAATGGCAATTGAGTGTGTTTCTGATATCTTTGGCACTTTTCCCTTGAATTCATTCCATATTGACTAGTATCGTAAATACCATGAAATTCAAAGCTGAAAGCATTTCTTTTAAAACGGCTCCCAAATATCTATTTTACACCTTTTGCTTTGATACCCTCATCGCGGTTTTTCTGACAGCCATAAAATTCGGCGGCTTTATTGACAACTTTATTTTCTCGCAGTCTATTGGTTTGTTGACTTGCTCCTGTGTGTTGGTGGTGCTTTATTTTTTTGAAGAGGCCCGGCCGATCTACAAGGCTGTCATGATGGCCGCGGCGTTAATTGTCGGCAGCCTGTGCGGGTCTTTTTTGGGTACACTGGTCTCCGGGATGAGCCCTGCCACTCTTTTTGAGAAACACAACCTGATCGAATTGCTGGTTCTTGGTGTGATGTTCGGATCCATCATCACTTACATCTTTACCAGTCGGGATCGCATTGCCGCTTCCGAAGCCCAGGTGCAGGAAGAAAAAATCAAACACCTGATCAGCGAGAAAAAGGTGGCCGAGGCCAACCTGCGAATTCTGCAAGCCCAGATCGAGCCCCATTTTCTGTTCAACACCCTCTCCAACATCTTGAATCTTCTGGACACCGACCCTGAAAAGGGAAAATCCATGCTGGTGGATTTCACCCAATATCTGCGTACCTCTCTTTCAAAAATCAGGGGGCAGACCACCCGCCTTGGCCATGAGATGGAGATGATTCGAGCGTACCTCAACATCTTCAAAGTCCGGATGGGAGACCGGTTGAAGTTTGATATCGACCTGCCCGCCCATCTGGAAGACACGCCTTTTCCTCCCATGCTGATCCAGCCACTGGTGGAAAACGCCATCAAGCACGGGTTGGAGCCCAAGGTTCAAGGCGGTGAAATCTTAATCAGCGGAAAAGAAAATGATTCCCATCTGCGGTTGGAAATTATCGATACCGGTATGGGCATCAACCCGGGTCGCAAAGGCGGTCTGGGGCTTGCCAACATCCGGGAGCGTTTGCAGTCACTGTATGGAAATGACGGCCGGCTGGTGATAGAGGAAAATCAGTCCGGAGGCGTGAAAGCAACCATCGAGGTACCCCATGGCAAATCCTAAAGCGATAATTGCCGACGATGAAGAACAGCTGAGGATATATTTAAGGTCAAAATTGTCCGGCCTGTGGCCCGAGCTCGACATCTGCGCTGAAGCTGAAAACGGATTGAAAGCACTGGAACTGATTGATAAAAAAAGACCGGAAATTGCCTTTCTGGACATCAACATGCCGGGGCTATCAGGCCTGGAAGTGGCCAAAAACATCACTTTCAACTGCCGGGTTGTTTTTATCACCGCTTATGATCAGTACGCCATTGAAGCGTTTGAAAATGAGGCTATCGATTACCTCCTGAAACCTGTCACTGACGATAGGCTTCTAAAAACCATCAAGCGGTTGCAGAAGCAGATTGCCGACAGCTCGCCTTTACCGGCGGATATTGCCGAAACCCTTGAGCGGTTTATGGCAACCTTGAAAAACCGGGAAATCCCCGGATTTTTAAAATGGATCAAAGTGCGGCATGAGGATGATGTCAGGCTGATTGCCGTTGATGAAGTTTGCTATTTTAAGGCTGAAGATAAATACACGGTGGTCAAAACTCACACGGGCGAGTCTCTGATTAAAAAAAGCATCCGGCAGTTAGCCACCGCTTTGGACCCGGATCAATTCTGGCGCATTCACCGGGGCACGATCATAAACGTCAACTTTATCGACCGCATCAATCGCTCCTTCGCCGGTCGGCTGACCGTCAAGCTCGAAAATTTACCTGAAACGCTCATTGTTTCCAGGTCGTATTCCCACCTGTTCAAGCAGATGTAGGTGAATGCGGTTTAAGGTTCCGGGTTGCCGCCTTCGCTGATAGGCTGCGGCGCGCCAAGCAAAGTTACCGCTTTCGCTCTGCGGCTGCGGCGGGTCAGCCAGGGTTTTGGGAACCAAGCCGGATCCTTGTCCCGGGTGCAGGTGACCCGGTTGTTCGGCAATTCGTCTCCCCGCCCTTGATGAAACAGACTAAACCACCGTCCATGTTGACACACCAGCAGCACTTTGCCATAATTGAAGTCAAATGCTCATATATTCCCATCAACTGTATATTGAAAATTCCAATGGTTTTCGCTTCTTTCCCGGTTTGAGCCGTTCATGATTGAAATCAACCATCTTTATAAATCCTACGGCAAACAGCTCGTTTTAGAGGACATCAACCTCTCGATTCAAAAAGGGGTGATCACGGGACTGCTGGGCCCCAACGGCGCCGGCAAGACCACCCTGGTTTCAGTTTTGATTGGAATCATGGCCCGGGATCATGGTGAAATCGTCATTGACGGGCTTAATCTTGACCACAGCTTATCTGAAATTCAGACTATTTGCAGCATTGTCCCCCAGAACCTGGCCATTTATCCCATGCTCAGTGCCTATGAAAACCTTGAATATTTCGGAGGCTTGCAGGGGCTTAAAGGACAGACATTAAAGGCCCGGATTGAGTATTGTAGCGAGGTCGCCAGCCTGCAGTCGTTTTTAAGCAAGCGGGTTCACAAATTTTCCGGGGGTATGAAGCGGCGCTTAAATTTGGCCATCGGTCTGTTAAACAATCCCCGCATATTATATCTGGACGAACCTACCGTCGGGGTAGACACCCAATCCAGGAATTACATTCTTGAGACGATCAAAAAAATCAACCGCGAAGAGGGGACCACTATCATTTATACCTCCCATTACATGGAAGAGATTGAACAGGTGTCCGACATGATTGCCATCATTGACGAAGGCCGTCTCATTCTGAATGGCCCCAAGCAGGCAATCCTCAAGCAGGATTTTAAGGTGTCCATCCGGGTTTGTGAGTTGAGCAATGCTCTCCTGGATCGATTCAAAGGCATCAAGGCCGCCAGGGTGCTGGACGACTGCATCCTGTTAACCAAAGATGATAATTTTAATGATAACCTGATTGAAATATTTTCGGCTTTGAAAAGCCACGCCGTTGAAGTGGTGGACTTTGACAGCCGTGATAAAAATCTTGAAACTCTTTTTTTGAAATTAACCCGCAAAAGCCTGAGAGATGCATGACTAAAATTATTTATATATTAAAAAAAGAGTTTCTGGTCATGGGACGCGATGTTCACGCGCTGGCGGTCCTGTTCGTCATGCCGGTGGCCTTTATATTGATCATGTCCCTGGCCATGCGTGATTTATTCGAGACCGACGCGGTCAAACAAATAAAAATACTGGTCGTCGACCAGGATAAAGGCGACCAGTCCAAGGCCTTTGTCGAGATGCTGGCAAAATTGGGGACCTTTGCCTTTCATCATATGGATGACGGGATCGGCATTGATCTGATCCGGCACAAAATGTTTCAAGACGACTTTAAATTTGCTTTGGTGGTGGAAAAGGGTTTTTCTCTGGCCGAACCGCAAATGATATTGCTGGTTAAACCGTCGGTTAACCGGCAGACTTATACGATTTTAAAAAATACGTTTGCAGCCAATCTGGCGAAAGCCAGGATTGCCTATCAGCTCAAAGGGCAGGAGGAAATGCTGGATTATGCCGGGATCGACATCGACAAGCTAATGCAGCCGGCCGATACTCTGATCGAAACCCGCTATGTCTCCAAAGGCAAGCTGAAATTTAAGGTACCCACTTCCGTTCAGCAAAGCGTGCCGGCCTGGCTGGTCTTCTCCATGTTTTTTGTGGTCATTCCCCTGTCCAACACCTTCATTGCGGAAAGAAACTACGGCACCCTGACGCGTCTTCAAAGCATGAATATTTCAACGGGTTTTCTGCTGGCGGGAAAGTTGTTGCCTTTTTTCATCGTCAATTTGATCCAGGTAGTTTTGATGATCCTGGTGGGTGTTTTTCTGGTGCCGTTGCTGGGGGGGGATGCATTGACCATGGGGGATTCCTATGGCGGCCTGCTCTTGATCACAACAGCCGTCAGTTTTTGTTCCATCTCCTTTGCACTCCTGGTGGCCTCCGTTGCCAAAACCACCGAGCATGCCACCACCATCGGCGGCGTTTTTAATATTATCCTGGGAGCGCTGGGCGGCATTATGATTCCCAAATTTGTTATGCCGGATTTTATGCAGACCTTATCGGTTCTGTCGCCCATGTCCTGGGGCCTCGAGGGCTTTCTTGATATATTTTTAAGAAACGGGAATGTTCTTGACGTGATGAAGGAATCTTTATTATTATTACTTTTCGGCCTTGTGATGTTCAGCGCGACGGCTTTCATCATCAGGAAAAAATTATCGCTTTAAACCGCATGACCCGGACTTGCATTTATTTCCGCCTCCGTCGGGTCTAACTTTCCGCCCGAGGCGGCATTATTTTGGTACAGCGGGGCATTTTCATTAAGACAAAGGATTAAGTATTTTCTTATGAAGGGATCTTTGGATAACCATCTGAAAAACGAGATAAAAACTCTGATCATAGAAAACTGTGAACTTGATATCGATGTTGGTGATATCGATGATAACCTCCCGCTCTTTGAGCGCAAATCAGAGCTGGCGCTTGATTCAATCGACGCTTTGCAGATTTCAATCGCCATCCAAAACACTTACGGCATCGCCATTCGCGACAGCAAGGAAATGCGGCGTGTGATGCTGTCGATCAATACCTTTGCCGATTTTCTGCAGCCCGGATGATTTCGCCGTGAGTAACAGGATCTATATACGCGGTAAAGCCGTTAGCTGTGCCCTGGGCGATGACATCGAACGGGTTGTCGCTGCGATGAAAGCCGGCCAGGTTCAGGTTGCCGATATCCCTTTAGCGCTGACCGATTCCGATTACAGCCGGCAGTATTTTCTTCTCCCGCCAATTGATTCAGACCATCCCCAGAGTCGCGAGGCGTACTACTACGATGTCCTCTTCAAAACCATCGCGAAGGCGCTAGCCGATTCCGGATTAAAACCACATGAAATCAGAGAGTTGCCGATATTTTTCGGTTCAACGGCCAACAATATTCCCATCTACGAAGACACTTACAAAACATCCCGGCAGATCCTTTCACAAACATCCTCCGGCTACGGCGACATTGCCAACGAAATCGCCATTCGCTTCGACATCAAAGCCGCCTGCTACACTCTTACAACCGCCTGCACCTCCAGCGCCAACGGGATTATGTTTGCCGCCGACATGATTGCCCGGGGTTTTATAAAACGGGCCCTGGTGGTCGGTTATGATCTTTTCAGCAATCTGGGATTTTACGGCTTCGAGTCATTGAAACTGATTTCGCCATCACCCTGCAGGCCCTTTGATAAAAACCGGGAGGGCATCATCCTTGGAGAGGGCTGCGGCGCGCTCATTTTAGACCGAAAAAACCCGGCTCCAAATGATTTTTATTATCTGGGGGGTGCCAATATTTGTGATACTTACAGTGTCACGACCCACAATCCTGCAGGGGATCAAATCGCGGCTGCCATCCGTGAGGCCTTGGCGCGTGCCGGGGTTGAGCCCCGGCAGATTGATGCCGTCAAAGCCCATGGCACGGGAAGCTACCACAACGACTTAACGGAGGGCAACGGGCTCAACCAGGTTTTCCAAAACCGTGTTCCGCCCCTAACGGGCTTGAAGCCTTTTATCGGACACACCGTCGGGGCCTGCGGGGTCATCGAGTCGATCCTGTTCAGCGAGGCGGTTAAAAGGGGTTTTATGCCGGCCACCCCGGGCTTTGAAGAAATCGACGACGAGATCAATATCGAACCGATAACCAGGCCGGTGTCAATTCAGAACGGGACCTTTTTGCTGAATTATTTCGGATTTGGCGGCAATTGTGTGTCGCTGGTGGTTTCAAACAAGGGCTAAAAAATAGATGTATATACATAGTTACAGCAGGTTCGTCAGCCCACCGGTTGACGATATCGAGTTTTACAAACAGGAAATCAGCCGGTATACCGACGTCAAATTCCGGCGGGCCAATAAATTTGTGCTGCTTTCCCTGGTGGGAGCCTGCCAGTGTGCCCCCAGGCAAACCATCAAGCCGGACACCGCCGTTTACCTGACCACCGAAAACGGCAGTCTGGGCGACACCGAAACGGTTCTGGATCAGATTTTTCATAAACGCGAATTTCCCATGCCCTATAATTTCATTAACACCATGAGCAATACGGCATCTTTTTACGTGGCCCAGAGTTTTGACATCCTGGGACGAAATCTCATAATTTCCAGCAAACAGTTTTCTTTTGAACGAGGCTTGGAATTGCTGCGCAGCGATCTGGGTGCCGGTGTCGTTAAGGAAGCTCTGTTCGGCGGGGTTGATGAAGTCTGTTTTTCCAAATCACAGTTTGAAACCAAGTTTAACAGGCCTTACAGTGATTTTGAAATGATCGAGGGCAGCTGTTGGTTATTGATAAAGGCGGATTCCAGCGGTGCCCTGGGTGAGATTACCACAATTGAATCCTTTGGCAGTCTGATCCAAACGGCGGATTGGCTTGGACATCAGCGCTTTAAGCGACCGCAGATATTGTCCTACGGTATGTTAATCGACCCTGGTCAAAAAGAATTCCTCGGTCAGACCGTGCCCCATGAGGCCGAGTTTGACTATATCAGCGCGTATGGATATTTTGATTCCGCCACCGCCTGCGCGATCACAGGGTTTCTGGAACGGTATGATGACGCCATCCTGGTGCACATCAACCAGGATTTTCGAGGGCAGGTTGTGGTGCTGGTGGTCGAAAAATATTGAGCTTTCAATGGTTGCATAAATCTGAAAAAAATAGGTCGAGTAGTTGACGCTATTCCATGGCTTCAGGAAATCAATGATTTAGGAATTAAGGGATTCAGGAATTGAGGAATTCTTGTATTGGTGAATTTCAGCGACAGATTTCCAAAAATACCTAAATACCTAAATTCGCAATTCCTCAATTAAATGAGTGCTGACCACTGATCCGCCTCCGGCGGAACACCTGACACCTATATCTTTTCACTTCACTGTCTTGAGCATCCTGTAAATCTGCTTTTCACTATCACCGCAGCCTTTTAAAAATTGCGCGATCTCAGGCAGATCGATTCTGGATTCCTTGTTTTTTACAATCCTGGCGCATTCCAGGGCGAACATCCGCCAGCGGTCGCCCACTGCGGTCATCCTTTCAGAGGCCTCTTTTAATACCGGTAGATCCAGAGTGTTGTGTGCTTCCTGTAAAAAGGCGGCATACATGAACCGAAATCCACCGCCGCCGGTTCCGATTTCTTCCTGCATGCGCACGATGTTTCCCAGAAAATGCCGCGTATATTTGGTATTGCGTTTGCTTGACAGCTTTACAATATGACGGGCTAAATGGCTGATCCCTTTGATGCCGATCCATGGCATCGGTGCGTAGAGCATCATGTGAACCGTTTTTTTAATGGATTTTTTAATAAGCTTTTTCAGATCAACGGCATCCGGGCTTTTCAGCGGGAAGTGAACCAGGCCGTTGGGGGCGCTCAGACCTCTGGCGAAACGGGCTTTTTTCAAATCGGCGGTCTTTATCCTTTCGATATGATCAAAAACCGGATCGCTTACAATATATTCATCCCCTTCTTTGCCGATGATGATAATATTGTGGGCATTAAACTGGAATCTCATTTCCGGGGGAAAATAGGTGGTAAAATAGGCCGAGGTTTGCAGGCCTACCAGCCGTCCATTTTCTACAAAATCATCCAGCTCCGCCATGGCCAGGTCCTGGTCCTTGTAGGTTTTGCGGAAGTATTCGACGCCCAGCCGTTTGGGGAATTTTTTAACTATATGGCCGGGAAACATGCGATAGGAAACCAGGGGCATATTGCCGAATTTTAGAAAAGGCAGGTATGCAAAACAGATGGCTGCGGACAGGCCGAAAACCATGGGCTCAGATAATTCCAATCCCTGGTATTTGAGCAGGGCCGACATGACGCCGGTTTCACAATGGGCAAAATGCTGGTGTTTAAACTTACGGATTGAATCCAAGTCAGATCTTCCTCTCAATATTTTTTATATCGGCAACATCCATGTTAAAAAAATCGGCATACCGCTGGAGCAACTTGGGGCTTAATTTAGCAAACACTTTCGGATTAAAATGGCGTTTGACCCGCCATTGCGCCAGAGCCATTCCGGCGGCCAGGGCAGGCAGGTCCATGAAATATTTGTTCATATAATATTCGATGGGAGAGGTTTCACCTTTGATTACTCTGGATTTTGCTTCTGCCGTCAATCTTGCAAAATCATCGACCACATCGCGCAGCACCACTTCTTCCGCCTCCCAGCCGCTGGTAGGGATTCTGGTGTACTGGCCGTTTTCATCCACGGCATACATCGCCTTGGTTCCAAAACCCTTGAAGGTTTTGATATCATCCTGGGGGACTTCTTTGGCTTTCATGGCCTTACCTCGTTATTATTATCAGGATCGAGGGAGAACCGCATGCTTTACAGCCCAGTCAAATTGTTGTAAAGAGCCTTTAATAGCTTGAATTATTGTTAATTTCAACATTTATTATGCCAGAAATCCCGGGCGAGGATACCTCTAAGAGATGAACCATATTGATGAGATTGAAAACCTGATCCCCCATCGCGGGCGCATGAAACTGGTCGACACTATCGTCGCGGTAGACCAGAAACATGCCGTTACCCGGGCCACGGTAAAGGAGAGTTGGCCGCTTCTGTCGGGCGACGCCGTGAGCACCATCGTTCTCATCGAGTTGGCGGCCCAGACCGCAGGGGTTTGCATCGGCTGGAACGAAAAGATGAAAACCGATGGACCAAAGACGAAAGCCGAGGGCTGGCTGGTGGGTATCAAAAAGGCCCGCTTTTATGTGGATAAAATTTCCCTTGAAACCTGTATTACCATTCGATCGGAAAATCATCTGGTCGTCGAAAATTACAGGGAAATTGCCGCTACCGCGAGGATCGGTGAAAAGTTGGTCGCTGACATTAACCTGCAGATTCTTCAGGCAGCGCCGGATTCGGGCTAGCATCACTCCCCTGTAGACAATTTGAAGCAGCCTGCCGAATTAAGAAACCTATCAAGCAAAGGGATGGGGGCCGAGCTCGAGGCCAGCGGTTGACACATGGTTCAAGCGGCATTACGGATGCGAGACCAGTGCGCGGCAGACACCGGATCGTCGGTAATTACCCCATCAACCTTCATGTCAATCATCTTCACGTAATCCTCTAACGTGTCCACATTGTAGGGAAATACCTTGAGTCCGGCAGCCTGCATCGTGTCCACCTGGTGCGGCGTAACAATCAGATGATCCGGATGCCAGGAAAATACCTTTAAGCGGGTACATATCTCAACGATGCGGTTGCTGGCCGGAGATACAGATATGAGAGCAATCGGCGGTGGATCTTCCATGCAAGCAATCTGGACCAGGATGTCGATCTCAAAGCTTGAAATCAGAACAGAATCCTGCAAATTCTTTTGCTTTACCAGTCTCACGACCTGTTTTTCGATGGCATCCGGCGGATGATGATGTTCATAGGCATGGGCTTTGATTTCTATGTTCACCCTCGTCCGACCGTTTACAAGGTCCAGTACTTCGGATAATTCCGGCAGGCGCTGGTCCGCAAATTTAGGATCAAACCAGCTGCCGGCATCCAGCCTTTTTAGCTTCTCCAGGGTGTAGTCATTCACCGCGCCGTGGCCGTTGGTGGTGCGCTCCAGGGTGGCATCATGAATAACCACCAGCTTGCGATCGCGGCTGAACATGACGTCCAATTCGATCATCGAAACACCGGTTTCCACTGCTGCGTGAAAGGCAGCCAGCGTGTTTTCCGGATATTTTTGGCGATACCCCCTGTGGGCAATGATCCAGGGAGGTTTGGTTTTATTTGATATTTTTTGCATAACTTCTATGTGAAATTATAACCTCATCTCCGCCGAAACTCAACAACATATCTAAAGCACCCAACCCTAACAACTCAAAGCCGAAGGTCAAGAGTTGCCGGTTTTTTCCAAACAAAATTGTTAAAGGCAGAACTGCTAAGTTCTGCCTTTTTTCTCACCCAACCTCGCAAAAGTCTTCTGGCGGTCAAATCCGAGACTGATCAGATCGGATCAGGCGCCAATCGGTCTGATGAGCCGCCGAGGGCTTAAGCTGCCTCTAATTCAGACGTGCAGTGGCCGCAGCGGGTTGCCTTGATGGGTATTTCCGACAGACACCGCGGGCACTCCCTGGTGGTTGGCTCTTCCGGCGGAGCCTCTTCTTTGCGCTTTAAACTGTTGAGCCCTTTTATCAGCATAAAAACGGCGAAGGCTACAATCAGAAAGCTGATGATGGTGTTTAAAAATAGACCGTAGTTGAGAGTGACGGCGCCGGCTTTCTGCGCCTCTGCCAGGGAAGCAAAGGCGTTGCCGGCGGAAGTACCCTTCAGGACCACAAAAAGATTCGAAAAATCGACATTGCCCAGCAGCAGGCCGATGGGCGGCATGATGACATCGGCCACCAGTGATTTGACGATGGTGCCAAAGGCAGCACCGACGATAATCCCGACGGCCATGTCAACCACATTGCCCCGCATGGCAAATTCTTTAAATTCTTTAAACATGGATTGTCCCCCTTTCAATATGCTATTGTTTTTCCGATTTATAGACTAATAATCATAAAGCCTTAAAAAATCAACTGTACCAGTCTGTCAAGCAAAATATTTGGCAGTCAGCTTCCAAACCTGCCTGTGCTTGACACCATAACCCAATCCCCTTATCTTCTCTGTTAACCCAATAAAAGCAATGAACTCAATAAACCCAATGAACTTAGACACTCAAGGCGGACAAACATGCGAAAATTTTTGACAGCAGCTTTTTTGATCATTTTTATTTTTATCACCGGTTGTACCGCTCCCAAAATCCGGCTTTTTCCGAGCCAGGCGGATCCGCTCCTGGAGTTCACCCTGGAAGGAAAGTCAGAGCCAAAGATTCTGGTTGTTCCCATACGTGGGATCATATCAAACTCACCCAAGGAGGGATTTGTCAGCACCCGGCCCAGCGTCGTGCAGGAGGTTGTCTCTCAGCTGCGGCGGGCAGAAGAAGATGCAAAGATCAAAGCGGTAATTTTAAAAATTGACTCTCCGGGCGGCTCCGTAACTGCCAGCGATATCCTGTACAGTGAAATTGCGGGTTTCAAAAACCGCACCGGGGCCAAGGTGGTGGTTGCCATGATGGACGTGGCCGCTTCAGGGGGTTACTATATTTCCCTGCCGGCCGATCACATTCTGGCGCACCCCACGACGGTTACCGGTTCCATCGGCGTAATTTTTGCGCGGCCGAAAGTGACCGGTCTCATGGAAAAAATCGGCCTATCCGTTGAAGTGAATAAATCCGGGGCAGAAAAAGACATGGGGTCTCCCTTCCGGCAAGCCTCGGCAGCAGAGGGAAAAATATTTCAGGATCTGACCGATCGTTTGGGGGCAAGATTTGTTGATTTGGTGGCCAGGCATCGTAAACTCCAACCTGAAGTTGTTGCCCAAATTTCCACCGCCCGGGTTTATCTGGCCAAGGAAGCTCTGGAGCTGGGTCTGGTGGATGAAATCGGATACTTAGAAAATGCCATACGCCAGGCCAAAAACCTGGCCGGCCTTGCTGAAGATGCAAAAGTGGTGGTTTATCGCCGCACCGAATACCCGGATGATAACATATACAACACGTCCACCAGTTTTGGTGGCGCCAAGGCCTCACTTATCTCCTTGGAGCTGCCCGGAGCATTGAACCACATTCAAACCGGCTTCTACTATCTATGGCCGGCAGCATTGTCAGATGACTGAGGACAGACTCGCACCCCGCAACACGTAACCCGCAACGCGCACCCTGCACCCGGAACCTTTCCTTGACTTATCCAATGAATTACTGTTATTAAAGACGGACTCCGCTCATAAAAAATCCAAGAACCAGTGAGATATAACTTCCATACCTTTTGGAGAGTTGTTTATGGTTTAATCAGGTACAACAGCCCCGCATCTTACGGATAAATGTGGGGCTTTTTTTAATATTTTGTAATTGTAGATGGGGCGTGCAATAAACCAATTAAAAAGGAGGTTTGAGGATGAAGCGAATAATAAATGCATCCATGGGGGCAGTCCTTGTTTTATGTCTGGTTGCGGCGGTCGGGCTGATCGGCTGTGCCGGCAAAGGTGCTCCGGAAAAGGCCAATTGTGACGCCAAAATCACCTGGCAGATCGCCAAAGAGGCCAAGCTCACCCAGTTTGATTGCATGGTGGGGATGCAGGAAGGCCAACCATCCCTGATTTTTACCGTCGGGATGGAAAATGCCGCAGACAAACCATACCGGTATCGGGTTAATATCTTTTTGGAGGACATGGACAAGGCATTCGGGCACCTGGTGCCGGCTAAGGGCAAGCCACCGGTTTTAGAACCCGGCAAGGGCGAGACGGTTAAAATCCCATTTATCGGGACCGATAAAGAGTCGAAGAAAATTCTGGTAATAGTGAAAACAATCAGCGCAGATTAGTTTGAAATGAGTAAAAAATTTAATCCCAGTGACCAAGGAGGGTTTTAAAATGAAGAAATCGGGCACGATATTTGTCCTGTTGGGTATTGTTGCATTATGTTCCATCCTGCTGATCCCCGGACCGGCTTTGGCCAAAACTGAATTTATTTCCATCGGTACCGGCGGCACCGGCGGCATTTATTATCCGTATGGTGGGGGGGTGGCCGAAATTTGGACGAAACACGTAAAAGGGGTCAAGGCGGTGGCTGAAGTCACCGGCGCCAGCGTGGAAAATGTCAAGCTGGCACACAAAGGAGAAACGGTGATCGGCGAAGTCATGGGCGATGTGGCGGTTGCCGGTTTCAACGGGTTGTCCAAGTTCCAGGGCAAAAAATACGACATCCTGTCTATGGCCATCATGTATCCCAACCTGCTGCAGGTGGTCGTCCTGAAAAAAAGCGGGATCACCGACATTGAACAGATCAAAGGCAAAAAAATCAGTTCGGGCAGCCCCGGCAGCGGGACCAATTTCATGGCGGAAGCCGTGATCAAGGCCCTCGGGATTCCACTTGATTCATACAGCGACAGCCGCCTGTCGTTTACCGAAACCGCCAATGCCTTAAGGGACGGCACCATCGACGTGGGGTTCTGGTCTGTGGGACCTGGCACCAGCTCCATTCTTGATCTGGCTACCACCCATGATATCCACATCATTTCCTTTACGCCGGCGCAGCAGGAAAAAATTCTGGCCGCCAATAAGGAATATTCCGCCGTGGATCTGGCCGGCGGGGTCTACAAAGGTGTTGACAGCGCGATTCCCACCATCGGTGTCTGGAACGTGATGATTTGCCAGGCGTCGCTGGATACGGATCTGGTTTACAACCTGGTAAAGGCCCTGTATGAGAACCAGGGCTATCTGCTCAAGATTCACCCGTCGGCCTCATACACAACGGCCGAAAATGCCGTAAAATATTCACCGATTCCACTGCATCCGGGCACCATCAAATACCTGAAAGAAAAAGGAATTGCAGTGCCTGCCAACCTGATGCCTTGAGTATATAGTCGATTTTATTAAATATCATGTGGCGATAAATTGCCGGGGCATGGAGAGCAAGTAAACATTAGGGGTACAAATCCGAATATCGAATTCCGAAATCCGAAACAATATCGAAATTCGAATGTTCAAAATTCAAAACTGAAACACTTAGAACCTTTATGTTTTGGTCATTAAAAATTTGGTCATTTGAATTTGTTTCGGATTTCGTGTTTCGGGTTTCGAATTTTCCGGACAAGAAACAACTCAAAGTTTCCGATATTTATTTGGATCTATGCATGTCCGGAAAAAAGGAAGTATTATGCGAAAATTCGGCCGGTTGATCATTTTTATGGCCGCCGGCCTTGTATTGACATTGCTGGTGCTTGCCCTGATTACAGGGGGCGGCCTGGAGCTGGAAATCGTTCCGGTAAAAGGTGGCCCACCCCTGCTGGTCCTGCCCCTGGAGCCGGGTGAGCGCTTTACCTTGCATTATTACCATTCGGTTGAAAACGCCCCCATCTGGGAAGAGCACAGCCTGGATGAAAAGGGGCGGATTTACATTGAGGAAGAACGTTATTTAAAGTTTGGCGCCGGGATGGGCCGCATGCCGGGGGTAGGGCGCTTGGTTCGGCGGGGCCCCTATGAGGTCATCGAAGACATGCACATGCCCACCGGAAATTTTATCCTTCGTATCGGCAGCCGCGGAGTGGACCACACCGTTATCTGGCGGGGGATAGCCACCAACCTTTCGGCGGTGGCTCCCCATCAAGCGGTTCGCTTCTCGGCCCGGCCGGTCAGTTTACTGCGCAGCTGGTGGCACCGTTTCTTTTCTCATCCGGCCACACCGGCTTGCGGGAGGAATTGATGCCAGGCGAAACGTCAGAGTCAAAGCAACCCCAACGATCCGATGCGATTTCCAGGGACCGCAATGTCGCATCCGACCAAATGGCGACATTGATTCAAGCAACGGCTGCGATTGTAATGGTGCTTTCGGTCAGCCTGAGCCTGTATCAGATGTATACGGCAGGAATTGCGGCCTTGACCGCCCTTGTGCAGCGGTCGATCCATCTGGGTGCGATCCTGGCATTGACTTTCCTGCTGAAGCCTCCGTTTAAAGGAGCCCGCAAGGATAAATTGTCGGTCTGGTTTTTTCTTGACTGGGTGCTGGTGCTGCTTTCCGCCGCCTGTGTCAGCTATATCTGCATCAACCTCAACGCCATATTTGAGCGTCAGGGAGATTGGCTGCCGGCTGATCTGGCGGTCAGTATCATCGGCACCATCCTGGTGCTGGAGGCCTGTCGCAGGGTGATCGGGTTCTTTATGACCGGCATCTGTATTGTAGGCATGGTCTACGCCTTTTACGGGCCGTATATGCCCGAGCTGATCATTCACAAGGGTTACAGCATCGAGCGGATTGCCACCACCCTGTGGCTGACCACCGAGGGGATTTTCGGACTGCCTATCGGGGTGGCCGCCACCTTTGTTTATGTATTCGTGCTTTTCGGAGCCGTGCTGGAATTCACCGGCGGCGGCAACTTTTTTATCGACCTGGCCTACGCCCTGACCGGGCGGTTCTCCGGCGGTCCGGCTAAAACCGCCGTACTGGCCTCGGGTTTCATGGGCTCGGTTTCCGGCTCCGCCGTCGGCAATGTGGTCGCCACCGGCTCCTTCACCATCCCCATGATGAAGCGTGTCGGCTACCGTCCCCATGTGGCCGGTGCGATTGAAGCGGCCGCCTCTACCGGCGGGCAGCTCATGCCTCCGATCATGGGGGCCGGTGCTTTTCTGATGGCGGAATTCACCAACACCAGTTATTTGACCATTATTAAGGTGGCGCTGGTTCCAGCAATCATGTACTATCTGACCGTACTGTGTTTTGTTCACTTCGAAGCTAAAAAAGAAAACATGATGGGGCAGCCCAAAGAAAGCTTGCCCAGAATCCCCAAGGTCCTGCGTGAAGGACTGCATTTCATCATTCCCCTGGCTATTCTGATTTATGTACTGATTGCCAACTACTCGCCCATGATGGCGGGCTTTGTGGCGGTTTTGAGCACTTTTGCCGCCAGTTTGATCGCCAATCTGGTGCGCTGGACGATGGCAGCCAACGGCAAAGCAGGCGGGGATCGCCGGCGCACGGACCTGTACGGTTTCGTCCGCAAAGAAGTCAAACAGGTGCTGGGGGCTTTAGAGAAAGGCGCGCAAAGCGCCATCATGGTCTCGGTTGCCTGCGCTGCTGCAGGTATTATCGTCGGCATGGTCACACTGACCGGAATGGGGCTGAAATTTTCAAGCCTGGTCCTGGATCTCAGTTTCGGAATCAAGGCCCTGGCGATTCTGCTGATCGGTGCCGCATCGCTGGTTCTGGGAATGGGGCTGCCGGTGACCGCCAGCTACATCGTGCTGGCAACCCTGGCCGGCCCGGCACTGCTGGATATGGGGGTACCCATGCTGGTAGCCCACATGATCGTGTTCTGGTATTCCCAGGATGCCAATGTCACGCCGCCGGTAAGCCTGGCCAGTTTTGCCGGGGCCGGAGTGGCGGGCGCCCACCCCATGAAAACCGCCTTTACCTCCTGGAAACTCGCCAAAGGGCTGTACATCATTCCCGTCATCATGGCCTATCGTCCTCTGCTCGGGATGGGCCCGGGCTATGAACTGCTTCACTGGGAAGTCATTTTTACGATGATTACCACATCGGTGGGGCTGGTGGCCTTTGCAGCGGCCTTGGAGCGGTACTTTATCAGAAAGGCCACCTGGCTGGAAACGGTCTTATTTGCCGTTGCGGCGGCCGGACTGTTCTGGACCGAGCTGTGGGCGGACCTGATCGGCTGGGTCACATTCGGGGTGGTGGTCGCATTGCAAAAATTTTATACTCCCGCCAGTAAAGGTCCGCAACCGCTGCCCGATGGCAGATCAGATCCCCGCTAGTTTATATCGCTTTTATTCCCAACCTATTTTCATGTATCAGGCCTGGCTTCACTTCACATCAACAAGGTCTGAAAGCCCAAGTTTATGAAGTTTTTCTGCCCCGGGATATCCTGTTTCAGGATTCCACCCTCTTAATTGATAAAACTCATCCCGCATTTTTTTGAAAACTTCACGGTCCAGGGTCTGGCCTTTTCGGTTTAAAACAATATCACCCTCACCAGGGACAAGCACATCAGCGTTCATAAAAACCGATTGGACCGGATCGGTGAAATTGAAATCTGCAATCGTATCATCTTTCTTTGGGTTCCAACCTTCCCGTAAAAGGATGGCGCGCTGTTGATTAAAAATGATTTCGCCGAATTTCAACAAAGCATCCTCATCCAGTTCTTTTCCGGTGACGGCTTTGAATGTGCGGGCTTCCAGGGTTGAATCGCCCACCTTATCGTCTGTATGGTGTGAATACATCAATGGCCAACAGGAATCACAAAGCCCAAGGCTGTCCTTAACATAAGTGCGATCAATAATGCATGTGGCAGCCATGGCTTTGCCCTCATGGGTATTCAAATCCCAGGCCTTATCGTGGCGCCAGAATTTGGCAGCAGCCGCTCGATATACATCCGCAGATACCGGTGTTGATCCGGGATATTGTAAATTCATAACCCACATGCCGATGATCCTGCTGACCTCATGAAGCATGGCAATGGGCTGCCGGGGCTCAAAGGCATAGAGCAAACCATTCATTGGATATTCTCTTGCCGAATAGGTGGCACCGTCACCCACCCCTGCAACTTCATTGGCAAAAAGTAGTTTGGCGTCCATGCCCAGGGTTTCGCCGGCTCTCAGGAGCCCTTCTGCAAGGACATCACCCAGGCCCTGTCGATAAGCGATCATATTACAAAGCTTTTCAAAGAACTCCCACTTACCCAGCTTATCTATTTCAAGACCGGTTTGGGCGTCGTTCAAAAAACCGGCCTTGTAACCGTCACTGATCCATTGAACAATATTGGCCATCTCCATGGTACATAATGATAGATTGTTACAAAGCCCGGTTGCATCCAGGGCAGTTTCAGCAGGTTCCCCCGGACGTCCCATCACCCAGGGAAAGTACACAAACATGGCCTGGCACTTTCTAACAACTTCCCTGTTCGATTGGGTTCGGAATGTGGATCGCATGATACAGTCCAAACCACACTGAAAACAAGACGCCTTGCCTGTACGGGCAATTTGATCCGGCGGGTATGGATTGAAAGACGTGTCCCGCTTATTTAACTTTATAGTCAACCGATTGAGTTCATTTAATGCAGCAGGATCGCTTACCAGAGGAGATTGAGTCCCTATCACGGCAATGGCTTTTAGATTCTTAGCCCCCAAAACTGCGCCAAAACCACCGGTTGCACTACCCTCATTGTCCGTCATCAGATTGGCACTGCGGCATAGATTCATTCCGGCCGGACCGGTGGTAATATAATGCGTTTTTTTGCCATGTTTTTGTATTAAATACTCCCGGACCCGCTTTACTCCCTCAAGATGAATCTTGCCTGCATCTTCGAGACTTGCCTTTCCATCTGAAATGAATAAATAAAGAGGTCGATTCGCCTTTCCGGACACCATCAGTCCATCGAAACCAGCTCTTTTTAATGCGGATCCCCAATATCCCCCCATGTTGCCATAGCAAAAGCCTTCCGGCATCAACATCGGTGATTTTCCCACGACTTCAAAACGTGATGCACCCTGTACGCCGGTTGCTGTCAATGGCCCCGTCATAAAAATCAAATGATTTTCCGGATCAAAAGCCCTGGCAGCGGCAGGGACATATTCCCAATAAAGGCGTGTGGCGATTCCCCGTCCGCCTAAAAACCGATCTGCATACGGCTGGGTGTCAATCTCTGCGATGACTTCTGAAGAAAGATCAACCTTTAAAATTTTTCCACACCAACCGTAGCTCAAAGAATTTAAAGCGTTATTTTTATTGTCAGCCATATCACCCCCTAATTTTTCTTCAGGGCAGCTACCATAAGAATCTTACTTTTTACCCATTTTTTGAGATAGCTTCTATAGTGGCTATACGGATCCGGATATCCCCACCGCTGTAATGCGATCCGCGAAAAAGCGACTTAGAGTCGCATTTCAGATACATTGCGAACATTCCCAACTTGGCGTAATCACAGATAACATCATTCTGGACGGTCAAGTCAAGTATATATTGCAAGGTTAAAATAAATTTGTAATTATAAAGATCCTCTTAATATCTTGATGCAATTCACTTTTAGGGCTATATTAGTGATTATCGTACGTAGAAAACCCTAATCCAAAATCGGGACCGGATCAATCTGCCCCGGTTTTTTTTAATTTCCTGATGACATAACGGCAAAACAAGGTATCATTGATATAAACATAGAAATCGACCAGGAGCGGCGATTCTATCATTTGACAATCATCATTCGTCACCTCCGGCAAAGCCGGATAGGAGGTTTGCCATAAAAAACGACAGCCTTTTCGAGAACGCGATCAGGGCCACCTATGACGCTTCCTCTCTGGAAGTGTTGAAAGGCCTTGATCCGGTCAGACGCCGGCCGGGTATGTATACCGACACCGCCCGGCCAAACCATCTGGCCCAGGAAGTTATCGACAATGCCGTTGATGAAGCCATTGCCGGTTTTGCCAAACGGATTGATGTCATTTATCACCAAGACGGCTCTCTCGAGGTCAGTGATGACGGCCGCGGCATGCCAATCGACCAGCATCCGGGCGAAAAGATGACGGGTGTCGAGGTCATCATGACCAAATTGCATGCCGGCGCCAAATTCGGCAATAAAAATTATCGGTTTTCAGGCGGTCTCCATGGAGTTGGCGTCTCAGTTGTCAATGCGCTGTCCATGCGGCTCGAGGTAGAGATCAGAAGGGGCGGCAACAAGTATGCGATTCATTTTAAAAACGGAACAAAAGCATCGGAACTTAAAAAAACAGGAACGGTTGGGAAACGCAATACCGGCTCAACCGTCCGATTCTGGCCGGATGGCAAATATTTCGACACGGTCAAATTCTCGATACGCAGGTTAAAACATGTGATGCGCGCCAAGGCGGTCCTGTGCCCGCGCCTAACCGTCACATTTACAAACAAACACACCGATGAAACCGAGACCTGGTATTTTGAAGATGGTCTCAGAGACTATCTGCTTGAAAACCTGGCGGATTACGAGCGAATTCCGGCAGAGCCCTTTGTCGGCAATCAAGAGGGTAAAGAAGAAGTCGTCAGCTGGGCAGTTATCTGGCTGCCGGAACAGGGACAGATGATTGCCGAGAGCTATGTCAACCTGATTCCGACCACCCAGGGCGGCACCCATGTAAATGGTTTTCGAAGCGGATTACTGGCGGCCGTGAGAGAATTTTGTGAATTTCGGAATCTGGTTCCCCGCGGTGTTAAGCTCACCGCAGATGATATATGGGACAAGTGCAGTTATGTGTTGTCGGCCAAACTGAACGACCCGCAGTTTTCAGGGCAAACCAAAGAACGCCTGGGCTCACGCCAATTTGCGTCCTTTACCGCCAATGTGGTCCGGGATTCTTTTGCGCTGTGGCTCAACCAACACACCGAAGCGGGCGAAAAATTGGCCGAGATGGCAATCGAAAGTGCCCGCCGCAGACTGAAAGATGCTAAACAAGTTGTGCGCAAAAAAGTGGGCAGCGGTCCCACCCTTCCCGGCAAACTGGCAGACTGTATTTCTCAGGACCCTGCTGAAGGCGAGTTGTTTTTGGTGGAGGGAGATTCAGCCGGCGGCTCTGCGAAACAGGCACGCGACAAACAAACCCAGGCCGTGCTGCCTTTGAGGGGGAAGATATTGAACACCTGGGAAGTGGAGACTGCCGAAATACTAAAATCAAGTGCCATTCATGATATTGCGGTCGCAGCAGGGGTTGATCCGGGGACAACGGACCTTTCAGGGCTGCGCTACCGCAAAATAATTATCCTGGCAGATGCCGATTCCGATGGGCTTCATATTGCATCGCTTCTCTGTGCTTTGTTTCTCAGGCATTTCAGGCCTCTGGTTGAAGCCGGCAATATTTTTGTTGCCATGCCGCCGCTCTATCGAATCGATCAGGGCAAACAAGTTTTTTACGCTCTGGATGAAATCGAAAAGGATGATATCCTGAAAAGACTGAACGGTTCCCCCAAAAAAGGAAAACCCAATGTGCAACGGTTTAAAGGCCTTGGGGAAATGAATCCCTCCCAGTTGAGAGAGACGACCATGCTTCCTGACTCGCGGCGGCTGGTCCAGCTTACCTGCAGCGGGGAAAAGAGTATTTTCGAAACCATGGATATGCTGTTGGCCAAAAAAAGATCCGGGGATCGTAAACGCTGGCTGGAGAAAGAAGGTGACCTCGCTGATCCGGATGTGATTTAACCGTTCCAGGGTTCAAAGATGTTTGGCGAATGGAGGCAGAACCTTCGGTTGTTGGAGGTATGAGGTTGGAGGTTAGAGGCTGATTGTTAGAAATAAAATGATCCGATCCGAATTTGCCTCAAACCTAAAGCGAAGCGCTCCTCTAACCTCAAACCCTAACCTTGAACCCTGAACGTTGAACCTTTTTAATATGGAGTAAAACTGTATGACAACAACTGAAGTAATATCCTATGAGGGTATCGAGCAGCTTGCGCTGGATGATTTTGTAAAGCCCTCATATCTCAACTATGCCATGTACGTTATTATGGACCGGGCCCTGCCGTATATCGGTGATGGCTTTAAGCCGGTCCAACGCCGGATTGTCTATGCCATGAGCGAGCTTGGCCTGAGCGCTACCACCAAGCACAAAAAGTCGGCCCGCACCGTCGGTGATGTCCTGGGTAAATATCATCCCCACGGCGACACGGCCTGCTACGAAGCCATGGTGCTGATGGCCCAGAATTTTTCCTATCGCTATCCTCTCATTGATGGGCAGGGCAACTGGGGATCCAGTGCCGCCCCCAAAGAATTTGCCGCCATGCGTTACACCGAAGCCCGTCTTTCCGCCTATGCCGACGTATTTCTGGAAGAGCTTTCCATGGGTACCGTCGACTGGTCTCCCAACTTCGACGGAACCCTCAGCGAGCCACGGATGCTGCCTGCCAGGCTGCCGAATGTTATTCTAAACGGCGCCACCGGAATTGCGGTCGGCATGGCAACCGACATACCGCCGCACAATCTGAGTGAAATCGTTGATGCCTGTATAACGTTGATTGAAAAGCCCAAGTCCACGCTCGAGGATATCTGCCAAACCATTAAGGGGCCCGATTTTGCAACCGGTGCGGAAATTATTACACCCCTTGAAGAAATTCTGAATATTTATCGATCCGGCCAGGGCATGATTCGAATGCGGGCAACCTATGAATACGAAAACGGTGATATCATTATTACTTCGCTGCCTTACCAGGTTTCGTCTGCCAGGGTGATCGAACAGGTGGCATTGCAGATGCGGGAGAAAAAACTTTCCATGGTTTCCGACATTCGCGATTTGTCCGACCAGGACGAGCCGACACGCCTTATGATCATGCCCCGCTCCAACCGGGTGGACAAAGAAGCGTTGATCAGTCATCTGTTTGCAACCACCGACCTTGAAAAAAGTATTAAAGTCAATATGACGGTGATCGGGTTAAACCGCAAGCCGCAAACACTGGGTCTTCTGGAAATTTTAAAGCAATGGCTTAAATTCAGAATGCAGACGGTGGTTCGCCGGCTGGAGTTTCGTTTAAACAAAATCAAGGAGCGGTTGCATATCCTCGACGGACTATTGATTGCCTACCTGAACCTGGATGAAGTTATTCAGGTTATTCGTGAAAGCGACGAACCCAAACCGGTTTTAATGAAGAAATTTAAACTGAGCGATATCCAGGCTGAGGCGATATTGCGGATCCGGCTGCGCCAGCTGGCCAGACTTGAAGAAATCAAAGTCAAAACCGAAAAAGAGGAACTGGCCGGAGAAAGAGATTGGATCGAGAAAACCCTGGCCTCGGATAAACGCCTTAAGACCCTTATAAAAAAGGAGCTCAGCGAAGATGCCCAAAAATACGGCGATCAACGCCGGACCTTAATCGTCGAACGCCAAGAAGCCAGGGCTATCAAAGAGGCCGAGCTTACCGCTGTCGAGCCGGTTACCGTGGTGCTGTCTGCCGGGGGCTGGGTGCGTGCGGCCAGGGGACACGAAATGGATCCGGCCAGTCTCAGTTATAAAGCAGGCGATGACTTTTTAAGTGCCGCCCGGGGTAAAACCATCCAGCCATCAATTTTTATTGACACAAGAGGAAGGGCCTATTCTTTGCCGGCCCACACGCTGGCCTCGGCCCGCGGGCAAGGTGAACCGCTGACAGGCAAGCTGAGCCCTTCGGAAGGGGCGCGATTTTTAGCGGTTGTAATGGGTTCTGCCGATCAAAAGGTGCTGCTTGCCAGTGATGCCGGCTATGGTTTTATAACCGAACTTTCTAATATGGTGACCAAAAACACCAAGGGCAAAGCGATGCTCACCGTGGCCAAAGGCTGCGAGGCGCTGCCGCCTGCCTATGTTAACAATTACGAAACAGACTATCTGGTTGCCATTACCACGGAGGGCCGCATGCTGGTTATCCCCGCCGCGGTTTTACCGGAGCTTCCCAAGGGCAAGGGTAACAAAATCATTCAAATCCCGCCTGCCAGGGTCAAAAAACGGGAAGAATATCTGAAATTGGTAGAGATAATTCCTGAAGGGATCACGATCAAGATCCACGCCGGCAAACGCTATATCCGCCTGACACCGTCAAACATTTCTGATTTTGTGGGTGAGCGCGGACGACGTGGCCGAAAGCTGCCGCGGGGATTCCGCAATGCTGATCGAATTGAAGTGGTTCGCCCAGAAAGCGATGGAGGAGTCGGTGAAATTCCAAATAGTTAAATGAACCCAACGATCAAAAGTATCAACCTCTATTATTTTTGATGCCATACTCGTTTGCCAGCTTCTCATCGTATTTCGCTTTTCTTGACTCGCAGCGCTTCCGGGGGCACAGTTGACAGCTGATAAAGGAACCCTCTGTCGGGAAGAAGATGCCGGATATGGATTTAGCCGGCAGCATCACCAGACTGTCGGTTAATTTCACACCGATGGAAGCATCGACATCCCCGAGCAGTTGGAACAATGGGGCCTGTTCCTCAAGGGGCCAATCTGCTAATGAGCCCGGCGCCATGGAAGAAATCTTGCCCAGGGCAAATTTGGATTCTAAATGGTGCTCTAATTGTTTGCGAGCTGAATTCAGGGCAACATTTCCAATGGTATCCAGACAATAGTTTTCCAAAAGATCGCTGCTTGCGGCTTGCTTCTCACCTAATTTACTGCCGAGGGTAATAACAAACGGGAATATTCTTTCAACCGGGTCCAGGTTTTTGCGCAGCACCCTGCTTTTTAACCGCCTTCCATTGACGATGACGGCTCCTTCGAGCTTTTCTTCGATATAACAGACATCGTAGAGCGCCCGGGGTTCGATCAGCGTCATGGCCACATCGACCAGAGGCAAAATCTCACTCAAGTCGCCATCCGGCTTCATATGAAGTCTTCTGCAAACCGCATTCAGGCTGATATCGATTTTCATATTGTTTAAGATGGGCATGGTCTTATGACATCCACAGTTATAAGATTTTAAGCAATAAAGGTGGCCTTTAAAATACCAAAGGTGTCAGGTGTCAGAAAACAGAGGACGAAGGACAGAGGTCAGATGACACATCTGCAAGCTCAGAGAATGGATCAGGCCTATAGGACCGAGGATTCTGATTTACAATCTGTCTTCCGTCATCTGTCTTCTGTCATCTGGTCACTGACACCCGGCACCTGCGAAATTATAATTTCGCGACTCCCGCCCAGGTGCGGATATCCCCGCCCAGCCGACGCATTTTTTCCCGAGATATCACCGGGTAGACACATATTTCTAAAATTGATGCCTCTTTCGTCGTGTTTGGATGGTTGTCCGAGGCCTCTGCCTCCTGGAAAAAACCAAGGGCCGAGCAGTCGGACATATCCGTCGTTTTGGTGTCAAAGCCCCTTTTCAGGAGGTAATGTCGCAGGTCATCGCGCCGGGCCGGATCCACGGTGAGGGGATAGTAAACATATATATGATCCCCTTCAACCGCATCCGGGGCTTTAATGCCGGGCACCTCACCCAGACTTTCGGTCAGTATGCGGGCATTTTGCCGGGCGCCTTCATTGAAGGCATCGATGTGCCTGAGTTGAAGCAGGCCGGTGGCTGCCTGGAGATTGGACATGCGGCTGATGCGCGGGTTCGAGTTTTTAAATTCATCCAGCAGGTCATCGCCCACGGCCGAATCCATCAGGGGTTGTCCCAATAATAGTTTCAGCCTCAGGGCTTGATATGCAGTCAGACCGAAGATCCACGGCCGGGTCAGCAGCCACATGACCCAGATTGACAGGGCTTTTTTGGTGATGGCATCTTTTCCCGCGACTGGGGATTCAGACAATATTTCAGCTGCTCGGCCGGCTATTTCTTCGTCGGAGGTCACAATGGCGCCGCCGCCAAAACAGGGCATATTTTTGCCTTCGGCAAAACTGAATATACCGATGTCTCCGAAAGTTCCGGCCTGTTGGCCCTCTATCCTGACACCGCAGGCATGGGCGCAATCCTCGAGCAGGCGAACATTGCGCTGCCGGGCGAGCTCCGCGATGGGGCGGATGGGGCAGGGTTGACCGAAAAGATGAGTTGCCAGGATGGCGCCGGTTTTTTCTGTTATTTTCGGTTCGATATGTTGCGGTCCGGAATTATACGTCCGTGGATCGACATCGCAAAACACCGGTTTATAACCGAGCATTTTGGCCGCCATGGGAATGACCGGAAAGGTGAAAACCGGAAAAATAATCTCGGCGCCTTTCTCCAGGTTTAATGATTCCAGGGCCAGTTGAAATGCTGTGCGGCCGGAGGATGCGCCAAACACGTGGGGTACCCCTAGCCACTGCCCGAATCTCAGGTAGAATTCTTCAATCGCCGGACCCACCTGGACCTTATTGCCGATAACGCAGCTAATAAGGGTTCGCAGGCTTCCGGGCGGCAGATTCACACATCTTCTTGGGATGGAACCAAATAGGGCCATGTAAGTAATTATCCTTTGACTACCTTAGTTTCAGCGCTTAGGTCAGATGTATCCGCTTTATCAGAATCTTTCAATGGCACATCGCGCCAGGTCCTCAGGCCGATTAGGCGCCGAAAGGCCCATACGATAAGACCCAGGGCAATATGAAGCCAGTAATCAATAAAGCGGTTGACAACCGTCAATGAGCCTGCAATCGGGGTTGCCACGCCGACTACCCGCAGACAGCTGTAAAGGGTGATTTCCACCACGCCGGCGCCGGATGGTGTAAACGGGAAGGCCGAAGCCAGCAGCGGAATCATGGTCAAAAAAATTGCTTGCACCGCATCGATTTGAAGATTGAAGGCCAGCACCAGACAAAAAATCCATATGGTTTCCAACACCCAAATAATTATGGTCAAGGCGCTAATCGGTAATAACTCTTTTGGCCTGGGCCACATGCCGGTGTGAAAGGCTTGAATCATTTGCTGAACTTTATCCGGTATCCAGCCGGGAAGTTTTTTTTTGAATAAAAAAAACAGCAACATAATTGAGGTTGCACCCACTGCAATTAGGCTGCCACATATCAGGCTCCAGGTGACAGCCCCGGGCAGGTGGGCCGAAAACAGAATCCAGGAAGCCAGTGCGGCCAGGATCAGAATAATCCAGGCATCAATCATGCGCAAAAAAACGATGGAGCCCATGGCGGCAGAACGCCGAATTTTAAAGTTAATGCGAGCCAGATGGGCGGCATATACATCTCCCAGTTTGGCAGGTACCAGGTTGTCCACAAAATTATAAAAGAAAACAAGCAATGCGAATTTACCGCTTCCTGCCGCCACCGGCAGATGAATCAAACATCTGCGCCAACGCATGCCGCGTACAAGATAGGTCGCATAATGGGCCAATGACCCGAGGACCACATAGCGTTTGTCGCAGGCGGCAATTTCGCGCCAGATAGCTTTCAGGTCCACCATGGAGGCCGCGAAAATCAAGATGATCATCGCAATAACGATGCTCAGGTAGGTGGGCCAGCCCCACAGCATCGGTGCCTTTTGATGATTTTCTAACGGTTTCTGGATAGCGTGTTCAGGCATTCAATTCTTTGATCTTTATTCCCGGCAGGGATGCAAACCGTTACTTGCGACAATTAATTCTATTTGTTGAACGAACTTGAACACATAAATTATGAGGGTGAAAAAGTCAACTATTAAGAAACATTCGGTACCTGGGTATACTTGACCAAGGGCTGGCAGGGCAGGAGTTGATTTGCCCGGCGGTTGTGCGGCTCCCCCGGGCAGCAGTTTGTGAAGTAAAACGTTAAAACCTGATTGCAGTAAATCGGGGCAAACTCCGGTGATGACTAATCATTCGGAAAGGTGTTTTCGAAACCTTTGATAAGGCCGTAAATGATGAAACCAATCGTTGCGCCGACAAGAGCCGCACAAATATACGTAATCACATTGGGCCATAGAACAAACATGATAATTTCTCCTTGATCCGGGTAGTTTTGAATACCTTTTTAAAAACATTCTTTTACGCTAGCAGGCATCCGGCGTCAATAAAAAAATGAGTGTGCCCTTCATTGCGAACCCGGAAGATATTTGAATTCAATCTGCAGAATACCGCGAATTTTTCTGCGTGGCTGTTGATAAAATTCACTAAAGGCCTTTTAATTTTATTTCCGGGTTCTTTTTTTGCATGATCTTCAGTATGCGCTGGATTTCATCATCCGTGATGCAGGCAAACAGGTAGGCCTTTTCGCGCTTCAATCGAAAGCGGATAAAACTGTAAGGGATTACGGCCAGCCGGGGACCTTCCACCAGTGATATATCCTGGGCGTTGAGGCTTAAAACCCGTCTGAAACTGGTCATTTTAATGTTACCGCCGGTTTCGATGCTGATTTCATATGAGATGCCCAGGGAAAAGTACCAGGTATAGGCCAGTACGAACCCGATCATCAAAAGCTGGCCCAGGGGCCACCCGGTGGAAAGCGTTTTGGACCCGATCAACCACACGCATAAAACCGTCCAGCCAATCAAAGCCGCATAAAAAAGCCCCACAAATGTGAGTGGGGCTTGATAGTGGCGGTCCCTTTTAGAGGGTTTGGATTTTTTCATGATTCCATCGCTTAGAGGATCAGGCGGGCGTCCCGCAACAGACCGCGGGCCGTCCGCCCTAACCCGGCAACAAAACCGGCTAATACAAAAGGCTTGGCAGCCAGAGGATGATTTGCGGGAAGTACATAACGAGGACCACCCCGACGGCCTGGAGGCCGATAAAGGGCGCCGACGATTTCCAGATATCGGTGGTCGAAATCTCGGGCGGCGCCACGCCTTTGAGATAAAACAGCGCATACCCGAAAGGCGGAGACAAAAAGGAAATCTGCAAATTGGTGGCAAACAGCACCCCGAACCACACCGGGTCAAATCCCAGCTGGCGAACGATGGGTCCGAATATGGGAACGCACAGCATGATGATACCGACCCAGTCGATGAAACATCCTAAAAAGATCAATATCAGCTGCATGACAATGATGATTCCCCATTTGCCCAGCCCGGAACCCAGGAGCATCTGGGTTACAAATTCGCCGCCCCCCACCATCACATAAAGACCGACGAAGATGTTGGCGCCGAAAATGGTCCACATGACCATGGCTGAAGATTTCAGGGTGTTTTCGGCCGCCTGGATCACACCCCTCCACGAAAGCTTCCGCTGGAGCCCGGTCAGGATCATGGCGCCGGCCGCTCCCACGCCGGCGGCTTCCGTTGGTGCCGCAATACCGGTGAAGATGGTGCCCAGAACCAGGAAGATCAGGATGCCCGGGGCGATGATGCGCAGCAGCAGCCGGACTCTTTTATTCAGCGGCATGCGGTCTTCCTTCGGGACCGGCGGACCCAGCTTGGGATTGATGTAGCAGCGGGTCGTCACATAGCCGATAAACATCGCCGAAAGCATGATCCCGGGCATGATAGCTCCGGCGTAAAGCCGACCGATGGAGCTGTTGTCCACCAGGCCGTAGACGATCAGCATGACGCTGGGCGGGATCAAAATTCCCAGGGTGCCACCGGCCAGAATCGAGCCGCAGGCAATGAATTTGTCATATTTTCGCTGGAGCATCTGGGGCAGTGCGATGACGCCCATGGTAACCTCGCTGGCGCCGATGACGCCCACCATGGCGGCCAGCATGGTGCAGGCCATAACCGTGGCCGAGGCGACACCGCCTTTGATGGCTCCCATCCACTGATAGACCAGCTCATAGAGCTCTTCGATAATACCGGACCGCTCCAGAATGCAGGCCATGAAGATAAACAAAGGGATGGCCGCGAGCAGGTAATTCATCATCAGTCCGAAGATGCGGGTCGAGACCAGGTTGACGGCCGCCGGGCCCTGAAGCAAAGCGGTAAAAATAACCCCCACCGATCCGCAGGCAAAAGCCACCGGTAGCCCCAGACCCAGCAAAAAGAACAGGGACCCGAACATCAATATCGTAATCCATTCAATGCTCATGTCATTTCCCTCCCCGTAACCGCAATGTGTATGTCACGAATCCACCACACGATACCCTGCAAGAGCAGCATCAGGGCGCCGAGGGGCATCATGAATTTGACCGGATAATAGGGAGGGGCCCAATCGGTCAGGGACAGCTCGCCGGGAACCGTTATGCCGAAAATGGTTCCGCCGCCGTGCATGGTTTGGGAGCTCCAGTAAAAGGTCCAGCAGGTCCACAGCAGGACCCCGTTGAACAGGAAAAAGAAAATGCTGGTGAACAGGTCCAGAAAGGCCTGGGTCCTTCGCGTGCGCGTGGAATAAAAAACATCCACCCGCACGTGGGCGCGGTGATAGTGACAGTAACCGGCAACAAACATGTACTGAATCGCAAACAGCAGGGTCATCGTCTCATGCCCCCAGTTCGTCGGCAGGCCGAACACGTAGCGCATGACCACTTCAAAAGTGATGACGGTTACCGCCAGAAGGGTCACCCCGACCATCAATTTGCCGATGAAAATATTGGTTTTTTCGATGGCGATCATAATTTTTTTCAACAGTTGCATGACTTCCTCTCGCACTTCCCGAAATTTCTGAAGGGGCGACCGATGATTATTTATCTCCCCTGCTAATGGGTTAAAGCCACGGGAAACTTCTTCAAAAAAAGTGGAGAGGGAACCAAATTTCCCCCTCCACCTGGTTAGAATTAGAACTCGAGTTTTTTGCCGTTGTAGTCGACCATGTCCGCGTCCGTTATATAACCCATCTTGACGGATTTCATGAACGCGAGCTGGGATTTAAAAGCCTTCATCGCCAGCGGAGATTTCTTGGCCCACTTGACCCACATCTCCGGTGCAAAGCGGCGGAACTTGGCAATGTCTTCTTCTTTCAGCCGGATGATTTCAACCCCCTGCTCGACTTGCAGCTTCTCGAAGGCTATGATGTCAGCGGCCTGGATCGCTGAATACTGGTCGTAGGAGTGCTTCGCGACCATGGCCTCGATGAAGGTCTGCCAGTGGGGTGCCAGCGCCTTCCATTTATTAATGTTGATGTTCAGGCTCATCAAGTCCACCGGCTGGTGCAGGCACGGGGTCGATGGCGGCCCCATGATGATGTACTTGGCGATCTCACCGAAGCCGAGGTTATAGTTGATGGCCGCCCCGACATAGTCGGCACCGTCGATGACGCCTTTTTCCAGGGCCGGGTAGACCTCGCCGCCCGGCAGAAGCACCGTTGCCACACCGGCGGAACGGTAGATGTCGGCGATGATACCGCCCGGGTAGCGGAGCTTTTTGCCCTTGAAGTCTTCAAAGCTGCGGATGGGAACCTTGGAGTGAATCAGGTTGTCATCGTGCTGAATGGGGCCAACGTAATACATGTTGTGGCTGCCGTAGGCTTCCCGGGCATATTCCCGGCCGCCCAGTTCGTGATACCAGGTCTCCCACTGGTCCGGACGGTCCATTCCAAAAGGATAGGAGGACAGGAAGGTTGCGACCGGTATCTTTCCCGGCCAATACACGTCGAAACAGTGCATGGCATCAAAAACGCCGGCCTTGACGGCATCAAACATTTCGAAAGTTCCGACAATGGCACCGGCCGGAAATCCTTCGAATACAATCTTGCCTTCAGATGCCGCCGTGACTTCCTCACAAAACTCCTTGAACTTGACATAGCCCAGGGTTCCGGCGTCCCATGCAGTTTGCACCTTAAATTTAACAGCGTCTGCAGCAGATACGCGCATCACGGCCGGAAAACCGAGGGTGCTCGCCGCCGCGCCGGCCACAGCCGCCGTTTTGATAAAACTCCTGCGGGAGATCTCTTTTTTCTCAGGTTTGTTTGCCTTAACGTTCTCAGTCATAAATTACCTCCTTTACTTGGTAAAAAAGATTAAGAGAGTAGGCACGACCTTTCGATTTCAACAAAGTCCGCGCCCGATTGCACAATTCCCTGCTATTGAAAACTGCTGAATGCTTCTTACAAGCCGGGCGGTCCTGTGTCAAGCTAAAGATGCCCTGCGAGCCCCCAGAGGCACTATCCTCCCTTTGATTTAAAGAGCTCCCCTTATAAAAAAACCTGCAAGATTTCCGGTCTACCGCGCTTGAAAACCAGTTCACCTCCTTATCATTAATCGGTTCCCGCTCCGTTGGAACGGCACCCTTAGGTACTTATACTTTCCCGGGATGTAATTTCCCGGACTCGGGATTGCACATAATCCAGGTGTTCACGCATGCGTGTTTCTGCCAGAGCGGGGTCTTTTTTCTTGATGGCCCTCACAATTTTTAGGTGCTGGGAATGGACATCATCCATATCGATGCGCTCTAGATACTTACCAAGAGATTCTTTAAGCTTGTCGTATATGGAGAACATTAAATGCATCTGGATTCTATTGTGGGTGGCCTCGGAGATGGCCAGATGGAAATTCGCATCTTCCTCCACCACGCTGAGATTGTTTTCAATCTTGGCCTGCATGGCCGCAAGGCTATTTTCCAGCCGGGCGATATCATCGGAAGTGGCCCGCTTAGCCGCATGCCGGGCATTCCAGGTCTCCATGGCCTTGCGGGCTTCGATCAACTCGAAAACGGTTTGGAAGCCCTCCTTTAAAAGGTGATCAATCGGTTCGGTAATACGGCCCGCTGCCAGAGACCTGACGATCGTCCGGTGGCGCTGGGTGATTTCGATAAACCCCATGGTCGCCAGGGTATTTAACGCCTCTCTCAGCGAAGGTCGGCTGACATTTAACAGCGCCATGAGCTCTCTTTCCGGCGGAAGCGCATCGCCGGGCCTCAACTCACCCCCGGCAATCAGGGCTTTAATCTGCTCCACGATTTTAGTGGAGATTTTTTCCTGTTTGATGGGCTTAAATGCTGGACTGACCATAATACTTAGTAAAAAATTTTAATTCCACGGTTTGGTTGCTGTTAGCATTCGGGACCGTATTTGTCAATCATGAATGGCAGACAAAGACAAACCATCTGGTATTGAAAACATTGGCAAGAGACTATATTATTTAGAAAATTTCATGTCAACCCCAAATAATGCCTGCCAAAAAAGCCCTTGACAGGTAATGGCATTTATGTTTAATGGTTTGCTGGTCTTACCAGAGAAGTACTTGGGCTAAAAAACCGAACTACACACCAATTGATGGAGGCAAGATGGCTAAGTTTTTTGAATACCAGGGAAAAGAACTTTTCAGCAAATCGGGTATCCCGATCCCTGAAGGGGCGGTTGCAAATTCTCCTGAAGAAGCTAGAAAGGCGGCTGAAAGGCTGGGGCGGCCCGTGGTGGTCAAGGCCCAGGTCTGGGCCGGTGGCAGGGGGAAATCCGGTGCGGTGAAGTTTGCGGACACGCCGGATGAGGCTGGGAAAGTGGCGGCGGAAATCCTGGGGATGAAAGTTAAGGGGCTTGAGGTCAAACAGGTTTTGGTTGAAGAAAAGCTTGATATCGTTAAGGAATTCTACGCCGGTGTAATCATAAACTCCGCCCAGGAAGTGCGCGGTCCGGTTCTGATGTTCAGTCCCGAAGGCGGCGTTGAAATCGAGTCGGTGCCCGAGGATAAGATTGCCATTATGAATGTGGATGTCATCAAAGGCCTGATGCCCTATGACACGCTCAACATGGTGTCTTCGATGGGCGTCAAGGGCAAAGTTCTGCGCCAGGTGGCTGATATTGTTTTCAAGCTTTTTAATGCCTTTCAAAAGATGGACTGCCGTACCCTGGAGATTAATCCCCTCGTGTTGACCGCAGACAATAAAGTGCTGGCGGCAGACTGTCGCATGGCCGTTGATGACCAGGCCCTTTTCCGGCACCCCGAGCTGGGAATCAAAATCGGGCGTGAGTTTCTCAAAGAACCCACCGAGTTCGACCTGATCGCCTGGTCGTTTGAAGAAAGCGATTTTCGCGGCACCAGCTATGTGGCCCAGATGGCCGAGCCCGAGGAGGTGGCCAAAGGCGGTTTTGTCGGCTACCACGGGATCGGCGGTGGCGCGGCCATGCTCGGCATGGATGCGCTTAACAAGGTGGACTTAAAGGTGGCCGATTACGCCGATACCAGCGGCAACCCCACAGCGTCAAAGGTCTATCGGGTGATCAAGCTGATCATGTCCATTCCGGGTATTGAAGGCTATTTTCTGGCCGGCTTTATGATGGCCAACCAGGAACAGTGGCACCATGCCCACGGTATCGTCAAAGCCCTGAGGGAGGAACTGCCTAAAAAACCGGGATTTCCCGTGGTGCTGCTGCTGTGCGGCAACAAGGAGGAAAAATCCCAGGAGATATTGAAAGAGGGCCTGGCGGATCTCGATGCCAGAATTGAAATTTATGATCGCGAACATGTCTACGATGCCAAATTCATCGGCGGCCGGGTCAAGGCTCTGGTCGATGAATACCGCAAGGAAAGAAATTGATTATTGACTAATGACTATTGAATAATTGTGGATTACGCTGCGCCCAATCATTTATATTTTTAGAATTGATCAGCCGTAGGCTAACATTAAATATTCAATATTCAATCGAAAATATTCAATGAAAATAAGGGGAAGCCATATGGAATTTAACGAAAGAACGATCAAGGTCATCATCGATGACGAAAAATGCAAAGGCTGTAAAACGCATGCCTGTGTGGAAGCCTGTAAGACCTATAGCCGGGGGATTCTGGTCTTAAAAGACGGCAAACCGGCCGTGGAAGGATCTCCTCAAGAACTGGCACGCAGGGGCACCGAGTGCCTGGCCTGCGAATACGAATGCTGGTTCAGGGGTAATGCGGCCATTACCATCGAGGTTCCCATCAAAGGATTGGCGGAATACAGGAAAAAGCACGGAACAGAATAGCAGGGGGAGAAAATGTCAATACTGTTAGATGAAAATACAAGAGTCATTGTTCAGGGAATGACGGGCCGGGAAGGATCATTGCGGACCGCATTTATGAAGGGCTATGGAACCAAGGTGGTCGCGGGCGTGACACCGGGTCGCGGTGGCGAAGAGGTTCATGGACTGCCGGTGTATAATACCGTCCTGGAGGCCATCAAGAGTGAAGGGATGGTGGATGCCAGCGTAACCTTTATTCCCGGGCCGGCCTTAAAGAGCGCCGTCTACGAGGCTATTGACGCCGGTATAAAATTTGTCGTTTCACCGGTGGAGCGCATTCCGGTGCATGATGTGATCGCTATGGTAAACTACGCTTTGAAAAACGACGCCCGAATACTGGGGCCCGGCAGCCTCGGCATCATCAGTCCGGGCAAGGCGGCCATGGGCTGGCTGGGCGGCAGCGTCGACTGGGCCAGGAAGCTGTTTAACCCGGGTCCGGTGGGGGTTATATCCCGCAGCGGCGGTCAATCGGGTACGGTTCCCTGGGCGCTGAAAGTAGCCGGGTTAGGCATCAGCACCGCCCTGCACATCGGCACCGAACCTGTTCTGGGCCTCACCATGGCTGATGTTCTTAAAATGTTTGAAAAGGATGAGCAGACCAGGTCAGTGGCAATTTTTGGTGAAATCGGCGGGACCCTGGAGGAAGAGGCGGCCGAGGCGGTTGCCAATGGCGACTTCACCAAACCGCTGGTTGTTTTTATAGCCGGTGCCTGGGCGCCGGAAGGCATGCGCTTTTCCCACGCCAGCAGTATTGTTGAACGCGGCAGAGGGACCGCCCAGGGCAAGATCAAGGCCTTGACCGCTGCCGGGGCCTATGTGGTTGACAGCCCTGAAGAAATTGCACCCAAAATCAAAGAACTGATCTAGCGGCGGTGTAATTTAAATAACTACGGGGATTTATCGAATATTCCAACATTCCATTTGGGGCCAAGCCCCGAACCTATCAAGAAAAGGAGGAAACGATCATGGCTGTAATGAGATCGGTGTTTTATGTGCCCAGCAATAACGAAAAGATGGTCGGCAAAGCCCCGACCATCGCCTGCGACGTTTTGACATTGGATCTGGAAGACTCGGTGCCCCCGGCGGAAAAGCCCAAGGGCCGGGAAATGATCCAGAAATACCTGAAGACTGATCGGAAAAAACAGGTCGCCCCCCGGCTTTACGTGCGGGTCAACAACTGGGAAACCCAGATGACCAACGATGACCTGGAGGCCATTGTTTATCCGGGCCTGGACGGTGTTTGTCTGGCAAAATGCGGTGATGCCGAAAATGTAAAACGTCTGAATTGGAAACTGGAAGAGCTTGAGCAAAGAAGAGGCATGCAAGTCGGCAGCGTGGCGATTCAGCTGCTGATCGAGACCGCCAAAGGGGTAATGAACGCCTATCCGGCGGCATGTGCCAGCCCGCGGGTCAATTCCCTTATTTTCGGAGCGGTGGATTTCACCAAAGACATGCGCGTCACCCTGACCTCGGAAGGTCAGGAGCAGCTTTACGCGCGGTATCATACTGCCATTGCGGCCAGAGCGGCCGGATGCGTGGCGATTGACTGTCCTTTTGTCGCTTTTCAGGATGAAGAAGGTTACAAGCGCAGCACCCAGGAAGGTCGGCAGATGGGTTATGAAGGTAGAATGCTGATTCATCCCAGCCAGATCGAGCCGTCCCATGAAATCTATACACCCTCAACCGACGATGTGGAATGGGCCGAAGGTATCAAAAAGGTTTTCGAAGAAGAAGGTATTGCCAAGGGTGCGGCAGCCGTTACTTACAAAGGCAAGATGGTGGACACTCCGGTATATGAAAATGCCCTGCAAATTCTGCGGACCATGGAAGAAATCCGGGCTGCGGAGGCCAAAGCCTAATTTTCACGGGTTGAGCTCGCATTAATATGCTAAAAAAGAGGCATCAGGGCTATCGATCTTGATGCCTTTTCTTGCCATTACGGGTCGGCAACGTGGCTTCGCTTTAACAGGCTCGTCCCTGTCCCTTTGAGGAGGTTACGATGAAAATTATTATAGTCGGCCAGGGGCCGTTTGGTGAGAAAGTCCTGGATACCCTTATCCGGCGGGGCGAAAACATCGTCGGGGTTTTTTGCCCGCAGGATAAAAGGGGTGAGGCGATGGCGGCGACAGCTGGGAATTCCGGTATTGCCCTTTTCCGTCCCGCCAAGATGAAAGATCCCGAAGTCCGCACAGCGTATCTTGCTGCAAAACCGGATCTGTCTATCCTGGCCTTTGTTACCGATCTTATACCCGCAACCCTGCTGGACATTCCCTCAGTCGGCACCATCTGCTATCATCCTTCCTTGCTGCCCAGGCACCGCGGCGCCAGCGCGATCAACTGGGCGGTCATCCAGGGTGCTACGCGCACCGGGTTGACCATCCTGTGGGTGGATGAGGGAATCGATACCGGTCCCATCCTGCTTCAGAAAGAAATTGATATTCTTCCCGATGAAACGACCGGCTCCCTTTATTTCAACAAGCTTTTTGACATGGGTATCGATGCGATTGTGGAGGCCGTTGAGCTTATCAAGAGCGGCAAAGCCCCGAAGATCCCCCAGGACGATTCTCTGGCGACCTATGAGCCGCCCTGTGACGATAGGGTGGCCGCGGTGAATTGGTCAAAACCCGCATCTGATGTCTACAATCTCATCAGGGGTTGTGACCCCCAGCCGGGAGCTTATTCGACGATCAAGGGCAGCAACGTTCGATTTTACAAGGCCAGACTTCTGGAACCCCTGATGGACAAAGTACCCGGTGAGATCGTGGCTATCAATCCAGGCCAAGTTGTGGTGGCCCTCAATGGTGGCGCTCTCGGGATCGGAATGGTGAGGGATGCGGCGGGCGTAAAAATAGAAGCCGACGAATTCGCCAGGAACGCGGATTTGAAGGTGGGAATGAAATTTGGATCATAAAGCGAAATGCCTAAAGTGCCTAAAATGTCTAAAATGCCTAAAGTAAATGAGTCGCTTTGCTCCATTCCTTTTTAAATCGATAGGATTCCTTAATTTTAGGCATTTTAGGCACTTTAGGCAATTTGAATTTATTAGTTATGACTCTGTGTTTCAACATGAAAAGTGGTCATTAATAAAAGCTGTGATTATTGGAGAACATCTATGATCCTTGCACAATTGTCGGTATATCCCGTCGGGGAAGGAACCAGTTTAAGCCGCTTTGTCAAAAAAGGCATCAAGGTAATTAAAGCGTCCGGCTACACGTATGAGATCGGCGGCATGTCTACCGCCATAGAGGTTCCGGACCTGGATGCGCTGTTCAGCCTGGTTAAAAAAGTACACCAGGCCCATCTGGATGCGGGCGGGCAACGCATCATCATCGATCTAAAAGTTGATGACCGCAGGGATAAAGATGCTACCATCGGCAGCAAGCGCAATGCGGTTAAATAAGAAGTTATCTTAAAAATACATCTTAAGTCCAATGGCTGCGTTGCGATTTGGTTTTAAATTAGCAGCTCATCCGCCTCCGGCGGACTCCGCTTTAAAACCAAATCGATCCGCCTGAGGCGGACCCTTGAACGCAATCTACAATTTTAAGATAACTTCTATTTGCCGTTAAGGAGTAGGGGTCGGCCTCCGCTTGGCGCGGCGCAGCTTTAGCGAAGACGGGTGCCGACCGAAATCTGTTGTGCACCATGATCTGAATACGATAGGCCCAGAGGCCCGCCTTAATACTGCTTGTCATGCCGGACGTGATCCGGCATCCAGCAGTGCAAAATTTTGAAAAGAACTGGATTCCGGGTCAAGCCCGGAATGACAATATAGCATGACAGGGTGATAGAATTTGATGTCCGATGAACAGGCGGTCAAGGGCAGGTTGTTCGACGAATGGCCGGAGAAATACGACCGGTGGTTTGAAACACCCATCGGCGCTCTTGTCAAGA
>Ga0210097_1000038_pt1 | contig 66623 bp, 66 predicted proteins | sample Joice_CattailNLA_2_FD_185521 | JGI IMG/M metagenome (GOLD analysis project Ga0210097, IMG submission 185521) | Wetland microbial communities from San Francisco Bay, California, USA, that impact long-term carbon sequestration - Joice_CattailNLA_D2... | ecosystem: Environmental > Aquatic > Marine...
CGCCCGCCTTCTTCCCGAAGAAGACGAGCCTTCCCGCGCACTCCCGCACCTGCCCGACGGCGCCCGGCGCACCGGGGAGGTCGGAGGTGAACATCGTCTGGATGGAGTCGACGACAAGAGCGAAGGGGGAAATCTCGGACGTCGCCGCGATCACCCGCTCGACCGACGTCTCGGACATCAGGTAGATCCCCGCCGATGCCACGCCGAGCCGGGAAGCGCGCAGCTTCACCTGCGCCTCCGATTCCTCCCCGGAGACGTACAGCACCGTCCTGCCCTCCCGGGCAAGTCCGCTCGCCACCTGCAGGAGAACGGTCGACTTGCCGATCCCGGGGTCCCCGCCGATCAGCGTCGCCGAGGAGGGAACCACGCCGCCCCCCATGACGCGGTCGAATTCCCCGATCCCGCACCGGGCGCGCTCCGAGGCGCTCTCCGACACGTCGGCAAGGGGAACCGGCTTCGACGCAGGAAACCCCTCCGAGGCAACGCGGTACTTCGTTTCCGGGGCCGCCACCTCCTCGACGATCGATCCCCACTGGCCGCAGTCGGGACACTTGCCCAGCCACTTCGGGGAAGTGAACCCGCAGGCGGTGCAGGCGTACTCGACCTTTACCTTCGCCACTCCCTGGCCACCTCCCAGGCCACCTCCTCGAAGGATGCCTTCCCCGACCGGACGATCCTGCGCACGTCTTCGTACTCGGGGACGGGGCGCACGGAGCCGTCCGGAAGCTCCGCCTCTTTCACCCGGACGTTTCCGAAGCGCGTCTTGACGGTCCCCGTCCTCCGGGCGAGCTTCAGCCGGTCGCAGACATGGTACCGGAGACCGATGGCGGTCGACAGGGAAAAGACGGCCGAGGAGACGATCTCGAGCCTCTCCTCCGGACACAGGATCCTTACCACCCAGCCGGGACGGTTCTTCTTCATCGTCGCCGGGAGGACGGCGATGTCCAGCGCCCCCGCGGCAAAGACACGCTCCATCAACACCTCGAAGCGCTGGGGGCTCATGTCGTCGATGTTGGCCTCCACCTCGAGCACACGGTCCCGTCCCTGTCCTCCGGGAACCGTTTCCCCGTCCACCACACGAAGGATGTTCGCCCGCCCGGGGATCTCCCTGTGCCCCACCCCTACGCCGACGCCCCGAACGATCATTTCGGGAGGGCGATCGAAGGAGGCGCCGAAAGCCCGAAGGAGCGCCGCGCCCGTGGGCGTCACCAGCTCCCCGTCCCCCTCGCCGAACCGCCAGGGGGCCCCGACAAGGAGCGAAAGGGCCGCCGGCCCGGGGACGGGGATCTTCCCGTGCGATGACCACGTCTCCCCGTTGCCGCCGGGAAGGGCGGAGCAGAATACGTCCGGAGCGCCGAGAAGTTCGAAGAGAAAGCAGGCGGAGGCGATGTCGACGATCGCATCGATCGCCCCCACCTCGTGGAAATGGACCTTCTCCTTCGTCGTCCCGTGCACCTTCGCCTCGGCCTCGGCCAGGAGATCGAAGCATGCGACGGCACGGTCCCTGGCCCCCGCCGGGAGCTTCGATCGCCGTAGGAGGGATGCGACCTCGGGCAAGCGCCTCTGGGGTGTTTCCCTTGCGGAAAGCTTTACGCTTACGCGGATACCCCCCATCCCTGCGGAGTGGGCCTGTTCCACGGAAAAGGAATAGCCGCGGACGGGAAGACCCCGGAGCGCACGCCGAAGCTCCTTTTCCGCCCCGGAAAGAGAAAGAAGCGCGGCGCACGTCATGTCCCCCGCAATCCCCGAAAAACAATCGAAATAAAGGAGCCTTTTCACGCCTTCCCCCGCCGGCACTCCTTTTCCTCGAATTCCCCGATCCCGTCCCCCGGAACGATACCACTTCCCGCCGGAATTGTCCCACGGCCGGCAGGCACGTTCGTTGCTTTCCTCCCGGGAACAAACCCTTTTCCATGATATGCGAAGGGACAATGCGATGGATATTTCCTGGGACTACTCCCCGGAGAGATCGCCCAGGCTCCTTAACCGGATGCGGGAGGAAATTCGGAAGCGCCATTACAGGCGCAGGACCGAGGAGGCCTACCTGGCCTGGAACACGCGCTTCCTGCGGTTCCACGGCAACCGTCATCCACTGGAGGTGGAAAAAACCGATGTCGAGGTATTCCTGTCCCACCTGGCGACCGACCGAAGGGTTGCTGCGTCGACCCAGAACCAGGCGCTGAGCGCGGTCCTATTCCTTTATGACCACGTGCTCGGCCGGAAGCTATCCTGGCTGAACGAAGTCGTCCGAGCGAAGAAATCAAGACGCCTTCCCGTAGTGCTGACCCGGCAGGAGGTGCAAACGATCCTATTGCACCTGCACGGCATGAAATGGATCTCGGCGATGCTGATGTACGACGCCGGCCTGCGGCTGCTCGAATGCCTCCGTCTCCGGATAAAGGACGTCGACTTCGGCTATCGGCAGGTCGTCGTACGGGAAGGGAAGGGAAACCGGGACCGGGTAACCGTTCTTCCTGCGGCCGCGGAAACCCGCCTGAATCATCACCTTGCGGAGGTAAAGGAGCAACATGAAAGAGATTTGAAACGAGGGGGCGGTTACGTTACACTTCCGGATGCGCTCAATAGGAAGTACCAGGCCGCGAACCGCCAATGTGGGTGGCAATGGGTATTTCCCGCACACCGCCAGTTTCGGGAACCGTCCACCGGTCGTCTCTTCCGGCACCACCTCCACGACACCGTCATCCAGCGGGCCGTCAAATATGCGGGCGAGAGGGCCCGGATCCCGAAGCCCGTCACCTGCCACACCTTCCGGCATTCTTTCGCTACGCACCTCCTGGAGGATGGGTATGATATCCGGACGATCCAGGAACTTCTCGGGCACAAGGACGTCAGCACAACGATGGTCTACACCCACGTCCTCAACCGGGGAGGAAGGTGCGTCCGTAGCCCGGCGGATTTTCCACGGTAACCCAAGCGACATTTCTTCCGCCGGATTATCCGAGAACTCACGCACCCTATCCCCTTCCTCTTCTCACCCCCGACCCGATAACAACGATTGGGATTCAAATAAGATTTCGCACTTCCTCGCCACATATCCCCCAGGAGAAATGCTCCTAATTTCAAGACGTTTACATAATATTTTTAGGCAACCTAATTCTCGTTAGCCACATTAAAATATATTATCTGAGGAAGCGGAGGAATTTGTATGACTCACAAAAAAATCGCCATGGAACATGATAAGAGGATCGGTCTTGTCGCGCACGACAACAAGAAGAGCGATCTGATTGAATGGGTAAAATACAATCGAGTGCTCTTGGCTCACCAAAGAATATATGCGACAGGGACAACCGGCGAGATCTTGGAACAAGAACTTGGCGTCAAAATCACTAAACTCCAGAGTGGACCATTGGGTTGTGATCAGCAAATCGGCGCCAAGATAGCTGACAGCGAGATCGATTTTCTTATTTTTTTCTGGGATCCGCTTGAACCAATGCCTCACGATCCAGGTGTCAAGGCGCTCTTGCGCATAGCAGTCGTTTGGAACATTCCCATTGCCTGTAATCGCTCCTCCGCCGATTTCATGATCTCCTCACCCTTGATGGATAGCCCTTATAATCGTCTTGTACCCGATTATGATGTGTATCGTACCCGGAAGATAATCGGGGACGAATGAGCAGGGTAAATCGCCGTCAAGTTGGCCGGAGAAGAAACTTCTTGAAATTCACAGCTCAGTGGCTAACCACCGGTTGAAGCGGACCAAGCCCCTTGCTTGTTCAAGCTTGGCCGCTTAACCGGGGCGTTATCCAGACTTCATGGATTGATAAAAAGATAAGGCAAACGAGACGATGGAAAAAGCAGGAAAGCAGAATAAGCATATGCGCGTGGTAGTCCTCCACAATGAGGGATGCCCATCAACTCCCAAGACGATCGAATTAATTGAGGCATGCGCGGCGGAAATGGGCATCGAGATTTATTTCCAGAAAATCTTGGTGAAGACCCATATTGAGGCATATGAGTTGAGGTTCCTGGGTAGCCCTACAATTCAGGTCAAAGGCATAGATATCGACCCGTCTGCGCGTGACGCCAACGTATTCGGTTTCATGTGACGAACCTACGGGGCATCGGTGGTGCCCCCCAAAGAGATGATCATCGCGGCATTAATGGAAGCTTTGAAAAAAGCTGGCTAACAACAGGCTAAAGCTGACGGCTGCTCTGCCGAAATACCTGAGGCCCCGCGGCTCAAGCCGAGCGTTAGGTTGATTATAAATATTTTATTTTTTCAGAAAGGGGGAAGAGATGGCGAAAGATCGCTTCTTAGACGACTTCAAGGTGGGAGAAATATTTTTAACGGAAGGCATCACGATAACAGAAAGTGAGATTATCCGTTTTGCTATGCAATATGATCCTCAGTCATTTCATTTGGATGTAACTGCGGCGTTGAAGTCTCCATATAAGGGGCTAATAGCAAGTGGATTTCACGCCTTGTCTATATGCTTCCGAATGTTTATCCAAAAGGGAGTTATTTCCGCCTGTAGCATTGGCTCTCCTGGAATCGATGAAGTTCGGTGGTTGGCACCAGTTTATCCGGGAGATACTCTCCGGACGGAAACGGAAGTTCTGGAGATAAAGCCTTCATCATCCAAGCCTGATAGGGGAATATTAAGAATGCGATATGCAGGAATCAATCAGGAAGGGGAAAAAGTGATCTCCTTTATTTTGAATCACCTCCTCTTGCGCCAAACAATCTAACTACCGGTTGGAGCAGACCTGACTTTATTCTCGCCGATACCAGGCTGCTCAACCTGAGCGTTAGGCATATTTCGACAGGAGAGAACGATATGACTACAGAAAAAAACAGCAAAATTTTCGGATGTAGTTTGTTAAAAGGTGCCGCTACTATTATTTATACCTATAAAATTCATTATTCTTCTCAAAGAGGAACAAGAAAAGAGGATAAGCGTATTCTTTCTGAAATAGATTGCAAAAATGCAAAAGATTGTGGTGTCTTGGACAATAAAGGAAACTATAATTGGACAAAATGTGTTCACCCAGAGTTGAAAAGAAAATAATAGTTAGGTTTTGATGAAAATGCCTAACAACAGGCTGAAGCTGACGGCTGCCCTGCCGAAGTACCTGAGGCCCCGCAGCTTAGCCTGAGCGTTCGATGCAAAAAATATAAAAAAGATATGGCGTCATGAAAACTCCTTGCCAAGAACTTTTTCTCGGAGTGTAAAGTTCTTGCCGATAAATGAAATTAAAAAAAATCACTGGCCGCTTTATCTATTACTTACTTTTCTCGGGCTAGTAATACTTTGCTTCTATTTCATCGATATATGTCCCCTAATTGAACTCGTCCACCCTTCACTCAAATTCAATAAAACAACAATAAGCAATTTTATCCGCGACCTTGGCCCGTGGGGGCCAGCAAGCTCGATTGGTTTAATGGTCGTACATTCTTTCGTCCCTTTCCCTGCAGAGTTTCTGACTTTTGCCAATGGAATGGTTTATGGACCATTCTGGGGAGTAGTAATCACTTGGGTTGGGGCAATGCTTGGCGCATTTGCCAGTTTTGCGCTAACAAGACATTATGGACGACCTTTTGTTGAAAAAAAAGTGAGCACTTCTCAATTGATAAAAATAGATCAATGGGTTCAGCATCAAGGAGTAATGTCTCTTTTGCTGAGTCGCCTAATTCCCTTAATTTCATTTAACCTTATTAATTACGGGGCAGGAATTACAATTGTTTCCTGGTGGACTTTTGGCTGGACCACTGGGATTGGTATATTACCAATTACGATCATCATGGTAACTATGGGAAACAACTTTAATATCCTGCCATGGTGGCTCTGGGTTATCTTGTTGGGAGTAATTATTGGAACAACATTTATTGCAAACTTAATACGACGCCGCCGGTGAACTTGGTCGTTAGACCGACTATTTTTCACTCGTGGTTGGCGGGCTTGTCATCGAACGACATTCCTCGTATACTCTTACCAGTAAGATTACGAGGAGGAATCCCATATGGCGGAATTGGCGACAACCCGGCTCTCCTCTAAAGGCCAGGTGGTAATCCCCGAAGACGTGCGTCTCCGTTTGGGACTCAAGCCCGGCGCCCAGTTTGTTGTCGTTGGGGAAGGCGATGTGGTCATTCTGAAGATCATCTCTCCTCCGTCCATGAAGGAATTCGACACACTGGTTACGAAGGCAAAATGCCAGGCGCGACAGGCCGGACTGAAAAGAGCCGATATCGCAGCGGCCATCAAGAAGGTGCGGGCCGGCAAGTGAAGATTGTTCTGGATACGAATGTACTGGTTTCCGGCATCTTTTTCTCCGGCCCCCCGGAACAAGATCTTGCATGCATGGAGTCGTTGGACCCGCGCTCAGCCCGGGCGTTCGGTGGCCTTGCGAAGGCCGATGAATTTCGATCCAGAAGAAGGAGGTCCCGAGATGGTCGAGAAGATCCCCAATCTGCCGGACAAGGTCCTCGGCTTCACCGCAAAGGGGAAGGTAACCGCGAACGACTATGAGTCCGTAATTATTCCGGCGGTGGAGGCGCTGTTCTCCCGCCAAGGCAAGGTCCGGTTTCTCTACCACCTCGGCGAAGACTTCACGGGATTCGAAGCCGCCGCCGTGTGGGATGACATGAAGTTGGGCCTGAAGCACCTTGCCGGGTGGGAGAGAGTGGCACTTGTCTCGGACGTCGAGTGGATCCGGGCGGCCGTCAAGGTCTTCGGACTCGCGATTCCAGGGGAAGTTCGCGTGTTTCCCAACCGCGAGTTCGCCGAAGCAACCCGGTGGATCAGCGGGTAGTACGCCCTCGGCGCGGACGGAGGCAACCTGACAAAACGCTGCAGCCGACAGACAACCGCTACACGGTCCGCCGCAACTGTGCTTACCCGTCAGAGCGCGTAGAATGAAAGACATGAGGAAAGCACACGCCATGCGGGAACGTACGCAGTCCATCGGGGAGGAGATCGCAAACAGCATCAGCCATGGTGTCGGCTTGCTGGCAGCGGTAGCTGCCGCCCCCGTTCTTGTTCATTCGGCAGTCCAGCATGACGGCACGGCTCGAATTGCAGGCGCGAGCGTCTTTGCGGGCACAATGGTGCTGCTGTACCTCACCTCCACGCTCTACCACGCCTTGCCGAACAATCGTGCCAAGCGCGTATTTCAGGTTCTTGACCGGGCAGCGATCTTCCTCATGATCGCCGGCACGTATACGCCGTTTACCCTCGGTGTGCTCCACGGCAGTTGGGGCTGGACGCTGTTCGCGCTTGTGTGGGGACTGGCCCTTGCCGGTGTCATACTTGCGGCGGCAGGAGGGATACGGCATCCGAAAATATCGACGGGCCTGTATCTCGCCATGGGCTGGCTCGTCCTCATCGCGGCAAAACCGTTGTGGCTCCGTATGCCATCGTGGGGCCTGTTCTGGCTATCGGCAGGTGGCATCGCATATACGGTGGGCGTGGTGTTTTATGCGGCCAAGCGGCTCCGTTATAGCCACTTCGTCTGGCACCTGTTCGTTATCGCGGGCACCGCGTGTCATTTCATCGCTGTGCTGCGGTTCGCGGCCTGACTGCCGGCCGAAGCGGACGGCTGCCCACTCGCCCTGTCGAAGCCCCGCCGCCTGGCCGATACATCAGAAACATAGCCATAAGGGGTAAAACCTTGGGAGAGGGAGTTGAAAGTCTATAAAGTTTATAAACATCCATCCTTGGGGGCAGAAGCCGTTAAGGTTGGGTTTTCCTGGCCAGCTGCTTTCTTCATAGTTTTTTGGATGCTTGCCAAGAAACTTTGGACATTGGCGGGATTATGGGTTCTTGCCTATATCGTCCTGGCAATGATACAGGATGCCGCACTGAAGTCGCTTTCGACAGGTGCGGTTCTCATAGTTCTTGCCGGACATTTTGCTCTTGGTCTTGTTCCGGCGTTCAAAGGAAATGAGTGGCGTATCAGGAATCTGACGAAGCGTGGGTATGAATTCGTGGATTCCGCCCGGGCAGAAACCCCCGATGCGGCAATTGCAAAGGTAGTGAAGAGTTCCGGTGTCTAACCACCGGTTGAAGCGGACGCTGCCAACGAACAGGCTTGAGGCCCCGCAGTGGAACCGAAGCGTTCGATCGGTCATCATCAGGTTGGATCATGAACAGGAGCCGAACCCATGAGAACAGCACGTCTTGCGAGAGGTCAACATTTCCCCATCGGCAAGATCCTTTGCATCGGCCGCAATTATGCCGATCACATCGAGGAACTGGGGAACCCGACCCCTGAAGCCCCGGTGATCTTCATCAAGCCGGCATCTTCGATCATAGGCGAGGGAGAACAGATCGTTATCCCTCCGTATTCGCACGATTGCCACCACGAGGCGGAACTGGCGCTCCTGATCGGAAAGAAGGGGAAGGATATCCCTGTGGACCAGTCGTTGGGATATATCGCCGGATACGGCGTAGGCATCGATCTCACCCTGCGGGATGTCCAGGGGAAGTTGAAGAAGAAGGGATTGCCGTGGGAGATCGCCAAGGGATTCGACACCGCGTGTCCGCTCTCCTCCTTCGTGGAAGCCTCCCGTGTGTCGGACCCGCAGAACCTGCAGATCCGCCTGACGGTGAACGGCGAGATACGACAGGACGGGAACACCTCGATGATGATCCACCGCATCCCCGCCATCATCAGCCACATGTCGGGTAACTTCACCCTCGAGCCCGGCGACGTCATCCTCACCGGTACCCCCGCCGGCGTCAGCCGCATCGTCTCCGGGGACAAGCTGACGGCGGAGATTCCGGGAGTTGCCAGCCTGCGTGTGTCAGTGGCATAACGGGAAGGGTTCACGAATGACGTCCAAGGACCGGCGGGGGGGATTACGTACGGTCGGACGACGGAAACACCCGCGAACCGGCGTGGCAAGAGGCAGCCAGGCGCCATGGAAATCCTGAAAGCCGGCACACTGTATTTTGCCCTCGTATTCGGTGCGGGTTTCATTCTCGGGAGCTTGCGCGTACGGTGGTTGGTCCCCCGTTTCGGTGAACGGACGGCCGAGCTGATGGAAACGCCCATCATGTTCATGGTCACGATCGTTTCCGCCCGGTGGGTAGTCCTCCGTTTCGCTGTGCCGTCCGCACTGGTCACCCGGCTGGGGGTGGGTTTCGTCGCGCTCTTCTTCCTGCTGGCTGCCGAGTTTGTTTTTGTTCTCCGGCTTCGCAGGCTTTCGATCAGGGAGTATTTCGCAAACCGGGACCCTGTATCGGGGACCGTCTATTACGTGATGCTCGGAGCATTGGCAATCATGCCGCTACTCGTGGGATGAATGCGGGATCATCTTGATAAAATAAGACACCAGGCTGTTCCGCCATTGGAAGAAAAGGAGACGATCGTTCATGACGCAGAAAAAGATCGCCATGGAACAGGGCAAAAAGATCGCGCTTGTGGCGCACGACAACAAGAAGATCGATCTGATCGAATGGGTAAAATACAACCGGGTCCTCCTGGCGCACCACAGAATATATGCGACAGGCACCACCGGCGAGATCCTGGAACGGGAGCTTGGCGTTACCATCACCAAACTTCAGAGCGGACCGTTGGGTGGGGATCAGCAAATCGGCGCCAAGATCGCCGACAGCGAGGTCGACTTTCTCATCTTTTTCTGGGATCCGCTCGAACCACAGCCGCATGACCCGGATGTCAAGGCGCTCCTGCGCATGGCAGTCGTATGGAACATCCCCATCGCCTGCAATCGTGCCTCCGCCGATTTCATGATTTCCTCCCCGTTGATGAATGGTCATTATGACCGTCTCGTGCCCGATTATGACGTGTATCGGACCAGGAAGATCGCCTTGGAGGAATGAACGGGGAAAGGACCCCGCACCTGCCGGATACTCTCTCAATAAAGAAGGAGACAATGGAGGCACTCGGAAACTTCCTCATGGAACCCAGATCCGTCATCCGGTTTGTGTTGGCGGCTTACTTCATCATTGTGGGAACAATAGGAGTACGATCGATCCTTTTCGGCACAAAGGAAAAATACGAAGAGTTCACGGGAAAAAGCAGAGCATTCAAGTTCGGGGTATATTTCCGGGAATTGTTTTTTTACGTGTCCGATGTGATCCTGGGCGCAATTATCCTCCGACAGGAATCCTGGGCGAAAATTTTCGGGATTGTTCTTTTGGTTTCGAGCACCATGTATAGTGCAAGGGGGTTTGCCTGGGGGTTCGCGAGAGGAAAACCGTCCGGGCGGCTGCTTCTGCTGTCGCTTGCGGGTTTCTGTCTCTGGAACGGGTTTTTGATCTACGTGATCTGCATGGTTGTATGAATTTCAGGAGGTAATACAAATGGAGATGCAACCCCAGATGAGCGAGATCGAGTTTATCAAGGCCATTGATGACAGCTTCTACTTTGATGCCGACCGTGAGTACGAAGAGGTCGCCCGGATGGGTTGCTCGATTTCGGACAACGCCGCTCTCATGGTCGGCTACCAGCTCGCTGCCGGGGCATCCCACGCAAGCCCCGAGGCCAATCTGCGCATACTCGATATTTTTGCGCAGGAACGGCCGACTCCCGTTGTCCTGGCGTCGATACCCGTGGTCAGATCGCTTCTCAACGGGGAACCGGTTGCGCAAGAGGACACTCGCCGGCTGTTGGATGCGTGCAGGGAGCATTCGAATGCGGTTTGCGGTCTGGGCATCGTCCTGTGCGCCGATGTGAGCAAGGAACAGGAATGTGAAAGTATCATGGTCGCCTGGCGAGGCGCACATAACATTTCACCGGACAGCTGACCGCAGGGGAAACCGTCATCGAGGACACCGGGAGAAAGGCCAACCGCGCGGATCCATACCCTCGCCATTCCGCCCGCTGGCCGAAATGGGTCCTGTTTATCACGTTTCTGCTCACGGTGCCCGTCCCTTTCTACATGGTGGTCGTCGGGGGGATGATCCCCACCTTCTGCATCATCTACCTCGCGGTCCTCGGACTGGTTGTGGCGTTGCCAAAATTCACGGGGGAAGGATTTTTCATGCTCGGGATCCTGTGGGCACATGTCGTGATTCTCGGCGGCTTTCTATATCTCCTGGCGGCCGGAACCACGCGTGTCCTGTTCCGTGTGCTTCCCGGGCGGTATGCGGTGGCAGTCGCAGGTATCCTGATGGTCACGCTTCTTTTCGCTTCCACCTTTACAATCTATCGATTGCCGGGACATAACAGCGCGCCGCCGGCCGACATCGTTCGGATCCTGAAAGGGTTCCTGCGCTGATGCCCTCCGAAAACCGGCGGATATTCCCGCTTCCCGCGAAGTCGTGAGAGTCACGACGCGGGAACCATGATGCGTGCCGCCATGCTGCCCGGCCGACTCGGGACGCTCCTGGTCGTAGCTGCCCTGGGCTATTTCGCGATTCTCCTGATCGTCTACCTGTTTCAGGAAAAAATCCTTTATTTCCCCGATGTCTATCCGTTGGCCGAGGCGAAGAACCGGGCGAGAACGCTCCACTTCCGCATTTGGCCGGAAACCGGATCCGGCTACCACGGTTTCGTACCTGCGGATCGATCGGATACACGGAGGGGAGTGATCCTGCTTTTCCACGGGAATGCCGGCTCGGCGTTGGACCGCTTCTTCTATGCGAAGGATATGGGCCACCTTGGATACCCGCTGATCCTCTTCGAGTACCCGGGATACGGCGCGCGCGCAGGCGAAATGCGGGAATCTTCACTCGTATCTGCAGCCGTGGAGGCGGCCCGTGCCGCGGTCGAACAGTTCGGCGAACCGCTGTATCTGCTTGGCGAATCGCTGGGGTGCGGTGTAGCGTCCGCGGTGGCGGGTTCGGGAGAGGTCCCGGTCGCCGGTGTCGTTATGATTACGCCCTGGGATTCGTTGCCCCTCCTGGCGCAAAGCGTGTACTGGTATCTCCCGGCAAAATGGCTGACCAGGGATCAATATGACAATGTCCGGAACCTGAAACGATACCGGGGGACCGTTGCGGTTGCGATAGCGGAAAATGACGAGGTCATTCCGCCCCGGCACGGCCGGCGGTTGTTCGATCTGCTTACCGGCAGGAAAAAACTGTGGGTATTGCCGGGCGCAGGCCACAATAACTGGCCCGGCGTCGTGGATTCCGAGTGGTGGAGTGAAGTCATGCGATTCGTTGCACCGCAAGGGGTGCCGGGCGACGGTACCCGTGGGAAGGAAGGTGAGGACTGATAATGGTTCGATGGGCCGGTGGGGGTTTTCCGGCTTGCGGGGAAGGAGCGGTAAATATTTGCGGCGGATCGGTCGATAGAGAAGGGGGATGCCTCTTCCCATTTCCGGACCGGGAGGTCGCCATGGAGCACACAGAGGGACAGAAAGCCCAAATCCGGACCCTTTTCGCCATAAGGCGCCGCAGGCAGCTACTGCTTTCCCTTCCCCTCTTCGCCCTGATCATGGGATTCGCCTTCCTGGGAAACGGGAATACGGGAGCGATTCTCGGGATTCCCGCGTCGATGATCGTCCCGGGCTTTCTGGTCATTGTCGTCGGGGCGATCCTGTTTTCCCTGTACAACTGGCGCTGCCCGGCGTGCAACAAGTACCTGGGGAAACAGAGGAGCCCGCAATACTGCAGCAAGTGCGGCGTGGCGTTGCAATAACCGCGATCGTGCGGGCTAGAGCCGGTTGATCACCGAAGAGATGACTCCCGCGCCGAAGCCGTTGTCGATGTTGACCACCGCCACCGTGGGCGCGCAGGAGTTGAGCATTCCCAGGAGGGCGGCCACTCCGCCGAAGCTCGCTCCGTAGCCGACGCTCGTCGGGACGGCGATGACAGGCTTGTCGGTTAACCCTCCGACCACGGATGCGAGCGCACCCTCCATACCGGCCACCACGACGATCACTCTCGCGGAAAGCAGCGCCTTTTTCTGCATCAGCAGGCGATGGATGCCCGCCACCCCGACATCATAAAGCCTTTCCACCCGGTTCCCGAGGAACTCCGCCGTCACCGCAGCCTCCTCCGCGACCGGGATGTCCGAAGTCCCCGCGGTGACGACGAGGATGTTCCCCTTCCCGTTCACCACGTTCCTGGCGGACCGGATGACCGCGCACCGGGCCTCCTGATAGACGTCGGCCCGGCGAAACTGTTTCCGGATCGCCGTCAGCTTCCCTTTGTCGAGTCTCGTGATCAGGACGTCGGCGCCGGACTTCCGCATGGCGCGAGCGATCCGGATGATCTGCGCGGCGGTCTTCCTCTCCCCGAGGATCACTTCCGGCACTCCCTGACGGATCGACCGGTGATGGTCGACACTGGCCATCCCGAGAGACTCGAACGGCAAAGCCCGTATCTTCCGGAAGGCGGAGTCGACGGACGCCTTCCCTTCGGCCACCTGCCGCAGTAACCTCTTCAGCATCTCCGCTGTCAATCCGACCCCTCCCAGGGCTCCATCCCGAGCCCCTCCTCGTCCTCTTCCGGGGACATGCCGCCGGCCGGCCGGCTCGTAAACCGCACGCGCACCTCCTTCACCGCGCGCTCGGAAGCGGCCGTCACGGTGAACTCGGCACCGGGAACGGAAAAGGATTCCCCCTCCGCAGGGATCCGCTCCGCAAGGGAAATGAGCATCCCTCCCAGTGTCGAATAGTCCCCACCCGGAAGAGCAATGCCCATTTCCTCCTCGAATCTGGTCACTTCCATCCTCCCGGGGACGAGAAATTCGCCCGAGGGGGTTTTTTTATAATATTCCATTCCCCGATCGTATTCGTCCTCGATCTCCCCGACGACCTCCTCCACGACGTCCTCGGCGGTGACGATCCCGGTCACCCCCCCGTACTCGTCGACCACGATGGCGAACGATGTCCCCGCCTCCTGGAATTTGCGCATCAGCTCGTCGATCGGCATCAGCTCGGGCACATAGAGGGCCTTCCGCATGAGAGGCCGGATCGATTTTTCCGGCGGCTCGCCCACGGTGTCGATCACGTGGAGGAACCCGACGACGTGATCGATCCGCTCCCGGTAGACGGGGTATCGGGAATAACCGCTCATGGAGGCGAGAACGGCGGCATCGCGGCACGTCGCCTCCTCGGGAAGAGCCACGACCTGGACAAGGGGGCGAAAGATGTCCCCGACCTGCTTTTCCCCGAAATGGAATACCCGCCGCACCATCGTCCTCTCGTGCGCCTCCACGTCCGACCCGGATCGGCTCATATGCAAAATGAGGCGGAGCTCCTCCCTCGTGACCATCCCGTGAAGCGGGGGAACCCCGCCGAACGGACGGGACAGAACGCGCGCGAAGAATGCCGTGAGAGAGACGAGCGGGTAGAGCAATTTCTCCGAGAACCAGATGAACCGGGCGGCCGGGCTTGCCAGGCGGTCCGCACGCGGCTGGGCGAAGCTCTTGGGCACGACGCCCCCCAGGAGAATCACCAGGGGAGTGATCACCGCGACGGCGATCCACGCCGCCTTATCCCCGTACCGCGGGAGAAGATGGGACGTGGTGAGGACGGTACTCAGGACGACGAAGATGTTTGTCCCCGTCAGCGTGGTGGCGAGCGCGCGGTCCGGGTGCTCAAGGAGCTTAAGGGCGGTCTTCGCACCGCGACCCCCGCTGCGCGAGCGATCCGCCAGCTTGTACCGGTCGGCGGATACGAGGATAATTTCGGCGGCGTTGTACAGCGCCTGCATCAGGAGGCAGAACGATATGGCGAGGATAAGCGCCATGCCGGTCATTCCGTTTCCTCCCGGATGTCGCGCACGCCGACCTCGACGATCCGGATCCCGCGCACCCTCTCCACCGTGAACCGGAAGGATCCGAGAAGAATCGAGTCGCCCTTCCCCGGGAGCCTGCCGAACTCGTGGAGGAGCAATCCCGCCACCGTATCCCATTCCTGGTCGGGAAGCCCTGCCGCGAAGGCGTCGTTGAACCGGTGAATCGGCATCTTCCCGAGCACGCGCCAGGAGCCGTCCGGCCGGGGAATCAGTTCCTTCTCCTCGCGGTCATGCTCCTCCCGGATCTCCCCGAAGAGCTCCTCGAGCACGTCCTCCAATGTCACGATCCCGACGATATTCCCGAACTCGTCAACGACCAGCGCGAGATGCACCTTCATGCGCTGGAACTCGCGCAGCAGCAGAGGCAGTTTCTTCGAGGTCGGAACGACAAAGGGGGGCCTGAGGAGTCCGGAGAGCGAGGCATCCCCTCCCTCCGGCACCGGCCGAAGCAGGTCCTTGAGATAGAGAATGCCGATGACCTCCTTCCGATCCCCCCGGTAGACGGGAATCCGCGAGCATCCATACTTCCGGGACTGGGCCAGAAGCTGCTCGCGAGGGATATCGACGGGCACCATGAACACGTCGGCAAGCGGGGTCATGATCTCCCCCGCCCTCTGGTCGGTCATCTCGAAAATATTGTGGATGAGCTCCCTCTCTCCCGGATCGAGCGTACCGTTCTCGCCTCCCACATCCACAAGAAACCGGAACTCCCGCTCCGAAAGCCCCCACTTCCCCCTCACGACTTTCCCTCCTCCCAGCACGAGGAGGATCCCGTCGGCCACCTTCTCCATGAGGTAGCGCAACGGCGCCACGATGCGGGAAAACAGGAGGAACGGACGGGCGGCGAGAAGGGAGAAGGATTTTGCCCTCGGCCACACGATGCACTTGGGAGTGATATCCCCCAGGATCAGGATCCCCAGGGTGCCGGCGGCGAGCGCGACGATCTCCCCGTGCGCCGGAACGACCGGGATCAGAAGGGCCGCAAGAACCGAGGAGATGGAAACGTTGGCGAATTCGTTGCCGATGAAGAGGGTCGAGATCAGACGGCTCGGGGACTCGAGCATCTTCCCGATAATGCCCGCCATCCGGTTCCCTTCCGCCTTCCATTTCAGCAGATCGACGCGGCGGAGCGCAAAGAGGGCCGTCTCCGTGGCCGAGAAAAATGCCGACGCGAGGAAGAGGAGGGGGAGAAGAAACCATTCCATCGTGCGCGTCAGTTCCTCCCGCCTGGCAGCAGGAGTCGCAGGGCCCCGTCGAAACGGCGTCCTGCAATATCGATGACCCCGAAGATTCCGGCGTTATGGTGAATCGCCGGATTCGGGTCGGTGTCGTTCACTTTTTCTTCCGAACCCCCCGTGCCGCTCCGCCACGCTTTCCCCGCGTCTCGGCGCGGAACGGATTTTTCTTCAACGCCTTGGATACGACATCGTCCATGTTGTCCACCAGGGTGAACCGGAACCGTCTCGCCTCGCTGCGCGGGATTTCCTCGAGGTCCTTCCGGTTCTGACCGGGGACGATGACTTCGGTGATCCCGGCCCGCAGGGCCGCAAGGGCCTTCTCCTTCAATCCGCCGATCGGCAGCACCCGGCCCCGCAGGGTGATCTCCCCCGTCATCGCCACGTCGCGCCGGACGGGGATTCCCGTCAGCGAGGAAATGAGCGCAGTGGCAATCGTGATCCCGGCGGACGGCCCGTCCTTCGGGATCGCCCCCGCCGGAACGTGGATGTGTATGTCGTAATTGGCATGGAAGTCCTTCGGCAGACCGAGGCGGGCGGCGCGGGACCGCGTATAGGTGATGGCTGCCTGCGCGCTTTCCTTCATCACTTCCCCGAGGGACCCGGTGATGGTGACCGCCCCCTTGCCCTTGACGAGGGACACCTCGATGAACAGGATGTCTCCGCCGGTGGGGGTCCACGCCAGGCCCGTTGCAACGCCCACCTCGTCCCGCTCCCCTTCCGTCTCGGGGAGAAACTTCGGGATCCCGAGAAACTTCGAGAGATTCCTGTGGGTAACCGTGAACGGCCCCTTCTCCCCCTCGGCGATTCTGCGCGCCACCTTCCGGCAGATGGTGGAGATCTCCCGCTCGAAATTTCGCAGTCCGGCTTCCCGCGTGTACTCGTGAATGATCGCCAGAATCCCCTTGTCCGTAACCTTTATCTGCTTCTCCGTGATCCCGTTTTCCTCCCGCTGCCGGGGGAAGAGGAACTTTTTGGCGATCGCGAGCTTGTCGATCTCGGTGTAGCCCGATATCCGGATCACCTCCATCCGGTCCTTGAGTGCAGGCGGTATGGGATCGATGATGTTCGCCGTCGTGATGAACATCACCTTCGACAGGTCGAACGGGACGTTCAGGTAGTTGTCGCTGAAGGAAAAGTTCTGCTCGGGGTCGAGAACCTCCAGGAGTGCCGCGGAGGGGTCCCCCCGGAAGTCGGCCCCGACCTTGTCGATCTCGTCCAGCATGAAGATCGGGTTCCTCGTGCCCGCCTGTTTCATCCCCTGGATGATGCGGCCCGGGAGCGCGCCGACGTACGTCCGCCGGTGCCCGCGGATCTCGGCCTCGTCGCGGATCCCTCCCAGGGACATCCGTACGAACTTGCGCCCCATCGCACGGGCGATCGATTTCCCCAGCGAGGTCTTCCCCACCCCCGGGGGACCGGCAAAGCACAGAATCGGCCCTTTCGCCTTGTCCTTGAGTTTCCGGACCGCGAGGTACTCGAGGATCCGCTCCTTGACCTTGTCGAGGTCGTGGTGGTCCTCGTCGAGGATCGTCTTGGCCTTGGCGAGGTTGATGTTGTCCTTCGTTTCCTTCTTCCAGGGGAGCTCGACCATCCAGTCAAGGTACGTCCGGACCACCGAGGACTCCGCGGAGTCCGGGTGCATCCCCTCCAGGCGGCGCAGCTGTTTCTCCGCCTCCTTTTCCACCTCTTCGGGCATCCCGGCCTTCTTGAGCTTCCGCCGGAGCTCCTCCATCTCTTCCGACTTGCTGTCAATGTCGCCGAGCTCCGTCTTGATGGCCTTCATCTGCTCCCGCAGAAAATACTCTCGCTGGCTCTTGGACATCTCCTCCTTGGCCTGGTTCTGGATCTTCGCCTGCATCTCCGCGAGCTGAAGCTCGCGGGAGAGGAGGTTGTTGACCAGCTTCAGGCGGGCAACGGGGTCCCCCTCCTCGAGAACCCCCTGGGCCTCCTCGAGCTTCAGCCGCAGGTTGCTCGCGACGAGATCGGCCAGGATACCCGGATTATCGATGTTCTCCGTGACCATCAGGATCTCGACCGGCATGTTCTTCAGAGAAAGGATCTTCTCGATCTTTTCCCGGCTGGCGCGCATGAGCGCCTCCACTTCGAGGGATTCTTCCCGGACCGTCCCCTCGACCATCCGGTCGATACGAACGCGCACCGTAGGTTTTGCATCGATGAACTCCACGATCCTGCCCTTGACCACGCCCTGGATCAGAATCTTGAGGCGACCGTCGGGGAGCTTGAGCATCCGCATGATCATGGCCACGGTCCCCGTCCGATACAGGTCTTCGGGTTTCGGTTCCTCCAGAGACGGATCCTTCTGCGTCGCCAGGAAAATATACCGGTCGCGGCCCAGCGCCTCGTCCACCGCCGATATCGAAGCCTCTCGACCGACGAACAGGGGCAGCGTCATGTAAGGGAATATGACGATATCCCGCACCGGGAGAAGGGGAAGAACGCCCGGGATCTCCGGGGCGGTCTCCTTGGCTTCCTTGATCACTCCCTCTTCCTTCGCCGCGGGGACCTCGGCCTCCTGCGCGTCGTTTTCCCCTTCCTGCGGACCATTCTTACGGATCGGTTCGTCTGCCATGCCTGTTCTTCCCCCGCATTCTTGAAAAAGATGCTATTCCTCTTCCGTTGCCACCATGATGCGCCGCCTCTTCCCCCTCTGTTCTTCGCACTTGGGGATGCAGAGCACCAGAACGCCGTCTTTTAACACTGCCTTTACAAGCCCCATGTTGAGGCAGCCTGTCGTCTCGAAGGTCCGCCGGAAATTGCCGAAGGTCCGTTCGAGGCAGAGGAACGAAATATCGGATCCGCACGAGTCCCGCTTCTTTTCCCCGACCACCTCGATATTCTCCCCCTGCACGAAGACGGCAACCTCATTCTCCCGAACACCGGGCAATTCCACCCGTATGACCAGCTCACCGGCGTTCTCGTTGACGTCCGCGGGAGGAAGGAATGCCGGGTCGCCGAACGGGTCGAGGAACGTCACTCTTCCCACCCCCTCCTGGAGAACGGCATCCTCCCCCCTCTCCCATTTTTTCCTTCCGGACGTTTTGCTCATCGCTTTCTCTCCTTGTTCAGAAAAACGCGGAGCCCCGGTCCGAGCTCCGGATCCTTCAACGCAAACGCGATATTGGCCATGAGGAACCCGAGCTTGTTTCCCGCATCGTACCGGACCCCCTCGAACTCGTATGCGAGCACCCGCTCCCTGGTGAGAAGCGAGCGAATCGCGTCGGTCAGCTGAATCTCTCCTCCCGCGCCGGGCCGGGTCGCCTCCAGGGCAGGAAAGATGTCGGGGGAAAGGATGTACCGACCGATAATCGCCAGATCCGACGGGGCCTTGGCGGGTTTCGGCTTCTCGACCATGTCCTGCACCTCGAAGACGCTCTCGGCAATCCGTTTCCCCTTTATGATGCCGTACCGGGAGACCTGGTCCCGGGGAACACGCTGAATCGCCAGGACCGAGTCGGCGCTGTGCCGCTCGTATATGTCGATCATCTGGCGCAGCACGGGGACCTTCGAGTCGATCACGTCGTCGGAGAGGATGACGGCGAACGGCTCTTCTCCGACGAGATCCTTGGCGCGAAGAACCGCGTGGCCTAAACCCAGGGGCATGTTCTGCCTGACGTAGAAGAAATCGGCCATTTCGGTGATCTCCCGCACCGCCGCGAGCTGGGCGCTGTCCCCCTTCCTTTGGAGGAGGGCCTCCAGCTCGTAGGCCACATCGAAGTGGTCCTCGATCGCGTATTTCCCCCTCCCGTTCACGATGATCATGTCCCGCACACCGGCGGCGCGGGCCTCCTCCACGCCGTGCTGGATAAGCGGCTTGTCCACAAGGGGAAGCATTTCCTTGGGAGACGCCTTCGTCGCCGGAAGGAACCGCGTCCCGAAACCCGCCGCCGGAAACACCGCCTTTCGTATCATCGCACCCTCTCCTCCCCGCCCTCTCCCCCGCCCATCCCGAAGCGGAGGAAAAAATCGGATACCGCGGACCGATCGCGGGTCCACGGCATTGCGGGCAGGTTCTCCCGAAACGTCGACCCGTACCCCCTCGTGATCACCCTGTGGTCGAGCAGGGCAATCACTCCGAAATCGTCGCTCCTCCGCAACAGACGCCCGATCCCCTGACGCAGAGCGAGTACCGCCTCGGGGACCTGGTACTCGGTAAAAGGATCTCCGCCTCTGTCCCGGATCGCCTGAATACGGGCCGTCACGACCGGATCGGTCGGCGGGGCGAAGGGGAGCTTGTCGATCACCACGCACCGCAGGGATTCCCCGGGGACGTCGATCCCTTCCCAGAACGTTCCGGTACCGATCAGAACGGCGTCGGCATCCTCCCGGAACGCCCTGAGAAGATGCATCCGCGGAGCATCCCCCTGGACAAGCAGCGGGTGCGGGAGAACATCTCTCAATATCACCACCATCGCGCCGAGCGTCCGGTAACTCGTGCAGAGAATGAGCGCGCCGCCTCCGGATAACCCCAGGATTTTCGCGATTTCCCCTGCCGCAGATGTCGGGAACGCGTCGTCGCCGGGTTCGGGAAGGCCGGCAGGTACGTAAACCAGCGCTTTCCCTGCGAAGTCAAATTCATTATCCACGATCATTTCCCTTGCATCAACCTTGGCAAGCCCCACCCGTTCCCGGAAATAGGAAAGAGTCCCGGAAACCGAGAGGGTCGCGGACGTCAGGAGGACCGGGAATCCCCCGCTCCACAATCCGTCGGCGAGAAGGGTCGCGACCTCGACGGGGGTCCTCTGGAGCGCCACGGCGTTCCCCCTTCGCTCCCCCCACACGACAGCGGTCGCCGGCTCCGCACGGTGGAGGGATGCGAAGTCCTCCACGAAAGAGTCGACCCGGCGCAGGAGGGACTCCGCCTCTCCCGCGTCGTTACCGCTCAGGGACAGGGATACCGGAGTGGCGGATACGGCCCGGGACAGTTCCTCCCCCGTCCGTAGAAGATCCGCGGAGAGCCGGTCGAACGTCCTGTCCGTTCCCGGCCGGGGGAGAAAAAATCTTCCGTCACCGCTCCCCACCGACCGGTAAAGCGCATCCGCGGCCCTCCGGAACTCTTCCGCTGCGGGAGGAATGAGCCGCCAGGCCTTCTCTTCCCTCGCAGCGGCGCGTTTGAGATCCCGGAACAGTTCCTGTGCCCTCGCGAGCGAAACGGAAACCCCGAAGAAGGAGGAGGCGGTCTCCTCTATGCCATGGGCCTCGTCGAAGATCACGGCGTCGGCTGCGGGGAGGACTTCCCCTCCCCTGCCCCAGCCTCCTTTCCCTGCCGGGTCGGGAGACTCCTCGCTCTTCCTCCGGACCGCCAGGTCGGCAAAGTAGAGATGGTGGTTCACCACCACCAGGTCCGCCGCGTGGGCGCGGCGGCGGATTTCCGTCAGGAAACACCGATCGGTTTCCTGGCAGGACGAGGCGTCGCAGGTCTCGCTTCGGGCGTTGACCTCCGACCAGGCATGAAAGTCATCGGGGATCCCCGGACATTCGGAGATGTCGCCGGTCTGCGTCGTCTCGGCAAAACGGCACATCCCCTCGTAATACCCCGCCTCCCGGGAGAACTCGAAAAGCGGCTCCGCGACAAAAAGCTTCCACCGGCGGCGGCAGAGATAATTCCCCCGCCCTTTCACCACGACGCAGGAAAAGGGGACTCGCAACGCCTCCCGGACGAGGGGGACGTCGTTTTCGACGATCTGCTGCTGAAGCGTCTTCGTCCCCGTGGAGACGATCGTCTTTCGGCCCGACAGTACGGAAGAGACCAGATAGGCGAGCGTTTTCCCGCTGCCTGTTCCCGCCTCCGCCACCAGGATCTCTCCGCGAGCGATGGATTCCGCCCATGCGGAAGCAAGCCGCAACTGCCCGGGCCTGGGTTCGAACCCGGCGAGCGCGCGGGCCATTGGTCCGCCCACCGCGAACACCTCCCTCACCTCTTCTTCCCACCGGCGCACCATGAGAGAAAGCCTTACGGCTCCGTGATCGGCACGAAGTTCCCGAGTTCGACTCCCAGGAGGGAAACATTTCGGCGCATCTCCCCGTCGGGTCCGAACTGGAATGTCCCCGTCACACCCCGGAACGTTCCCAGGAGGGGGATCTTCTCCCGCGTCCGATCCCCCGCCGGTCGGGAATCCCGTTCGGCATCGAGGTGGAACGATTCCGCCAGCAGACGGGCGGCGTCGTATCCGGTTGCCGCGAAGTGGGAGGGCGCGTGCTCTATCGCTTCCCGATATTCCTTGCGGAACTTTTCTCCGAGGAACCCCGGAACAACGGCGGCGTAATCCACGGAGAACACGGACCCTTCCACGGCCTCCCCGGCCTTTTGCAGAAGTCTATCGTCGTTCCAACCCGAAAACCCGGCCAGGGGAAGGTACACGTTGTAGAACCGGAGCTGGGAAGCGAGGAGAAACACTTTTTCCCACCTGTCCGCGATGATGATCGCATCCTGGTGCAGAGGCAACTCCTCTCCTTTTTTCCTCTCGGAGGACCCGGAGGAGAGGACGGCACTTCCGAACCCCTGCCGGATCGCCTCCGTAAAATCGCTCGAGTCCGGGCGGTAGGACACCCTGCGGTCCACCCGGATGCGCAACTCCCCGGCGGCAGAGTAGACCGCGTCCGCGAATCCGCGGCCGTAGCCGTTATCGGGGTAGAAAAGAATCAGGTCGTCCTTGCCGGCCCTCGCCAGGTGGGAAAGCACCGCCAGCGCCTCTTGCCGTGGGGTGAGCCCGAAACGGTAGAGAAACGGCTTCTCCGTAATTCTCTTCTGTCCCAGGTAGAGGACCGGGGGAGATTCCGAGTTGAAAGAAACGCTTACGGATTGCCCCTCCTCGCCCGTCAGGGGGCCGATGAAACCCATAACGGACCGGTCGCGAGCGGCATCCTGAAATTGCGCCCGGGCCTTCTCGGGCTGCCCCCCGGTGTCCGTCCAGATAAGTACCGGCGCGAAAACTTCCGCTTCCTGGCTGCGCAACTGATGAAGCGCGACCTCCGCCCCGGCGAGCACGGAAAACCCGATGTCTGCGTACTTGCCGCTCAAGGGAACGAGCCCCACGATCTTGGGACGGTAATAGAGGATCCTTTCCAGCCAGGCCAGTTCCCGGGCCGCCAGCTCCCCCGACGCCCCTCCCCCGCGGGAAGCCTTCTCCAGGGCAAAGGCACCCATGCCGGTGAATCCTTTCCGGACGGCGACCTGCGCGAGCCGAAGATACAGGAGGTTTCCCACTTCGGATTCCTCCTCCGACTCGGCGGCCTCCCATAGAGCAAGAATCCCCGTCAGCCCATTTATCAGGGTATCTCGCTCCCGCCGGAGGCTCAACACATTCACCGGATCGGACGCGGCGGCGGCGATCGCCCGCCGGTACTCGGACAACGCAAGGGAAATCCTGCCCGCCTGGCCGTCCGCGCGGGCCATCTCCGCGAGAAGATCCGAGGCTTCCTCGTTGATGTATCCCTGAGCCAGGAGGTACGCCGCGATTTGGCGCGCCTCCGCTCCCCGACCCAGGCGCTGGTAGATCCGGTACTTCAGATCCATCGAGGAAAGAGCGAGGAAGCGGGTCCTGGTCAGAAGAATCGCCTTGTCCGCCGCGTCGATTGCCTCCTTGAGCTCTCCTTTCGCCTCCAGAAGCTCGGCGATCCTCATCCAGACGAATCCCTTTCGCTCGTCGTCGGAAAAGGCATCCGCGAGGTCGAGAAACAGGGGGAGGGCCCTGTCGGCGTTCCCGGACTGAAACTCCGTCTCGGCACGCCACAGGAGAAGGAGAGGAACGCTTCCCTTCCCGCCCCCTTCCACCGCTCCGGTCGTCCCGTCGAGGCGCTCGACCGGCACGGTTTCCGAAAACACTCCAAGGAGAGGCTTCGGCTCCTCCCCGTGCGCCGTCACTGCGAGAAGGACCACAACGAGGAAAACGATCCGTTTTGCCCTCTGCGCCCCGGAACGATCACCTCTCAACCGAAGATCTCCTTGACCTTCTCGAAAAAGCTCCGCGAAGCGGGCCCCGGCGTTTCTTCGGCAATCTGCTGGAACTCGGTCAGCAGCTCCTTTTGCCGTTTTGTGAGTTTCTTGGGCACATCGATCACGACACGCACCACGAGGTTCCCTCTGCGATGGGAATTGATGCCCGTGACCCCCTCGCCCCGAAGGATGAATTCCCTGGCGGACGGCGTCCCGGGGGGGATGGAGAGCTTCTTTTTCCCCGCAAGCGTGGGCACCTCGACCTCGCAGCCGAGAGCCGCCTGCGAGATGGTGATCGGCACCTCGCAGATCAGGTCGTGCCCGTTCCTGTTGAAGAACGGATGGTCCCGCACGGAGACCACGACGTAGAGGTCCCCCACGGGACCGCCGCCCCTCCCGGCCTCCCCCTCCCCCCGGAGTTTCAGCCGGGTCTCGTTGTCCACCCCCGGAGGGATCTTGATCTTGAGCGGCCTCTTTTCCTGGACGGTCCCGTTCCCTGCGCAGGCGGGGCAATGCTCCTTGATCACCTCCCCCGTGCCGCGGCATCGGCTGCACGTGCGGGAGAGCGAGAAAAATCCCTGCTGCACGGTTACCTGTCCCCGGCCGTTGCATGCGCCGCACCTCTCGGGGCGCGTCCCCTTCTTCGCTCCCCCCCCGCCGCATTCCTGGCAGGTTCCCGTCCGGGGAACAACGATCTCCTTTTCCGCCCCGAATACCGCCTCGTCGAATGTTACGGTGAGGTTGTACCTGAGATCCGCCCCCCTGCGCGGCCGGTCTCGGAACCCGCCGAAAACGGACCCGAACCCGAAAAATTCGCTGAGTATGTCCTCCACGCCCCCGAAGCCGAACCCGCCGGCCCCCTCGAACCCCTGGCCGGCCGGCGCCGCGTGGCCGTACAGGTCGTACTGCTCCCGCCTTTGCGGGTCAGAAAGGACGGAGTAGGCCTCGTTGGCCTCCTTGAAACGATCCTCGGCCTCCTTGTTGCCCGGATTCCGGTCGGGATGGAATTCCAGAGCTAGCTTCCGGTAGGCCTTCTTCAGGTCCTCGAGCGTGCAGCCCCTCTGCACCCTGAGCACTTCGTAGTAATCACGCCTCGCCATCAACGCTCTCCTGCCCGGTGCCTCCGCCCGATACCGTCTTCGGCGCTCCCTGTGCAACGCTGACCTGCGCCGGGCGGAGAAGCCGGCCGTTTAACAGATACCCCTTGCGGCTCTCTGCAAGCACTGTCCCCTCGGGCTTTCCCTCCCACGCGACCCTGGCGATCGCCTCGTGCAGGTTCGGATCAAACGGCTCCCCGATGGAGGATATCTGCTCCAGGCCGAATTTCCTCAGTTCGCCAAGGACCTGTTCGTACGTCATCTGCACACCGGACAGGAGGGCTTCCGCGTTCTCGATGGCCTGGGACTGGGAGACCGCACGCTCCAGGTTGTCCAGGAATGGCAAAATCGCAAGGAGAATCCGCTCGTTTCCAAAGGCAACGAGCGACTCCTGCTCCCTTGCGATGCGCTTACGATAGTTGTCGAACTCCGCCACCAGGTAGGCCAGCCGGCTCTTCACCCGGGAAAGTTCATCCTCTTCCTGTCCGGCGAACTCCTCCCGACCGTCTGGCTCCTCCTGTTCCGGAAGGAGGTCTCCGGCTCGCCCTCCATTTTCCTGCACGGGACCCTTTTCCTTATCCGCCATAATTGTTCTCTCTCCTCCGGGTGTCCTTTTCTTTCTCGCCTGTCCGATTGCGGGAGATCGGGCGCGTTACCTTTGCTCCAGGATAGAGCTCAGGACACGGGCCGTATACTCGACAAGGGGGATGACCCGCGAATAATCCATGCGGACAGGACCGACGAGCCCGATGCTTCCCATCGCGGTGTCCCCCTGGTGATAGCCGGAAGAAACCACCGAGATGTCGGGCAAGCCCTCCACCGTGTTCTCGGCGCCGATGGAGACCTGGATCGCGTCGCTCTCCAGCGCGGCGTCGAGAAGCCGCAGGATGACGCTCTTCTCCTCGAACGCATGGAGGATCCGCTTGAGCTTCTGAACGTCCTCGACGAACTCCGGCTGTTCGAGGATGTTGGCCCTGCCCTCGATGTAGACTTCCCCGGGAAGGGATTCGGCGAGCGCCTTGGAACCAAGCAGCAGGGCCTTGCGCATCAGGCTGTCGTAGTGCACCTTCTCCTGCCGCATCTCATTCAATATTTTCACACGAAGCTGGGGAAGGGTGAGCCCCACCGCCATGTCGTTCAGGTAGGCATTTATCTTTTCCAGATCGTATGTCGTGATGCCGGGCTCGTCCTCGATAAGGCGGTGCTGGACCCAGCCGCCCTGGAGCACGGCCACCAGCAGGATCCGGTCGGTCGATGCCCGGAGCAGGGTCAGGGACCGGAGCGCCTGGTGCGAGGAACGGGAGACGACGACCAGGCAGGCATGCCGGGAAAGGGTCGAAAGAAGACGGCTCGCATGCCGCACCACTTCGTCCGCTCCGGTGCTCCCCTCTTCCGCCACCTTCCGGAGCAGATCGCGCTCGGACCGGGCAAGCTGCCGCCTGGTCAGCAGGAAATTGACGTAGTATCGGAAACCCGCGCCGGTGGGGATGCGACCCGCGGACGTGTGGGGCTGGCACAGGTACCCCATCTCCTCCAGATCCGCCATGATGTTCCGGATCGTGGCAGGCGAGAGGGCCGGGCTCATCTTCTTGGATATGGTGCGAGAGCCGACGGGCTCCGCCGTTTCGATATAATCCTCGACGACGAGACGAAGCACCCGGGCCCCGCGGTCGTCCAGCACCGCCGTCACGTTTTCCTTCCCGGGGAAAGAATTAGCACTCTCCAAGGCAGAGTGCCAATCCCCAATATATCAACCATGTGCAACCGGTGTCAAGGTGCGGTAATCTCTTTGGAGTTTACCGTATTCCTCGCCTCCCGGGGGCGATCACCCCGACCGCGATATCCGCAACGTTCGTTCCCGTCGGACCGGTCCGGAGCAGGTTGTTGATCGCCGACAATAGGGTGTGGGAGTCGTTGTCATCGAGGAGGGCGCGGGGCGAGTATCCTTTGGCCCTAGCGCGTGCACAGCTGTCTCCGTAGGCGAACCCCCCCGCGGCATCCGTGATGCCGTCCATCCCGTCCGTGGACCCGCAGAGGACCGCCATCCCCTCCACGCCGTCCAAGGAGATCGCGGCGGCAAGGGCGAATTCCTGGCACCGCCCCCCCCTTCCCTTCCCGGTGACCGTCACCGTCAACTCCCCTCCCGCAAGCAAAATGATTGTTCGTCCCGGCGAGGCCCTGTCCGCCATCTTTCTCATCTCCGATACGAAGGCACGCCCGCATTCGCGGGCCTCTCCCCGAAGGAACCCGGGATTGGTGCGGACCATAGCCGCTCGGTCGCTCCTTGCAGCCTCGGCCGCCGCTTCAAAGGCCGTTTGGTTGGACGCAAGGATGACCGTTGTTGCTCCCTGGAAGACCGGGTTTCCCGGCTTGAGGGTTTCCGGAACCTCTCCGGCAGCGCCCGACTCGAGATGGTGGAGAACGGATGACGGGACTACCTGCAGGATTTTATTCCGCTTGAGAACGCGGAGAGCGTCCTGGTAGGTAGTGGGGTCGGGCGAAAACGGTCCGGAGGCGACGTCGGCGGGATCATTCCCGGGCACGTTGGAAAGAAGGAGCACCCACACGCGGGCGGGGTAGGCAGCCTCCGCCATTCTGCCCCCCTTCACAAGGGAGATATGTCTCCGGACCGTGTTGACCTCCCCGATGTCCGCACCCGCACGAAGCAGAAGCCGGAGGACGCGCTCTTTTTCGCCGATCGAGATGCCCGCCGGAGTCGCGGAGATCATCGAAGAGCCGCCGCCGGAAAGAATTGCGAGTACGAGGTCCTCTTTCAACGCTCCCGACAGGAGGTCCATCATGCTCTGGGTGGCCTCTCGGCTGCCCTCGTCGGGGATGGGATACCCGGCCTCGGGGAACCGGATAGCCTCGTATTGTCCCCCGGCCCCCTCCGGTACGGCGAGAATCCCTTCGGTCACCCTGCCACCCAGGACCCGGGCAACCGCCTCCCCCATTCCTCTGGCGGCCTTCCCTCCGCCAACCACGTAAAGATTGCGGATTTCGTCCCAGCAGACAGTGGCTGGCACGTCCCCCCTCAGATGAAGAGAAACGCCGTCCTCCCCGCTCCGCAGTACTTTACGAATCAGCATGTCCGGGTTCACAGCCGCGACGGCGGCGCGGAAGATCCTCTCCATGTAGGTCTTGGCAAGCGGGTTCATGCGTCCATCTCCTCTGCTTTTTCCGGGGTCTATCCCCCATCCAAGCGGGACATCCCCTTTTCCCGCGCATAGTCCCGGGCCTCCTCCCACTCGGCATGCGCGGTGCGCCGGCCGATTTCCGGAAACTCGAGCGCACGTCCGCACGGGCGATACTGGTTCATCAGGTTGAGGTAGGTCTCCTTCCCGATTTCGTCCGCGAGGAAGTCGATCACCTGGCGGGTGGTCGAAGCTTCCCCGGGCATGACGAGGTGGCGGACGAGCAGCCCCCGCCGGGCGTTCCCCCGGCGGTCAAATACAAGAGGGCCCACCTGCCGGTCCATTTCCCGCACCGCGGCGCGCACCACCTCGGGGTAGTCCCGGGCGTTGCCGTACCGTTCAGATGATTCCGCTCCGAGAAATTTGACGTCGGGCATATATATGTCGACCACACCCTCCAGCTCCCGCAGCGTCTCGACGCTCTCATACCCGCCGCAGTTGTACACAACCGGGATCGACAGCCCGCGCGGCACGGCCAGGCAGAAGGCCGCAAGGATCTGGGGCGTGACATGGGTGGGGGTGACCACGTTCAGGTTATGGCATCCCATTCGCTGAATCGAAAGGAAAATCCCGGCGAGTCTTTCGGCGGACACCTCGCTTCCCTCGGCCAGATGGCTGATCTCGTAGTTCTGGCAGAAGACGCACCGGAGATTGCAGCCGTAGAAGAAGACGGTCCCCGAGCCGTGGAACCCCACCAGGGGGGCCTCCTCGCCGAAATGAGGACCGAAAGACGATACCGCTGCGTTTCCCCCGCCCCGGCAGACGCCCAATTCCCCCGCTTTCCGGTCCACGCGGCAAAGCCGTGGGCAGATGTCGCACTGCGAAAGCCTTGCCGTAAGCCTATCCGCCCGTTCGGCGAGCTTGTCGATATCCGGAAAAACCACCACCACCCCCCCGACCTGCCGCGTCGCCAGACCGTACCTATTTTACCGGCACCGCCTCCCCCCGGCAAAACCGTATTCCCGCTTTTTCCTTGAACCCGATCCTTGCGCCGTACCGCCGGTAAAAGCGGTCCCCCCTGCAATCCCCGTAACAAGCTGGTTTTCCCGGGAGGGAAATGCTGGTACTATCACCCGGATCAGGTTCCGTCCCTGCCTGCTCTCGGGGCGAAAAGGGGACGTCACCGCGCCGGAAAACGGAAGGATCCTGACGTAGATGGAAAGAGAAACATTATTTTCCCTGCTTATCCTGGCCCCCCTGGGGGGGGTCATCCTGGGGTTCCTGCTCGCCTGGGGGGTGCGAAGATCGGCCGACGCAACAACTGCCGCGGAAACGGATCATCTCAGGAGAGCCAACCAGGAGCTCTCCCAGGAGGTGATCAAGGCGCAGCAGGAACTCTCCCGGAAACGGGATATCGCCACAAAAATCCCGATGGTCGTGAAACGGCTGAGCGGAAGGTTGTCGCCCGACGCGGTCCCCGCGATAGGCGTCCGGTTCGCGAGGGAATTTTTCCACGCCTCCCAGGTGGGGTACTTCGCGCCGGCGGGCAGCGGGGACCAATTCACACTGGTGGAGGGAGTCGGCTTTCCGCTGGACTGGAAAGGAACGGTCCGTCTCGCCGCCGACGAAGGGATCCTGGCGATGTGCCTCCGGAACAAGACCATCACCACACGGGAGGAATACCTGACGTCGAGAACGAAATGGCCTACGGGAATCCACTCTCTGGAAAAGAACGGCATATCCCCAGATTTCGTGGCCCCGGTGGCGGTGAACGGAAATGTCGTGGGTATTCTCGTCGTGGCATCGAGCATCGTCCAAAGCCGGGACGAGATCCCCTTTGTATCGATGATCGCGGAGCTGCTGGGAAACGCCTACAAGCACACGACAGAGATCGAGTCGGTGGAATACAGCGCATCGGTCGATCCCCTGACCAAGCTTTTCACCCGAGGCCACTTCGCGCAGCGGTTCGAGGCGGAGATCCGCAGCGCCAAAAATTACGCCCACCCCCTGTCGGTCTTCCTGTTGGACATCGACCATTTCAAGAACATAAACGACACGCACGGACACTCGGCAGGAGACCTCATCCTGGCAAAACTGGGGCAGACCCTGCGCCAGTCCGTCCGCAGTTCCGACATTGCGGCCCGGTTCGGGGGAGAGGAATTCGTTGTCATGATGATGTCCGCGGGCAAGGAGCAGGCGTTGGCCTTCTCGGAAAACCTGAGGAGGATCGTCGAGTCCACAGAATTCCGGATCCCCGGCCAGCAATCCCCCCTGAAGGTAACGATAAGCGGGGGAGTGGCAACCTATCCCATGGACGGAGACTCCACTATTGATCTCCTTCGCAAGGCGGATGATGCCCTCTACGAGGCAAAGAAGACGGGAAGAAACCGGATCGTTCTGGTGCCGGAGTTCGGCCTGGACGGGAAACCCCTTTCCTAGGGCGCCGAGGGGGAAGATCGCCGGGGAGAGGCATCCCCCCTGCCGAAAAAGTGATACACTGGTTCCTATCCCGGTGGAATGAGGAAGGAGTTCATCTCTTGGCCAAAGCAGACCTGGCGAAACTGGAAGGGACGGTCACCGACACAAAGGGAGGGGGGAACTACGTCATCACTCTGGAAAACGGAATAACTCTCTCGGCGAAACTGAGCGGAACCCTGAAACGGTACAAAATCCGGGTTGTTAGGGGTGACGCTGTGACCGTGGGCGTCTCTCCGTACGACCCTACCCACGGTCTCATCCTCTATCGCCATAACAAGTAGACGTACCGACTCTCCGGGCAGTTTCCTCCCCCCAACGCCGTTGGCAATAGAGCGGGCGACCCTCTGTTGGACTACCCGGATCCGCCCCCTGAATAGCGCTTAAAACCGCTTCCCCCGATCCATGTCACCACGGAAAGGAAACAACCCCCTCGATCTCGTCGAGGGAGGGGATGCCCGCACGACCCCCCACTTTCCGACAGGAGAGCGCCGCGGCGGCGTTACCGAAAGCGAGCATTTCGGGGAACGTCCTCCCTGCGAGAAGGGCGAACAGGAACCCTGCGTGGAAGACGTCTCCCGCCCCCGTGGTGTCGACCGCACCCACCTCGATTCCCCGCGAACGGCAGGTCTGTCTGCCGTCGAACCCCAAGGCACCTTCCGGCCCCAGGGTCACGGTCGCGGTACGCGGCGAGAAGCGGCGATGGATCTCGCGAACCGCTGCACCGGGCTCCACGCCCGGGAGAATTTGCGTGACGAAGGAGGACGCCGCCACGATGTGATCGCACGCGAACAGCAGGTCTCCCGTCCCCTCCTGGACCTTTTCCGCGTCGAGCACGACCGGCACGCGCGCATCCCTGGCCACCCGGGCCGCCTCGACGGATGCCGGAACGTCATGCCCGTCCAGAAGCACGGCACGAGACCGCCGGATCTCGCCACGGGGGATGTCCTCGGGGCGGATCCGGATCCGGGCGTCTCTCTCCCACAGGATCGTGCGTTCACCGGAATCTTCCTGCACGAGGATGACGGCGAACTGCGAGGCGGCCCCCGGAACGGTACGCGCGAGGGCGACATCGATCCCCTCTTCCCTGAGAAGGGACAGGGAGAGGATCCCGTGTTCGTCCTCCCCCACGTTCCCCACGTACATCGTCTGCAGACCCCACCGCGACAGCGCCACGAGGGCAGTAGCCACCTGCCCCCCGCCCTGTCTCGAGAACCCGGTCATCCGGAGCTTTTCCCCCGGAACGGGAAAGCGCGGAATGGTGCAGAGGTAGTCGATCGCGTTCAGTCCGATTCCGACGACGTCGCACATGGCAGCCTATTGTATCCCGGAGAGGCGAAGCCTCCATCCCGCAATTCCCATGGGCTTCGGATCGGCGTTCCTGCCGGCTTCCGGATATTCCGTCTCCTCCGATGCATGTATAATGGCCCTTCGGCCTGCCCCGGCAGCGGGGACACCAATGATGGAAAGGCGCTTCGGAACACGTGGCGCCGGATCGGAAACGATGATCTCCCTTGTGGTTGCAGCGGTTCCGGCTGCCGTGCTTGCGGCGACCGCCTTCCTGTACAACCGGCTGATCCGGCTACGAAACACGGTTCGTGGCTCCTGGTCGGACATCGACGTCATGCTCAGGAAACGGCACGATCTCGTTCCCAACCTGGTCGAGGTCGTCAAGGGATACGCAGGGCACGAAAAGACCACGCTGATCGGCGTCACGGAAGCTCGGACCGAAGCGATAAAGGCCGAAGGTCCGGAAGACAAGGCAAAAGCGGAAAACACTTTCACGGACAGACTGAAAACCCTGTTCGCCCTTGCGGAAGGATATCCCGACCTGAAAGCCGACACCGGCTTTCTCGAGCTGCAGAGGCAGCTCGTGGAGATCGAAAACGGAATCGAATACGCCCGCAGGTATTACAACGCGGTCGTCCGGGACTACAACACCATGACCGAGGTCTTTCCCTCGAACCTCGTCGCATCCGGATTCCGGTTCGAACGCGAGAAGTTCTTCGAGCTGTCCTCCCGGGAAGAGAGGGACCGGGTCGATGTCTCCTTCCCCTGACGCGCCGCGACGCCCCGGCATCCGTGCACAACTTTTCCTGTGCTCCCTTTCCCTTTTTCTCCTGTTCGGCATGGGAGGGTCCCCCGCACGCGCGGAATATTTCACCATCGAATCGTTCCACGCGGACATCGTCGTTCACCCGGATTCCTCCCTTTCCGTGACGGAAACGATCGAGACCGCCTTCACGCGCCGCCGCCACGGAATCTACCGCGATATCCCCTTCCGGTATACCGACGAATTCGGGAAGAAGACCACGGCGCCGATCCGGGTCGTTTCCGTTGTGGACCAGTTCCGGAAGAGGAGGCCGTACAAGGTCACTCGCGCCGGGGACGCGATCCGGATCCGGATCGGCAGGAACGATGCGTTCGTCGACGGCCGGCAGGTGTACGTTATCACCTACACCGTGCAAAACGCCATCCTGTTCCTCGACACCCACGACGAACTCTACTGGAACGTGACGGGGAATGCCTGGGACACCACTATCCGAAGCGCTTCTTCCACGGTGGCCGTCGAAAGTGGTCGGGGAGACGTTCCTTTCCGGGGGAGCTGCTATACGGGTTTGCGCGGCGCAAGAAATTCCTCCTGCACTTTCCTCCCCTCGGGGAAGGGGGGAAAATTCCGGACCGGCGGCTCCCTCTCCCCCCGGGAGGGACTTACCATCGCCCTGGGCTGGGACAAGGGAATCGTACAGCCTCCTTCTTTCCTGCAGAGAACCTTCCGGATTCTCAATCTCTCCGAAAACGGGGTCCTCCTGCTTCCCTTCGTCACGCTCGCCTTCATGCTCGTCCACTGGTACAGGCGGGGAAAGGACCCCGACGTCGGGGGCAGCATCCCCGTCATGTACACGCCCCCGGAGGAGGACGGGCAACCCCTTCCCCCCGCCGAGGTCGGCGCCCTTTCCGACGAGCGGCTCGACCCGAAAGACATCACCGCCTCCATCGTCAACCTCGCCGTCCGGGGATGCGTCACGATCCGGGAACTCAAGACCGCCGGGCTCCTGTTCGACCGGACCGACTACGTTCTGGAAAAGGTCAAGGAAGCGGACGACGATCTGCCCCTGCCCCTGTTTGAAAAAAAGCTGATGGCCAAACTTTTCTCCGGGAATTCCCGGGAGGTCCTTGTATCCGACCTGAAATACTCCTTTTACAAGAACCTCGATGAGCTCAGAGACACCGTCTTCCGTCGTCTCCAATCCCTGGGCTACTTTCGGGGCCTTCCCGGCAGCGTCAAGGCCGTGTACCGCGGGATCGGGATCGGAGGAGGGGTCCTGGGCGTTGTAATCGGGATGATCACCGGCAAGATAACGGGAGGAAGCCCGGGGAAAATCGTGGCCGCTTTTGTCCTCTCCGGTCTGGCGGTTTTTCTCTTTGCCCCCGTCATGCCGGTCAAGACCCGGAAAGGGGCACTGGCAAAAAAGAAGGTCAAAGGATTCGAGGAGTTCCTGCTCCGGGCGGAAAAGGACAGGCTGGAGAGAATGGCCGATCAGAACCTGTTCGAGAAATATCTCCCCTACGCGATCGCTCTCGACGTCTCGGACCGTTGGGCCAGGGCCTTCGAAGGGATCACCCAAGAAGCCCCGCGATGGTACTCCGCAACGGGTGACACCGGCATGTTTCACCCCGTGTCGTTCCACCGGTCGCTCGGCAGTGCGCTCTCCACCATGGGAAGCGCAATGTACGCGGCGCCCAGAAGCAGCGGGGGCGGAGCCTCGGGCGGGGGGGGAAGCTCCGGAGGGGGTAGTGGGGGAGGAGGCGGAGGAAGCTGGTGACCCGAGGCGGGCTCTACCGTCCCCTCCACCCCCTCATTTCGTCTCTTGCAACAAAACCGTTCCTGCCGGGACCGATCCCGACTCTTTCCTGCTCACGCTTTCGGGCCAGCCACAGGAGCAATGGATCCGGGTCTCGTGCTTGATGCAAACGTCGCAAACCCTGTCGCCGCAGTACCAGCTCCAGTGATATTCGTGCCCGTTTCTGCGACATTCGGTATGCCCGGTTGCCATCACCGCACCCCCTGAGTGGCGTTCGATTTCTCTCCCGCTGCCATTTCCGTCAGAGCAAACAGGATGCCAACAGGCTAAAATTAATTTTTCTTTTACTTTCCGGCATGTTGTTGTTTGTTTCCGCGTAAGGAAAGAAATATCCGGAGGCGATAATGGGCTATCGATCGGGAAAAAAATTCCTACAGGTGCGAATTAATTGCCGAAAAACCCGATAGGAAGAGGGAGGGAATCCGGCGGATTGGGATATGGCGAATTGGGATATAATGATATTCAAGGCAAATACCATGGGAGGGAAGCGGCAACGGAACTTACCGGCCCCACGGACAGGAGGTGCCCCATGGAACTCATGCTGACGGAATCCGAAGTGGAATTGCTCCGGGGAATGCTCGATGCGGACCGCAAGACCCTCCTGATGGAGATCGCACGAACGGACAATCGGACAATGCGTGAGGGGCTCAAGGAGCGCGAGGAACTTCTCAAGGGGATCCTGAACCAGCTCGGGGACATGGTGCGCAAGGCATCCTGAACGGCCGGCCCAGCGCATCCACCGCCCCCCGCTCCACTCGCGTATTGTGGAAGTTCTGCTATGCTTCCGGAGGAGCGGCAGAAATCCTTTTTGACAAGGAGCGCGGGCGCGGCATGGAAACAAGAAACCGTACGACCCTTTTCCGGGGACTCGTGGTGGACGTGGAGCAGATGGAGGTGAAGTTCGGCGAAAAGGGATGGCACCTCTACCAGGTCGTGAGGCACCCCGGGGGCGTGGGCGTATTGCCCCTGCACGAAGACGGTACGGTCACCCTGATCCGGCAGTTGCGCCCGGCGGTCGGCTCCCGCCTGTTGGAAGTGCCCGCCGGGCGTCTTGCCCCCGGCGAGGATCCGGAGGTGTGCGGACGCCGTGAGCTTGCCGAGGAGACGGGGCTCCGGGCGAACACCATCGAGTCCCTCGGGAAACTCCATTCCTCTCCGGGCGTCTTCGACGAGGCGATCCACCTCTTTCTGGCAACGGGACTTACCCAGAAGGAGGCGGACCCCGAGCAGTACGAGGAGATCGGATCGATACGAATTCCGTTCGAGCAGGCCCGGCGGATGGCCATGAGCGGCGAGATCCAGGACGGAAAGACCATCGCCGCGCTGTTCCGCGCCGGGGGACGCACCGTTTGAGCAGGTTGATCCTCATCGTCGAGGACGAAAAGGAAATCCGGGACCTCCTCGCCCTCTACCTGCGAAAAGAGGGTTTCATCCTTTCGTTCGCCATCGACGGGGAAGAAGGGCTTTCCAAGGCCCGTTCGGAAAAACCGGCGCTGATCCTGCTGGACATCCTCCTGCCGGGGAGGGACGGGCTGGAGGTGCTCCGGGAAATCCGGACGGACCGGGAGATCGCCCGGACGCCGATCATCATGCTCACGGCCAAGGGGGACGAGACGGACCGGATCGTGGGACTCGAGCTTGGCGCCGACGATTATGTTCCCAAGCCGTTCAGCCCGCGCGAGGTGGCCGCCCGGGTCAAGGCGATCTTCCGCCGCAGCCTCCCCCGGACGGTTCCGACGGAGGAAGGAATCTACAGGAAAGGAGAGTTGCAGCTCGACGTGGCCCGCCACGAGGTCCGGTACCGTGACAGGATCGTTGTCCTCACATCGAAGGAGTTCCGGATCCTCAAGGTCCTGATGGCCTCGGAAGGGAAAGTCCTCTCGCGGGAGTCGATCCTCGATCGCGCCTGGGGAGAAAGAACCCACGTCCTCGACCGGACCGTGGACGTCCATATCGCGAAACTGCGCCGGAAGATCCCGCTTCTTGCGAAAGCGATCGAGACGGTCAAGGATACCGGATACAAGCTTCGGGAACTCTGACGCTTGCCCAGACGTATTTCCATCGCCGCCAAGTTCTTCCTCACCTATTTCGTGATCACGGGGACCGCCCTGGCCTTCGCCGGCGTGGCGGGGTACCTCCAGTTCAAGAGGTACGTGATCGAGGAAGCCGACGCAAGCCTCAAGGCCCAGGCCCTCCTCGCCGCGGAGTCGTTCCGCCCGCTTCTTGCCGCCGCCGAGCCGGACCGCGGGACGATCGCCCGGGAAGGGGAACGGCTGGGGAAAGAACTGGAGACCCGCCTGACGGTCATCCTGCCCGGCGGCGAGGTAGCGGCGGATTCCCAGATCGAACCGGCCCGCCTGGTTGAACTGGAAAACCATACCAACCGCCCGGAAGTGCGGGAAGCGCTTTCCGGCCGGACCGGCTTCTCCCACCGTCGCAGCATCTCCCTGAAGGAGGAACAGTGGTATTGCGCGGTCCCCATCCTGTCCGGGGGACAGATCGTGGGAGTCGCCAGAACATCCTTTTCCGGCGATATCCTGAACCGGCGGCTCCACCGCGTGCGCGTCATCACCTGGGGCACCGGTTTCGCGGCGTTCCTCCTGATGCTTCTGGGCACGGCCATCCGCGCCCGTGCCGTCAGCGGCCCCCTGGAAGAGATCCGGAAAGCCGCGCTGGAATTTTCCGCCGGGGACCGGTCGAGACGGCTGCGGCTTAGGACAGGCGACGAACTCGAAGACGTGGCGGTAGCCCTCAACCAGACGGCCGCTCAACTGGAACAGACCATTTCCCAGCTGGACGCGCAGAAGGTCCGGCTCGCCACCCTTCTGGAGAACCTATCGGAGGGTGTGATCGTCATCGCGAGCGGGCGGACGGTGCGGATGATGAACCGGGAGGCCGCCAGGATCCTGGGGTTCGCAGTCGTTCCGCCGGAAGGACAGCCGTACGCGGAGGTCATCCGCCAGCCGGATCTTCTCCGGTTCATCGACGGTTGGAAAGACGGCAGGTCGATCCCCCCGAAGGAGATCACCGTCCCATCGCCCGGCGGGGAGATCGCCATTCGCGTCTCGGCAACGACCCTCCGGTACCCGTCGGGAAAGGATTCGGACATCCTGTTTACCCTCAGAGACGTCACGGAGGAGAAACGGCTCGCCCGGGTGAAGAGCGACTTCGTCTCGAACGCCTCCCACGAGCTTCGGACCCCGCTCACGAACATCCGCGGATACCTGGAAGCCCTGCGGGACGCGGAGAGCGAAGGGGCGTCTTTCGACCCCTCCTTCCTGGCAATCGTCCTCGCCAACGTTCTCCGGATGGAGGATCTGGTCAACGACCTCCTTACGCTGTCAAGGGCGGAATTCGTCCAGGATCCACTCGCCAGAGAGGAGATTCCGCTTCCCGCCTTTCTCGAGCGGGTTGCATCCCTTCACCGGCCTTCGGTGGACCGGCTGGCCAAGACCCTGACCGTCCAGGCGGCAGAGGCCCATTTCAAGGCGGACCACAAGAACCTGACGCTTGCGATCTCCAATATCGTTGACAATGCCATCCGGCACGGGGTGGAGAAGGGGCAGATCCGGCTGGCGGGACAGGTCGAGAACGGGGCGATCGTGCTATCCGTCGAGGACGACGGGCCGGGAATACCCAAAGAGCATCTCCCCCGCATCTTCGAGCGCTTCTACCGCGTCGACAAGGGAAGATCCCGCGAAGTCGGAGGTACCGGCCTGGGCTTAGCTATCGCCAAGCACATCATCGAATCCCACGGAGGAACGATCCGGGTGGAGAGCAGGATGGGAACGGGAACCCGGTTCATCATCCGGATCCCCGCCTCCTGAGAAGGGCTTTTTCCAGAACCACGAACAGAAGAAAGCCGGCCAGGCCGACGGCGTGTATCCCCATGTTGGGCCAAAGCAGGCAGACAGCGATCCCCGCAAATCCCAGTCTCTGGGGCCACGAAAGATTCCCCAGATGGAACCCCTCGAAAAACGAGGCAAAACAGTATAGGCCAAGCAGGCCGGCTACGGCCGTCTCGATCGCCTGCCAGGCCGGCCCTTCGAAAAGAATCGGGGTGTAGCAGAAAAGGAGAGGGATGACGTAGAGTCCCTTCGCCAACTTCCACGATTCCAGTCCGGTCTCCAGCGGACGGCTGCCCGCGATCCCCGCCGCGGTGTAGGCCGCCAGGCAAACGGGCGGGGTGACGTTGGCGTCCTGCGAATACCAGAAGATGAGCATGTGGGCGGACAAAAGGCTCGCACCGAGCATGGTCATCGCCGGGGCGGCAAGGACCGCCAGGACGATGTAGGACGCGGTCACGGGAAGCCCCATTCCCAGGATGAGGGAGGCAAGCGCGATCAGGACGATGGTGACGAGCAGGCTCCCCCCCGAGATGGTCGAGATGAGGATCGAGAACTTGATCCCCATCCCCACGAGCAGGACCACGCCGATGACGATGCCGGAACAGAGAAGGATGACCCCGGTGGAGACCATGTTCTGCGCTCCCGATGCGAGGGCATCCAGAATGTCCCGGAATCCCATCCGGGTCTTGCGGTTGAGCCAGCTCGACGCCACGATCGAGGCTATCCCTACGCTGGCGGCATACGTGGGGGTGAACCCGTAGATCAGAAACCCCATCAGGACGCCGATGGGGAGGAAAAAGTTCCAACCCTCCATAAGAACCTTTCCGACTTTGGGGATCTCCTCCTCCCGCAACGGTTGAAGGCCTATCTTCTTGGCCCGGAAATGGATGAAAAAAGCGACGCACAGGAAATACATGATCGCCGGGATGAACGCGACGCCCACGATCGTCAGGTACGGGATCTGGGTCCACTCGCTCATGATGAAGGCACCCGCGCCCATGATGGGAGGCATGAGCTGGCCGCCGGTCGAGGCGGCCGCCTCCACCCCCGCGGCGAACTTCGGGGAAAACCCGCATCGCTTCATCATCGGAATCGTGATGGACCCGGTCCCCACGGTGTTGGCCACGGCGCTGCCCGAAATCGAGCCCATGAGCCCGCTCCCGAACACCGCGATCTTGGCCGGCCCTCCGACGGACCGCCCCATGGCGGCCATCGCCAGGTTGATGATGAATTCCCCGGCGCCGGACTTGAGAAGGAATGCCGCGAACAGAACAAACAGAAACACGAACGTCGAGGAGATGGTGGCGATCGTACCGAAGATGCCGTCCGGCGCGAAATACATGCGGTAGAGTATCCGGGACACCCTGACGCCGGGAAAATTCCACAGTCCGCCGAAGAAATTACCGAGCCCCAGCGCGTAGGCCAGAAAGACCGTCGCCAGAACCGGTATCAGCAACCCGGTTGTCCGCCGGGTGACCTCGAGCATCAGGACGATGGCGATCGCGGCGGCAACCAGGTCCACCATGGTGGGCACCTCGTTCCGGGCATGGAGAGCGTCCTCGAAAAGCACGAGGTAAAGGGCCACCGCTACGGACAGGACGGCCAGTCCATAGTCGATTACCAGGGTCTTTCCGGGATGTCGCTTGAGAAGCGGGTAGAGCAGGAAACCCATGAACAGCATGAAGCCGTAATGCACGGCATTGCGCTGGATCTCGGGCATGATGCCGATGGTATTGACCCAGAGATGGAAGAGGGAACAGAGGATCCCGACGCCGTAGAGGAGTTTCTCGCTTTTTCCCCCGAGAATCCGCTTCACCGCCAGGACTTCACCGCTTACGTCCGTGCGGGCTTCCTGGGAGATGGTGTCCGTTCGTTTCTCCGTCAAGGCGGTTGCCTTTTCAAGGATTCCGGGAAACGGCCGGGGGTGTCACCCCCCGGCCGTGCAACGGGAAGACCGGGTTACTTGATGATCCCTTTCTCCCGGTAATACTTTTCCGCCCCGGGGTGCAGCGGGACCGGAAGTCCCAGCGTTGCGCGCTCCAGGCTCATGGCCATGGTCGCCTTGTGGATATTGTGAAGAAACGGAAGATTCTCGAAGATCGTCTTCGTGATCAGGTAGACGGTCTCCTCGGGAAGATCGGGCCGGCAGGCCAGGAAATTGGGTTGCGCCACCGTGCGGATGTCCTTCTCCTGCCCCGGATAGGTGCCCGCCTTGACCACGTATCTTGTCCAGATGGGGTACGCCTTGTGCAATCGTTCGACCTCTTCATCGCTGAAATCGAGGACCCTGACGTTCTTCGCCCCCACCTGCGCGTAGAGCTGGGTGACGGCCGCCACGGGGGGGCCCGCCGGAAGGTTCGCACCGACGATCCTGCCGTCCATCATGGCCGACGCGGAAGGAGAGTAGCCCAGGTACTCCGGTATCATATCCTTCTCCGGGTCGATCCCCAGAGTCTGCAGGATCGTTCGGCCCGACCCCTCCGTGCCGCTCCCCCGCTTGCCGATGGAGAACTTCTGGTGCAGGCCCTTCAGGTCCAACATCGTGCCCGTGTTGACGTACTTGCCCAGCAGGGCGAAATGCTCCACGTTCTCCCAGAGCATGGTAACGGCGCGGAAATCCTTGACCGGTTTCCCTTCGTACTGGCCCAGACCGTTGTACGCCTCCTGTCCGAAGAGCGCCTGGAGGATGGCCATGTCCGCTTCCTTGTTTTTCAGCATCTGGACGTTCTCGCCCGACCCGGCGGAGTTGATGGCCGTCGCCGTGATCTTGTGGTCCTTGGCGAGCTTGATGCTGATCACGGTGCCGATGGCCACCCCCACCGGGTAGTAGGTCCCCCCCGTGGTGGCCGTCGCAATGATGAGGTTCTTGTCGTCGGCGCGCGCGTCCCCAAATCCGAACGACAGGGCCAACAGCGCACAAAGAAACCCGGTGAGAATCTTCTTTGGCATTGCTCCCTCCTTTCCCTTCGTTGTCTGATGGAAAAATCCGCGCATCGCGGCAATAAAACCCATGGAATGCAAGGTTTTCGATGGAAATCGTCTGGCCGGGACAATCCCCTGCCCGGGCCCCCGAACGTCGTCAGATGTCTATTTATGCCATGACCGCAATCTTAACGCAAACTTCATGTCCCCCTCATCCCCCCTTGATATAGAGTTCGTATGATTCCTCCATGCATAAAAATGAATCCCATATGGAGGAGATGCACGATGAAAAAGCGCATGGCGATCGGTATCGCGATATTTGGCATCGCTTTCTGGATCGGTGGAGCAAGCCCGGCGGGGGCCGCGGATTCGTTCACCGTGACCGGCGCGGGGGCGACGTTTCCCTACCCCCTGTACTCGAAGTGGTTCTATGAATATTCCAACGCCCACCCCGGGGTGAACTTCAATTACCAGTCGATCGGCTCGGGCGGCGGCATCCGCCAGATCACGGCGGGAACCGTCGACTTCGGAGCAACCGACGCCCCGATGAAGGACGAGGACATGGTCAAGCTTCCCGGCCCGATCTTCCATATCCCCACGGCGATCGGTGCGGTGACGGTCGTGTACAACCTGGAAAGGGTGAAAAGCGGCCTGAAACTCACCCCGGACGCCCTGGCGAACATCTACCTCGGGAAAATCACCCGGTGGAACGATCCACAAATCGCGTCGCAGAATCCTGGTGTGAAACTGCCCGGTGAGGACATCGTGGTGGCCCACCGCTCGGACGGGTCGGGGACGACCGACATATTCACCAATTACCTCGCAACCGTCAACCCCGGGTGGAAGAAGAAGGTCGGCCGGGGAAAATCGGTAAGATGGCCGGTCGGCCTGGGCGGCAAGGGGAACGAGGGGGTAGCCGGCGTGGTCAAGCAGACCCCCGGCGCCATCGGCTACGTCGAGCTTGCCTACGCGACGCAGAACAAGATGACGGTGGCGGCCGTGCGGAACCGGGAGGGCGCATTCATCCTCCCCTCGCTCGAGTCGACTTCGGAAGCAGCTGCCGGTGCGGCGAAAACGATGCCCGCCGACTACCGGGTCGCTCTGGTGGATGCCCCGGGCAAGGGTTCCTATCCGATCTGCGGATTCACCTGGCTTCTCGTCTACAAGGACCAGAGGGACGCGGCAAAGGGAAAGGCGCTCGTTTCGTTCCTGAAATGGGCAATGCACGACGGGCAGAAGATGAACACTCCCCTTCTCTACGCACCGATTCCGAAGCCTGTCGTGGAGAAAGTGGATGCCACGTTGAAACAGATCCAGTACAAGGGCAAGAGTCTCTACTAAGCGTTCTTCCGCAGGACATCCGCGGGAAACGGGAAGGGGGAGCGTGCCCCCCTTCCCGTTTTTCTCAAACAAGAGGGTTACAAGGTCAGCCGACCGGCCGGAAAAAATGAAACCGCGTGAAAACATAAAGGACTTGTTGTTCGAGAAGACGACCGCCCTCTTCGCGCTGTGCGTGCTCGCCCTGACCCTCCTCCTGTTCGCGCTCCTGGTGCGGGAATCGCTTCCTGCGATCCGGAAGATCGGCGCCTCCTTCGTCACCAACACGACCTGGGATCCGGTACTCGAGGAATTCGGAGCGCTGCCGTTCCTGTACGGGACCGTGGTCTCCTCGTTCCTCGCGATCCTTATCGCCCTGCCTCTCGGGGTGGGGGCGGCGATCTTCATCAATGAATTCGCGCCGAAATGGCTCAAAACCCCGGTCTCCTTCCTGGCCGAGCTCCTCGCGGCCATCCCGAGCGTCATCTACGGCCTGTGGGGGATCTTCGTTCTCCTTCCGGTCCTCCGGGACTATTTCATGAAGCCGGTCTCGCGCGTCCTGGGGTGGATCCCCCTGTTCCAGGGGCCGGTCTACGGCCCGAGCATGCTCGCGGCGGGGGTCATCCTCTCGATCATGATCGTTCCCTTCATCCTGTCGGTCAGCCGGGAGGTCCTGGCCACCGTCCCGAAGGTCCAGAAGGAAGCCGTTCTCTCGCTCGGCGGAACCCGTTGGGAGATGATCCGGATCGTCATCGGGCAGCACTGCATCCCGGGGATCTTCGGTGCGACGATCCTTGGCCTGGGAAGGGCCCTGGGGGAGACGATGGCGGTCACCATGGTGATCGGCAACCGGCCGGACATCGTCTTGTCCCTCTTCCAGCCGGGGTACTCGATGGCCGCGGTGATCGCCAACGAATTCACGGAGGCGACGGGCGAACTCTATCTCTCGGCCCTGGTCGAAATCGGTCTCGTCCTCTTCTTCCTGACGATCGTCGTCCACCTCGTGGCGAAAGGTATCCTGAGGAGGATGGTTCCGGAGGCGCGGAAAGGGGCGGCACGATGAAATCGATCGCCTTCCGCCGCCGTGCCACCGACAGGATCATGAAAACGCTCTTTCTCCTGAGCGTGTTCCTCGTCATCCTCCCCCTCTTCCTGATCTTCTTCGACCTGCTCTGGAAGGGGGCAAAGGAGCTGAAATGGTCCCTTCTGACCGATCTCCCGCGGCCCGTTGGAGAGCCGGGAGGCGGGATAGCGAACGGTATCACGGGGACGCTTACGCTCGCCGGACTGGCGATGGCCGGGGGGATCCCCTTAGCGGTCCTGTCCGGCATCTACCTCGCGGAGTACGGGAAAGGGGTGCTTGCCTCCCTTGTTCGTTTCGCGGTCGATCTGCTGGCCGGCGTTCCCTCCATCATCATGGGGATCTTCGGATACGTCCTGTGGGTCCTCCCGATGAAGCGGTTTTCGGCCTGGGCGGGAGCCTCCGCGCTTGCCATGATCTTCATCCCGATCGTGGTCCGCACCACCGAGGAGATGCTCAAAACCGTCCCCGTCTCGGTCCGGGAGGCGGCACTGGCGCTGGGGATCGAACGATGGAAGACCACGCTCTTCATCACCGTTCGCACGGCGTCGGCCGGGATCATAACAGGGATTCTGCTGGCGATGGCGCGGATCCTCGGGGAGACGGCTCCCCTCCTGTTCACGGCGCTGGGGAACCAGTTCTGGCAGACGGGCCTGGACCAGCCGATCGCGGCGGTGCCGCTGCAGGTGTTCTCCTACGCGATTTCTCCGTATGATGACTGGCACAACAAGGCATGGGCGGGAGCAGTCGTGCTCATCCTGATGGTCCTCGTCTTGAGCATCGGGGCGAGGGTTCTGACACGCGAAAGAGCTTAACGGGAGACGATGACGATGGACAATGCGATCGAGGTGAGAAATCTTTCCGCCTGGTTCGGCCAGAACCAGGTGCTTTCGGATATCACCATGGACATCCGGCGGAACTCCGTCACCTCGGTGATGGGCCCCTCGGGGTGCGGAAAGAGCACCTTCATCCGGTGCCTGAACAGGATGCACGACCTAACGCCAGGCTTCCGCATGACCGGGGAGATCGTGTTCGACGGCAGGAACATCCTCACAGAGAAGATCGACCCGGTTCTCCTTCGCAGAAAGGTCGGGATGGTCTTCCAGCAGCCGAATCCCTTCCCTCGGATGTCCGTGTACGACAACGTGGCCGTGGGCCTGCGGCTCAACGGAGGAGGAATATCCCGCGGCGAAATCGCCGACGTGGTGGAGAAATCGTTGCGGATGGCGGCGATCTGGGACGAGCTGAAGGACCATCTCGACCGGGCAGGGGCGTCCCTGTCGGGAGGGCAGCAGCAGCGCCTCTGCATCGCACGGGCCCTGGCCGTCGAGCCGGAGGTACTTTTGATGGATGAGCCGTGCTCCGCCCTGGACCCGGTCTCCACCGCCAAGATCGAGGAACTGATCGAGGATCTGGGAGACCGGTACACCATCGTGGTCGTCACGCACAACATGCAGCAGGCGGCCCGGATCTCCGATTCGGTCGCCTTCTTTCTCATGGGGGTCCTGGTGGAGATGGACAAGAGCGCGAAAATCTTCACGAATCCTTCCGACAAACGAACCGAGGAGTACATCACCGGCAGATTCGGATAATTAGGAGGCGAAGCAGGCGATGAAGAAGCACTATTCCGAGGAGCTGAACCACCTTAAAGAGATGGTCTTGCGGATGGGGGGGCTTGTCGAAAAGATGACCCACGACTCCGTCCGGGCGCTTGTGGAGCGGAAGCGGGAGATGTTTCCGGAAGTACAGGAGATGGAAAAGCAGGTCAACCAGCTTCACATGGACATCGACGAAATGGCTCTCGGAATGATCGCCCTGCGCCAGCCGACCGCGACGGACCTGCGGTTCATCACGGCGGCCATGAAGATCAACACCGACCTGGAGCGGATCGGCGACCAGGCGATCAACATCGTGGAGCAGGCAGAGGAACTGCTTCCGGTCCCCCCTGTCAAACCGTTGATCGACATCCCGAGGATGGCGGAGATCGCCGAGGAGATGCTAAAAGACGCGCTCGACGCGTTCGTCAAGGGCGACGTCGAATCCGCCTACCGCACCATCGAGAGGGACGACGCCGTAGATCAGCTGAAAGACCAGGTCTTTCGGGAACTTTTAACGTTCATGATGGCGGACGCCTCCACCATCGCACGCTCGATGGACCTCATCCTGGTGTCCCGCCACCTGGAACGGATCGCGGACCACGCCACCAATATCTGCGAGGATGTGATCTTCATGGTGAAGGGGAAAGATGTGCGTCACCAGGGACCGCTGGCCTAGAGCCCTATCTGTTTTAAACACATATAACGTATTGAATAAAACGCTATTTTTAAAAGTATTCTTTGACACCCGCTCCTGTTTGTGCGTACAATGTATTTGTCTGGAAAAAATGCACCGAAAAGTCTCGGGAGGAAATCCATGACAACCCGCAAGAAGTACTTCTCCAGCGTTATCCTGATGGCAGCCATCATCGTGGCCGGATTTTTTATGCTCCTGGCGGCCGTGACCCACGCCTAAAGCCTGATCGGACTGCGAATCCGTCTTTCCCCCCTGTTCGCCCGATTTCATCACCCTTTCGCGGAAGGCCCAATCGGTCGAGAACGGTGCTCCTGCGTTCCCGCCATACCGTGGTATTCCCGCTTATTACGGAAACCGACACCCCATTTGGTAAATCAAAGGGCCATATCCATACCGCGTCCCAGGAGGTTCCGCATCGTGTGAGAGGCCGTCTTCCCGCGGGGAAAGAATCCGGGGAACAACAAGATGAAACGCATGATCGTCGGCATTCTGATCCTGTTGGCAACCGCAGCCCTGTACTTCCTCTGGAAAGGGCACGTTTTCGACAACTTCACCGTCGCAAGGATCGAGGTCTTCCTCCTGCAATTCGGCAGGGCCGCCCCCCTGGTCTATATCGCCCTGCTGGCGGTTTCGGTCGTCATCAGCCAGATTCCTAACGTCCCCCTGGCCATTGCGGCCGGGATGCTGTTCGGCACGTTTTACGGCGGTCTCTACAGCATCATCGGGGGAATGCTTGGGGCGCTGGCCTGCTTTACCATCGCGAGATTTCTCGGCGTCGCCTTCCTGAAAAAAATCTTCGGGAAAATCCCTGTGTTCTCCGACCAATGCAAGGAAACCCACCTGGGCCTTCTCATCTTCCTCACCCGGCTCATCCCCACATTTTCCTTCGACCTGATCAGTTACTGCTCAGGGCTTACCAACATCCGGACGAGGACATTCCTGCTCGCAACGCTCCTTGGCATGACCCCCATGACCTTCCTGTTCGCTCACCTGGGAAGGGTGATCATGGTCCAATCCTCCACCACCCTCATCCTGAACGGCGTCATCCTGGCACTGTTTTTTCTGGCGCCGTTTCTCGTGTATAAATACAACATCTTCAACCTGAATAAATATATCGAGTTCAAGTGACCGGGACGGAATCACGGTCCGGGGTGATACGGATAGAACAGATAGAAGCAAAACGACATGGCCGCGAGCACCCACATACCCGGCGTGACTTCCCGGATCCTGCCGCTGAAGGTCTTGAGCAGCGGGTAGGATAGCAGCCCCGCCGTCATCCCCACCCCGATGTTGAACGTGAAACTCATCAGCACGATCGTGAGAAAGGCGGGGACCAGCTCGGTGTAATCCTCGAAGTCGATCTTCGTCACGGGCCGGATCATGAAGATGCCGATGACGATGAGGACGGATCCGTACGCATGGGGAGGCACCGCGGTGAACAGGGGGGCGAAAAACAGGGCGAGAAGGAACAGGAAGGCGACGACCAGGCAGGTAAATCCCGTCCGACCCCCTTCCTCGATCCCGGCGGCGGATTCAATGTAGGCTCCCGTGGTCGTCGTCCCCAGCAGGGGGGCCACGACGGTGGACAGCGCGTCCGCCAGCATCGGCTTCTCGATGTCCGGGAGGTTCCCCTCTTCGTCCAGGAGGTCGGCCCGCGCGGACAGCCCGATGAGCGTCCCCACGGTGTCCACGAATGCCATCACGAAGACGATCAGGACGACGGGGAAAAACCGGAGGCTTAATGCCCCTGCCAGGTCGAGTTGGAGCAGGATGGGCCGGGGATCCGGCGGAAGGCTCACCCACCGGGCGGGAGCCGTGGATACCCCGGCAAGGAACGAGAGCAGGGTCGTGGCAAGCATCCCGAGGAGGATCGCACCGGGAACCCTGCGCGCGACCAGCAGGACGATCAGGAAGAAGCCGAACAGGGCCAGCAGCGCGGGCGGGCTGGACACCGCGCCCAGCGCGACGGGCGCTCCGGGTACCCCGATGCGGACCAGGCCGGTCTGGTTCAGGCCGATGAAAGCCAGAAACAGCCCGATTCCCACCGCGAAACTGTATTTCAGGCTCGAGGGGAGCGCCTCCGCCAGCCAGCGGCGGATCCGGAACACCGTGAGCAGGGCAAAGAGCACACCGGCGATGAACACGGCGCCCAGGGCGACCTGCCAGGAGTATCCCATGACGTTCACCACCGTGTATGCGAGGAACGCGTTTTCGCCCATGTAGGGGGCGACAGCGAAGGGGCGTCCGGCGTAGAAGCCCATGAACGCAGTCCCGAATGCGGCGGACAGGATCGTGGCCACCATCGACGGCCCGCGCGGAATGCCGGCGGCTTCCAGAATCGCGGGGTTCACGATGATGATGTACGCCATCGTGAGGAACGTGGTGATTCCGGCCACGGTCTCCTGCCGGTACCCGGTTCCATGGCGATCGAACCCGAAAAACGTCTTCACCGCACGTTCCCCCGCGGGAGGAGATCCCGGCTCTTTCGAACCGTACGATATCACAACACAGCTCCTGCCCTCTTTCCCCGAAACAGGGAGTCCTGTGCCGGGACGTTTTCCCGCGGCGATTTCTTCCCGGATCAAACGGAATGGCAGGGAGCGGGCGCAAGGTCGCGAGCTTAGCGAAAGCCCCCGCGAGCCCGGGGACCGGAAAATGTGCATGGATTCGATGCTGTTTAAGGAAAATGACCGTTCCGGTAGGGTGACCTCTATCGTCCGTGCGACGAGCCGGTACGGGGAACATCTCCTCGGCGGACCATCTCGTCGCCGATGACCCTGACCGTTATGGGTGTTGCCGTCTCCAGGTGAACGTCCCGCTGGGGCAGGGCGATGACGATCCCCGCCTCATCGAGAGCCTCCTTGATACGGTGCCGTATATTGCTCAGCACAGCGCGGTTCTCCTCGTCGGTCTCCAGGATGAGCCACAGGTAGACCCGGAACATCAGGGCGCTGTCGCCGAACTCCTCGAATAACACGTAGGGGGCCGGGTTCGTCAGCGTGTGAGGATCTTCTTTCATCACCTGCAGGATCAGATCGGATACCTTTTGCGTCGGAGACTGATACGCAACGCCCAGGGCGATTTCGTACCGCACCTGCTTGCTGGAGTGTGTCCAGTTCGTCACTCTCTGTTCCAGGAACTGGCTGTTCGGCACCAGCATCTCCACGCCGTCGAAGCGCAGGATCGACGAACTCCGCATGCCGATCGCGGTTACCCGCCCCCGGTGCCCGTCGATCTCCACGACATCGCCGACCTGAACGGTGCGGTCGAACAAAAGGATCACGGAACTTAAGACATTCCCGATGAGATGCTGCGCGCCGAACCCGGCCGCGATCGCCAGCGTGCCGCCGAAGAAAGCGAACACGGCCAGCGGGACGTTCACCGACGCAAGGGAGATGGAGAACAAGGCGGCAAAAGTAAAAAAGGACCACTTCCTGCCGATCTGCTTCGCCGCGTTTTCGTCCGTCCCGAACCGCCTGACCGCGAACCGCTCCACCGGCCTTTTCAGCCGCCGCGCCGCCCAGAGACCCAGAATGAGAATGAGCAGCGCCTTGGAAATCTTCCCCGTTGTGACGCTTATCGGGCGGGAGATTTTTCTGCCTTCCACGATGGCCGATTCTTCCGCGACATACAGCTCGGTATCCCAGGCCTGCCGGAGGTAGGCGGACAGGGTCTTCAGCCGGTCCAGGATCCCGAGTCGACTCGACAACCGTTCTTCAAGGGCGTCGAGATCGCTCGCCCATCGCTCCCCCACCCTCTCCGTGCGGTTCAACGCTCTCAGGGCCTGTCGATACAGGATCCCGCGGTCCGAATACGCGGTGATGAACGTTCGAGCCACTTGCTCTTCCACGTCCGACAGCCCTCCGGACGACACTTTTTCCCGATGCGCGCTGACCATGGAGGCCAGTTTGCCCATGCCGTCCTCCAGGCTGTTTTTCCAGAGGCGGATATGTTCCAGCATCTGCCGGTTCTCTTCGGACAGTTTGTGGATCTCCTGCGGATCTTTTTTTTCGCCCAGCCGGTACCGGTCTTCCCAGACCTTTTCTTCGACGGTCAACTGGCGGAGCATCCCCTTGATGATGTCCACCTTCAGCCTGGCGGTGTCGAGAAGAGCTTTTTCCGCATCCAGGGCGGACTTGAGGTGATCGAGCGTTTCCCTCTGTTCCTTCGCTGGCTCCTGCCCGGGGGGTACGCTCTCCTGGGCGCGGTGCAGCGCGTCCCGATCCCTTTCCAGGACCTGGCGCGCATCTTCCTCTTCCGCCAGTGCGCGGGTCAACCGGTCGTTCAGGGATTTCGCCGGAATCTCCAACTCCTGAAGCTTCTGTTCCAGGTCCGACTTGGAAAGGGGAGACACGGACTCGGCGAGCCGGTACTGGCGTTCGAGAAACGGGAGATAGTCCCGTTTCCCTTCAAGGTCCTCGTCGAGCACAAGCCGCTGCGTTTCCAGGGACAGGGCGCCCACCTCCGCCAACTCGTACCGCCTTTTGGCGAGGTCGCGAAGCCATATCGCGCGCACCTTCGGCTCCCCTCCCCGTCCGGAGGCAAGGTGCTCCTCCGCGTCCCGGAGATCCTTCCCGGCTTTCTCCAGGTTCCTCAGCGATTCCCGCAGCCCGCCTTCGGTGATCCTCCGCTTGACCTCCGCCATCTGCATCTCGAACTGCTTGTCCTTGATGGTGGCGTACAGGTCTTCCAGAAACGAAACGGGGTAAGGGGGCTTTTCCGCGAACCCTTTCCATTCGTTCCGTTCTATGGTCCGTTCCCTGTTCGCTTTCCGGATTTCCTTCAGGTCCTGCAGGGAGTTCATATGGTTCTCGAGGAGATAAACGGTCTCGAAGGTAAGCCGCTGCCACTCGTCAACCTCCTCCGGCAGAGCGGCTCCCAGGCCGTTTCCTTTCCCGGGGATCCCTTCGCCCGGAGAAGAGCTCGCCCGCGACCGGACCTCTTCCAGCCGGGTCTGCAATCGGGCGATCTCCTTGTCGATATCCTCTTCCGAAGCGGGCAGCGTCACCTCCCTGCCTTCCTCGACATGACCGGCGTCCGGCATCGTGATCGTCTTCTCCGGCGTCTGGGCGGCAGCCCCGGGCAGCGGCAGGAGGAAAAGGCATGGAAAGAGGACAAGCAAGATGACGAGGATGCCGGAAAACCGTTTCCTTTCGGCATCGAAGGGAAACACAGTCATAGGGGGGGGTCCTTCCCATGGACAGCGGGATTGGGGTTCTCTCCTGTTAGTACCCTTCGAGGGGGCCCCGGTTCCCGGGGACCGTAAGAAAAAGCGAACACGCCGGAAGGGCTTGACGCCGAAAGAGGGGAAGGCAGGCGGTAACCTTCAGTATTCGATCGTTATTTTCGCCGTGCGGTGCGGGATCCCGCCCGGCGGCCGGGGCCCCTCTTTCCCCCCCGGGGAAATACCCTTTTTGTTATCGAACCGGACGAGGATTCTCCGGGGAACCTTGTTCCCCACCGGATCGCGGACAATCTTCCCGTACATGATCGGAGTATTCCACGGAAGGTAGGGGTACAGGGAGAAGTCGAAGGGTCCCGGTTCGTAGATCCACTGGTTGACGTCCCCGTCCGCCCCCAGACTCGTCGGTGGACCGAGAAATTCCAGCACCTGGTCCATGGTCTTTCCTTCCACCAGCTGCCGGAACAGAAGAGGGGGGTACACTTCGCGGTGAAAGAGCTTCCCGCCCTGCGAGTAGAGGACTCCCAGATACAGGACGGCGACCAGAAGAGGGACGGAGGCGCCGACGAGGAACATTTTCCCCCTGGTCGACCCCTTTTTCGGGGGGGATCCTTCGGAAAGGGGGAACTCGGATTCGACTTCCCCGACGGGCAGCCTTCTACCTCGTGAAGCGAATCTGCGCCTGGGACCCGTCGGTTCCATAACAATTTCTTCGTAAGACCCGAAATCCTTTTGAGGATAGGGAACCCGAATACGATAGCAACAAATACCCTCTTTCGGGGACCAAACTTTCCGACTTTCCCCCTTGCCGGTTGCGGAAACCGGGGCCCCTCCCCCATGATGGAGGAGGGGCGAAAAAGACCCCGGATCCGGGGCATCAAATATCGAAGGGAAGCGAGACGGGGCCGCCCCGGGACGGGGGTACGGAAGTGCGGATCACGAAGACAAGATCGACCTTTACGATCAGCGCATCCCCTTTCGATTTCTTCATCGGACGGATCATTCCTTCGGTGAAGGATGTGTATTTCGACAGCACCTGGGGAGAGGTCACGGTACGGCCCCGTCTTTTCTCGAAAGCGGAACGGACGATTCCCTACCGCCAGATCCGCAAGATTCATCACCGGATCAACGCTCCGATCGTCCGCACCGGACTGGACGGCGGGGGATTCACCTTTTACCGATCCGTGTCCGCGGTGTCGGAAGTCCTCCTCGAGCTTGGGGATGCCTCGACGGTGGTGATCTACGCGGATATTTACGACCAGGGAGGAAGCAGCAAGATCATCCGGGAAAAGATCCGCGAGGTACAGAAGCTGGTCGACGAGATCGCACGAATAACGGAGAAACCGGTGGTGATCGACTTCCAGGAGGTGGAGTGCACGTTCGACATGGCGGAGCGGAAAATCGTGTTTTCCGGAATGATGCTCCCGAAGAATCTCCACGGTTCGTTTCTCCGGTTCGAGCAGATCGAGAGAATCGAGGTGGTGGAGACACCCAGGGGCTATTTTTCATTCTCGATCTTTCCCCGGTGGGGAACGGGAATCACGACGGTGGAGGGTTACGATACGACGAATTTCCTTTCCGACACCGTGGAGATGATCGCGAAGCGTTCGGATCTGTTTTTTCTCCGGGTCGAACGAAAACCTCCGTCGATGGACATTTCCCACGTCCCCAACGTCCCCATCAAGCCGCGCATGCATGGAACATCGCGGTCTCCGACCCGGGGGAAAAAATTCGACTTTTCAACGGTCCTCGCCCGGTTCCGCCGCTGATCCTCCCGGCCGTCCGGGCGTTGCCGTGCGTGCCTGCTCTTTACATTTCCAGAGCTTCCCTGTTCGCCAGTTTTCTCCCGAGAATCGAAGCCGCGATGACGAGAAACGAAGAGGCGAAGATCATGATGATGCCCAGAGCGGATAACCTGCCCCACAGGCCGTCTTCGGCAAATCGCAGGATCTGTACAGCCAGCACCTCCGACCCCGGCCGGGAAAGAACCACCGAAAGGGTCAGTTCCCGCACGAACATGGTCGCCATGAGGATCCAGCCCGACAGGATCCCGGGTATCAGGAGAGGGATCACGATGCGCCGCAACGTGGCGAAGGCGCTCGCCCCGCAGACCCGGGAGGATTCCTCCAGGTGGCTGTGAATCTGGACGAAAGCGCTGGAAAGCGGCCGGATCCCGTAAGGCAGATAGGTTGCTATGTACCCGATCAGCAACGCCCATATCGTGGCATAAAGAGGCGTTCGGACGAAAAACCACATGAATCCCACCCCGATGACGATGCCGGGAAAGGAGAACGACAGAAAACTCAGCGACTCCAGGATGCCGGACGCCGTGGTGCGCACCTTGACGATGACGTAGGAGACGAGAATTGAGAGGATCACCCCCAGGGTGGCCCCCACCACGCCGAGCGTGAGGCTGTTTCTCAGCGCCAGCAACGATATCGGGTCCCGGAGCACCTCTGTCCAGTTCTTCCAGTTCATCTGCGAAAATGCCTTTGCCGTCGGCACCATGACGTAGGGAAGCATGGATGTGTAGAAGAGCACCATGACCGGCAGCACGATGAGCACGAACGACAGCAGCCCGATGACGCCCATCAACGGATACCGGGAGAGCCTCAGATCGATCAGGGCGGGCTTGAACCCCCGGCCCGATATGGTGACGTATTTCCCGCTCTCCGAGGTCAGATAGCGGTACAGGTAGATCAGGAGGATCGATGCGGCAAGAGCGCTCATGCCCACCGCGGCAGCCTTGCCGTAGTCGGCCGCGAACCCCGTGGAGATGATCCGGTAGATATGGGTGGCAAGCACGTATATCCTTCCCGGCATGCCGATGACCGAGGGCACGGCAAAAGACGCGATGCAACGGACGATGACAAGGATCACCGATGCCAATATGGCGGGCCGCAGCACAGGAAGCGTCACCCGGGTGAGCGTGCGCAGAGGGGAAGCCCCGCACACTTTGGAGGACTCCTCCAGCGAAACGTCAAAGGCGCTCATGGCGGGCGCGATGATCAGATAGGCGATAGGCAGGTCCAGAAGCCCCTCTACAAGGATCATTCCCGGCAGCGAATAGATGTTGAAGAGCGCGGTTTTCAGTCCAAAGAGATCCATCAGCAGCCGGTTTAGGATCCCGTTGCTGGGGTTCAGGAGGAGAACCCAGCTGACCGCAAAAAGGATGTGCGGGATCATCATCGGGACAATGGAGATGATTCCGAAGAAGAATTTGAAGGGAATGTTGGTCCTGGTGTTCGTGTAGGACAGAAAGAGCGCGAGCAACGTGGCAACGGCGGCCGATCCCAGGGTAAAGATCAAGGTATTCCAGAGGACGACGGTGAGCTCCGGGTCGGTGTAGGCCTCGACGTACTTGTCGACCGTGAAGTTCCCGAAGGTGCCGAACCCTTCCGAAAAGCTCCCGACCAGGAGCATCAGGACGGGGCTGATCGTCAGAAGACCGACAATGACAATCAGGGTCGGTGTAAGCGGCGATCGTTTCCCCATGGCAGCGACTAGGCCGGCAGCAGGAAACAGTGGTCGGGGTCGAAGGAGAGATACAGTTCGCCTCCTTCCACGACATTGACGGTGGGGGAAATCGTGGTGGTGACCGGCGTGTCGCCTATCCGGATCTCGCCCTCATAGGCCTCACCGGTGAAGAGAAGCGTTTCCACCTTCCCCCGGAAGACGTTTCTCCCACCCGCCTCGTCGGTTGCCGCCAGTTTGATGAACTCGGGACGCACGCACAACATCGCCTCCTGGCCGGGTGCGATCCTCTGGCTGTTCAGACCGACGATCGTGCCGATTTCCGTGTCGATGACGGCGTGCGAGCCCTCGAGAGTCACAACCCTTCCCTTGATCAGGTTGGCTCGACCGATGAAATCGGCCACGAACCGGCTGTCGGAGCGGAAATAGATTTTCTTGGGGTCGCCAACCTCGACGATCTTGCCGGCACGCATGACCGCTATCCGGTCCGAGAGAGCCAGCGCCTCGACCCGGTCGTGGGTCACGTACACCGCGGTGATTTTCAGCTCGGTGAGAAACCTGCGCAGTTCCTTTCGTGTCTCTTCCCTGAGCTTGGCATCGAGGTTGCTCAAGGGTTCGTCAAAGAGAATGACCTTGGGCTCGGCGACCAGCGCCCGTGCCAGGGCCACTCGTTGCTGCTGCCCGCCGCTGAGCTTTGTCGACGGACGGTTTTCGAACCCGGTAAGCTGCACGAAGGCAAGAGTCTTGGCTACCCGGGTCCGTATTTCCTCCATTGGCGTGTTTCGGGTTTTCAGGGGATAGGCCACGTTGTCAAAAACGTTCATGTGCGGCCAGATCGCGTAGGTCTGAAAAACCATCCCCAGTCCCCGCTTTTCCGGCGGCACGAAGATCGACCTCTCCTTGGATAATACAATCTCGTCCCCGATGACGATCTCGCCCGAATCGGGCGACTCCAACCCCACTATGCACCGCAAAAGCGTGGTCTTGCCGCAACCGCTCGGGCCAAGAAGGGTAAATATCTGGTTGGCGGGAATGGCGAGGTCGACGTGGTCCAGGGCCCGGATCCGCTTGCCCTCCGAATAGAAATCCCGGGTCAGCCCTTTGATCCGTATCTCCATGCTTCCCTCAACCCGAAAACTCCCGGGACCGTGCTTGACCGGCCCCGGGAGCACAGTGATTCCTTTGCGATCCGGACGCGGGTATTCGGCTTACTTGGCGAAAAAAATCGTTTTGAACTTCTCCCCCCAGGAGCGGATCTCCTCATCTGACAGTTCGCGAATCGGAAGGACCTTGGCCTCGCTGATGCCGTCGATGGGAGGAAAAACGCCGGGAGCCAGCACATACTCGCCTACCTTGTCCGCAAGGAGCTTCATGGCGTCCTTTGACAACCAGTAATCCATGAATACCCGGGCGGCGTCGGGATGAGGCGCTTTGGCGGCAATCGCCACGCCGCGTGGCGTGCCGAGAAGGGTGCCGACCCTGGCCCAGTCCAGCGGGGCCGGCGCATGGGTGATGATGTATTTGGGCATGGAAATGGCCAGAAGCTTCTCGCCGCTTTCCACGGGGGCCGGAGTGGGGCCGAAGGACTTGACGAACATCGGCTTGTTGGCGGCGAGCCCCTTGACGAAATTCATCCACTCCTCGTCGGTTGCGAAAATTTTCGCTTCCTTCAAACCCACAAGCCAGCTGATGGTGGTGGCGTGCGAGGACGGATCCGGCATGACGATCTTGTCGTGCCATTTCGGGTCGGTCAGATCCTGGTAACTCCTGGGAACATCCCCCGGCTTGACCAGATCCTTGTTGTATATCGGGGCGACATACTCGATGCCGAACTGCATGATGGTGTCGTCTCCCCGCGCCCAATCGGGGTACCCGGCGGCAGAGGGGGACCGGTACGCGGCGAGTACCCCCTTCTCCTTCAGCGTCTGAAGGATCGGCAATGGCCCCTGGAGCACGTCGGCTTCCAGCTTGCCCGCAGAATACTCGGTGAGCACGGTGGCGAGATACTTGGAGGTGGAGATTCGCGTGTAGACGCCCTTTACTCCCCTTGCAGCGGTAAACGCCTCCATGATCGGTTCCACCGCCGTGATATTGGCGTAAAAGTTGGCTTTCCCTTCCTCCCTTGCCTTGGAGAGATCCGATGCGAATGCCGCCGGGACCAGAGCAACGACGAACAGCAGAACAGCCAGCTTTTTCATGATCTCCTCCCCTCCGTAAGCGTTGACGGTTCTCCCCGCCGAAAGGTGTTCCCGATCGGAACCCCATGCCGTCTTGATCCGTTTGTCCGCAATCCCCGTCAATCATAATCCCAATAAACGAAAAGCACAAAACCGCGGACGAACCTTCGGGGTTCCCGTTACGGGAGTAGCCATTCCTCCACAGAACGTGCCCGGAATGCGATATCATTTGCCCAACGAAAGCACCGCGAGGGCAACCCGGGCGTCCTGCGACGACATCCGGTTTTCGGGAGGAGATTTCTCCCATCGCCGTTGCCGGGAGACGATAAAGATGCCGCACCCCAAACGCACCGTCTCGCTCGTGCTGGGCAGCGGTGGCGCCAGAGGCCTTGCCCACATCGGGGTTATCGACTACCTCGTCAAGAACGACTACCAGGTCGGCTCCCTTGCCGGTTCCTCCATGGGTGCCCTGGTCGGGGGCGTGTTCGCGGCGGGGAAGCTCCCGGACTATACCCGGTGGGTCACCCGCCTCGAGCGTCTGGACGTGATCCGCCTTCTGGATCTTTCCTTCGGAAGCACGGGGCTGTTCAAGGGCGAACGGGTGATCGGAGCGCTCAAGGAACTGGTTGGGGACCGCAACATCGAAGACCTTCCCGTCCCCTTCACGGCGGTCGCCACGGATATCCAGAGCGGCAAGGAGGTCTGGCTTTCCCGGGGTCCCCTTTTCGATGCGATCCGTGCCTCGATTGCGATTCCCATGATCTTTACCCCCCACACCATGAATGGTCGGCAACTCGTGGACGGCGGCCTCGTCAACCCTGTCCCGGTCGCGCCGACCCTCCACGTTCATACGGATCTGACGGTCGCCGTGAACGCAAGCGCGGAGCCGGCGGGTGAACTGCAGTCCCCCGATTGGGAGGCGATTCGGGACGACGACGAGGGGGGAAACCTTCGCCAACGGATCGCCGCCTTCATCGCCGATCTCACCCATCACAGGCATGTCAGGGAAGAAGACATGGGGTTGATGGATATCATGTTCCGTTCAATGGACATCATGCAGAATATGATCGCCCGGTTCCAGCTGTCGACCTACGCGCCCGACGTGGTGATCGAAATCCCGCGAGACGTCTGCAGCGCCTACGAAATGTACCGCGCACGCGAACTCATCGACTTCGGCAGGGAAAAAGCGGAAGCGGCATTCGCCCGGCGGTAGCAGAATACGCCGGTTCGCCCAGGATGGAACAATATGGGGCAGGCGTTGCCGGAATCCGGGAAGGAGGATTGGGAAGAGCATGGAGCGCGAACGAGAAAACATGGACCCGTTCGATCGGTTCCGCGACTGGTATGAAGAGGCGGCTCACTCCTCCCTCGGAATCCCGAACGCGATGTGCCTTTCGACCGTACGTGCAGGCGGAACCCCCGCGAGCCGGATGGTGCTCCTCAGTTCCTTCGACCGACGGGGATTTGTCTTCCATACGAACTGCGAAAGCGCCAAAGGAGGGGAAATCGCGGCCTGCCCCCGGGTGGCCCTTCTCTTCTGGTGGGAACCGCTGAATCGCCAGGTTCGGATCGAGGGGGTCGCGGAAAAAACATCCCCGGAAGAATCGGACGCCTACTTCGCGAAACGCCCAAGGGGCGCCCAGCTCGGCGCATGGGCTTCGGAGCAGAGCCGCCCCATACGCTCCACGGATACGCTTGCCGCACGGGTGCGGGATATCGAGAAGCGCCACGAGGGAGGGCCCGTCCCCCGCCCGCCCCACTGGGGGGGCTACCGCGTCGTCCCCTGCGTCTTCGAGTTCTGGACGGGCCGCGAAAACCGCCTCCACGACCGCTTCCGGTATGGCCGTACGCCCGACGGGTGGGCGGCGACGCAGCTGTATCCGTAGCGGGTCGGTGGGATCCTCGGCCCGCGGGGCGATTCCCCCCTTCTCTTTTCGTCCGGTGGAGACTATAAAGGGAAGATGCCCGGTCCCCGGTCAACCACAGCCATTCCGGACCTGACGCTGTTCCGCATACAGGCGGGTTCGGGCCTTCTGTTCGCCACGTTTCTCGTTCTTCACCTTTCGAACACCATTCTCGCAAGCGCGGGACAAACGACCTACGACTCCTTTCAGAACACGATACGGTGGTACTACCAGTTTCCCCCCGTCGAGATCATCGTGGTTCTCCTGGCGGCAACGGTACACGCCTGGGCGGGAATTTTACGCATATGGCGCAGGACGAAAAAATATTTCGACCCGAAGGCACAGCGCTTCGCCCTGCCCCTGCGGATGCGGTTGCACCGGTGGTGCGGGTACATCATCCTCCTGATCATCCCGGGCCACATTTCCGGCACCAGGGTGCCCGGCCTGCTGGAGGGATTACCGGCCGATTTCTCGTTCGTCAATTTCAGCATCGAGTACTGGCCCTGGTTCTTCTACCCCTATCTCCTGGCCTACGGAGTGAGCGCCGCTTTCCACCTTATACACGGAGCGCTCCTCTCTCTCGGCGTGTTCGGAGTCAGGATGCCTCGCTGGTCGATGGACGGAAAATCGAAACCGTTCTGGACGGCCTTTGTCACGTTCGCCTTTCTCATCGTCTTCGGGGTATTCGCGCTGGGGGGAAACCTGTTCACGCCCAATACGGATCGCTTTCCCGAGCTGAAAGCCTTCTACGAGAAGAAGTTCCAGAAGATCTTCATGCCCTGGAAGGAAGAACCGTAAAAGGAAAGGCACGGCCCATCCGAAAGAATTCCAACTAGCTCCGAGATCCACGCCGAGGTGGGCCTGACGGATGAGCATGCCGTCCCGACTTACATCCGGTAACCCGAACCGGGAACGCCCCCGCGCCCTGGTCATGCTCCTCCTCGCCGCGTTCCTTTGGAGCCTGGGGGGAGTCCTCATCAAAGTGGTGCATTGGCACCCGATGGCCATCGCCGGCATGCGCAGCGCCATCGCGGCCGTCCTGATCCGGGTCGTTTTCCGTGAGATGACCTTCACGTGGTCCTTCGACCAGGTGGGGGGAGCCGTCGCGTATGCGTTAACGGTCCTGTCGTTCGTCGTGGCCAACAAGATGACCACCGCCGCCAACGTCATCCTGCTGCAGTACACGGCCCCCATCCACGCCGCTCTCTTCGGAGCCTGGTTCCTGAGGGAGCGGGCGACGCGCCTCGACTGGGCGACGATCCTTTTCGCCCTCGCCGGCATGGCGCTCTTTTTCCTCGACCGCCTGACGACCGCGGGATTCTGGGGGAACATCGTCGCCCTGGGAAGCGGTCTCAGCTACGGATGGCTCGCCCTCTTCCTGCGCAGGCAGAAATCCGGATCTCCCATGGAATCGGTATTTCTCGGGAACGTGCTCGCGGCCCTCGCCGGTCTGCCCTTCATGTTCGGTTCGGTCCCGGGGACATCGGATTGGATCGGCCTCTTGCTTCTGGGAGTGGTCCAGCTTGGCCTTCCTTACATACTGTTCGCCATCGCGATCCGGCACGTCTCCGCCGTCGAGGCGTTGCTGATCCCCATGATCGAACCGGTCCTGAACCCGCTGTGGGCGTTCCTGTTCCTTGCGGAAGTCCCGGGACGGATGTCCCTGTTGGGCGGCCTGATCATCCTGGGTTCCGTGATCGCCCGGGGGGCGATACCGCTCCTGCGCGCAGACCCGGAACAATAACGCGAAACACCTCCCGTCCACCCGAACGATGGGCACAACGATTCGGATCGTTCGGATAGAAATGGCGCGGCGTACCGGACGAAACTGGTCACTACTGGGAGGAAATGCTCCCCTTAATCTAATTTCATACCAGAATCGATGGCTCGCCGAATTCGTAGGAGGTCCAGCCAGGCCTCACCCTGCCTTTCGCAAACGCGGCGTGTGTATTGTCCACGTGTGTGGGTTTCATATAATTTCCATACCGTTATTTCACGAGTTCGATCTCCGACGGCTGCCACTGTTTGGTGAAAAACGTCTCGAGCGGGCTGTATAGGCGCAGGATCGTAAACCAGCCCTTACCCGGCACAGTTTGAATCCAGTTGCCACGCTTGACGCCTTTGGGTTGCGTGTGACCAAAATACACTGTTGTCGAGCCGTCCGCGTTCGCTTCTGCGGCGGGTGACGGATAACTCTGACTGCCGGCCCGCGGGTAGCGCTGTGGCGTGTCGAGCATCGATCGCGACTGGCTGTCGTAGAGCGTTAATGACCAGAACTTGCCCGCGGGAATGTTCGGCGGCAGCGTCACCTTGTACGTCCTGGCACCGTCGAAAGGATTTCCGTCCGCGTCCAGGAAGCCCATGAGATACTGCGAGCCGACGCCGGGAATTCGCATGATCATGCCCGGGGAATCGAGCGTGTAGGCGTAGTAAAACGCTGTCCGCGAGTCGAGGGTCCGTGCCCCGGTCGGCGGCAACGGTTTGAATACTCCCTCCCTGGTAAACATCGGCGGCGGCGTCTCGAAGTTGTAGCCTCCTTCCCACAACATGTTGCCCCAGTGTGAGCCGGGGTAGTAGGCCCAGTCGTGAGCCTGGCTGAAACGCCAGTTCAGCGCCCGTCCGAACGCATTTCCCACCGCAGCGGCGTCGGCGAGGATCTTGCGCATCCGCGCGTCCGGCTTGAACGGCTTGCCTTTCACGATGCCGATGGCGGCCAATTGTCCTGCGAGTTCCGTATCGTAACTGTCAGCCGGCTCCTGCTGCACGTTTGCGTTGATCATCTCGAAGAACGAAAAGTCATTGGGAGGGATCGTGTTGAACGATTTCCCGCTCGCTTCTACGAACTTGGTCGCGGGGACGGGAGGATTGGCCGCGATCCGGACATTGCCTGCAAGCGCTGTCGCGATGCTCGTGCCATAGCCTCCCGGTGTGTACGGATAAATCTTGATCGTCTTCTTGATCAGCTCGACGGTCGGCTTCGGATCGTTGTCGGTGAGGAATGCGCGAGCAGCGTACAGAACCCGCGTCGTACGAGACCGCGCGACGTGAAAGCCGCTGTCCGGAAGCGGGCCGTCATAGCCCGGAGGCACGATCAGGTATTTTCCCCCGTGGCCTCGATCGGGGCCGGGGAACCCGATGTCGATGATCCACGAAAACCACATGTCGTTGATGGTGCCAAGACCCTTCGGCGGCTGTTCGATCACCATGGGCCCCTTCGTCAGATCCACCACGGCCAGGTAATAGACGGTGTCGGCGTTGGCCGTAAGGAACAGCGACTTCGCATCCATCAGGTCGGAAAAAAGGACTACCGTGTTCTCCTCCGCACCGATGCTCAGAAAGCCTTGACGAATCGCATACGCGGATGCGCCGCGAAAACTGTTGTTGAACACGTTCAAAGCGCGGGTGAAATCCATGGTGTCGTACACCTTCCGCGCGGTTTCCACGCTCGGCGCGCCGTCCTTGAACTCCAACGTGCCGATTCGCGTTTCGACTCTATCGGGTGTTGTGATCGCCGCCGGAATGTCTTTGGTCATCATCGTTTTCGGCACGTCAGCCGCATGTGCGCTCGTGAGTACCAGGGTGCATGCAAATACTCCGGAAACGATGTTGCAGACGAGCCTGTGCAGAAGTGTATTTTGTCTCATGGCGCCCTCTCTTTTGTCGGCTGGATGTTTTCTTCCGATGCTCATTCATCGTGAAAGGTTACAAGGAAGCCAAATATATAATCAGAGTGTTTATGGATACGTTGGATTCAGATCACAGTCGGACGAAAAAGGGGCTACGGCTTCGCCGTAACCCCTTTAAGTGACTGGCGCGCCCTAGAGGATTCGAACCTCTGGCCACTTGATTCGTAGTCAAGTGCTCTATCCAGCTGAGCTAAGGGCGCGTCCGAGAGGCAAGTCATCATACTGTAAAGGAAATCCCGCGTCAACCGCGACTACGGAAAACCCATTTTTCACCCCGAAAAGGGCAGTTGTTTGCACGGGGTTTACGGTCCGTACGGAGTTCTCTCCGCCTCCCCTCAGGGCAACCTTCCAGGAGCCGGCGGGATATTTCAAGCCCCAGGAACCGATGCCCCCGACAAGCCCGACATGTACCTTAACTTCGCCTCATCTCGATACCCGCTTCTCATGACAGCGAACAGTGACCAGATAAAGCGCGAACTTGATGCTCGACGAGCCTCCGTTAATGGTCAGGATGCGTGGTGGGTCCCGGAGCAGGTGGTTCGGTTTGTTATTCATGCAATCGAATCTCCCGTTTCGCCAGCCGGTATATTCCCTCGACGATCACCGCCAACGCAACCATCGCCGCCAGCACCCACAACTTCTTGGGACCGGTCCGCGCCGTCTGCCAAACCAACGCGCCCAATGCCGCCAGACACGCGACGGCCCCGGCAGCCGAAATCCAGCGGTAGCTATTCGTATGTCGCGCGTGCAGCGCGTTGGCGGTGTTCACGGCTGCGAAGATCAACAGGAACCCGGCGCTGCCCAGCGTCGAGATGCTGGTCAGATCAAAGGCGTTAGCCACGAACAGCGTCAGGCCGGCGGTAATCAACAGTCCTTCCAGTGGCTGACCCCAAACTTTCCGCTCCAACATGGCCGGCAATTCGCCGTCGCGCGCGATGCAGTAACTCAATCGCGCTGCCCCGTAGAGCGTGGCGTTGATCGCGGAAGCAGTGGATAACATTGCAGCGATCGCGATCAGCGTGAAACCGGGCTGCCCGAGAAAGGGTCGCGCCGCTTCCGCCAACGCGTAATCCTTGGCCGCCACGATCTTGTCCACCGCGAGATTGCCCACGGTGACGAGCGAGACCAGCACATACAACACGATCACGAACCCCACCGCGGTGTAGTAGGCACGCGGCAACGTCCGCGCCACATTCCGCACGTCGCGCGCGGTGTTGGCGATTAACTCGAACCCTTCGTAAGCCAGAAAGATGATCATCCCGCCCGCCGCCAACTGCAGCGGTGGCGACCACGAGCCGGGCGCAATCTGGGCGGTTTTGATGCCGGCAACCCCAACCCCCACGAAAAATAACAGGATCGCCAATTTCAACCCGACGATCCAGTTCTCCGCCTTGCCGATCACCTCGGCGTTGAACAGGTTAAGACCGGTAATCGTGATCACGCTGAGACTGATCAGCACATGTTTACCAATCGCCTGCCATGCTTCCGGCAAGAACGTCGCACCGTAACTGCCAAACGCGAGCGCATACAGCGACAGCATTACCACGTAACTCAGCCACAACAACACGTTCATGCTGCCGGTGAACATGCCCGCCCCGAACGCACGGTCGAGGAAGGTAACCGTCCCACCGCGACTCGGATAAGCGACGGAAAGCTTCGCATACGAATACGTCGTCAACAATGCCACCCCGCCCGCCAAGGCAAAGGCCACCGGCGTTCCGCCGTGCGCCATTTGCACCGCCAGCCCCAGCACCGCAAAAATCCCGCCCCCGACCATCCCGCCGATGCCGATCGCCACCACCGCCCAAAACCCAATCTTACCCTCGCCGGCTTTGCTCATGTCGGAGTCTCCATCGAGGTACAGGTGGTCGGCACTCCGTAAACCACCCTATCGCCGCAAGGGGAATCCCCGTCAACAGCGTCCGCAGAACTCCCCTTCCAGACCCCGAAATAGGCTGTTGTTTGCACGGGGTTTGCAGCCCGTTCAGTGTACCCTTCCAAAAACCGAGAGACGTCCGGAAGATTTTTACGCCAAGATCAGGGTGTACCGATCACGGGGAGCAGGTCAGCGTCTACGAGGTCAATAAAAGATAGTTATTCACTCTATTCTTCCTTAATGCATGTGTTCCTGCCGACCCGTTCCGCTGGATCTTGGCGATAATATTCTTTAAGGACTCGATAGAGATCGGGAGAATGTTCTTTCAATCGGAGCGGCCGGCCAAAGAATTCTTCGGTTGCGACAGAAAAGAATTCGGCTTCATTGGTGGATCCATAGGTGCCGAGAAATGATTTCTTGCCGGCTTTGACTTCACTTTTAAGGCGAAGGTACTCCCTTGAGCAGACAGCCACCCAGTCCCGATATTCGTCTCGGTCTCTCAAAGGGGGAGTTCCATCGGCGGCGCCAGTCAGCATATCAAGTTTATGGGCAAATTCATGATAGACGACATTATGACCCTGCTCCGGGTGGCGACCGGAGTGCAGGACGGCGTCCCATATAAGGATGAGAGGCCCTTGTTGGAAGGCTTGTCCGATAATGGGGTGGGCGACGTCTGCGGGGGCAAGAGCAATTTCAAAATGACCAAGCGTTCGCTGGGGGGGAACGACGGTAGAGGGGTAGACCAGGATGGATAAGACGTTCCGGTAAAATTCATGCGGCAGGCCGAGAAGAAGGAGGCATGCCTGGGCGGATATCGTCACACGGATTTCGTCGGTCAGTTCAAGCCCGCCGCAACCTTCCCAATGTTTTTCAGCAAGGAATATCTGGATGAGGGCTTTCAGTCGAGTTTGCTCAGCGGTATCGAGCATGCAATAGTGGGCGACGTTACTGCGGACGATCTCTTCCCATGAGGCGGGAAAGGGCATTTCGGCAAGTTTCCTGTGACGGAGATTGGAAAGCCACTGAAACATCAGGGATCCTTGTCAAATGAGGATTATTTTTCCTTCAAGAGTAGTTTAAGAGATAACCGGTGACAGACCCACAAAGATTTTCTATATCGGCATGTTGCGTCAAGCCTCCAGTAAGACCCCACTGTCCGTTATCCGGTAGCCGAAGGCCGATAGGAACCCCTTTTTCACCCCAATAATGCCAGTTGTTTGCACGGGGATTGCGGACCGTGCCGACTATTTCTTCTCGCCCATCAGTGCCTCCCGGGCCGATGCGAGCTCCACTTTCGCGGCGTCGTCCACCCGGGGGTAGGCAAGCCGTAGCTTCCAGAACGCCTCGACAATCGCCGCCGCAACCACGAGGCGCGTGAACCACTTGTTGTCGGCCGGAACCACGTACCAGGGAGCTTCCCGGGAGGCCGTCCGCCGGATGGCGTCCTCGTAGGCCGCCATGTACTCCTTCCAGTACGCACGCTCCTTCACATCGGCGGAGGAGAACTTCCAGTTCTTCTTCGGATTGTCGAGCCGTTCCAGGAATCGGTGCTTCTGTTCCTTTCGCGAAACGTGGAGAAAGAACTTCAGGAGGATCGTTCCCTGTCTTGACAGGTACCGTTCGAACGCTGCGATGTCTTCGAGGCGCTCCTTCCAGATGTCGCGGGTGACGAGGGATTCCGGCATCTTCTGGCGCTCGAGCAGTTCCTTGTGCACCCGAACCACGAGCACCTCCTCATAGTACGACCGGTTGAAAATACCGATCCGGCCCCGCTCCGGGAGACATCGCTGGCAGCGCCACAGAAAGTCGTGGTCCAGCTCCTCGGCGGACGGCTGCTTGAAGGAGTAAACCTGGCACCCCTGCGGGTTCACGCCCGACATTACGTGGCGGATGGTGGAGTCCTTCCCGGCCGCGTCCATCGCCTGGAACACCAGCAGCATCGCCTGGCGGTCGTTTGCGTAGAACTTGTCCTGCTCCTCCGCGAGCCACTGCACGCCCCTGGCCAGAAATTCCCTTGCGGCGGGCTTCTGCTCCGACCCGAGACCGCCCGTGTCGCCCGGGTCGATGTCCTTCAGGCGGAACTTCTTCCCCTTGGTGACGCGGTACGGGGAAACAAACTTCTCGATCCTCCGGAGCCACTCCTTACTGTTTCTGGCCATGAGGGGCCTCCTGTACCGGCGAATCCTTTTTCGTTTACTCCGATTTGAGAGAAGCCATATCGATGGAGAAGCGGTACTTCACATCGGATTTGAGCAGTCTCTCGTAGGCTTCGTTGATCTTCTGGATGGGGATGACTTCGACATCGGCGGTGATGTTGTGCTCCCCGCAGAAGTCGAGCATCTCCTGGGTTTCCTTGATGCCGCCGATCAGCGAGCCGGAGAGGCTTTTGCGGCCGAACAGCAGGGCAAAAGCGGAGACGGGGAAC